>ENA-UOJO01005228-UOJO01005228.1-human-gut-metagenome-genome-assembly--contig:-P57-NODE-5228-length-10510-cov-6.215782_pt1 | contig 10510 bp, 8 predicted proteins | sample MGYA00242351_ERZ723898 | MGnify/ENA metagenome assembly ERZ723898 | reverse complement strand
CCGGCGTATGCGAGGTTGACTCCTCTTGATGTACCGGCCCACCCAGGCGTTCTGCTGCGGGCCCCCGTGGTGGCCGCTGTGGCCGCCGCTCTGGGCCGGTGCGCCCTTGCGCTCCTCGCCCTTTTCCACCTGCTGCGGCGTATGCCAGCCGTTTTCGTGCCAGCGGCGCAGGATGCCGTTGAGATAGCGCCAGTTCATGTCCTTCTTATAAAACACCGTCCGCTCATAGGCCATGGCCACCGTCTCCGGCGGGAAGCCCATGTCCATCCAGTCTGTGATATAGCGGCTCTCCGCTTCCACCGGCGGGCGGTCCGGCAGCTGCATCGCCTTCATATACGCCCCCATCTTCTGGCGGCGGCGGCTCCACGTCCGCAGGTAGGCGGCGGCGCTGTCCTGATCGAACAGGCCCAGCTGGGCCCAGTGATAGCCCTCCTTCTCCACCTGCCGCATGGTGGGGCGGCGTCCCTCGCCCCACTGGGCTCTGGCCCTGTCCACACAGTGGCACAGCAGCAAATAGATCACGTCCGCCGGCAGGCCCAGATCGTCATACAGCCCTGCCAGTATCTGCAAGTCTGCGGTGCGCAGCTTTTTGCCCAGCTGCTGCTCCGCCTGGGGGATCAGCAGGCGGAAGCCCTCGTTGTCCGTCAGCAGGGCGGTGATGTCCTCTGCGGAGTAAATGGGCTTTTCCGCCGCCGGTTCGGGACCGGGCGTCTGGGGCCGCGGCAGGAGTCCCAGCTCCTGCAATACCCGCTCCGCTGCGTCCAGCCGCAGGCGGCTCATGGTGGGCAGCACCTTTTCCAGCTCCTCCGGCGTTACGCCGCGGCCGAACCGCTGCAGCGCCAGATACAGCAGGGCGGCATCGCCCTCCCCGCGGCGCAGCAGGCTCTCCACTGCGGCGGCGGGCAGCGTGATATTCTCTTGTCCGCCCCGCAGGATGTAACCGCTCATGGCTCCGGCCTCCCTTTTCTCAGTGCCCCCTATTTTACATGAAAAGTCCGTCGGCGTAAAGCAGGGACGGTCACATTTTTACAAATTTCCGCTTTTCGTCAAAATAGGCTTTCCACAGCGGGAAATTGTGCTATAATGGATGCTGTATTGATATCTTTACCGATAGAGACAACATAATTTTTGCGAAGATACAGAGGAGGTTGACCTATGGCGAATCGGGTAACAATGACCATCTGCGGCACGGAGTACACGCTGGTGGCAGAGGAGGACGCGGCCTATATGGAGAAGGTAGGCGCCATGGTGGACGGCGAGATGCGCCAGCTGATGGACGGCGCTCACATGAGCCGCGACAACGCCGCCGTACTGGCCGCCGTGAACCTGGCGGATGAGCTGTGCAAGGCCCAGGAAAACGCCGACAATCTGCGCCGCCAGCTGAAAACCTATCTGGACGAGGCCAGCCGCGCCAAGAATGAGGCCGCCGAGCTGCGCCGCAAGCTGCAGTCCCAGCAGAACCGCAAGGGATGATGGAGCTCCTCTCCCCCGCCGGTGGCCTCGACTCCCTCATTGCCGCCGTCCAGACCGGCGCGGACGCGGTATATATGGGCTTCGGCGCCTTTAACGCGCGGCGCAGTGCCAAAAACTTCACCGATGAGGAATTCGCTTCGGCAGTGGCGTACTGCCATCTGCGAGGCGTGCGGGTCTTTCTGACGCTGAACACCCTGCTGACGGACCGTGAGCTGGAGCAGGCGGCAGAGTCGCTGCGCAAGGCCAGTGATATGGGCGTGGACGCCGTACTGGTGCAGGACTGGGGGCTGCTGACCCTGGCCCGTGAGATCGTGCCGGACGTACCGCTCCACGCCAGCACCCAGATGAGCCTGTTCACCCTGGGCGGAGCCAACGAGGCCGCCGCGCTGGGACTGGAGCGGGTGGTGCTGGCCCGCGAGCTGGCCCGCGATGAGATACGTGAGATCTGCGCCGGCTGTCCCGCCGAGATCGAGGTTTTTGCCCACGGCGCACTGTGCATGTGCTACTCCGGTCAGTGCGAGATGAGTGCCGTGGTGGGCGAGCGCAGCGGTAACCGCGGCGCCTGCGCCCAGCCCTGCCGCCTGCCCTACGGGGTCAACGGGCCCTGCCGCGGCGGCCATCCCCTGAGCCTGAAGGACGCCAACCTGTCGGCGTATCTGGCGGAGATGGAGGCCATGGGCGTGGCCTGTCTCAAGCTGGAGGGTCGGATGAAGCGGCCGGAGTATGTGGCGGTGGTCACCGGCATCTACCGGCGGCTTTTGGACGAAAAGCGTCGGCCCACGGCGGAGGAGAGCCGCCAGCTGGAGCAGGCGTTTTCCCGCAGCGGATTCACCGACGGCTACTGGCTGGGCAAAAAGGGTCCCCCGATGTTCGGCACCCGTCCGGAGAACGCGCCGGAGCCGAAGGAGCTGTTTGCAAAGGCCCGTGAAATGTATGAAAACGGGCGGGAAAACAGAAAAATACCGGTAAATCTCCGTCTGTCAGTACGGCGAGGCGAACCTGTGCGGCTGAGCGGCGCCTGCGCCGTCCACGGCGGCGCGGCCTTCGCCGTGGGCACGGGCGCTGTACCGGAGGAAGCCCGGAACCGCGCGGTAACAGCGGAGGAGCTGCGGCAGCGGCTGAGCAAGACCGGCGGCACCGTATTCACAGCAGACCGTATCGAGATCGAGCTGGATGAGGGACTGACGATACCCGCCAGCGCCGTCAACGGTCTGCGCCGGGAGCTGCTGGAGGAGCTGGCAAAGCGGCGGATGGACATCCCACCCCGCCGGAAGCTGCCTGCCCTTCCCCTGCCGGATGCGCCGGAGGGCGGGCAGGCTATGCGCTTCACCTGTTCCGTGCAGAAGGCAGAGCAGGTGACAGCGGCGCTGCTGGCAGAAAAGCCTGCGGCGGTGTATGTTCCTGTGGAAGAACTGGAGCGGCTGGACCCCGAACTGGACTGGGGCGAGACGGAGCTGTGCGCCGTGCTGCCCCGCATTTTCCGGACAGCAGACGAGACGCCCCTGCGGCAGCTGCTGGAGCAGCACCCCGAGGCGTCGGCGGTGGCCATAGGCAATCTGGGCCATCTCTCCATCGTCCGGGGACTGAACCGGACGCTGCGGGGCGACTTCGGACTGAACATTTTCAACTCCCGCGCCCTGCTGTTCTGGCAGGGGCAGGGGTTGGCCAGCGCGACGGTCTCCTTCGAGCTAAGGTGGCAGCAGGTGCGGGATCTCCGGAAGTACCTGCCCTGCGAGGCCATCATTTACGGGCGGCTGCCGCTGATGGTGATGGAGAACTGCGTCACCAGATGCAGCGTGGGCTGCACCCACGGGGCAGGCAGCGTCCTCACCGACCGTACCGGCGCACGATTCCCTGTGCTCTGCGGCTACGGCTGCCGGTGCGAGATCCAGAACAGCAAGACGCTGTTCCTGGCCGACAAGCCGGAAATGCGGCGCTGCGGCCTGACCTATGGGCGGCTGCGGTTCACTACGGAGACACCGGAGCAGTGCGTGCAGGTGCTGCAGCGGTATCAGAACGGCGGCAGCTGGGCGCCGGAGGACCTGACCCGCGGCCTGTTTTACCGCGGCGTAGAGTAAACGTATAGTATAATTACGATAGTATATTACAGATAGTTTTCAATATTTGAGGAAAATTTGCCTATGGAACTGAAGATCAAAGCTCTGTCCCCCAAAATCGGGACGGACATCCCCCTGCCCCGCTTCGCCACGGCGGGCGCGGCGTGCATGGACCTGTACGCCTGCATCGACCAGCCGGTGACGCTGGCCGCCGGTGAGCGGCGGCTCATCCCTACCGGCATCGCCATCGCCCTGCCCTCGGCGGACTATGTGGCGCTGGTGTTCGCCCGCAGCGGGCTGGGCATCAAGCAGGGTGTGTGCCTGTCCAACGGCGTGGGCGTCATTGACAGCGACTACCGCGGCGAGATCGGGGTGGGTCTGGTGAATCTGGGCGGCGAAGCCTACACCGTCCAGCCCGCCGACCGCATCGCCCAGCTGATGGTGACGCCGGTGGTGCAGCCCACGGTGGTGCCGGCGGACACGCTGGACGAGACGGATCGCGGCACGGGTGGCTTCGGCTCCACGGGGCGGTGAGCGGTATGGCGAGGATCATACTGGCCTCCGGCTCCCCGCGGAGGCAGGAGCTTTTGCAGCGGATCGGCATCCGTGACTTCACCGTCCGCGTGCCCCAGGTGGAGGAGTGGTATCCCGACGGATTGACGCCGGAGGAGATCGTGCGCTACATCTCCCGCGAGAAGTCTCAGGCTGTGGCGTCCATGGAGAATGAGATCGTCATTACCGCCGACACCATGGTATTTCTGGACGACAAGAAGCTGGGTAAGCCCGCTGACGAGGCCCAGGCGCTGGCCATGCTGACGGCGCTGCAGGGGCGGCGCCACACGGTGTGTACCGGCGTCACGGTGCGGCAGGGGCAGCGGGCGCTGACCCGCGCCCTGTCCACGGATGTCTATTTCCGCACCGCATCGGAGGCAGAGCTGCGGGCCTACATCGCCGGCGGCGAACCCATGGACAAGGCGGGGGCCTACGGCGTGCAGGGCCAGGGTGCGCTGCTGGTAGAGCGCATCGACGGCGACTTTTTCAACGTGATGGGGCTGCCGGTGCTGCTGTTGAGCCAGATGCTGGCGGAGTTCGGCATCACCCTGCTGGGCTGAAAGGAAACGGTCAATGAAGCGATTTTTTACCAAAACAGGTATCTGGCTGCTGGGCGGCGCGGCGGTGATCGCCGTGGTACTGTGCATCATCTCGGCCATGGGCTCCGGCACCAGCTTTCTCCACAACGCATTGGGCGTTATCGCGTCCCCCTTCCGCGCAGCCGGATCGGCTGTGGTGAACTGGGTGGACGGCATCAGCGACCACTTTGCCAGCGTGGAGGAATTGCAGGCGGAGAACGAGGCCCTGCGGCAGGAGAATGCCCAGCTGCGGCAGGAGCTGCAGAGCGCCCAGCCCGCAGCGCAGGAGAACCAGCGGCTGCGGAAGCTTCTGGGCCTGCGGGAGCAGCGATCCGACCTGAAGTTTGAGGCGGCCCGCGTCACCCAGCGGGACGTGTCCAACTGGGCCAGCACACTGGTGCTGAACCGCGGCAGCCAGCACGGCGTGGCGGAAAACGACTGCGCCGTGGACTGCTACGGCAATCTGGTGGGTGTGGTGACGGAGGTGGGCCTGAACTGGTGCCGCCTGACCACCATTCTGGACACCGGCTCCCAGCTGGGCGCTATGGTGTTCCGCACGGAAGAGACGGCCATCGCCGCCGGAGATCTGGCGCTGATGAGCCAGGGCAAGCTGAAGCTCACCTATCTGCCGGACTCCTCCACCCTTATCACGGGGGATCTCATCGTCACCTCCGGTCTGGGCGGGTACTATCCCTACGGGCTGACCATTGGCTCCGTGGAGGATGTGCGCACAGACGACGGCGGGCTGGCCCGCTACGCGGTGCTGGAGCCCCGCTGCGACCCGGAGGGGCTGACGGACCTGTATATCATCACCGACTTCGACGTGGTGGAGTGACCGCGGGAAAGGAGACGCCATGACTCGGCGCGCCATCGTGCAAAAATGGATACTCTACTGCCTGTGTGCGCTGGTGCTGCTGGCGGTGCAGGACCTGATCCTGGTACGAATCCGCATCGGCGGCGTCCACCCCTTCCTGCTGCCGGCGCTGGCGGTCATTCCCGTAACGCTGGAGCGCAGCGGGCAGTCGCTGCTGTACGCCCTGTTCTTCGGGCTGGCCTGCGATCTGCTGATGCCCACCGGCGTGTTCGTGTGCTTCTACTGCCTGGTCTTTCTGGCGGCGGCGGTCATCGCGCAGCTGCTGTCCGGTCAGGTCATCGTGGCGGGATTTTTCTGCTCGCTGGCAGCGAACGCCGTGGGCCTGCTGCTGTGCGGACTTTTGCAGATCCTGCTGCGGACGTACCAGCAGAGCATCTCCACCGGTCCGGCGCTGATGCTGATGGGCAAGGAGCTGCTGCTGTCGCTGGCGGCCACGCCGCTGGCACATATCTCGTTTTACAAGGTGTTCCGCCTGACGCGGAGCGCATGACCAAAAGGAGTTTCCCATGATGCAGAACCCACATCCGGCCAAGCGGAGGGTCATCGCCCTGCTGGCGTTTTTCGGTGCGTTCCTGCTGCTGTTCGCGGTGGTGCTATACGACGCCCAGATCCTCCACGGCGGCGAAAACCGCGCCAAATCCATCTCCAGTAATGCCGCCAGCGAGACGGTGACGGCCTCCCGCGGCATCATCACCGACCGCAACGGCAAGGTGCTGGTGTCTAATCGGCTGGCCTATACGCTGGTGTTCGACCGCAGCGGCTTTGACGATGATGCGGCACTGAACGCCGCCATCCTGCGGCTGGTGCAGCTGTGCGAGGAGACGGGGACCGGCTGGAACGACACCCTGCCCATTGGGCGGGTGGGCAACTTCCTGCGGTACTCCAACGCGCGGTCGGAGACCTTTGACAAGTTTATCGAAAAAAACGATCTGACCTCCGGCGCCAGCGGGCGGCAGCTCCTCTCGGAGCTGCGGGAGCTGTACCACGTGGACGAAAGCCTGTCGGAGCGGGAGGCGCGGCTCATCGTAGGCGTGCGGTATGAGCTGCACAGCCGCGACAGCTACACCTTCGCCGAGGATGTGTCCACGGAGGTGCTGAGTCTCATCACCGATGGACGGTACGAGGGTGTCACCATCCGCACCGCTTCAGCGCGCGTATGCAACACTGCGCTGGCGGCCCACATTCTGGGCACTATCGGCCCCATCTGGCAGGAGGAGTGGAGCAGCAACGAGGACACCGGCTATGTGGGGTACGCCGACAAGGGGTACTCCATGAACGATCTGGTGGGTAAGGACGGCGTGGAGAAGGCATTTGAGTCCTACCTGCGGGGCACGGACGGGCGGCGGCTCATCACCACCGACGAGACCGGCAAGATCACCGGTGAGCTTTACACCCGTGAGCCGCAGCCGGGCGGCACGGTGGCGCTGACGCTGGATATCGATCTCCAGGCCGATGTGGAGGCGGCGCTGGCGGAGACCATCTCCGGCATGATCGACAAGGACAGCAACGAACGCGGCGGTGCGGCCGCCGTGGTGAGTGTGGGAACCGGCGAGGTGCTGGCGCTGGCCAGCTACCCCACCTACGACCTGTCCACGTTCAACGAGGACTACGATGAGCTGGTGAACGACCAGCGGCTGCCCATGTTCAACCGCGCTACCCAGGGCATTTATGCCCCAGGCTCCACATTCAAGATGGTGACGGCGGTGGCGGCACTGGAGAGCGGCATCATCACGCCGTCCTCCATCATCCAGGACCGCGGTATCTACACCTATTACAAGGATCCGCAGCCCATGTGCTGGATCTACAGCCAGACCGGCTCCACCCACGGACGCATCAATGTGTCTCAGGCCATCACCGACTCCTGCAACTACTTTTTCTATGAGGTGGGCCGGCTCACCGGTATCCGGACACTGGACAGCTACGCCTCCCAGTTCGGGCTGGGGCAGTCCACCGGCATTGAGATCGGCGACTCCAGCGGCGTGCTGGCCTCCCCCGAGTGGGCGGAAAGCCACGATCAGGAGTGGACCGACGGCCAGACCATTACCGCCGCCATCGGCCAGTCCTACAACCTGTTCACGCCGCTGCAGCTGGCCAACTACGTGGCCACGCTGGTGGGCGGCGGCGATCACTATCAGGCTCATCTGCTGAAGAACGTCAAGGCCTACGACAACTCGCGGCTGCTGTACATGTACGACGATAATCCGATAAATACAGTCGAAATGTCCGATACTACGTTGAGTGCTGTGACCAGGGGCATGCACGAGCTGACGGTGTCCGGCTCCGTGGCCTACGCCTTCGAAAACTGCGTGGTATCCGCCGGCGCAAAAACCGGTTCGGCTCAGGTGGGTACCGACATCGCCAACGGCGTGTTCGTGGCCTATGCGCCCTACGAAAAACCCGAGATCGCCGTGGCCATCGTCATCGAGAAGGGCGGCAGCGGCGCGGCGCTGGCCAACACGGCGGTGGAGATCATCAACTCCTGGTTCAGCCGCGCCCAGGACGGCACTGCCATAGGCGAAAATACCCTTTTAAAGTAAGTGTGAGGTCTTTCTATGTTTCCTGTTTTTGATCCGCGGGACGCCGCCTGCAAGTCCCCCTTCGGCGCGGTAGCCTGCGGCGCTGAGGTGTCCTTTACCCTGCGGGACGGTGACTACTACGCCTGTGAGCTGCTGGTACACCGCGAATTCGCGGGGGTGGATGAGGTATGCCCCCTCCCCCCTGCCGAGGGCGGCTTCTCCGGCATATACACTGCGCCGCAGGAGCCGGACCTGTGCTGGTACGCCTTTCGGTTCACCCGCGCGGACGGCAGCACCGTGTGCTACGGCCGCAGCGGCTGGTGCGGGCAGGACGCGCTGGCGCGGTGGCAGCTGACGGTGTATGAGGACACGCCCACCCCCGCATGGTTCGGACAAGGCGTGACATATCAGATCTTTCCGGACCGGTTCCGGCGCACCTCTGTGCCGGATGTCGGCGGTATGGTGGGCCGGCGGTGGGTCCACGACAACTGGAGCGACCAGCCTGTGTTCCTGTCGGATGAGCAGGGACAGATCACCAACCGCGATTTCTTCGGCGGGTCGCTGGCGGGTATCACGGAGAAGCTGGACTATCTTAAGAGCCTGTCGGTGTCCACCATCTATCTCAACCCCATATTTGAAGCGGACAGCAACCACCGCTACAACACGGCAGATTACCACGCCATCGACCCCATGCTTGGCTCCGAGGAGGACTTCCGCACGTTGTGCCGCGAGGCTCACGCACGAGGCATCCACATTATTCTGGACGGTGTGTTCAACCACACCGGCTCCAACAGCCGGTATTTCAACGCGGAGGGATTCTATCCCGAGCCGGGGGCGGCCCAGAGCACGGAATCTCCGTATTTCAGCTGGTACAGCTTCCACCCGTGGCCCACGGACTACGATGCCTGGTGGGGCGTACACACCCTGCCGGCGGTGAACGAGGAACAGCCGGACTACCGGCGGTTCATCATTTCGGACAAGGATTCCGTGGTGCGGCACTGGCTCCGCGACGGGGCCGACGGCTGGCGGTTGGACGTGGCCGACGAGCTGCCGGATGACTTTATCGCCGCCATCCGCGATGCCATCCAAGCGGAGAAGCCCAACGGCTATCTGCTGGGTGAGGTGTGGGAGGACGGCAGCAACAAGATCGCCTACTCCCGACGCAGGCGCTATCTTCTGGGGCGGGAGACCCACGGGCTGATGAACTATCCCTTCCGGACGGCGCTGTTGGCGTGGCTGGGCGGCGGTGACGCCGCTGCCTTCCGCGACGACATGGAGACCATACGGGAAAACTATCCCCCCGCGGCGTTTTACGGGGCCATGAACTTTCTGGGGACCCACGACACGCCCCGTATCCTGACCCTGCTGGGTGTGGAACGGACGCCGGAGGACAAGGGACAGCGGGCGGCATACCGCCTCTCCCCCGCCGAGCTGGCGCGGGGACAGATGAAGCTGCGTCTGGCGGCTATGCTCCTGTACAGCTTCCCAGGCTCCCCCACCCTGTACTATGGCGATGAGGCGGGAATGCAGGGATTCGAGGACCCGCTGAACCGCGGCACCTATCCCTGGGGCGGTGAGGATGGATCGCTGCTGGCCTTCTTCCGGCGGCTGGGACAGCTGCGGGCGGAACGGATATCCATGCAGTGCGGCATCATCCGCTATCTCCACGCCCAGGGCGGCGGACTGGTGGTAGAGCGGCTCCACGGGACGGAGCGCACCGTGACGGCACTGAACGCCGGTGATACGCCGCTGGAGCTGACGCTGCCGTGGGACGGACGGCTGTGCATCGACGCCGTGACGGGTCAGCAGTTCCTATCGCAGAACGGCACGGTACACTTGACGCTGCCGCCGCTGGATGGCGTGATACTGGTGTGAGTAGATAAGCAGATACGGATGGAGGGTGTTTCACGTGAAACACCCTCCCCCTTTTTCTGAGGCGGCATGTTTCACGTGAAACATGCGTCAGGGCGCGCAGTTCGACGTTTCACGTGAAACAGTTTCTGTTTTTTGCAAATTCTCTATTGAATCCACAGGCGCACCTGTTATATAATACTCCCAAGGCGGCGCTGTCCGCTGCCTTTGCCGCGCCTCCACACGGGGCGAGACCGCTGTTTACGGCGGCGTCGGGCGGGATACTATATAGAAAGAGGAATTTGCTGTGTCCAAGATCATCGCCATCGTCAACCAAAAAGGCGGCGTGGGTAAGACCACCACCTGTGTCAATCTGGCCGCCGCTGTGAAGGCCAAGGGTAAGCGGGTGCTGCTGTGTGATTTCGACCCGCAGGCCAACGCCACCAGCGGCATGGGCGTGGACAAATCCGTGTCCAACGGTGTGTATGACGTGCTCATCAACGGCACGGAGACGGCAAAGGCCATCATCTCCACCCCCTACGGAGATGTGCTGCCCAGCAGCAAGGCGCTGGCCGGTGCGGGTGTGGAAATGATCGAGATGGAGAACCG
>ENA-UOJO01005220-UOJO01005220.1-human-gut-metagenome-genome-assembly--contig:-P57-NODE-5220-length-10518-cov-3.678295_pt1 | contig 10518 bp, 4 predicted proteins | sample MGYA00242351_ERZ723898 | MGnify/ENA metagenome assembly ERZ723898 | reverse complement strand
TTCCGAACCGTTTTTTCAGGAAGCTATCTGGAAAGTCAAGCAGTCGTACTTTCATGAGGCAGAGGACCGCTCTATTATGGTGCTGGATGAGGCTCTTGCTCCGGCAACCGATAAATCGGACGGTGGACTGGGACCTAAGGAAGGGCCTTCTGACGGAGGGGTTGCAGTATTTAATACGCATACCTGGAAGCAGGATGGCATCGTGACATTGTCGGCTAAAGAAAGCAGTAAGGGGAATCGTGTAGTCGACGGACAGGGAAATGCTGTCTTGTCTCAGCGATAGTCTACTGGCGAACTGGTCTTCCTGGCCAAGGATGTACCGGCCTTGGGTTCTGCTCATTTCAGAGTGATGAAGGGAACTGCTGTTCAGGAAGGAGGCTGCTCTGTTCAGGGTACTACACTCGAAAATGAGTTCCTGCAAGTCCGCCTGGATGAGAAAACCGGTAATATAGTTTCGGTACAGAGAAAAGGAGAAGCATACAACTATATCGATACTTCGGTAGATGGCGGTGCCAATTCGTTTGCCTGGCTTCCGGCCAACAAGGATTTGCCACATGCCGATACGGTAACCGCAGTGTCTGTTGTCGAGAAGGGCCCGTTGGTAGTAGAATTGAGGGTGGACTCAAAAGCCAAAGGATGTCGCAGTGTGTCGCGTTCGGTAAGACTGGTATCCGGACTTCCTTGGGTTGAAATCTCGAACACGGTAGACAAGTTGCCTTGGGAAGAGAAAGACGGTATCCATTTTGGCTTTGGTTTCAACATTCCTCAGTCTACAACGAAAGTCGATATTCCATGGGGAGTAATGGAAGTAGAAAAAGACCAGTGGAAACAGGGAAACCGCAACTGGCTGACGCTGCAGCGCTGGCTGGATGTTTCGAACCAGACGCATGGTGTAACCTGGTGTTCGTTGGATGCTCCGTTGTTCGAGTACGGAAACCGTTGGGCCAACATTGCTTTGGGCTGGGGTGGACAAGGACCGTGGCAGAAAAAACTGGCGGCTAGCTCTACCATTTACTCGTGGGTGATGAATAATCACTGGCATACCAATTTCCCGACTACGCAGGAAGGTCCCGTAACTTTCCGTTACCGTATGTATCCGCATAGCAAATTTGATATTGTCGATTCCAATCGCTTCGGACTGGAACAGGCGCAGCCTTTGGTGCATGTGGTGGCAGGCAAAGACCCGAAACTGTCTCCGGTTCTGGCTATTGATAATGAACGGGTATATGCTACCGTCCTGAAATCGACAGCCCGTGACAATGAGATGATTGTCCGTCTGCGTTCTGTTTCCGATAAGGAAGAGACACTGACGCTGACTTATCCGGCCAGACAGCCGTCCAAGGTACGTATCTGTAATTTAGAGGAGATACCGGGTGAGGAAATACGTGGAGCTTTTGCCATCCGGCCTTATGGACAGATGACTTTGAAAATCGAATTTTAATCTGATAATAATAAGAACCATGAAAAAGATACTATGGACTTCTATTTTGCTGGGTACTTGCCTGGGACTGAATGCCAAGGTGAAGCCAGTAGTACATTATAATTTTGGAAAATCAGGAAATGTAACTTATGCGGTTGCCCCCGAAAAGCTGAAACCGCTAAAGGGGACGGAAGTGCTGACAGCCGTAGGAAAGCCGGTGTTTTATGCCGATGCACCGGGCGACAAGAAAATGAAGGGCGAAGGTGGTATCTTGTTCAATGGAAAAAATGACGGATACCGTTTGGAGCATGCGCTTGGTGAAGCCAAAGCCAATCAGGTTATGGAAGTATGGGTAAAAGCACGCAGCAGGGATACTGCCGGAAAGCTGCAGGTGGTGCTGGCTCATGGAGATGGAAAGAACGGATACTTGATTGCACAGAAAGATGACCGCTGGATTTTAATATCCGGCGGTAAGGGCACTGTGGAGATGGGTGAGGTCGCACAGGATGTGTGGACACATCTGGCTTTTGTCGTGGAGGACGGCAAAGGTTCTGTTTGGGTAAACGGAAAGCAGCATGCCACTTTTACGCCTACTGATAAATTGGCCGAAAACTTTTCACTGGCCGTATCTGCACAGGGACAGGAATCTTTTTATGGCGAGATTTATGAAATGCGATACAGTACCTTCCAAGCCGGTGAGTTTGATTCATCTTCCGATTTCTTGTTGGACTATAAGGAACTGAAAAAGCAGGACCGTGTCCGCAATGAGAAGAAAAAGGAATTGGTATCCAGTATCAGACGACCGGGAGAAGGTAAGGTACTTGTACGTACACTGGCCGAAGAAAGACAGTCGGACGACTGGTTGATTCGTGCGGTAGACGACAAGTGCAGTCTTCAGGTACTGGATTCGGAAGATACGGAGTCGGTTATGTTTCGCATTACCAACGGACTGGTTTCGAGAACGTTTTATGCAGGAGATAACCTGGCTTGTGTTGGATACAGGAATTTATCGGACGAAGCAGAATACCTGCGTGCCGTGAAGCCGGAGGCTCGCATCAAGATAGATAGCGTCTGGTATGAGGTAGGTGGACTGAAGAAACAGCCGGAGTATTCCTACCTGCTGGAGTCGTGGTATCCGATGCTGGAGGCTTCTTCGCAGGCATTTACACTGACGGATGTGGAGACGGCTGCACCTGTTAAACGGTATCCGTGGAAACAGAAGTTCAATGCTGTGGCTACCGACTGGCCTGCCAAAGGTCTGCGGGTCATAATGACGTATAAGCCTACCGCGCAGATGCCTGCTGTAAAAGATATTGTGGTCAAGGTGAATTACGAAATCTATCAGGGTCTGCCGGTAATGGCCAAGTGGGTAGAAGTGGTGAACGGAGGAGAGAAGTCTGTCGTCTTGAATGAGATTGAGACGGAAGTCCTGGCCATGAATCAGGATCAGATTGACCGGATACATGTGGAAAGCGATTTCTCGTTTGCGCTGGTCAATGCCGATTTGCAGGGAAGCGCACTGATGCATTATAATGGAGTCCCGAAGAAATACCATGTCGGTGAGTCGACAACCAAATGGCGTGTGGACGAGGAATACAATACCTGGGCCAGCCATAATCAGGCTGAGGACAAGTTTCTGGGATTCCCTCATCACAATCTGCTGGTCAGTACATTACCCATGGGGCCCGATGTGGAACTTACGGCGGATGCTCCTTTCAAATCGTATGTGACATTCGAATTGCTGCACGACAGTGACGACAGAGAAAGACAGGCGCTGGCGCATCGCCGCATGTATAAAAAACTGGCTCCTCAAGTAACCGAGTCACTGATTAGTGGAGGTATTACATCGCATGACGAAACGGAACTCAAGCATTTTATAGACCAGATGGCCGAGCTGGGACTGGAACAGCTGGATATTATGGCATGGCCGGGTATCAGTCACGATAATCTGGATTCGGCATACGTGCAGCACTGGAGGAAAATTGCGACTTATGCCAGAGAACGGGGCATTGTGATGGGAGGTTATGAGTTGCAGGTTGCTTCAAGGGGCCGTGGCAAGGAGGTAGACTGTATTCATCCCGAAACGGGCAAGCCCGGCAGCTTGTTTGGTCAGAGTGTGTGTATAGCCAGTGCATGGAAAGATACTTATTATCCGAAAATGTGGGAATTTTTTGACCGGACAGGATTCATGACTTATAACATGGATGGTCCTTATCACGGCGACCCTTGTGCATCGGATAAACATCCGCATCACCGCGGACTTGCCGACTCTCAGTGGGAGCAGTGGAAGACACAGGTTGAGGTAATTCATGAATTGCAGCGCAGAGGCATGTACATTCCTATTCCGGACTGGTATTTCTTGAACGGGCAATGTGCGACAGGCATGGGATATCGTGAAGCCAGTGCCAATCTGACTCCTCAGCAGCAATTGCTTTTGGGAAGACAGTATATCTACGACGGAACTTGGCACAAGATTCCACCGATGGGCTGGATGACGCTGCAGCTGGTAGGTTTTTATACGAATGACCCTCGTGTCGGACTGGAGCCGCTTTGCGAGAATCTGGACCGGTACGAACAGCAGCTTATCCAGTATCTGGCCAGCGGATGTAAACTGACTATCCGTGGAAAACGACTGTACGATACACCGGAAACAAAGCGGATGGTGAAGAAATGGATTGACTGGTTCAAGCAATATCGGGATATCCTGACCTCGGAAATTATTCATGTAGGGCGACCTACCGGCCGGGATTTGGACTGTATGCTGCATGTCAATCCTTTTATCTAGCTTCGGGGGATGGTGGTTGTCTTTAATCGGACAGACCGTTATATATCGATAGAGATGCGCTTGCCGTTGTACTATACAGGTTTGCAGCAGAAGGTGACAGTATTGTCGGCTTCGGGCGAAAGAAAGACAATGACATTGGATAAGGACGGCAATTTATCGTTGCCGGTATCGGTAAAGGCTCAAGGTACCGCTTGGTTCCTGATAGAGGAATAATTATTTCGTAAACAGTTAATTGAAAAAAGAATTTATGAAAAAAATAGGATTTTTGGCCGGTTTGTTATTCACCGGCTTGCTGTGTGAAGCCCAGAGTTGGTTGCCCGCTATCCGTGAGGCAAAGTCGTCCTATCGTTTGCTGGAATGTACTTATCAGGATTCCAAACTGGTGAACTGTACTACTGCGGGCAGCGCCTGGCAGGCAGACCGGCAGGTTACCGAGCGGGTTGGCACCACGGTATACACCTTTACTTTTACGGCGCAGCGGGATATGGAGAATGCCGGAGTGGCTGTAGCTTTTGATGAACCGGGATGGAGCAGTGATAATTATGTGATGATTCCTGCATCCGTGTATAACGGAAACCGCCAGCGCATTGTCAATCGTGATTATGCGACCGGACTGGATAAGACAGATTATTATCGGAAAGATTTGGCGCTGACCTCTAACCCGATTCCTCAGTTGTCGCCCGAGTTTGGTGCTGCATCCCGATTGGAGGTGCTGGTGAACAACACCACTACACCTGCTATGGTATATCTGAACAGGGCACAGGACAAGGGGACTATTCTGCTGACAGATCAGGGAATCGACTGGAACGGCCAGGTGCTGGACCATGGACTGATTGTAGAGGAAAGTCGCGACCGTTCGGAAGTGTCTTTCGTAATCAGTGCACCGGGAGTACGTGAAAAGAAACCGGAGTTTATTGGTTTCAGCAAGAGCCCTGACCGGGGAGTGTCTGTGAAAAAAGGAGACAAAATCGTTGTCAGTGTTACAAAGATTGATTTCCTTTGTAAAGATGTTCCTGCTTTGCTCGATAAGTTTATGCAATATCGCAAAACACACATCCAATGTGCGGAGCCGCGTAATCTGATGCCGATGAGTGAGGTGCTTGCCCGGATGGTGAAAAATATAGACGAACGCTACTATACAGGTGGTCAGTGGGAGTTTTACTGTCCTGAGAATGCCGACTGGATGTCGTATGGTTGGATTGGGGGCCTGATGAATACGTATCCCATGCTGGGACTGGGTGATGCCGAGCACGAGCGCAGAGTGGTAAATACCTTTGATTTTGCTTTGCCGCGTGCAAAAGGAAAAAGCGGATATTATTACGATGTGCTGGGTGCCGATGGCAACGTGTTGTACCGGGATGCGGCTGCTCATCAGAAAGGAATCGGGTTGACACGTAAGAATGCCGATATCCTGTATTGGATGGTGAAGCAGTTCATGCTGCTGGAGTCACAAGGAAAGCAAACTGTAATCCGTCCGATGTGGAAAGAACAGGTCCGTCTGTTGGCTGATGCCTTTATCAATACTTGGAAAAAACATGATACGTGGGGTAATTACATCGATGGGGAATCGGGCGATATCGCTGTTTATAATACGACAGGAGGAGCCATGGCAGTAGCCGGTTTGGCTTTGGCATCCCGTTATTTCGAGTGCCCGGAATATTTGCAGGTGGCTCGTGAGGCAGCCGCAGATTATTATGCAGGTTTTGCCCTGACCGGATTTACTTCGGGCGGTTGCGGTGATATTTTGCAGAATGCCGACTCGGAAACATCGATTGCACTGACTACTTCGCTGATTACCTTGTATGAGACGACCGGCGAGGCGGTATACCTGAAGCAGGCCAAGGATTTGGCCAACCTGTGCGCTACGTGGACGGTATCATTCTTTTACCGTTTGCCGGAAAGTACACCGTTGGCAAAACTGGGTGCCAACCTTACCGGAGCTGTATGGGCCAGTACGCAGAACAAGCACGGAGCTCCAGGGTTCTGTACGCAGTCGGGCGATGCCTTGTTCAAGATATATCGTGCTACGGGAGATAAGTTGTATGCCGACTTGTTGCGCGATGTGATACATGCCCATGCCGAGGGAGTACAGCCGAATGGCAAGATTACGGAACGTCTGACGTATTGTGATGCCGATAGCAGGGGCTCACGGGGTGACGGTGGAAAGACCGGATGGAATGAAACCAATGGAGCCATGATGGCCATGGAGATTCCAGGCATTTATGTACGGACCGATTTGCAGCAAGTCTATGTGTTCGACCATGTAGTAGCCGAAATTGTAAAACAAGACAAGCGTGAAACGGTGCTTAAAGTGACAAACCCGACAGCGTATGATGCCGTGGTGACCGTATTGGCCGAAAATGCCGGACAGGCAGCAAGACCTTTGGGGGATAATGCCTTTTTGACCTGGAACGAAAAGGTTAAGGTAAAAGCTGGCAAAACTGTGACTTACAAAATCAGAAATTAATTTGGTAAAATTATCTTATAAATACAGTATATGAAAAACAAAATTATCACTTTAGGATTCTTCCTTTTCTGCAGCATGCATGCTGTGGAAGCCAAGGACTATGATTTCCCATTTCAGAATCCGGCCTTACCGGTAGAAGAACGTGTTGAGGATTTGATTTCGCGTCTGACACTTCAGGAAAAAGTGCAGATGATGAAACACCAGTCGCCGGCCATAGAGCGTTTGGGGGTACCTGCCTATAACTGGTGGAACGAAGCCTTGCACGGTGTGGCCCGTACTTCCGAAAAGGTGACGGTCTTCCCGCAAGCCATCGGTATGGCGGCCACATTCGATACGGATGCCTTACAAAAGGCGGCAGGTATGATTTCCGAGGAAGGACGTGCCTTGTTTAATGAAGACTTGCGCCAGAAGAAAACCGGCAGCATCTACAGAGGACTGACTTACTGGACTCCCAATGTGAATATTTTCAGAGACCCTCGCTGGGGACGCGGCCAGGAAACTTACGGGGAAGACCCGTACTTGACTTCCAAGATGGGATATGCCATGGTGCGCGGACTGGAAGGAGATAATCCCGACTACCTGAAGGCAGTGGCCTGCGCCAAGCATTATGCCGTGCACAGCGGACCGGAATATAACCGCCATTCGTTCAATGCGCAGGTAGATACGTACGACTTGTGGGATACGTATCTGCCGGCTTTCCGCGAACTGGTGGTGAAAGCCAAAGTACATGGGGTGATGTGTGCCTACAACCGCCTGGACGGACAGCCTTGCTGCGGCCACAACGAACTTTTGCAGGACATCTTGCGCAATCAGTGGAAATTCGACGGATACGTTACATCCGATTGTGGGGCCATCAATGATTTTGCGCATAACCATAAAACGCATGCCAGTGACATCGAGGCCGTAAGCGATGCGGTGCTGAACGGTACGGACTTGGAATGCGGTGATTTGTACCGCTTGCTGGAGCAAGGAGTGAACAAAGGCTACCTTTCTGAAAAGAACATCGATGTTTCTTTGAAAAGATTATTTACCATTTTGTTCAAGATTGGCCTTTTCGATGGAGAGGACATGAGCCGGAACCCGTATTTCTCTATCGGAAGAGAGGTGATTGAGTGCGATGCACATAAGAAACAGGCTTTCGAAATGGCTTGCAAGTCGATGGTGCTGCTGAAAAACGAGAATCATATCTTGCCGCTCGATATAAAGAAAATCAAGCGTATTGCACTGATTGGTCCGAATGCTGACGATGCACAGACATTGCTGGCAAACTATTACGGTACACCCAGCGAAATCATCACACCGCTGAAGAGTATGGAAAAGAAACTGAAAGGCAAGGTGGAGATAGATTATATGAAAGGTGTAGACCATGTCAAGAAGCTGGAAGAGGGTCCTTCGTTTGCCGAAATTGCCCGCCGTGCTCAGCAAGCGGATGTAATTGTCTTTGTTTCGGGTATCAATGCCAATTACGAAGGTGAGGCCGGTGATGCCGGTGCGGGTGGCTATGCAGGTTTTGCCAGTGGCGACCGCACTACACTGCAACTGCCGCAGGTACAGATTGATTTGATGAAGGAACTGGAAAAGACTGGCCGTCCGCTGGTGATTGTCAACATGTCGGGTTCTGTAATGAGCTTTGAATGGGAAAGCCAGCATGCCGATGCCATTCTTCAGGCATGGTACGGCGGACAGTCGGCCGGTGATGCCATTACCGATATTTTGTTCGGTACGTATAATCCTTCCGGACGTATGCCGCTGACGACTTACAAGAGCGACAATGATTTGCCGGCTTTGGAAGACTATTCGATGTCGAACCGCACATACCGCTATTTCCGCGGAGAAGTGCGTTATCCTTTCGGTTACGGGTTGAGCTATACTACGTTTAAATACGAAGCATGTCCGTCAGATACGGTTGTGGCTACTGGAAAATCACTGGCTTACCAGGTAAAAGTAACCAATACCGGAAGCAAAGACGGTGACGAAGTGGTACAGCTTTACATTTCACATTCCAAACAGAAGCAGACCGAACGCATGCCGCTTTGCGCACTGAAAGGTTTCCAGCGTGTGTCTCTGAAGAAGGGTGAAACAAAGACCGTTACCTTTACACTTTCGCCCGAGGAACTGGCACTGGTGACTGCCGACGGACTTTTGAAGGAAAGAGCCGGAAAGGCAGAAGTTTACATCGGTGGCGGTCAGCCGGGCAAGTCGGAAGGGGTTGCATATCCGTTGCACATTCAGGGAGATACATTCCAAATCCATTAAAAAAGGCATAAGGTTATGAAAGCATGCAATAAACTTAACTGGGCAGCAGGAGCAATCCTGCTGCTATGTTCTTGCAATACACAGGAACCTATTCAGACGAAAATCAACGAACATCCTACCACCTTTTGTAATCCGTTGAACTTGAATTACCGTTTCATGAAGATTGACGGCGGAGAGGGTATCCGCGAGGCCGCAGATCCGGTGGTGATTCAGTTTAAGGATTTGTATTACCTTTTTGCCTCCAAGTCTTCCGGATACTGGTATTCTTCGGATTTCAACTCGTGGACGCATGTGGTTATTCCAGATTCCGTTTTGCCCATTGAAGACTATGCACCGGGACTTTTTGTGCACGACGGCTATGTATATTACGCAGGCTCTACCCGTGGCAATGCCATGCTCTATCGTTCGGACAAGCCGGAGTTGGGACAATGGGAGAAGGTAAAAGAGGTGCCTTCGGACTGGGACCCTGCTTTTTATGTAGAGGGTGACAAGCTCTATGTCTATCATGGTTCATCTCCTTCCGACCCGATTTATATGTCCGTCCTGAACCTGAAAACGCTCGAAGAAGAAGGGAAACCTGTCCCTTGCCTGAATAGCAACACTAAAGTTCATGGCTGGGAGCGTCCCGGTGAGCAAAATGAGCTTACACGGCGTCCATACATAGAAGGAGCCTGGATGACTGAGCATAACGGCAAGTATTATCTGCAATATGCAGGTCCGGGTACCGAGTGGAAGACGTATGCCGATGGAGTGTATGTTTCTAATTCACCGGCCGGACCGTTTGTCTATGCGGCCAACAATCCGGTTTCGTATAAGCCCGGTGGCTTTATCGGTGGGGCCGGACACGGTTGTATTTTTCAGGTCGGTGAAACGTATTGGAAAGCTGCAACGAACTCCATTTCCGTACGGCACATGTTCGAGCGCAGGTTGTCGTTTTTCCCGACCTATTTTGACGGCGAGGGTTACATGTATACCGATACGTCTTTCGGGGATTATCCGATGTTCCTGCCTTCGGGTAAAAAAGGAGTATCCAATCCCGAATGGATGTTGCTGTCTTACCGCAAGCCTGTCGTAGCCTCATCGGTGAAGGAAGGTTTTCCTATAGGCAATCTGGTCGATGAAGACGCGCGTACGGCTTGGGTAGCGCAGTCGGCTCAGAATGAGTGGGTCAATATAGACCTGAAGAAACTCTGCCGGGTCAATGCCATCCAAGTGAACTACGACGAATATGGGGCTACGCAGAAAGGACTGGCACCAGATGTATATCAGAGCTACGTGCTGTGGGCCTCCAGAGATGGCAAGGACTGGTATGTGATAGCAGATAAGAGTGCAAAGAAAACAGATACCCCGCACGACTACATCGAGTTTGAAACTCCGTTCGATGCCCGTTACATTAAATGGGAGAATAAGGCATATACGGTTTCTGATAATGTCTCGTTGCGCGAAATCCGTGTTTTCGGAAAAGGATACGGCCCGAGACCCGAAGCAATACAGGAGTTGCGGGTGGAACGCAATGCTGACGACCCGTGCAAATGTAAGCTCAACTGGACGCCTGTAGCCGATGCCGATGGCTATATGATTCGTTATGGT
>ENA-UOJO01005214-UOJO01005214.1-human-gut-metagenome-genome-assembly--contig:-P57-NODE-5214-length-10528-cov-12.121360_pt1 | contig 10528 bp, 10 predicted proteins | sample MGYA00242351_ERZ723898 | MGnify/ENA metagenome assembly ERZ723898 | reverse complement strand
CAACAAACCAAGACTTAAAAAGAGCTTGAGCTTGCTGCTCTAAATTATTGTTTATCTCATTATTTAATTCTATTTTTTCATCTATTGACTTCAAAATGCTCGCTATTTTTTGCTGTGTTTCAATATCATAGCAAGGCACTTCATATTGCATAATGGATTTTTTGTCGCCTCTTGGCATCTTCGTTCCTTTTGACGTAGCCATTGCATATGAAAAGAATGCATCATCCGCAAGAACATAGTAAAGAAAATCACTATCCGTGTTTTCCTTCGCGGTAAAAACTAATACATCATTAGAACATCCACCGTTAATTTTCGCCTTCCATATTTTCTTAAAATATGGACGAATATTTGATACAAGAACATCTCCTTTTTCATATGCTTGTGTCAAATCAATAGTCGGAAGCGAAGCAGAATTTACTATTCCCGATTTATTCGGAAGCATATTTTCAGTTGAAATGTATGTTTCTGTTGTTAAATTAGCCACATCCGTTTTTCCCATTCGAAATAAGCAAATTTCTTCAAGCTTACACTTCATACCCAATCGCCCCCAACTTCTTTCTAATCTCCTCTTCCAATTCATGAGATCTCTCAAACATACCCGAAAGTTCTGAGGTCAATCTTGTCATCTTTTCTTCAAATGGCTCTCCGTCATCTTCCTGTTCTTCAATTCCTACATATCGACCGGGTGTTAAGATATAATCTTGTTTAGCTATATCTTCTATTGTAGCAATAGCAGAAAATCCTTTTTTCTCCTCTAATTCTCCATTTTGAAAATCTTCAAAGGTTTTTGCTAATGAGTCAATATCTCCAAGGCTTCCATCTTCTTGTATCCCTTCCGTAAAGTCTCTATGTTTTCTATCAACCATATATCCCATTTCCCTGGCATCAATAAATAGAGTTTTCCCTTTTTGCTTTTTGTTTTTGGTAATAAACCACAGCGTTACCGGAATGGTTACACTATAAAAAAGCTGTGTCGGCAAAGCTACAATTCCTTCAACGAGATCATCTTCAATAATCTTTCTTCGGATTTCTCCTTCTCCGGAAGATTGTGAGGACAACGCGCCATTGGCAAGTACCAGACCTATTTTCCCATTAGGCGCCAAATGATGAATCATATGTTGTATCCAAGCATAGTTGGCATTTCCTGACGGAGGTGTCCCATATTTCCAACGTACATCATCTTTTAATTTATCCGCCCCCCAATTGGATAAGTTAAATGGCGGATTTGCCATAATAAAATCTGATTTTAATGTTTTATGAAGATCATTAAAAAATGTATCCGCATGATAAGAACCGAAATTAGCGTCAATACCACGGATAGCCATATTCATTTTTGCCATTTTCCAAGTATCCGCATTCGATTCTTGTCCATAAACGGAAATATTCCCCCGATTACCGCTATGTGCCTGTACAAACTTCGCACTCTGTACAAACATACCACCGGAACCGCAGCAAGGGTCATAAACACGGCAATTATTAAAAGGTTTCAGTATAGCAACAATAGTCTTGACAATGCTCGATGGAGTATAAAATTCTCCGCCTTTTGTTCCTTCATAAGCTGCAAATTGAGCAATACAGTATTCATAGGTTCTTCCCAGCAAATCTTTACTTGCATCAGTTCCGTCCATTTTTACTTCGTTGGTAAATAAATCAACGACTTCTCCCAATACTCTTTTATCTAAATCAGGACTGGCATAATTCTTAGGCAAAACATTTTTTAAGCTTGTATTTTCTTTTTCAATCGCTCTCATGGCATCATCAATTACTGTACCAATTTCAGGTGTGTGTGCAGCAGAAGAAATCTTACTCCAACGAGCTTCTTCCGGTACAAAGAAAATGTTTTCCTCTGCATATGCATCTCTGTCGTTCTCAAAACCATCGCCTTCTTTTAAAAGTTCCTCGTAGCGTTTTTCAAAGGCACTGGATATATAACGAAGAAAGATAAGTCCAACAATTACCTTTCTATATTCAGCGGCAGGAATATGCCCCCAAAGAACACAAGCTGCATCCCAAATTTGTTTTTCAAAACCTATATTTGCATTGTTTTTTCCAGCCATTTTTTATTCACCATCTTCTTCAAATTCCATAATATCATCTAAGCTACAATCTAAAGCCTTACAAATCTTAGCTAAAACCTCGATCGTTACATTATCATTCTTGTTAAGCTTGTTAATTGTGTATGCACTGACCCTGCAAGTTCTGCCAATTCTTTCTTCTTCATATTCCTCCCCAGCAGAATATGCCATAGTTTTTATAATTAGCTCTCATGATGAACCTACCTTTCACGAATATATCCCCCCTTTTAAGACATAATTTAAACGAATAACCACCCGTTCTACGGGTGGTTATGATTTATTCCCACTCAATCGTGCTCGGCGGTTTGGATGTGATATCGTAAACCACTCTGTTGACGCCCTTTACTTCGTTACAGATTCTTCTGCTCATTTCGTCAAGGACTTCCCAAGGAAAGCGGAAATAGTCGGCGGTCATGCCGTCGGAGCTTGTAACGGCTCTGATGCCTACGGTGTAATCGTACGTTCTTTCATCACCCATGACGCCTACGCTGCGGATCGCGGCAGGAAGTATGGCAAAGGACTGCCAGATTTCGTTATAGAGTCCTCTTTCTTTGATGACTTCTCTGACGATGGCATCCGCTTTACGGAGGATATCCAATCTTTCCGGAGTGATTTCACCGATGATACGGATCGCCAGTCCCGGACCGGGGAAGGGCTGACGGTTGATGACGTCTTCGGGGAGTCCCAGTTCACGTCCCAGCTGGCGGACTTCGTCTTTGAAAAGTTCACGGAGCGGTTCGATAAGTTCAAATTTCATATCTTCCGGGAGACCGCCTACATTGTGGTGGGATTTGATGGTTGCTGCCGTAGCGGTGCCGCTTTCCACCACATCGGGATAGAGCGTGCCCTGGACAAGGAATTTCACATCTTCCAATTTGTTGGCTTCTTCCTGGAAGGCATGAATAAATTCAGCGCCGATGGTTTTACGTTTCTTTTCCGGTTCTGTCACGCCTTTCAGAAGAGAAAGGAAATGCCGGGACGCATCTTTATGAATCAGTTTGATATTGAATTTGTTCGTAAATGTATCTACCACCTGTTCCGCTTCGCCCTGCCGAAGGAATCCGTGATCTACAAATACGCAGGTCAGTTTATCCCCAACCGCTTTATGGACAAGGACAGCGGCAACAGAAGAGTCCACACCGCCGGAAAGAGCGCAGAGGACATTATGGTCGCCTACCTGCTGCCGGATATTGGCAACAGCGATGTCGATATAATTTTCCATAGACCAGCCGCCTTCACATTCGCAGATACGGAAAAGGAAATTCTTCAGCATCTGTGTACCTTCAATGGTATGGATCACTTCCGGATGGAACTGGACGGCATAGAAACGCCTTGCCTCATCAGCCATCGCCGCGGTGGGCGTCAGTTCCGTATGTCCGATCAGGCCAAAACCGGCAGGCATATCAGTGACCGCATCGCCGTGGCTCATCCATACAGCAGTCTTTTCTGAAATGTTTTCAAAAAGCGGACAGCTTCCATTCTTGTAAAATTCCGTATGACCGTATTCATGTTTTTCCGGACTGGCAACCGTGCCGCCAAGGTCTTTTGCCATAAGCTGCATACCGTAGCAGATTCCCAGAATCGGTACGCCTGCCTTGAATACGCCTTCATCCAGCTGCGGGGCATTTTCCATATTTACACTGGCAGGGCCTCCGGAAAAGATAATGCCTTTCGGGTTATGGGAAAGAAATTCTTCCGCCGGCTTATTGTACGGCAGAATTTCACAATATACGCCGCATTCGCGCACTCTTCTGGCAATCAGCTGCGCATACTGCCCGCCGAAGTCGATGATGATAACAGTCTCCTGGTGTTTCATTCCATTCCTCCTGTCGGAATTGATTCAAAATCTATGTGGCAAATTCTAAATTATTCGCCATATTATACCATAAAAAGCGCTCTCCTTTACAGCATTTCCCGTAAAAAGGAAGGAATATCCCCTCCATCAAAAAAGCCGTCATACCCATTTCGTGTATACGGCTTTCATTTTTATTCAGCCTCCAGGAGAGGAAGTTCTTCAAGAAATACGATATCGTCACGCTTCGCTGCATCGCCTTCGGCAAGAATGGCAGCCTGGCAGCAGACTTGGGCGCCCGCTTTTTCCGCCAGTTCTTTCAAGGCTTTCATAGATCCGCCGGTACTGATGACATCGTCCACAAGAAGGACTTTCTTCCCGCGGATTAGCGCCACATCAGAGGCAGACAGGTACAGCTTCTGTTTTCCCATCGTAGTAATAGACTCGTCTTCTACACAGATAGGATCATCCATATACGCCTTGACCGACTTTCTCGCCACCAGGTATGTCTTCTGCCCCAGATTTCTGGCCAGTTCGGCAGCAAGAGGAATCCCCTTCGTCTCCGCGGTCATGACGTATTCGCAATCTTTCGGCACTTTCGCCGCCAAATCGCGGGCCGTGTTTTCCACAATTTCCACATCACCCAAAATGACAAATCCCGCAATCGCTACCTTGTCTGAAATATTCAGTACGGGAAGATGTCTCGTGCAGCCTGATACATGAAGTTCGTAATATCTCTTAGCCATGGTACGCCTTTCGAAAAAAATACATCCTCCGCGCAGCCATCGGATTTTGCGGGGAGGATTTATGCTTCCGGAAAATACTCCGTAGTGATTATACTATTTTCATTGGAAAAGAGCCAACTATTACAGAGATCTTATGTTACGTCGCTCTTCGAAATGATTTCCACCACCGGATGGGAGACGATGGAAATTTCAACCTGCTCGGTGATTTCCCCCTCTTCATTCTTCTGTGCATCTTCTTCCCTCTGTACGTTTCCTTTGACTTTCACTGCCGTCAGTTCTGTTTTTTTCTTTTCAAGGGGGACGGTCATCGGCGATTCGGCAGACGTTTCTTCCTTTCTCGATTCGTTTTTCTTTGCATCTGCCGCTGTCTCTTCCATCTCTGCCTTTACCGGCATTTCTATCGATGCGTTCTTTTTTACAGGATTTACTGCAGGTATCATGTCAGGTGATTTTATTTCCACCACTTTATCAGGCTCGGCTCGTTCCAGTTCCGGCATTTCCATGTTCGGCAATTTCACACTTTTCACGGATTTATTATTTCCCTGATTCTTTTCTTCCGTTTCCCTTTGCAGCTTTTCATATTCTTCCTGCCGCGCCGTTTCCGCCGCCTTTATTTTTCTCTCCCAGAGTGCCGTAATTTGTCCCATGTACTTATCACGGCACTCTTCTTTTCCCATTTCTTCCCGAATCAGACGCACCGCTTCACTTTCCACCCGCGCAGCTCCTTCATTCACAGCATGCCAGCCGTCTTCCATGGCAATCCATGCGCCGCCGTCTTCCGTCATGCGGAAATGGGCGGTAGATACAGTCGACACTCCTTTCTCCAACTTGAAGAAATTCACTTTTACAGCCAAGCCGTTTTTAAATAAATCTTCCACACTGATAGAAGTGAGATCCATAAACACGCCTGTATTCCCATCATTATCTATACCGCCGGTATTCAAAATCATCGGAATATTCGTATCTCCATGCAGATAAATCTCTTCCGCCGCCATGCTGTCGGACCACATCAAAAATGCCATTAGTCCCAAAACAGCTGTCCTTACTTTTCTTCTTTTCATAGCCGCTCTCCGAAAATACAAATCCATTGCATGTTTTTCGTCTTGTGTTTATTTTAACAAATCTACGAGAATGAAAACAACTTTTCTATTTTTTAGTCTTTGAATTATCAAGTCAATAAAAAAGAGTCCTCCTCAAAAGAAAGACTCTCCTCGCCCGTCATACGCCAAGTTCGTCAAGCAGCTCTTCCGTCGCTTCCAAAGCTTCTCTTATTTCTCCACGCAGATCCGCTTCATCAGTAAGAAAACGGACTTCGGAAAGCACGCTGATAAGGTGTGCCACCTGCGTTGTTCTGCCTATAATAATCTTCTGCGACTCCGAATAATTCTTCCAGTCATTCCCGCTCTCACTTCGGATATCGCGGATATCCTTGATTCCGTCTGTCAGATAATCTGACAAATCAAGAAGGGCATCCTGTGCCTGGCGGGCTTCTCGTCTTACATCCTGCATACGGCAGCACAGCTTCTTTACCTGCTGCTGGAATTTCTGCAGCCGCCCGCTCATTTCTTTCAATGCATCCACATCACCTTCACTTTCAGAAGGAAGCACATCCAGTTCCGGAACCACAGCATACTGGTCTATGACGCCCGCACCAAAACCGATGGCATCCATACCGCCGGACAGATTCATCAGTCCCATCGCTTTGGATGACAGCGCTTCCAGTTCCCTCCAGTTTCTCCGTTCCTTATTAAAATGCTCCAATCCGGTCAGTGTGTCGCAGTCATGAAAATCGATATTTTTAATTTCAGAAAATTCTTTGGTAAATTTTTTCATATCCCCTGCCATGAGAGTGATACGGACACGGTCCAGTTCTCCCAATTCATCTTCCGCACGTACTTTTGCACGGTATATCCTTTTTGCCGCCCGCTTTTTCGCACGCTCAATCTCTTCATTAATGCTTTGCGGATGTCCGCCTTTACCGCTGATCGTATTGGAAATCATGCGCAGTATAAATGCGATAGACATATTGCCTCCCTGTTTATAAAAATAACTACATGCATAAAGTATAGCATACTTATAAAAAAGAATTTATGCAAAACTGTATTTCCCCATAATAAAACTGACCTCCTCAAATCAGTTTTTATCTAACTTTTGATGGTCAGTTCGTCAGGCAATCTTAATTATCATGCATCACGTTTCAGGAGTTCATCCTGTGCTTTTTTTATCGCGCTGCGGCTCTGTTTATCCACATGTCCCGCGCCATCCATCAGATTCCGGAAAAGAAGCGTAATAAGCTGGGCTACCTGTATCGCTCTTCCGATCTGCATCTTCTGCGCCAAAGTATAAAGTTTCCAGTCACCGCCGGACTGCATCTGGATCCGTTCCAGGCTGTCTACGCCATCAGCAAAGTAATCAGCGAGATCATTCAGCGCGTCCCCTCTTTCACGGGCACACTCGGTAATATCCAGCAAGCGGGAACAAACTTCACGGACAGAATCCTGAAAGGCATGCAGCTTTTTAATCATCTGCAGGCAATATTCCTTATCACCCGCATTGAACTTCCTATTATCAATTTCAATGGGTGCCACATCCGTATATGTTTCCAACACGCCAAATCCGAGAGACATGGGCGTGTACGCCGTAGAGCTGACCGTCGACATATGCTCTATCTTCTTGGCCATTTCCATGACTTCATGAATCCGGTTTCCATCTTCCAGAAAATCTTCAATGCCAAGCAGCCCCCTGCAGTCCTCCAGGTTCAAATTGCGGATTTTACCGAGAGACTTGGTAAAACGCCTCATATTGTCATTGGCCGCCGCCACTTTTGCCTTATCCATCTCCCCAAGCTCATACTGCGCCCGTTCCCGAAGCCGGGCAACACGTCTCCTTGATCGGCGCACTGCTTTCTGCAATTCTCCGTTCATATCAGGAATTACGCCATACTTTTCCGCATCGCCTTTTGCCACAGCTTCCAGAATCTGAAATATATACGTGATGGTCATCTGACATCTCCCTCTGCCGTTCTCTGGCAACGATTATTTTTAATATTATACCATGTTTTAAAGGACAAAACCGTCCGCTTATCTATGATTTCGGGCAAAATCCATAATAAAATTTATATATAATATCTTACTTGAGAAGTTTATACACCTCTTTGGAATACCTTTTATTTCAGCACCATAAATAATTTGTTTCCTGCCTATATTCATCATGTAGTTGAGTTCCTGTTTTTTTGTCGAAAATTTCGGAGCGTGTATTGGATGCGTTTGCTGTGTCGTAGCTGATTTCTTTATTTGCTTTTCCTTTTGTGGCAGTGATAATGCCGTCTGCTATGGCTACGTTTAAACTGAAACCCAAAACAAAAATATATTAAAATATTTATATATGAAATATACTCCCACTAATATCGTCATAACTGAAAGGAAAATTGTTTGTCGTTGAATTTTAATAACATCACTTTTATTGTCACTTGTAAACTCCGAAAATAATACATAAAGGTAATATCTTACAGCAATAAAAACCGTCCATAATATGAAAATTGCTACCCCTATTTTCCCTTTTGTATCATATATAGCAGTTTCACCCATAAGGCTCAAAATATTAGTACCATAGGACAATACAAAAATTAAGCCAAAAAAAGCTAATAATAGCCACATACAAATAAATACTCCATATTTCCCTATATTCTGAGTGATTTTTTCCTTCTGCCTATGTATATCCTCCCACACGAAACACACCATAGTAATAAAAGTTAGGATTACTACTATTATTCCGAAATAAAAGGAGATATCTACAACTTTCATTTTGCCCTCTCCTATTCTTTTATGCCAAGATCTGAATCAGTTCACTATCAAATTGTTCCTAATTACAAGTATATTTACTCTGATTCCTGTCCGCACAGCATATAGGGCTTTCAGTTATCTGTCTGCCACTTCTCCTACTCCCTTTATGGGAGCATCTGCGGTTGATGCTTATAAAAATGGTTTTGAATAAAATAGATTACCGTAGATATTCCCCAAATACATATTATATACGTTATAGATGCAGAAATAATCCCATCAATTTTGTATATAACCCTTACAAAATTATCAACAAAATCAAATAAGATAAATAGCAAATTAGTATATGACCTTTGTGTATCCACAGGAAAAGAAAGAATCAACAGTCCTGCACAAAATAAAAGAAAGATTTTAATATACCGTATAGCTCCTGATTTAGTAAATAATAAAGGTCCTTGATTGCAAAAATAAATAATAAAAGAGTATAGAGTACTCGTTACCCCAAACATAATCAATCCCATTTTAATAAAGAGCAGAGCGCTTATTGCCCCAAACATAATTAATACTGCTTTATATGAAAAGAATATAGTTTGCAGAAATACAAACGTTGGCGGACAGAAAATAAAAGAGAAAAGCAATTCTGAAACATATAATATGGCAAGTTTATGAAAGTGACCATGTATCCTCATTGCTTACACACCTCCACAATCAATTAATTATCTTTCTCCAGATTATTACCTTGTGCTTCAAGGTTATATCAGAAAAAGAAATTCCATCCCTTCTGCCATCATTTATCGATACCACTCAGCGACAGTTTTCCCATGGCCTTTCCGTCTAGTCGGCTCTCTTTATGGAAGCGGCTGTGTCTCTTGCCGTATTGACGGCCGCTCCGCCTAAGGATACGGTAAGGCCATTCTTCTTGTATTCCATATTTTACAAGGAATCTAAAGCTTGTTTTATATTATTAGGATTAAATCCATCTTTAATCCATCGCTTGGGATAAAACTGCCGAAAATACCGTCCTTCCTCCCTCTTTCCGAATATCTTTAACTGCTGGAAAATTTCCTGATCTTTTTCATCCATATCATCTAAATGATACTTTATACTTAATTCATCCTTATCATATTGTTTTTGTAAATAATCAAGTGTATTTTCAAATCCACCGATTCGCTCCTTTGGGACAGTATCATAATATGCACTATTTATAACTTTATCTATATGCCCCACAAAAGGAAGAACATTAATTTTGCTATATCCTGATACTCCATAGATATATAAATAAGGTGAATAAAAAACATGAGAGAAACACCATGGTTCTACTGCTGTACCTGCCTTTTTATCTTGATAAGTAGACAAGTAAGCCTGATAACGAAAAAATCCATAAGACTCATATCCATCCATATATGTTACATCCGCAGATAACTTCCATCCTCCCCACAACATAAATAAAATAAATACTGCGATTATGACTTCCCCAGTATGATATTTTTTCATAGTTATCTCCCTGACAATAATTCCAACAACTCTATAGTCATATCATAAGTAGTCTTCCACAGTAAACTCTGGATATGAGCCTATTATAACGACGCTTTTATCATTCTCCCATTTTTTATCTGATTACGATCATAATTACTTCTTGGTAAAATTTTATATGTATCATTCCAATTGCTAAGATAATGATAGGATACAACAATCAACGCATCCTCACCCAAAATATAAATTTTCTGGTCTTTTCCTTTATATCCTCTACATCTGTACTAGATAATCTATTATTTCCTTCAAAAATTTTCATTGTGGTCTGGATAATCTGATATTGCTCTTTCGCAAAACTTTTTATAGTTTCTTTCCCAGTAACTCCATAAGATAAATACAGAGCATCATAATTAGACCTAATTCCACTCCAAAACTATTTTTTCACTTTTTATTCTCCTGCCATAATATATCTGTTTCTATTGGGAAAGTAGCTTTAAATCCATATGATCCCAATATTCTTTCTTCCCTAAATAAATGCATGACAATATTGATTATTCCTCAGCCCTTATTTTATGCCAAACACGATCCATCTCTTTTTCCTGTTCCTTTTCTTTCTCTTCCGGCACTCTTCTTAAAAAACTTTCCTTCCATAAACTATGCAAA
>ENA-UOJO01005212-UOJO01005212.1-human-gut-metagenome-genome-assembly--contig:-P57-NODE-5212-length-10531-cov-13.287801_pt1 | contig 10531 bp, 8 predicted proteins | sample MGYA00242351_ERZ723898 | MGnify/ENA metagenome assembly ERZ723898 | reverse complement strand
ACCCCTGTCCCAAGTCTGGGACAGGGGTCTGACACCTATGTCCCATGCATGTATTATAGTAAATGTCGGAGGATTTGTACAGCACATCTGAATATTAGTATAATATTATGGCTCATTTACGAAAAAAGGCTCCGGCAATAATGCCAAAGCCTTTTCACTATAAAATACAATTTTACCCCGCAATACTATTTCCCGTATAAAGCTGGTAATATCTTCCCTTCTGCTCTATAAGGTCATCATGCGTACCACGCTCAATAATGCGTCCCTGCTCAAGAACCATGATGCAATCACTGTTCTTAACGGTTGAGAGTCTGTGCGCGATGACAAAGGTCGTCCTGCCGTGCATGAGCTTATCCATACCATCCTGTACCATCTTCTCAGTTCTCGTATCGATTGAGGAGGTAGCCTCATCAAGAATGAGAACAGGCGGGTCTGCGATTGCTGCCCTCGCGATTGCGAGAAGCTGTCTCTGACCCTGGCTTAAGTTAGCACCGTCACCGGTGAGCATCGTGTTGTAGCCATCTGATAGCTTGGTGATAAAGCTGTCCGCATTGGCAAGCTTAGCCGCCGCGTACACCTCCTCATCAGTCGCATCGAGCTTGCCATAGCGGATGTTCTCCATAACTGTTCCGGTAAAGAGATGTGTGTCCTGCAATACTATACCGAGGGACTTTCTTAAATCGCTCTTCTTAATCTTGTTGATGTTGATTCCGTCGTAGCGGATTTTACCATCCTGAATATCATAGAAGCGGTTGATAAGATTGGTTATTGTCGTCTTGCCTGCTCCGGTGGAGCCTACGAAGGCAATCTTCTGTCCCGGCTCAGCGAACATCTTTATATTGTGGAGAACTATCTTGTCCGGATTGTAACCGAAATCCACATCATCGAATACCACATCACCCTTCAATTCCTTGTAGTCGGTCATGCCTGTGTCCTTGTGATAGTGCTTCCAGGCCCACATTCCTGTACGCTTTTCGCTCTCCTTGATCGTACCTCCATCCTTAACTGCATTTACAAGTGTAACATATCCGTCGTCAACCTCAGGAACCTCGTCGAGAAGCTTGAATATTCTCTCACCACCTGCAAGAGCCATGATGATACTGTTAAACTGCATGCTCACCTGATTGATAGGCATGTTAAGGCTCTTGTTGAAGGTGAGGAAGCTTGCAAGACCTCCAAGTGTAAAGCCGCCGACTCCGCCGAGTGCAAGCGCACCTCCGGCTATAGCTATGATAACGTAGCTGATGTTACCAATCTGGGCATTGATAGGTCCTAAGATGTTGGCGAACTTATTCGCATTGTAGGAGCTGTCGCAGAGCTCTTCGTTAATCTTGTCGAAGCGCTCCATGTTCTCCTCCTCATGGCAGAATACCTTTACGACCTTCTGACCACCCATCATCTCCTCAATAAAGCCGTTTACCTCACCCAGGTTCTTCTGCTGCTTTACGAAGTACTTTCCGCTCATTCCGGTAGCCTTCTTGGTGACAACGAGCATAAGACCTACAAGCACAAGAGTTAACAGTGTAAGCGGTATGTTAAGGATAATCATACTTGCCAGCACACCTATGATGGTGATTGAGCTGTTGATAAGCTGAGGGATACTCTGGCTTATCATCTGTCTGAGCGTATCAACATCGTTGGTGTAGATTGACATGATATCGCCGTGTGCATGTGTATCAAAATATTTTATAGGAAGGGACTCCATGTGTACAAAAATCTCATCCCTTAAGCTTCTCATGGTTCCCTGTGTAACATAAACCATCATTCTTGTATTTACATAGGCTGCTATAACACCCACCGCATAGAAGCATGCCACTCTTATGATTGCGTGGAGCAGCTGTGTATAATCAGGTACGGTCTGCTGCATCAACGGCATAATATACTGGTCAATAAGTGTTTTCGTAAACATGGTTCCCTGTATCGTAGAAAATACAGTGAGTACAATACATACAAGAACCACTATGCACTGCAGCAGATAATTCTTAGCCACAAAGCCTATTATTCTTTTAAATACCTTTCCAGGATTAGCGACTGTAGGCTTCGCTCCTCTTGGCGGTCTTCCTCCCATTGGTCCCGGCATTATGCTTCACCTCCGTTTTCATCAAAATCACCGCTGCCTCCGGTCTGTGACTCATATACATCGCGGTATATAGCGTTGGAAGCAAGCAGCTCCTCATGTGTTCCGATTCCGTTGATACGTCCGTTATCCATCACGATTATGCGGTCTGCACCCTGAACACTTGAAATTCTCTGTGCAATGATAAGCTTCGTTGTCTGCGCAATCTCTGTGGCAAATGCATGACGGATCTTCGCATCGGTTGCAGTATCAACAGCGCTTGTGCTGTCATCAAGAATAAGTATCTTAGGCTTCTTTAAAAGTGCTCTGGCAATACACAGACGCTGCTTCTGTCCACCCGATACATTCGTACCACCCTGCTCGATGTAGGTGTTGTACTTGTCCGGGAATTTCTCAATAAATTCATCAGCACATGCTAACCTACATGCTCTCATGCACTCCTCATCCGTGGCGTTCTTATCGCCCCAGCGAAGATTGTCGAGTATTGTTCCGGAGAAAAGCACATTCTTCTGGAGAACAACGCTCACCTCATCGCGAAGTGTCTCAATGTCATACTCTCTTACATCTCTGCCACCGACCTTTACACTACCTTCATCCACATCGTAAAGACGGCTTATAAGGTTCACAAGGCTTGACTTGGAGCTTCCGGTTCCGCCGATGATACCGATTGTCTCACCGGATTTGATTGTGAGGTTGATATCATTTAACACTCTCTTGTCGGCGCCCTTATTGTAGCCGAAATTTACATGTTCAAATACAATCCCTCCGTCCTTTACCTCATAGCAAGGGTTATCAGGATTGGTGATATCAGGCTTCTCCTCAAGCACCTCTGCGATACGCTTTGCACTTGCCACACTCATCGAAATCATTACAAATATCATGGAAACCATCATAAGGTTCATAAGAATTGTCATACAGTAGGACAGGAGGCTCATAAGCTTACCTGTTGTGAGCAGCACACCGCCGGAGCCTACAATCATCTTCGCGCCGACCCAGCTTATAAGGAGAATACAGGTATATACCGTAATCTGCATAACAGGGTTGTTGTATGCAACCGTCTTTTCTGCTTTTACAAAAATCTTGTAGATATTGTTGCTGGCATTCTTAAATTTCTTCTTCTCATAATCCTCACGGACATAAGCCTTGACAACACGGATTGCCGATACGTTCTCCTGAACACTCGCGTTCAGCTCATCGTACTTAGGAAATGCCGCATTGAAATACTTGGTCGCATGTCCTATGATGACGGCAAGAATACATGAGAGTATCACTAGCGCGATAAGATATATAAATGCAATGCGCGGACTGATGGTAAATGACATTATCATCGCACAGATTAAGCTCACCGGTGCCCTCATACACATTCTTAAGAGCATCTGATATGTATTCTGTACATTTGTGACGTCCGTTGTAAGTCTTGTCACAAGTCCCGCTGTGCTGAACTTGTCAATGTTAGAAAAGGCGTAGGTCTGGATATTGTCAAACATACCCTTTCTGAGATTCTTTGCAAAACCTGTTGAGGCCTTCGCCCCGTAAACACCACCCATGATTCCGGCAAACAATCCGACCATGGCAATCACTACCATGCAGCCGCCGACCATGAGTATGTAGCCCATATCACCCTTCTCAACACCATTGTCGATAAGTGATGAGAGCAGATACGGAATGAGCATTTCCATAAGCACCTCTAAAATCATAAAAAAAGGGGTCGCGATGGATGCTCTCTTATACTCTTTTACATAAGCACCTAATGTCTTTAGCACTGTTCATCCTCCTTATTCATATCATTGATATTTTTTTTCATCTTCTCTATAACATTCAAAAAGACCTGTTTTTCCTCTTGTGTGACATTCTGTTCAAGCTCCTCGTGGAGCATATCGATGACGCGCACCGTAGCAGCGTGTGTCTCCTCGCCCTTCTGTGTGAGAACTATTTTCTTGCAGCGTCCATCATTGTCGTCCGTGCGGCACACCAGGTAGCCCTTCCTCTCCATAAGCTGAAGTATATTGGTAACCGATGACTTGCCTATACCGAACTCCTCACCTATATCCTTCTGATACACGTCCACATCCTTATGCCTGCTTAGATATCCAAGGATATGCCCATGCATTACCGTTACCTCGTCAAAGCCGGCCTCTACCAGCTTCTTTTTCAGCTGACGAAAAATAGTGTTGTCCATCTTCTTAATCTCGAACCCCAAATAGCGTTTCTTTTCCAACTCGTGCTCCTTTCCTCATGATGTGGCTTAGATAAAAACTCATACATAACTGACGTAGTGCCATTATCTATAGCCCTGTTATCCGTCAAAAGCCTTAGCCTTCAGCAAAAACAGTTCGAGGTCAAACAGTTTGATACTGAACTGTTCGACCTCGAACTATTATAGTTTTATTTTTTTTTAATGTCAAGAATTTTTTTCCATCGTTGGCTGTTTTCATCCCGCAGCATGCGTATCTTGTCGTGGTTGCTTATGCCGTCTCCTACCGGCTCAATCCTGTCCAATATATGCACGTCAAAATATCTTCTCTCCACGCCGCCTGTTTTTTTTCGCGCATATTGTTCAGTATCTCCTGCATCGCGGCAGGTTATAAAAAGAGGAAGAACAGGCACATTATTTTTCACGGCATAGTAAAATGCACCGTTTTTCAGCGGTCGCGGTCTGTCATAGCCCCACCACTCAGACTGCTCCGGAAATACGAGGACACAGTCGCCTTTTCCAAGATAGTACGACACAGCACCGTTGAACCGTCTCACCAGCCTGTGTCCCCGGGGAAACGGCATTATACCGAACGCCCTCATGTACTCACCGAGCCGCCCCCTCCGATTGTTAAAATCCGCCACCATGACCTTGAGCTGCCGTCCCCGCAGCACACCACTCCTTTTGAGTGCCCATTCTACCACCAGTGCATCGAGCTTGTTTATGTGGTTGCAGGTGATTATCATGCCATGATTATCTTCACCGCACTCTCCCTCACCCTCTTCGTAAAAGCTATAAATTCGCGTGCGGAATATGAAGCGGTTCACAATCCACATAAACGGCTTGATTATAAACGCGCGTATCAATGCCTGCCGGAATTTTAAAGCCCCCGTCGGAATATAAGGAAATTTTTCATCGACCGGAAGGCTGCTGCCATAATCTACCGGGTCAAGATGTGCATTGAAATCCCCCCTTTTCTCCGCCTCCTTTATCTTCACAAGCACATCGGGTGTTGTGTATGCAAGCTTAAAATAATTCATCAATACTGCACCCTCCCGATTTTCTCCCAGCCTTTCGGATTCACGCCAAGCACCGCACGCCCCACGATGAGGATGTATTCCATGTAAAAAAATGGGTGCACCAGCATTAGGCACAGCTTATTAAACCATGACAGTCCGATATTTTTCCAGTCTGCAAGCACTGCCATCACGGACAGCGCAAAAAAAGCGGTATAGATAAGCATGAATGCCGCCGCTGCCTGCCATATTCTAAATGTAACCAGATTAAATACTGCCGCCACGAACAAGGTTCCGATGTATGCATACACAAGCCACAGCGACAATATATAATAATTATCGATAAAAGCCCTCACCCCGCGGCGTTTTAGAAGCTTGCGACAGTAGAGCCTGTCTGCAGCCACCATTCCTGTCATCCAGCGTGTTCTGCGCTTATTGGTGTCCGTATGCGATGGTGTCTCCTCAAGATACAGCTTCGCAAATGAATAGTGAAAGGTCTTTATCCCCTTGCACGCACAGTCGCGGAGCAGCTCCATGTCCTCCGTGAGCGTCTGTCTGTAAATCCAGCCGCCCCACTCCTCAACCAGATCTCCTCTTATAAGTATTCCCGTTGTTATCGGCATAGTGGTGAGCCCGAGCGCGCTCTTGTACCTGTTCCCAAGCTCATCTATAATCGGCCATACCAGACCATTCTGACAGGTTATGGCATTTACCACTTTTTCTGAAGCGCTGTTTAAATAACCCATGCTATAATTTCCGACCAGCTTCCGCCCCGTTATCACCTGCGCCCCGCTTGCAAGCGCATCGTTCATATTTGCCAGGAAATCCACATCAAGCCGGCAGTCCGCATCGACGATTATATAACCATCATACTTCTTTCCCGCTGCCAGAATATGCCTTATACAGTAATCAAGACAGTCACCCTTGCTCTTCTGCGCCTCATCGACATACACCTTCGCACCAATCTCCCGCGCATAGCCAATCACCTCATCGCGCGGATTTTTAACAACCACATAGGTGTCGAACAGACTATAATCCGCACTATAGCTCTGCTCCTCTATGCTCTTAAAAAGCGGCAGCACCGCCCTGCCCTCATCGCGCGCCGGAACAATGAGCGCAAAACGGTGCCTTCTCCCACACTTCAAGCTTTTCTGCGGAAAAATCCACCCGAACCAGCCAATCAGCCGCGGAAAATACAGTACCAGAAATATTATTGTAATAAAAATCAAGAAATTGTTTCCCATATATTATTCCCTCTTTAATCAGCTGCACTGCAAAATTTACATGCATATAAATGTTTTAAATATATTATCTAGCATACAAATAAATTTGATTTCTCTGCCTCCCATAATCTATATATACCTAATCGCTACGATGTTGGAGACAGAACATGCTCTGTAAACTTAGCGTGTTTAACGTATTATATTTTTTATCCTCTCATACTGCTCTAATATCTCATCGTGCGCATGGAGCTTATATATACTGTGCAGCTTCTCAATCTCCCAAGGTTTCACATTTACTGTGTGAATATACGGAAATATTCGGAGAGATTTGCAAAAATGCTGCAGCACGGTGTTTGGTCTATAACGCTTCTGCTCATTATATTTTTCGGGGAGAAAGAGCTTATTTTTACATACGCGGTTCAGCGCGGTCTGGTCGGGAAAGAACATTTTTCTCTCGCGGCACATTTTTCTCGCATTTTTAAATAAACCATTTTCACGACATCGCGGCATATTAAAAAGCAGCACGCCCGTGTTCATGTAATTATATTCAATAAACCATTTCCCGAGAAAATCCCTCACACCGGCTATCTCAAAATCAGATATACCCATGTTGTAAAGCGGCTCTATATCATCGCAGGCGACCACATCCGCGTCGAGGTAGAGGAGCCTGTTCACAAGAATGTCGTCCGCATACAGCCGCAGCATGGAATACGGCGTGTATACCGTGTCCTTATTGACCCAGCCGGCAAGCTCATTTTTAAAATCTTGCGTTTTATCAATCAGCAAAACATGACTTTGCGGGCACACACCCGTCACAATATTCTCGATAATTCTCGCCTGCTGCCAGCATATCGGTGTGTAGTCCTCGCGCATATTTTCAAGCCCTGCGGTAAAAATGTAAATATTTAACTCGCCCTTATAATATTTTGTTATGGAAAGAACAGCTATCAGTATGCCGTCAAAGGCGCGTGAATTGCCGCAGAACAGGATATTCATGGGAGCCTCCTTAGATTAATAATTCAATCCGTTATCCGCAATCCGCTTTGTTGCTTTATAATAGTAAAATCACTTGTTCTTAATATATTCTACTTTCTCATAGGTGGAATTTTCACTGCGCGCCGTCATGGCATCGTGCACTTGATTTCGCAATTTCACGGCAGCTTGTCTTGGGTTTATTGTGGTGTCCGGATAGAAAGGTCCGTCAATATATATTGTGATTTTTGTCCTGAAAAGGTGTTTCTGATAAGTTATGGTAAAAGAAAATGCAGGGCGGTCATATATCACCGGATAACGGAAGGAGCTCTCGTTGAAAGGACGAATTCTCGTGTAATAAGGCCAGATATGTGCCTCGGGGTAAATAAAAACCGGGTGTCCCGTGCCGATGTAGTTCTCAAGCTCCCCAAGGAAATTTTTCATGCCCCCGAGCTTATTAGGTATCGGAAAGGCGCCCAGCATCTCCATGATATTTTTTGTGCCATAGAGGGAGACATTGTCCGGGTGTGCCAGTATGATGGCTTTCCTCGGGAAGCTTATGCATGCCGGAATGTAGCCATCCCCCGGGATCTGGGTATGATTTCCATAGAAAAATGCCGGCCTGCACCTGCCATCACCGCCATCCCGTAGTCCGCACAGCTTATCTTTCCCCTCTATCCTCATGCAGAACCGGAGCTTCATGTATATAAAGGCAACCGGAGTCATTATTATGTGATACAGCACCCACGCAGCCACCTTCCACAGCCTTCCGTGGCTGTAGCGGTAATTTTCATCGACAGTTATCGTGTTCCTCTTTATGCCGGAAAATTCATCCTCCAGCTCGTTGTCATAGTAATATACTTTTCTGTGCTTCATGAGGAATATTATTTACATAAAAAATTCAATTTATTCTATATGTCTGATGACATTCTATGATTTGCAAAATGCATAAGTTAAATCATTTTTTTCGTTCACCATATTCCTTTGGCAATTTACCCGACCATGTCTGACAAATTGATGCAAACTAATATTTACAATCCCCATCAAAAAAAATATAATAATACATGTCAAAAACTAATATCACAAACACAAGGAGCTCCCATGAATAAATCCTTCACCCAAAAAATAACCAAAAAAAATATTTTTTACATAATTCTCATATGTTTCATCCTATCGGTCATACCGCTGTATGTAATCGGGATGTACGCGCACCCAAGCGTTGACGACTATTACTATGGGACTGAGACGGTGCAGGTCTGGAATGAAACCCACTCCTTCGCGTCGGTTGTAAAATGCTCCTTCGACGAGATGATTAACACCTACAATATATGGCAGGGCAATTTTTCAGCAATCTTCCTCATGCGCCTGCAGCCTGGAATATTCGGTGAGCAATACTATTTTATTGCGCCGCTTATACTTCTCAGTGCGTATATTGGCTTTTCGATTTTCTTTTTTTACACCGCGCTGAAAAAAATATTCAAGGCGGACAGCTACCTTGCCGCGACTGTGGGAATCTGCCTCACCTTCGTGTCAATGCAACTGTGCGCGACACCGAGCGATTCATTTTACTGGTTTAACGGTGCTATATATTATACATTTTTTTACAGTCTCATGCTGTTTCTCTTTGCACTTCTCATAAGAATGAGAACCGCCAAAGCTGCCGGCACGATTATCATCACTGCAATAAGCTCTGTATCCGCCTTTCTTATCGGTGGAAGCAACTACGCAGCTGCGCTTTTCATGTGCATTATTCTGGCTCTGAGTGCGGGTGCCGCAGTTTATTTTGTAATACTTAGGAAAAATAAGGTCATCCGTCCTTACCATATGGCGGCATACATCATCGTCGCAGCCGCAGCCATGGCAGGACTTTTTATAAGCATGGCGGCACCGGGAAACGCTCTGCGCCAGCAATCCGTGGGCGGAAGCACCGGCATTGTAAGGACCTTCGTCTACACCTTTGCATTCGGCGGTTACAGCATCGCCAAAGTGTTGAATGCTCCATGCCTTATATTTTTTATATGCATGATTCCGGTATTTTACCGCATAGCAAGGCGCAGCGGCTTCACCTACAGATATCCGCTCCTCGTCGCAGTGTTCACCTTCGGTCTGTACTGCTCAATGGGAACGCCTGTATTCTACGCGCAGGGGCTGCGCATGCCTTACAGAATGATGAACATTATATTTTTTGCCGCGTATGTTCTCATCACCTTTAATCTTATATATTTTCTGGGATGGATTGGTAACAAGTTTGAAAGTAAAACTTACAAACAACTTATTGGTGGCAGTACTGCAAGCTATGCTTGCAGTATGCAGGGGTATAAGTTTGAAAGTAAAACTTTCAAACAACTTATTGGTGGCAGTACTGCTTGCGAAAAACCGGCTATGATAAAAACGGATAGAGCGTGTATAATCCTTGAAAAGGTCATTGATTGTTTTTTTGAAAAAATAAAAGCAAGCCGCAAAAATGCCCTCCTCGCGCTTGCCATAAGTCTCTGTGCCTTTGTAATCGCCTGCATAGGCTGTATAGAGGTCGGTGAGACGGAATATAAGAGCGGTGACGCAGGCTTTGGCAAGCTTCCTCTGTCCGCCGCTGCAACGCTCTCACTCATAAACGGCGACGCCAAAACCTATGACTGCGAACTGACTGCCCGCGATGAATACCTAAGAAGCACAGGCGATGACGAACAGTTCGTGACTGTTCCCACCCTGTCGAAGCGCCCTGCACCGATATACCACTCCGACATAACCGATGACCCCGGCGACTGGCACAATGCACATGTGGCTATGTATTACCGGAAGGAGTGTATATGGACGGAGTGATAAATTGTTAATAACTCTTAAACCTTGGCTTAACAGTGATAAGGAAGTAATTCTTATTTTTACTGTTGGCTGACAGATTCGGGTGTGCAGGGCAACCGTAAGGCTGCAAAAGCTGTCTGTTTCCAACAGAAACAGACAGCTTTTAATTTGCGTTGAAAGCATCTCGCTGTTTTCTCTCGAGCGGGGCGGTCTTCCCACGGACCGCCCCGCGAAGCCGTTACGGCTCGAT
>ENA-UOJO01005209-UOJO01005209.1-human-gut-metagenome-genome-assembly--contig:-P57-NODE-5209-length-10537-cov-5.153692_pt1 | contig 10537 bp, 11 predicted proteins | sample MGYA00242351_ERZ723898 | MGnify/ENA metagenome assembly ERZ723898 | reverse complement strand
AAGGGCGATATCAACGGCGATGGAAAAATCACAACAGTTGATGCAATGAGAGCTAATTCACATGCTCGTGGAGTTACATTACTCACTGGATATGAATTGAAATGTGCAGATGTAGTTGGAACAGATGGAAAAATAACAACTGCGGATGCTATGCGCATTAACGCCCATGCCAGAAAAACAGCTTCGCTTTGGTAATTTGTCTTAACACCAATGTTTTCGTCCCGTTGATAATTCAGAAAGGTTGCTGAACCTGAGCAGCCCTTTCTCCAAAGGAGCAAAAAGAGCTTTGCTTTTTTGGAGAGAGCAATCCTGAAAGGAAGTATTTTCATGAACGAGAAAGATAAAGAGTACGAAGAATATTTTAAGATATTTGAGCAGAAATCAATACGCCAGGCAAGGCAAAATACCGTAACGTCGAGACCGATGGCGCAAAACCGTACACAACCCCGTCCCGGACAACAGGTTTTTCGGAAAAGGCAATCCCCGAGAAAACGCAGGCAAAAAAAGAGACGGATTGCGATAATCTCCTCACTGGCTGCCATACTGCTCATAGTCTGCATTGTCCTTATCTGTAAAAGCTGTACGGGCAATCATGACCTCGCTGCGCTCCAGGGCGCATGGCACTACGATGAATATACAGAATACGAGTTTGACGGTACGGGCAACGGCTGTATGTGTCTTGACGAAGAAAACCATTTTGAATTTACCTATTCTGTTGATGGCGATACCGTCAAGCTGGATTTTGTACTCGATTATGTGACAGACTGCGAATACACCTTTACCGTAGACAGTGACAGCCTCACATTTGTCGGCGGCAATGGCACAGCCGATCCGGGAAAAGAATATAAACTGACAAAGATAAATTGATGCATTCAAAAACTCATATGAAATAGTGCGAAAAAGGATTAACCTTTTCAAAATAAACACCCGAAAGGAGAGTCAGTTATGGGACTTATTAAAGCAGGAATCGGAGCACTCGGCGGGACGCTTGCCGACCAGTGGAAAGAATTTTTCTACTGCGAATCAATGGGCAAAGAGGTCATGGTGACCAAAGGCCAGAAGCGCGTCAGCGGCCGATCCTCCAACACAAAAGGAAATGACAATATTATTTCCAACGGGTCAGGCATTGCGGTGGCAGATGGGCAGTGCATGATCATCGTGGAGCAAGGAAAAATCGTAGAGGTATGCGCTGAGCCTGGCGAATTTACCTACGACACCTCCACAGAGCCAAGCATTTTTTCTGGCAATCTCGGTGAGAGCATTGTTGCCACCTTCAAAACCATCGGCAAGCGTTTTACATACGGCGGCGACACCGGAAAAGATCAGCGCGTGTATTATTTCAATACCAAAGAGCTGATCGACAATAAATTCGGTACTCCTAATCCTATCCCCTTCCGTGTAGTGGATTCCAAAATCGGTCTGGATGTGGATGTGTCGGTGCGCTGTTCCGGCGTGTATTCATATAAGATTGCTGATCCGCTGTTATTCTACACCAATGTGTGCGGAAACGTGGAGCAAGAATACACCCGCGATGAGCTGGACAGTCAACTGAAAACAGAATTTATCAGCGCTCTGCAGCCTGCGTTCGGAAAGCTGTCCGATCTGGAGCTTCGTCCGAATCAGATTGTATCCCACAATACAGAACTGGAAGGCGCTATGAACCAGGCGCTCTCCGCAAAATGGGGCGAGCTGCGTGGCTTAAAGGTCGTCAGCATTGCTCTCGGCTCCGTTACCCTGCCGGAAGAGGACGCCGAAATGATCAAACAGCTTCAGCGTACCGCTGTTATGCGTGATCCGACTATGGCAGGCGCAACCCTTGTAGGCGCACAGGCGGACGCTATGAAAGCCGCCGCTTCAAATGAGGCCGGCGCTATGACCGGATTCATGGGTATGGGCATGGCAATGAACGCAGGCGGCGGTATGAACGCCCAGAATCTATTTGCCATGGGTCAGCAGCAACAGGCGGCGAGGCAGCAGCAGACGGAACCGCCGAGAGACTTCGACGGCATGGAACGATGGAAATGCTCCTGCGGAGCGGTTGTGGCAGGAAAATTCTGCCCGGAGTGCGGCGCAAAGAAACCGGAACCGGTGCAGGCGGGCGCATGGAAGTGTAAGTGCGGCGCAACGGCAACCGGAAAGTTCTGTCCGGAATGCGGGTCCCCGAAACCTGCAGATACGGATGGATGGATCTGTTCCTGCGGCACAGTAAACAAAGGCAAGTTCTGTCAGAACTGCGGCTCCAAAAAGCCGGCAGGCGTACCGCAATACCGTTGTGATAAATGCGGATGGGAGCCGGAAAAAGGCGCAACACCTCCGAAATTCTGTCCGGAATGCGGCGACCCGTTTGATGACGGCGATATTGTCTAAATTAAGAGATTGGAGGATTCCAATATGGGATTATTTGATAAAAAATACTGCGATATATGTGGAGAAAAGATAGGGCTTTTGGGCAACCGAAAATTAGAGGACGGTAATCTCTGTAAGGACTGCGCATCAAAGCTCTCCCCGTTTTTCAGCGGAAGAAAAAGTGCGACCGTGGAGGAAATCAAACAGCAGCTTGCCTACCGGGAAGAAAACAAGCAGAAACTTGCTTCTTTCCGTCCTTCTAAAACTTTTGGTGAAAGCAGGAAGATATACATAGACGAAGCGGCAGGCACCTTTATCGTCACAAGCCGTTCAAACTGGCGAGATGATAACCCGGATCTCATTTCACTGTCTCAGGTGACTGCCTGCAATACGGATATCCAAGAAAACAGGGACGAAATTTATCAGAAAACTGAGGATGGAAAAAGCGTAAGCTACAACCCGCCACGGTATGAATACAGCTATGAATTCAAGGTGCAGATTCTGGTTAATTCTCCGTGGTTTAGCGAGATCAATCTGGAGCTTTCGGATGGAAACCGTCCGGACAGCAAGTACACTGAGCAGTATCGAGAATATGAGCGTCAGATGTATGAACTGAACAATGCCTTGATGGGAAGAAACACGGTGCCTGGAGCCGGTTACGGGCAGCAGGGTCAGAGCTATGCCCAGCCTGCACAGAATTTTGGACAGTCTGCAGCTGCCTTCGGCGCTGGCGGAGCTATGGCTGGCAGGGAGCTTGGAACATGGTTCTGCCCTTCCTGCGGAACGCAGAACAACGGTGCATTCTGTCAGAACTGCGGCACAAAAAGACCGGAGACACAGCGCTCCTTCCGGTGCGATAAATGCGGCTGGAAGCCGGAGCCGGGTCAGCAGCCCCCGAAATTCTGCCCGCAGTGCGGCGATCCGTTCAATGACAGTGATATTGTCTAAAAACGGAAAGTTTTTCAGAAAGGTGGTGGCTGCAGTGGGAATATTAGCGGCTTTGGCAGGTCTGTTCGGCTGCAGCAAATCGCCGAAGCCTGCACAGTACACAATATCGGAAATCAGCGCTGTTTCCATAGCCTGCGCGCATATGGATTATTCTTACGGATATTATTTTCAGATTCACAGAGAGCAGGAAAAATGGTTGTTTGACGCGAGGTGCTTTGTGGATGACCATCATAAGGAAGTGGCCTTTGAAAACCGCGACGTAAGCAATGAGGACATGAAGACGCTGTTTGAAATTCTGGAGCGCAACGATAGTATTGCCTATGCGGAAATTTATAAAAAGCCGAAAAAGCTTCCCTTTGAGGTCATGGACGAAACGACATACAGTTTTTGCCTAACCTTTTCGGATGGAAGCCAGTACACGACCTGCGACTGGCAAAAAGAACTGGAAGAGTTTTTTTACCGCCTTGCTGAAAACACAGATTAACACAAGGAGATGATGTAATGGCAGTATTACAAGAATATAAATGTCCGTGCTGCGGCGGCGCCATTGCCTTTGACAGCACAATACAAAAGATGAAATGTCCGTTCTGTGATACGGAATTTGAGATGGAAACGCTCAAAAGTTATGACAGCGAACTTCAAAATGAGCCGGCGGAAGATATGCGCTGGGAAAGCGCAGCAGGAGCCGACTGGCAGGAAGGCGAAGCAGATGGACTCCGTTCCTATGTCTGCAAATCCTGCGGCGGGGAAATCGTAGGTGACGAGAATACAGCGGCGACCTCCTGCCCCTTCTGCGGAAATCCCATAGTGATGATGGGACAGTTTTCCGGTGCGTTGAAGCCGGACTATGTGATCCCCTTCAAGCTGGATAAAAAGGCGGCGAAGGAGGCACTGAAAAAGCATTACGGCGGCAAAAAGCTGCTTCCCAAGGTGTTTAAGGATCAGAACCATATCGATGAGGTGAAGGGTATCTATGTGCCGTTCTGGATCTTTGACGCAGATGCAGACGCCAATATCCGATATAAAGCGACCCGTGTGCGTGCATGGAGCGACCGTGATTATAACTATACCGAAACCAGCTTTTTCTCGGTTGCCAGAGGCGGCAGTATCGGATTTGAGCGTGTACCTGTGGATGGCTCCAGCAAAATGGCGGATGATCTGATGGAATCCATTGAGCCTTTTGATTTCTCGGAAGCGGTGAATTTCCAGACAGCCTATCTCGCCGGATATCTGGCGGATAAGTACGATGTTGATGCTGAGCAGAGCATTAGCCGCGCTAACGCCAGAATCAAGCAGAGTACGGCGGATGCCTTTGCGACTACGGTTCAGGGCTACACCTCGGTTACACCGGAGGCAACAAGTATTCGTTTACAGAACGGGCAGGCAAAATATGCGCTGTATCCCGTATGGATTCTGAATACCAAGTGGAAAGGCAAAAAATATACCTTTGCTATGAACGGACAGACCGGGAAGCTGGTGGGTGATCTGCCGCTCGACAAGTCTGCCTACAAAAAGTGGCTGTTTGGTTTAACCGGCATAGTAGGCGCCGCTGCATTTGCGGCTTGCTATCTGCTGTGGCTGCTGTAAGGAGGTGCGGACGATGAAGATGAAAAAAAGTATATTGACGGTATTGTTTGCACTGCTTCTTTGCATGACAGCGGTTATCCCCGCATTTGCGGCAAGTGATTTGCCACGGGTAGTGGATAATGCCGGTCTGCTGACGGAAAGCGAGGAAAGCGCTCTCCTTTCCAAGTTGGATGAAATCAGCAAAAGACAGCAGGCGGATATTGTTGTGGTGACGGCAGATACATTGGGCGGAAAAACACCGATGGACTACGCGGATGATTTTTATGATTACAACGGTTATGGCTTTGGAGAAAACTATGACGGCGTGTTGCTCCTTGTCAGTATGGAGGACCGGGATTGGTGGATGTCCACCAGCGGTTATGGTATTACAGCCATTACGGACGCCGGAATCGAATATATTTCGGATAAATTCCTGTCTGACCTGAGCGACGGCGACTATGCAGGAGCGTTTTCAACCTATGCTGAGCTATGTGACGAGTTTTTTACGCAGGCGAAAACCGGGCAGCCGTATGATGTCAGTCATATGCCAAAAGAGCCGTTCAATTTTGCATGGTGCCTGGCCGGTGCTTTGGTTGTCGGTTATGTGGTGGCAGCGATTGTGACCGGTCGTATGAAACGCCAGCTGCAAACTGTGCGATTCCAGTCTGCTGCAAACAGTTATGTAAAGGCAAACAGCATGAATGTAACGGAAAGCCGCGATTTGTTCCTCTACACTCAGGTTGCCCGGCATGAAAAGCCAAAGGAAACAAGCAGCTCCGGCGGTTCCAGTACGCACACATCTTCTTCCGGTTCCACGCACGGCGGCGGTGGCGGAAAGTTCTGATGAAACGCGAACACAAAAAAACATTTTGAAAGGATGAATCGGTATGAGTATTTTTGATAAACTGAAAAACACAGCACAACAGGCGGTAAACTCCGCCGTCCAATCGGTTGGCAGTAAGCGTGAAACCTTCACCTTTGCCGCCCTGCCGGAAAGTCTTGCCGAGCTGCAGGCACTTCCCGAAGCGAGCCTGGACACACCCTTCAAGACGGCGGCGCTGACCGTTCTTGCCCTCTGCGCCTATGCCGCAGATAAAAATATCGGCACCGAAATGCTGAACTTCCTGCGCGGTCCGCGTCCACTCAACGGACAGGAAATCTCTTTCCTCAACGATCGCTTCCGTGACGGCAAGACCTATCTGCCGTTCACCTATTTTGAAGGCTCGACGCCGGACAACAACTATACCCCGAGCGAGCCGTATACAATCACGATTGAAAGCAATCATGTGTCCGGTGAAGAAGCTGGCTATATGAAGCTGTTTATCCCCTGCGGCGGTGCGGACGATCCGAGACCGATAAAACTCCGTCAGCGCGGCAGCGACGGCAAATGGTTCTTGTGGGAGCAGTATCTTTTGACTGGCGTGCGTACACCGAAGGCCGCCGATCCGTGGGCATAAGATAGGAGGAGAATCAGATGGATATCATCGGAAAATGGAAGGTCAAAGAGTTTCATATCCCCACCCCCGACGGCATGCAGGTTTTCACGCCGGAAACGCTGCCAGATGAGGAAGAATACGAGGATTTTGCACAGATGGTGCGGACGTTCTTCGAGTTCACGCCCGACGGCAGACTCGACACCCTGATGCCTGTTCCCGAGGAGATGGTCGAGCAGGCGAAAAACGAGGGAATGGAAATCCGCGAAGGCTTTGCCGTCATCAAGTCCGCGGCGTGGAAGGAGCAGGACGGCAAGTTCTTCTTTGACAGCGAGATCGAGGGCGAGATTCTCGGCGAGGCGGTGGATTCGTTTATGGAGATAAAGGTATTGCCGGACGGCTGCCTACTCTATAACATGGACGTTTTGGTGTTAGAGCGAGTATAAAGTCTAAAAAGGTAAAGAAAATGATTCTTGCTGCTGAGGATAAACTCCTTAATAAATACGTTTGATGTAAGGTGATTTCTGCGTTTGCTGTGGGCGATCTGCCGAGACTGGTAGATGACGCCAATCTGCTGAGCGACAGGGAGGAAAGTACACCGTAATCAATGATATAACGACAAGGGGGAATCTTATAGAGATTTTTTGATAATATCGTTTAATTGTTGTGTTTCTCCTTATACATAGAACGCTGCTTGATTAAGCGTAGTCCAAAAAACTTAATAGTATGTGGCAGCCTGTTCAATGTGCAAATTATAACCGGATAGTATCGATGTTCACAAGATGGGCATCGATACTATCTTTTTTATAAGTCTATTTTGGGAGCAACACAGATCTTGGAGTCTATATAGGCGTGCAAAAGCAGTTAAATATAATGTCAATTATGTTTAAGTCGGCGGCGGGATGGATGAGAATGCATAGCTTCGGTTAAACATAATCAAATAAGTTTCGGGATAGAAACAGTTAAACATAATTATTTTGGTTGTAGCCAAGCCTCTTTGATCGTGTAATGAAAATAGGAGGCGATAGAAATGTTAGATCAATTCGCAAAGTATCTGCACAGTATCGGGAAGTCTCAGAATACTGTAAAAAATTACTGTGAGAAGATCCGGTTATATGATCAGTGGTGTATAGATAGTTTTGGCAGCAAACCGGGGCAGCTCTACCATGCGAACATTCTGGACTATAAGGCATATATGAGGACGGTTAAGAATTACAGCGCAAAGTCTGTTAATAACCATCTGTCTTCTCTGCGAGCCTTCAACGAGTTTCTTATTGCAATCGGTGCTCAGACTGAGATGGTGATACATAGAACGGATTTTATGAAGATCCAAGTCCAGTATGCAAATCCCTGCACAGTTGAGAAAAAGGATGTGGAAGCATTCCGTCAGCGTTTGCTTGAAAGTGGGAACAAGAGGGACTATGCCATTGTCACAATGTATACCTATACCGGTATTCGCAGAAGCGAATGTGTAAGTCTGCGGCTGGATCAAATAGATCTGATTGCTAAAGAGATTTATGTAATCGGTAAAGGCGACAAGCAACGGACTGTTTATCTCAATGATAAAACGGTTCATGCCATTCGTGAGTATCTAAAGGTGCGCCGGTCCGAGAGCCCGTATTTGTTCGTCAGCCGTCAAGCGGAGCAGCTCTCTCCGTCAAGGATCAATCAGATATTTAATCAGTATTCTGATGTTATCACGCCGAAGATGCTGCGCCATTATTTCTGCAGCAATGCTTTGGACAGCGGTGAATATAAAATACATGAAGTTGCTAACCAAGCAGGTCACAGCAATGTGCAGACCACTCTGATCTACAGCAACCCTTCTGCGAGAGCCATGAAAGAGAAAGCGAATAAACTGTGAGGTGTCAATGAAAAAGAGAATCGTATCTACCATACTGGTTTTAATTTTTTTGTCTATTGCGTTTTTTGCCGGATATCAAATTTATCGGGAATATGCCGAATATCATGAAGGCGCTGAGATCTATAGAGAGTTGGAAAAGTATGTAAAAACACCTGAGGGATCCGAACAGCAGAAGGCGGATGATTCAGAACCATTTGAGTCTGGCGGAGAGCCTGATAAGATAATAGACTGGCTCGTTGTTGACTTCAACGCATTAAAGGACATCAACCCGGATTGTGTAGCGTGGATTCAAATTGAAGAAACAGAAATAAATTACCCGGTTGTTCAAGGTGAGGATAATAGCTATTATCTGAAGCATTTGTTTGAAGGCAAGTGGAACAGTTCAGGCAGCATCTTTCTCGATTCCAGAGTTGCTGCAGATTTATCAGAACGGCACAGCATCATTTATGGACACCACATGAAAAACGGGACGATGTTTTCTGATCTGACCGAGTATAAGAAGCAGGAGTATTATGACGCTCATCCGGCAGGCTTCCTCATCACACCGGACGCAAATTACCAGATTGTGTTCTTTGCGGGTTATGTAGCTCGCGCCAACGATGATGCATGGGAAACGGAATATGAGTCTGATGAAGCATTCTCTGAATGGCTTTGCGATGCGATCAAAAAATCCTGCTTTGACAGTGATATATATCCTACAAACTCAGATCGTATCATTACATTGTCTACCTGCAGTTATGAATTTAAGAATGCGCGGTTTGTTCTTCACGGTGTTCTCCGATAAACAAATATATTACTGTCCTGACGGCGGTTTAATGAGTGTGGTTATCTACTCAAACGGAAAGCGGCATGATTTTAGTCATGCCGCTTTTTCAAAGGTCTTATTGGAACATGTCTCAAAAATGTTCTTCCATTGCGTTGTGTCAGTTTTTCAAACAGCCGATAGGAATCACATATACACCGTCATGACGGCGATAGGCGTAGTCTCCGGTTCCCGTTAACACCATAAGGAATGACGGCGCCTTCATTTTTCCGGTGTCGATTTTGTCCTGCATGGCCTTTAAGCTTTCTGCGCCTTCATCAATGAGCTTATCCCCGCCGAGCTTGATTTCGATAAGGCCGTATTTACCGTTTCTCAAATGAATGACGGCATCGCATTCCTGTCCGTCTTTATCGCGGTAGTGATAGACTTCTCCGTTTAAGGCATCCGCAAATACACGCAAATCTCTTACGCAGAGCGTTTCAAAGAGGAAACCGAAGGTTTTGAGATCGTTTACCAAATCGTTGGGTCCGATGCCCAAAGCTGCTGCAGCAATAGACGGGTCGATATAATATCGGGTATCAGACGAGCGAATCGCCGTCTTTGACCGCAGGTTCGGATTCCATGCGGGCATATCTTCTACGACGAAGATTTTGCGGAGAGCGTTGATATAGGAGGATACCGTTTCCTCACTTATAGGAAATTCATCATTTGCCGTAATATCCTGTGCGATTACGGTGTTAGGAACCTGACCGCCCTGGTTTCTTGCGTAGGAACGCATGAGCCGTTTCACTCGTTCCGGATTTTTCTGCACATTGTCTGCTCGGTTAATATCGGAGTGGACAACTGCGTCATAGTAATCCATTGCCTGATCAAGCGCAATCTCATCCCGCATATCAACCGCCTGCGGCCAGCCGCCACGACATACAAGGAATGCCAAACGGTCGATGCCGATATTTGAGTCGCCGTCAATGTCTTCTACACCGTTAAACAGGTCTTTCAGGCTGACTTCTCCGGTTGAATCCCCCGATTCATACAAACTCATTGGTCTCATAGTGAGCCAGGTGAAGCGGCCTGTACCGGAGTGGGTGATTTCTTTGGTATCGGCGGGAACAGCCGAACCGGTCAGTACAAACTGCCCAAGCTCGCCGCGATGGTCAACCTCAAAACGGATGGCATCCCATAGTTTGGGAGCAAGCTGCCATTCATCAATCAATCTCGGTGTCTCGCCCTTCAAAAGTCGCTTAGGGTTAAGCTCCGACATCGTAATGTTTTGTTCTTTCTTTTCCGGATCATCCATATATAGGATACTTGCAGCAAGCTGCTCGGCGGTCGTGGTTTTCCCGCACCACTTAGGACCTTCGATCAGAACAGCACCTTTGCCTTCCAGTTTTCGTTTCAGTATATCATCAGCAATTCTCTTTCTGTATTTCTTCATTCAGAACACCCCGATTCCAGTCTAATTACCTATAGTATACACCGTATTGATGAATTTATCAATACTTTTCCGTCAGTTGGCTTAATATTTTTCCGACACTTGGCGATAAATAAATCGGTTAGTTGGCGAAAAATGATTCCGGCTCATGTCAAAATAGTAAAGCTCCGACAAGTTATTTTCAA
>ENA-UOJO01005196-UOJO01005196.1-human-gut-metagenome-genome-assembly--contig:-P57-NODE-5196-length-10559-cov-4.487719_pt1 | contig 10559 bp, 12 predicted proteins | sample MGYA00242351_ERZ723898 | MGnify/ENA metagenome assembly ERZ723898 | reverse complement strand
TATTAGAAAGAACTGACAATCCTAAAATAAACAAATAACCGAGTAAGTCTGTGACCTACTCGGTTATTTTTATGCAAAAATTCATTTGCAGGCGACCAATGGTCGCCCCTACAGAATTTGTTTAATTACAAGCCTTTAAGGAAAAATGATTAAATCTTACTATACCTAAAATCGTATTTATCCTTTAGGACATTTGGGATTTTCCTGCCGTTGATTATGACTGTATCATCGTCAAGCCATTGAGCCTCTGCGCTGTCAGTATTATTTTACCAATAAATATTGCGAGCGTATGAGAAATCGGACTTTTTACGCAAAACGCCGAGGACTGCATAACCAGTGTTTTGTGCAATTTTATTTTTTAGTTTTACCTTTCGCAGTCAAAATTTAAAACCATTCTTTGTTATTTTGAACATAGGTTTGATAAAATTCAGCGTCAGATTTTGTTAGGTAAAGTATGCCCTCAATAAGAGCTATTACAGCCATAACGGTTGCACCTACTCCAAATGTAAGGAGTGATACAAGAAGCATAATAATGCCGCTTTTAGTATAGCCCAGATAGAATTTATGTATTCCCAAAGTGCCAAGGAAAATTGCAAGCAAGCCTGCTACAAGTTTATCCTTAGTAGGCTCGGTATTCATCTGCTGAGGATTATAATTCACATTCTGCTGTTGATATTGTTGATTTTGCTGACCGTTATAAAAATATTGACCGCTCTGCTGCTCATTTTGGTTGTAATATTCATTTTGACTTTGCTGATAGCCTTGTGCGTTTTGCTGACTGCCTTGTGCATCATTATGCGCACCGCAATATGGGCAGAAAGCTACATTATCGTCAATGTTTGCTGAACAATTTTTACAAATCATAAATTTACCTCTTTTCATTGTTATATTGATTACACAGTCAGTGTAACATATATAGATAATAATTGCAAGATGAATAAAAATGTAAAAGCAAAAATCGGGTTACCTCATAAAACAAAGCCTTCATTTATATTATTTTCCATACTTTTAATTTCCTTGTATTTTAGTAATATAGCTGCCAAACCATTTCTATTATATATACTGAAAGCAGGTCAAAGACCTGCTTTTTTACATTTATAAAACATCATCAAATTCATCAGCCACATTTATAACATCAAGGCCCTTTTCAATTGCGTAATCAACAGTTACGGCAGTTCCGCTTTCAAAATCAGTCAAAAAGCATACGCAAATACTACTGCAATCTACCATATGGCGATTTTTCTTGTGAATGCAGCCGTCATAATATGATTTTGATACATATCGAATTTTGTCCGCTTGCTCCTTTATTTTGTTATATTCCTCAACATTTTCTGCTTTCCAATACCTAGCTTGGTCTTCGCAGGGCAGCACGAGTATAAGTTTTATTTGCGGATATATCTCGCGAACAGCAAGCACCGCTTTTGCGGCAATGGTATCAAATCCTATTGCACCGCCCGTACCAAAATAGACAATACCGTTTTCAGCCAGCAAAGTAATTATATCTTTGGTTCGTTGGTAAACATAATTGTAATCATATTTACCTAAATTTCTATGCCCGCTGAAACAGCAAGTCTTATCTTTCAAGTTCATATTATCCCCGCCAAGCCAAAAACTTATATTTACAATTTATCATATTATAATAAAATAAGCAAGAAAAAAAGAGCATCTCTTTCGAGATGCTCTTAAATGTTTAATTAGCCGTTGATTTGAAGTGCATAAAAGATTTCAAATTTGGCTTAAATTCGGTGTGTTCGCAACATTCAATTCATCGGCCGCCTCAATTTTGACTTTATGTATTTTGAAAGAAGAATAAATATGTCTCAAATTTATTGCCTCGAAATTCATTTGTTATATATGAAACTGCATTTTGTAAATCTTTTTGTGCAGTGTCGGTTACAACAATTTTATACATCAGGCATTTAATCCCTTTCTCAAATCATTTATGACATCATCAAAAGGTTTTGTGTTACCTGCTTTCTCTGCCTGCAAGCCTTCATTTAATAGATTGTACAATTCAAATTTGCCGCAAAGCTTTTCGTACGCTTTAATACTGAGAACAGCGAGATCACCTTTGCCATTCTTTGTTATGAATACCGGCTCTGCATATTTGTGGCAAAATTGCGATATTTCATTATAATTATTTCTTAAATCTGCGCTTGGTCTGATTGTCGGCATAAACTCACCCCCATCAATATTATATATCACAATATTGATATATGGTCAACATTACTGTTTACTTTTATTGACAGATAAGTTAAGATAGAATAGAGCAAAAATAACAAATAAGAATTTGGAGACTAACAATGGAGTTTATTAAAAAAGAAAAAATAGTTGAGTTATCTAATCCCGGCGTTATTTCACGGCAACTTTTAAATCCCGATAATTCATCAAGCAAGCGTATAACAATTACAGAAGTTCATCTTGAATCGGGAGCATGCCAGAAAAGGCACACTCATAATCTTTCAGAACAGGTATGGTATGCGACAAAGGGCTTTGGAAAAATTCTGCTTGCCAACAACAAGGAAATAGAATTTAGATCCGGAGATGTAGTAAGATTTGATAGCGAAGAAATACATGGGCTATTAAATGATGGCGACACCGAATTTGTTTATATATCTGTAACAGCACCACCGATTCACTTTGGTTATGCTTACAACAGAAAGTAATTATTTGAGACCATATGGAACTTCAACGAAGAATGTAAAACAAACTGTTTAGTGTTTTTATTTTCCCATTCACTTCTATATTCTATAGCCTGAGCTTCATTGCTACAGTAATCAGCAACATAACTTAGTTTATATTTTTGTAATCAGTCCGATTTATAAATCTAATTCTTTTGAAAGCAAACATATTTCAATCATCTAAAAATTCTTTAAGTGATTTTACATCTTTAACTACATATGTTGCACCGGCATTTTTAAGTTCATCAAATGTACCGTAGCCATATTCTACACCGATTGAGTCAATGCCTACCGTTTGAGCTCCAATCATATCTTCTGCCCTATCTCCGACCATAATCACACTTGATTTATCTATAATATTACACTCACTAAGTGCATATTCGATAACTTCCGCTTTTTTTGAGCGAGTAGTATCCATATTTGAACCTGCGATGAAATCAAAAAATTTTTCAAGGTCAAAATGCTCCATAATTCTATCGGTAAACGGTTGAGGCTTAGAGGTGGCAACAATAAGAGTTTTTCCGTTTTCTTTAAGATTTTGAAGCAAGTCGGTTATATCGCAATAAACTTCGTTTTCAAGCAAACCTTCTGTGCTGAAATACTCTCGATAATATTTTACTGCCTGCAAAGATTTTTCCTTATCAAAACCGAAAAATTTTTCAAACGATTCGTGAAGCGGAGGACCTAAAAACTTTCTCAAAAGCGTCATATCATAAACATTGATATCGTACTTTTTAAGCGCATAAATGATAGAGTTAATAATTCCCGGCGATGAATCAGTGAGCGTTCCGTCAAGGTCAAAAAGAATGGTTGAATATTTTTTCATAAAACACCTCTGTTATAATTATTTGCAAAAAAAGAGCATCTCTTTCGAGATGCTCTTAAATGTTTAATTAGCCGTTGATTTGCTTTGCGATTTCTTCTGCGAAGTTTTCTTCTCTCTTTTCAAGACCGTCGCCCTTCATCATTCTGATGAAACCGTTAAGCTTGATTTCAGTGCCGAGTTCCTTGGCAACTGAATCAACATATCCCTTAACTGAACCTTGGAATAAATCGCTTCTTACGAATTCCTGGTCAACAAGGCAGTTTTCTTTATAATACTTGCCCATCTTACCGGCAGCAATTTTAGCAAGAACTGCTTCAGGCTTAGAAGCCATTTTAGGGTCTTCTTTCATCTGAGCTGCAAGGATTGATTTTTCGTGTTCAACAACTTCAGCAGGAACTGAAGCTTCATCAAGATATGCAGGGCTCATAGCTGCGATTTGCATAGCAACATTCTTACCCATAGCATCAAATTCAGGAGCAGATGCCTTTGATTCATCAGCAACATCAAAGCCAACCATAACGCCTACTGATCCGCCGCCGTGAATATATGTTGAAACAACACCGTCCATTCTTTCAAAACGACGAACTTTCATATTTTCACCGATTGAAAGAACAAGGTCATTAAGAGTTTCGGTAACAGTTCTGTCTGTACCGTCAAACTTTTCTTCCTTAAGAGCTTCAACATCAGCAGGATTTGTTGCAAGGATAGTCTTTGCAACACCTTCTACGAAGTTCATAAATTTCTCGTTTTTAGCAACAAAGTCAGTTTCAGAGTTAACTTCTACTACAACACCCTTTTTAGCCTGAGCATCATAATATGGAAGAACTACACCTTCAGCAGCAATTCTTGTTGCTTTCTTTTGTGCAGCAGCAAGTCCTCTTTCACGAAGAAAGTCAACTGCCTTATCCATATCGCCGTCAGCTTCAACAAGAGCCTTCTTACATTCCATCATACCAACGCCGGTCTTCTCACGAAGAGCCTTAACATCTTGAGCTGTAAATGCCATTATATTATCCTCCTATAAAATAGTTATAATTATATTAAATTATTCAGCAGCCTCTTCACTTGCTTCTTCAGCATTTTCTTCTGCTGCTGTGTCATTACCGTCTCTGCCTTCGATAACAGCATTAGCAATAGCGCCGGCAATAAGCTTTACTGCACGGATAGCGTCATCGTTACCAGGGATAACATAGTCGATTTCATCAGGGTCACAGTTTGTATCAACGATAGCTACGATTGGAAGACCAAGCTTAATTGCTTCTGATACAGCGATTCTTTCTTTGCGTGGGTCAACGATGAACATTGCATTAGGAATCTTCTTCATTTCTGTGATACCGCCAAGGTACTTTTCAAGCTTTTCAATTTCGAGTTCAAGGCCAACTACTTCTTTCTTTGGAAGAAGGTCAAATGTTCCGTCTTCTCTCATAGCCTTAAGCTGTGCAAGACGAGCAACTCTGCCACGGATAGTTTTGAAGTTTGTAAGCATACCGCCAAGCCATCTTGCGTTAACATATGGCATTGCGCAACGCTCTGCTTCTTCCTTAACTGAATCCTGTGCCTGCTTCTTTGTACCTACGAAAATGATTGAACCGCCGTCTGCTGCAAGATCACGAACGAACATATATGCTTCATCAAGCTTCTTAACTGTTTTCTGAAGGTCGATGATGTAAATACCGTTACGCTCTGTGAAGATGTATTCAGCCATTTTAGGGTTCCATCTTCTTGTCTGGTGTCCAAATTGAACACCTGCCTCTAAAAGCTGTTTCATTGAAACTACATTTGCCATTATTATTTCCTCCTTTAAGGTTAATTCCTCCACACCGAGTATGGCAAAAGCCCATTAAAATCACCTAAGGCTTAACCCGTGTGTGTGCGTATTCGCTTGTATTTCTACGAATGCTGAAGTATTATAACAAAAAAGGCTTGAAAAATCAAGCCTTTTTTCAATATTATTTGGTTTTTACAGTCTTAATCTTTGACCAAGCAGAATATACTTTTTTACCGTTAACTATTTTATAAGTACGCATACGAACATAATACTTTTTCTTTGCCTTAAGCTTTTTAACAGTAGTCTTTGTAGTCTTCTGCTTCTTGATTGTTACGGTTTTCTTGTTCTTCTTAAACTTCTTGTCAGTTGCAACTTGAACTTGATAACCTTTTACACCGCTGACTTTTTTCCATTCAACTGATATAGCTTTCTTTGCCGCCTTAACCTTTTTAGGACTAACCGATTTCGGCTTCGCAACTTCAGTCTGTGCAGTTGTTGTATCATTTTGAGTTGACTGCTGTTGAGCAGTCTGCTGTGCAGCTTGCTGCGGTAATTCCTGTGTAGGTTGAGTTGGCGGCTGTGGTGCCGGTTGACTTGGTGCGACATAATTAGGATTAACAGTACCGCAACCGTTCAAACAAAATTGTGCATTGTTTGAAAAATTGTGACCTGTTGGGTTAATAGCTTGGGTTTCGATTTCGCCGCAAATAGAACACTTGTAAATTGCCAAGCCCGCATTTGTGCAAGTAGCAGGCTTTTCATTTATAAGTTCAAAATCGTGCTCAATATAGTTAAGATTTGAAACATATAAGCCGAAAATATCGTCAGCCTTGTTTGACTTAACATTGATGTAATATGTTTTGCCGGCTGTCAAATCTGCTTTAAGTTCAAAATCGTTTTCGTTTGAAGTTGTTTGAGCAACATAATATCCCGTATCATCCTGAATGTTAGCCTTCAAACCACTGCCGTCGTTTGAATAGAAATAATATGTTGAGGTTTCGTTTGGAACGAACTTGAATACTACGGTTTGATTGTCAAATTTAACATCCGAGTATGAAGCTTTGTCTTCTGTTAAAGTGACAGGTGCTTGCCACTGCGAAGTCATAACTATATTATCGGTAACTTCAACCGTTTCGCCCGGATATAAGTATTCGTTTGCGGTTTCGGTCAATGCCCAGCCAACAAAAGTCTTGCCAAGCTGAGTAAGCATATCTTTCGGTACGGTTATTGTTTTGTTATATTCTGCCGAAACAGCGCCGAGAGTTACATCGCTTATTGCCGCACCCTTAAGTGCTAAGTTATATGTATTCTTTTGCCAATGCGCAATGAGTTCTATATCGTTTTTTTCATCGCATACTGTTGAAGAAGTTACTTTTTGACCGTCGGTGTTGTACCAGCCGCTAAAAGTGTAACCGTCGCGAACAGGCTCAGGCAAAGTGCCATAAGTTTCGTTGTAAGTTACAGCTTTTGATTGCGTGTCAACATATCCGCCATTTGCGTTGAAGTTAATATAATAGCTCGGTGCTTTTACGGTAACGGTAGCGGTGGTTGAATATTGATAGAATTTAATTGTTATTGTTTGCTTGCCCGGTGTGTATGGGTTGTAGCCAGTAACAATATAATCGTCGGAAATTAGTATATGATTATTTGTATTTTTATAATTAGACTGTAATACTATACCAGCGTAATCAAATTCTTCACCATATTCATAATTCGTTTTACTGATTGAGTTTACACTAATACCTAAGCAATTTGAATGAACAGGTAAATTGTTATAAGCTAACTTCCCCAAATCAACTTGATGAAGTGTATTTGAATCATTATCATTGACTATTCCATTTCCATCAACATCCGCCTTGAATAGAGTAGATGTTTTGCCGAATTTTACATTTCCGTGTAGTTTATTATACAGCAATGCTACATCAGTATTGCTGATTTTTCCATTGCAGTCAATATCGCCAAATAATAGTGTTGCAGTTTGTGTCCACATTGCATAAAGAGTGATATTAGATGTTATGTATGAATTTCTGCTTGTGTATTTATTACCTTTTGGCTCGTTGTTACTGTTTTTTTCTTTTGAATCATACCAACCGTCAAAGTAAACATTGGTTTTTGTCGGTGACTTTGCGTATAATTGTGGTTGGGAATAGTGAGCATAAAGTGTTGTGCTTGATTTAAACACGGCATTTTGACCCGAATAATATTTGTTACCTGCGGAATCGTACCAATATTCAAATTTAGGAGAATAAGAAGTCTCAACATCTGAAAGAGTACCGCCGTTTGCATCAAAAGTGACGGTGTAGTGCTTATTGCTTGTCGGCTTTTCCAACGGCATTGTTATGGTCTGATACGCTTTGTAAATCTTTGTTGACGGTGCGCCGCTTCCACCGTTCGTATCAAATTTCACCGTAACATCACAACTTGTTACACTTACATGAATATTGGTTGAAGCAATAATTTTATTGTCGCTGTTATTAACAAGGTCAAGCTTGATTGTACTCGTGCCATAAAAAGAACCTTTAATTGTTAATGAAGTTGTTTTGCTCCAGCTTTTATTATCCCACGAAGCTAAAACATTGTTGTTCGATGTTGTACAGCTTAAACGGTATGTACTCGGCAAGCTGCCGCCCACAGTTACATTTATCGTTTTACTGTTTGAGCCTGACAAATCAATATTAACATTATTTGAAGTGGAAATTGTTGCACCGTAAACGCTGACAGAAACATTTTTTGTGGCTATTTCTTTGCCGTTTACATCTTTAAGCACAATTCTTAAATTACCGCTGCCTGTACTTCTTGATGTCATTTTTATAACAAATTTACCACTTTTCCAAGTTCCACTTGCAGACACGCAAGGTGGAGCGCTCCCTACTGATAATCGAATATGTGCCAGAAGTGTTTACCACAAATTCGGTTGTTTTATTGTCAAACAGACCAAGCGAAACGGAACTGCCACACGAGATTGAAGCAGAAGAACCACCCGATGACTGCTGACCCGTATATCTAAGAACAGTAGTATAATCTTTACAAGCGTAACATCCTGTTCCTCTTGTTCTCACTTGAATTTCTCTGCCTGAGCTGTCACCGCTTTTGCCATCATAATTATTGTGAGCACCTACACATTGGTTGTTGCCAATATAAAGTTCAACATGACCACTCTTTAACAAAATATCACCACGCTGAAGCGATACCGAACTTCTGCTATAAGCAGTAAAGCCGCGACTTGTGAAATTCCGCCTCATATCTGCCGTTGTTGATTGAGGCACATTAAAACCTGCGTTAATAAAGGCAGAACTGACAAAAGATGAGCAGTCGTAATTAACCGGACCTTTTGCACCATATTGATATCCGTGGGTATTGTCGTTAGCTGTACTAATTGCCCATTGAACCGCATTTTCTACATTGCCATCTGCGGCAAATGCAGTAATATTAACACTTGAAACAATAGTGATAATCATAACAAGCGATAAGATTAAACTTATAACTTTTTTCATTATAAATTCTCCTTTACAAAATGTATTAGATTTATATTAAAACAATAATGCTAAATATGCAATACAATCAGTGTGAAGGGCCGTTTTTACAGGGTGAAAAACCACCAAAATATAAATAAATCAACATTTTTCAATTTCAGTATCTTATAAAACATAAATGTTAATAAAATATCGACAGACATATTTATCTTTTACAATTACAAAACGATTACAAAAAATAAAGGCGACCAATGGTCGCCCCTACAATCTTTCTCAAAGTCTTTATTTTATCTATTATGCTTATTTTACATACAGTTTCATAACCTGCGCTCTTGCCTTATCTTCAAGTTCATCATCAAGCGGCTCAAGTGTGCAGGAGCCGTACTTATTTTTCACTGCCAAAGAAATAAGCAAATCTGCAAGCTGCGGATTTTTTGGCAAAACAGGACCGTGAGAATATGTGCCGAAAGTATTTTTATACCTTACACCCTCTGTGCCGTCCTCGCCGTTATTGCCGAAGCCTTTAATCATTTTACCAAGCGGCTCAACACCCTTGCCAAGATAAGTTCTGCCGCTGTGATTTTCAAATCCGACTACTTCAATACCCTCTTTGGTTTTGTATGCGAAGTTGCCAATCATTCTTTCATCCTTACCCTCTGTATAAAAATCAATTGCGCCGATATATTCAAGCATTTTACCGTCGTGAGTTTTATAATACTTGCCAAGCATTTGGTAACCGCCGCAAATTGCGAGCATAACCTTACCCATTTCAATTGCACGCTTAATTTCTTTATCTTTACCTTTTTTCAAATCTTCAAGCAAAACATCCTGCTCAAAATCCTGACCGCCGCCGATAAAAAGAATATCATAATCATCGGCATTAAAAGATTTACCCATAGTGATTTTATCCACTTGGGTGGAAATACCGCGAAGTTCCATTCTTTTAGTCAAAGCGATAATATTACCCCTATCACCGTAGAGATTAAGCATATCAGGATAAAGGTGTGCTATTTTAATCATCATTCCCAAAAGTCTTTACCTCCAAGTCTTTTAGCAATTACAGGGCGCATAGTCATCATAGAAGTATAAGTAGGAACTATATAAACATCCCTGCCCTGACTTGTTGCAACATCAACGAGTTTATTATAATCTTCATTTTCAATAATCTTAATTTCGCGATTTCCTATGCCTTCGTATTTAACACGAACCGCCATATCGTAGCAACGCTTACCGGTTACATAAAGCTCTTTAACATTAGGCTTATCAAAAATGCCTGAAAAATCAACATCCCAAATCCAGCTTATATCTCTGCCGTCGGCAGCATTATCATTAAGCGAAAGAATCAATGTAAAATCATCATCAATACTTTTTAGGAAATTCATTGTTTGGCTGAAGCCTGCCGGATTTTTAACAAGAATAAGATTAACCGTGTTATTTCCGGCTTTAAAATGTTCCATTCTGCCGAATGCGCCGTTAAAGTTTTCAATAGCGTCAATAATATTTTTTTGCTCAATACCAAGTGCAGTAAGTGCAGCCGCACAGCCGATAGCGTTATAAATATTATACGCACCGCCGATATTAACCTTGATTATATTTCTGTCGCCGTTGAGATTTGCAACAACAACGGAATGGTCGTTTTTCATTTCTTCTACACTTTCAACCGCAAAATCAGGTTGCGGCCTTTTATATCCGCAATTGTTGCATACAAAACCGCCGAGATGACCATAGGTATGGTAAGTATAATCATATTCGTGCTTACAAAAAATGCAATATTTAGCATCGCTTATTTCAGGTGCTTTTGCATTTTTATC
>ENA-UOJO01005191-UOJO01005191.1-human-gut-metagenome-genome-assembly--contig:-P57-NODE-5191-length-10573-cov-4.592698_pt1 | contig 10573 bp, 5 predicted proteins | sample MGYA00242351_ERZ723898 | MGnify/ENA metagenome assembly ERZ723898 | reverse complement strand
GATGAAATTGGTACACGGTATGATTCAGATATTGTTGACTGGATGTGGCTGAGCGTCGTGTGCGGAGCGGGCAGTTCCGCGCCTGACAAGCTTTTTAAGGTATTTGGTGCTGATGCTAGACAGATATACAATGCGTCTCCGGAGGAGTATAGGTATGTCCCGGGGCTCAGAGGCGAAACTATTGACAGGCTATGCATAAAAAATCTTAAAACAGCTTATGATCTTATAGACTGGTGTAAACGTCATAATGTCGGGATGATACCGTATAACAGTGAATATTATCCTAACAGCCTGAAAATAATAAATTCTGCTCCTGTTATGCTTTATTATCTCGGAATGGCTCCGCGTATAAACCGCAGACTGTCTTTTGCAGTTGTCGGCACAAGAAAAATGACGGAATACGGCGGAAAGCAATCGTATTCCATGGGATACGATCTTGCTTCGGCCGGAGCTGTTGTTATATCCGGAGCAGCACTCGGCGTTGACGGATTTGCGCACAGAGGCGCGCTTGATGCAGGCGGATATACTATAGCTGTACTCGGATGCGGTATTGACCTTATTTATCCTAAAGAACATATGAATCTTATAAGGGAAATAGCGGTCAGCGGAACGGTTATTACAGAATTTTGTCCCGGCACAAAGCCGACCAGGTGGAACTTTCCTGTAAGAAACAGGATAATAAGCGGACTTGCTCAGGGAACGGTCGTTGTCGAGGCTGATGAGAAAAGCGGCTCTCTCATAACTGCTAACTATGCAATGAAGCAGGGGAGACCGGTCTATGCTTTACCCGGAAACGTTGGAAATGCCACCAGTTCCGGAACAAATTTGCTTATAAAAGACGGCGCGAAAATGGCCACTAATGCTTTGGATGTTCTATGTGATTTTGAGGAATCTTACGATGATGTCATAAATCTTGAAAATTTAATCGGGAAATTATCGAAATACAGCATTGACGGCAGTTTGAAGAATGTGTTCCGCAAGCAGCCGGAGAGGGCGTATCCTCCGCAGTTCGGTAATAATAAAAGCGCTCCGGCAAGGGTATATTCAAAGGGCTCATCTGTCTCTCCGCATACTCCGACCGCAGAGATGCTTCCCGATGATAAGAAAGCTGCTGATGCTCGAAATGATGAATTAATCAGGGAAGCAGTTATAGAACCCGCGGCGCTTACTGCCGACGAAGTTTCAGGGAAGCTTTCGGAATGCGGACTTGATGAAGTTGCGGCTGAGCTTTACGGAAATATTCCGGAACAGGGAAGTATATCTTTTGATGAACTTTCAAGAAGCGGTATAGAAATCGGAGAATTGATGGAGATGCTTTCGTCTCTTGAAATGATCGGTGCTGTAGAGCTTTCACATTCTGAAGTGTCAAGAAGAAAAGTACGGCATGATGGCTGCTGATAAAATCACTTTTTGATAAGGTTCCTGTATTAATGAATATTATTTATTTGACCGGCATATGAAAAAACATATATAATAAAGGGAACACGATATGCCGTGTTTTCTTTGTATAACTGCATTAAGATATTAAAACAGAAGACATGTTATGAAAGGGATAAAAACAGAGATACAATGTCACATCTTGTTATAGTTGAGTCTCCGTCAAAGGCGGGAACGGTAAAGAGCTATCTCGGCTCCGGATATAAGGTAGTCGCTTCGATAGGCCATGTACGTGATCTTCCCAAAAGTACGCTCGGAGTTGATATAGATAACGGTTTTGCAGCAAAGTATATAAATATCAGAGGAAAAGGGCCGCTTATTGCAGAACTTAAAAAGGAAGCAAAAAATGCAGATAAAGTATACCTTGCAGCCGACCCTGACCGTGAGGGAGAGGCTATCTCATGGCATCTTGTTGCTGCTCTCGGAATACCGGAGGAAAAGGCTTGCCGTATCACATTTAATGAAGTTACGAAAACGGCTGTCAAAACGGCGATCAAAAATCCGCGCGCGATCGATATTGATCTTGTGAATTCACAGCAGGCGCGAAGGATACTCGACCGTATAGTCGGATATAAGCTGAGTCCTTTTTTCTGGAAAACTATACACGGAGGACTTTCAGCGGGTCGCGTCCAGTCGGTTGCCACACGTATTATTGTTGAACGTGAGACTGAGATACGCAGTTTTGTTCCTGAAGAATACTGGACTATCGATGCTGTCTTGAAAACCGAAAAGGGTGAGAGCTTTAAGGCTAAATATTACGGAAAGGGACGTAAAAAAGCTGAGCTTCATTCCGGTGAAGATGCTGCTGAGGTGCTTCATGATATCGAGGGAAAGCCGTTTTCGGTCTCGTCGGTAAAGCGTTCCACTCGTATGAAGAATCCGCAGCCTCCTTTTACGACGTCTACGATGCAGCAGGATGCTTCACGTAAGCTCGGATTCCGTTCAACACGTATAATGCAGGTAGCACAGGAACTTTATGAGGGCGTTAATGTCGGCAGTGAAAACGGAGGAACGCAGGGACTTATAACATATATGAGAACCGACTCGCTTCGCGTCTCGGATGAGGCAAGGAAAAAAGCCTCCGAGTATATTACAGATCGTTTCGGCGAGAAGTATGTTCCTGCATCGCCCCGCGCATATAAGACAAAAGAAGGCGCACAGGACGCTCACGAAGCGATACGTCCTGCAAATCCATTGCTCGATCCCGACAAGATAAAGAAATATCTCAGCGCCGATCAGTATAAGCTTTATAAGCTGATATTCAACCGCTTTATGGCAAGCCAGATGGCTTCTGCCGAACTTGATACGGTATCTGTAGATGTGAAGTGCGATGATCATGTGTTCAGAGCGTCGGGATATACCGTAAAATTCCGCGGATGTCTTGCGGTTTATGGCTCTACCGAAGAAGGCGATGACGAAACCGAAACATCGTCGCCCGGTATGCTTCCGGCGATTTCGGAGGGAGAGACACTTACTGCGGGTGAGATAAAGGATATGAGACACTTTACAGAGCCCCCGGCGAGATACAATGAGGGTTCGCTTGTAAAATTTCTTGAGGAAAAAGGTATAGGCCGTCCGAGTACGTATGCTACTATAATTACTACGATAATTTCGCGCGGATATGTCGAGCGTGACGGCAAAATGCTGAGGCCTACTTCTCTCGGTGAAATAACTACAGATCTCATGAAACAGTATTTTCCGGAGATAGTCGATTACGAATTTACGGCTCAGATGGAGCTGTCTCTTGACAATATCGAGCATGGTCAGAGCAGTATTCAGGATGTACTCGGGAGCTTTTACGATAAATTTGCCGGACAGCTTGAGTCTGCCGAATCCTCTGTGTCGCGTGAGGATGTTAAACTGCCTGTTGAGGAAACGGATATTATCTGCGAAAAATGCGGCGCAAAAATGATAGTAAAGAACGGCAGGTACGGTAAGTTTGCTGCTTGTCCGAACTATCCCGAATGTAAAAACACAAAGCCTATCGAAAAGCGACCTGCGGATACTAAAAGCGGCGGTGAAGAAACTAAGCAGCCGGAACCGATACCTGATATGAAATGCGAAAAATGCGGCGGCGATATGGTTCTGCGTACAGGAAGATACGGAAGCTTCTATGCGTGTGTGAATTATCCCGAATGCAAGACAACAAAACAGATCGTAAAAAAGATAGGTGTCAAATGCCCTGTATGCGGCGGTGAGATAGTCGCAAAGCGCGGAAAAAACAAATCGTTTTTCTACAGTTGTGAGAACTATACAAAGTGCGGATTTTCTTCGTGGGATCTCCCTCTCGGTGAGAAATGTCCTGATTGCGGAGAAATGCTTTACAGGAAAAAAGGTAAGAAGCTTGCCGTATGTCACAACAAAGAATGCGGATACAAGCGTGAATATGAAGCGGAGACTGAAAGCGAAAGCTGAATTCTGCGCGGACAGTTAAATGGAGCATCAGCTTCGGATCTTATACAGAAGGTGAGATTAAAATGAAAATACTGATAGATGCCATGGGGGGAGACAACGCTCCGCAGGCGCCCGTACTCGGTGCGCTTGATGCGATAAAAGAATATTCCGATCTCTCGGTCACTCTTGTAGGAGATGAGCGGCTTATACGTGCAGCCGCTCAGGAGGCCGGACGTTCCGGAGAGCTTGACAGCATTGAGATCGTACATACCGACGGTGTGATAAATATGGAGGACGATGCGCTCAGCGTCGTAAAGCAAAAAAGTGATTCATCTATGGCGGTCGGACTTCATATGCTTGCGGACGGTAAGACGGATGCGTTTGTATCTGCCGGAAATACAGGTGCGCTTCATGCCGGATCGTCTCTGATAGTCCGCCGTATACGCGGGATACAGCGATCAGCTATAGCTACCGTACTTCCGTTTGCAAAGCCTATGCTTCTTATTGATTCCGGAGCTAATATAGAGGTACAGCCTGTGTATATGCGTCAGTTTGCTGTAATGGGATCGATATATATGAAGTACGTGTTCGGCGTAGAGAATCCCGAAGTCGGACTTCTTAATAACGGTGCGGAGCGTACAAAAGGAACAAAAAAGCTTATTGAGACCTACGAGCTTCTTGAAAAAGATGAGACTTTGAATTTTGTCGGCAATATTGAGGGAAAGGATGCTCCGCTCGGCGGCTGCGATGTTCTTGTTACCGACGGATTTACCGGAAATATTTTTCTTAAGCTTACCGAAGGACTCGGACTTTATATGCTTTCAAAGCTTAAAGATTGCTTTTATGATAACATTATAACAAAGGTATCTGCGCTTGGACTCCGCGGAAATCTTAAAAAGTTGAAAACATCTTTTGATCCGTCTGAATACGGCGGAGCGCCTCTGCTCGGACTTTCTAAACCTGTTATCAAGGCGCATGGCGGATCGAACGCAACAGCATTCAAGAATGCCGTTCGCAAAGCAGCTGATTTTGCATCGGCAGGAGTTCATATTGAGATATCTAAATGGGTAGAGGCTGATTCTGCTAAAAATATTGGTGCTGACAGAACCGGTCAGGAAAATACACAGGAGATTTCGCACGCCGAATAATGAATATTATTGTGACAGAAGATCGGTTTTGATCTATGCTGTTTTGAAATACATGCCGGTTGGGCAGAACACTGTAGCTCTTGATGATAAATATACATGTGTTCTGATTGGAATCGGATGAATGAATGGAGAACAAAATGAACGAGGACAGAGAAAAGCTTCCGGCTGATGCTGCCGGACTTGAAAAGGCTGTAGGATATACCTTTTCTGATAAAAAGCTGCTTCATACCGCGCTTACGCATTCGTCATATTCAAACGAAAAGCGTGCCCACGGTATTTCACGGCAGTGCAATGAACGCCTTGAGTTTCTCGGAGATTCGGTGCTTTCAATAATAGTCAGCGATTATTTATTTGAAACATATCCTGATATGCCCGAAGGAGAGCTTTCAAAAGTACGCGCAGGAACTATATGTGAAAAAGCGCTCGCAGGATTTGCGGGGCAGATAAAGCTCGGAAATTATCTTTTTCTCGGGCGGGGAGAGGATCTTTCAAACGGACGCGAGCGTCCCTCGATTCTTGCCGATGCTTTTGAGGCGCTTCTTGCCGCAATATATCTTGACGGAGGAATATATCCTGTCAGCAAATTCCTGCTTCCGTTTGCAGAGGAGGAGATAGAGCGTATTCTTTCGAGCGGGCATACTGCTGATTATAAGACGATTCTTCAGCAGATAGTTCAGCAGGAGCATGGAGAACTTCTTGAATACGTTCCCGTCAGCGAGACAGGACCGGCGCATAAGCGTGTATTTACCGTTGAAGCAAGACTGAACAGCAATGTTATCGGAGTCGGAACGGCGGGAAGTAAGCGCGCGGCTGAGCAGATAGCAGCGAAAAAGGCACTTGAGCTTTTCGGCGATAAAACCTGATATGGCGGAAGTTCTGATATTATGAAGCATATAAATATTCCTGTTTTTATTCCTCATCTCGGCTGCCCGAATACCTGTGTTTTCTGCAATCAGAGAAAGATATCCGGAGTTTCGGAGTTTGATATCGGAAGCGTCAGAGACAAGATAGAGGCTGTTCTTGAATCCGAACGCGTCAGCGGGGCAGAGATAGAGATAGCTTTTTTCGGAGGAAGTTTTACGGGTATACCGAGGGACCAGATGATTTCTCTTCTCGAACTTGCAGGAAAATATCTCGGCAGCGGGGATGTAAAGTCGCTGAGATGCTCGACCCGGCCTGATTATATTGATGAAGAAATAATAAGCATACTTATGTCTCACGGAATGACGACGGTCGAGCTTGGAATACAGAGCATGTCGGACGAAGTTTTGAGGCTCAGCAGGCGCGGTCATACCGCGGAGCAGTCGACGCGTGCGTGCCGGCTGATAAAGGAAAGCGGAATGAAACTTGTCGGTCAGATGATGACCGGACTTCCCGGATCGTCGCGCGAGGACGAGATACATACTGCGGAATGTCTGTGCCGTGCAGGAGCGGATGCTGCGCGAGTCTATCCGACGATGGTATTTGCTCAGACAGAGCTTGAATCAATGATGAACCGTGATGAATATATTCCGCCCGATACAGAGGATACTGTAGAGAGGGTAGCCGATGTACTCGAGGTATTCGGCAGACATTCGATCCCTGTTATAAGGATAGGGCTTTGTTCGAGCGATGATCTTGAGTCCGACACGGGAATAGTAGCCGGAGGATATGAGCCTGCGATCGGTGAAATGGCGGTCAGCCGTATTTTTCTACGAAGAATGACAGAGGCGCTCGGATCTCCCGAAAATGTGAGCGGTGAGGCTCTGCGCGATGGAACTTTCTGCGTCACCTGCCCTCCGCGCATGACGTCTGCGGTTTTCGGTCACAGAAGTGCAAACAGAAAAGCGCTGTTCCGTATGTACGGGATAAAAAAGCTTACGGTTACAGAGGACGCAGATCTGGACGGATATAATATTAAGATGTGCAGCGGCAGATGAGGCTTTTTTACATAATATTCGGAATGCTTTTAAAATTGAAATGGATGGTCGAAGAAATTGAAATTAAAATCATTGGAGCTTCAGGGATTTAAATCTTTCCCCGACCGCACCGTTCTGAACTTTAATTCGGGTGCGACTATCGTTGTCGGACCTAACGGAAGCGGAAAATCGAATATATCCGACGCGATTCGTTGGGTTCTCGGAGAAACCTCCGCAAAAGGCGTCCGCGGAAGCAAGATGGAGGACGTGATTTTTTCCGGGGCTAATTCCCGAAAGCAGATGGGTACTGCGGAGGTGTCGCTCATTCTCGACAATACCGAGGAGATAGGAAAGATACCGGATCGCGGCGATGAAATAGTCGTTACGAGACGCTGTTTCCGCGGCGGAGAGAGCGAATATATGATAGACCGCCGTCCGGCGAGGCTGCGTGATATAAACGAGCTTTTCATGAATACCGGCGTAGGTAAATCCGGATATTCGATCATCGGGCAGGGTAAGATAGCGGAGATCGTTTCGCAGAAAAGCGAGGACCGCCGGACTATATTCGAGGAGGCAGCCGGTATATCGAAATACCGCTCGAGAAAAAACGAGACGGAGCGGCGCATGGAGAATGTTGCCGAGAATATGGTTCGTGTCGGAGATATACTCAGAGAACTTGAAGCACGTGTTGCACCGCTTTCAAAGGAATCGGAAAAGGCAAAAAAATATCTTGAACTGTTTGAAGAGAAAAAGCGCCTTGACGTTGCGCTTTGGCTGTATGACGTTGAAAATGTCAGAAAAAAGGTGAGCGAACTTTCTGAGTCTGTAGCTGTTGCAAAGCGCGTGCTTGATGAGGCGGACGGGGAGCTTTCTGCGCTTGAGTCAAAAAATGAGCATCTGTACGACGAGTCTCAGGCAACAAAAATAAAGGCTGAGCAGACTCAGCGGGCGCTGCGCGAAAACAGCGCGGCGGCGCTTGAGCTTGAAGGAAATATCCGCGTTATAAATAATGAGCTTGAACATCTTAAAAATAAAAAGACTGACGCGGGAGCAGAGCTGAGCATGCACCGTGCAGCGATCGTGGATGCGGAAAAAAATACGGAAGAGCTGTGCGCGGCTCTTGCCGGACTTAAAGAAACGCTTGCAGTTCAGCGCGGAGAGCATGAGGATATTACCGCAGAGGCTGACGGGCTTAAGGAAAAGCGTCTCGGTATAGAATCTGATATGGCTGAGTCTGACAGAAAGATTCGCGCTATGAATGATACGCTTGTAGCCGGAAAGATCAGGCTTTCGGAGATAGCAGGCTTCCGTGACAGTATCGGCGGAAGAAAGGAAAGCCTGTCTTCCGAGCTTTCCGAAATCGCCGCGCGCGACGCGCTTCTTGAGGAAAGGATAGGAAAGGCTGAACGGACTGTTGCGGATTACATGCAGAGATCCGAACAGAAAAACGGACTCTGTACCGAACTGAGTGAAAAAATAAAGGCTCTCGATGCACGTATAGAGGCGCTTCGATCTGCTCAGGGTAAGCTTGTTACCGAACTTACATCGAAAAAACAGCGTGCCGATACGCTTAAACGTATGGAAGAGCATTTTGAGGGATATAATAACAGCGTTCGTTTTGTTATGGACAATTCGGAGAGAGGACGCCTGGACGGTATTCTCGGTCCGGTGTCGCGAATGATAGATGTTCCGAAAAAATACAGCGTTGCTGTCGAGACTGCTCTCGGTGCTAATATTCAGAACATTATAGTTGAGAACGAAGAGGCGGCAAAACGCGCTATTTCCCTGCTTAAGCAAAGCGGTGCCGGGCGCGCGACCTTTTATCCGATAACTTCGGTAAAGGCGCAGCCGCTCAATATGAACATATCCTCTCTTGAACGCAATGCAGGTTATCTCGGAATTGCATCGGAGCTTATAACCTGCGATGACAGGTGCGAGGGTGTTATCGGATATATGCTCGGCAGAACGGCTGTATTTGATAATATCGATAATGCAACAGACTGTGCAAAGGCTACGGGCTACAGATTGCGTATCGTTACGCTTGACGGTCAGATAATAAACGCCGGCGGTTCATTTACCGGCGGATCTTCAAAACGTGACAGCGGAATGCTTACTCGCGCTCAGGAGATCGCAAGGTTTGAAATTGAAGCTGAGAAGCTGAACATAGAGCTTACGGCAAACCGAGAAAAAGTCGAGTCGCTTCAGCGCGAATCGGACGGGCTTGCCGATGAGCTTGAAGGCGTAAAGCAGGATCTTTCGGTACTCGAAACTATGGTTGGAGCTGAACAGACGCAGAAACTTGTGCTTCAGTCGCAGCTTGAAAACGATCGCGCACAGTATGACAGAATATCAGGCGAGCTTGAACAGCTCAGCGCCGAGAGCGAGCGCGGAGATGATGAACGCGGAAATCTTGAGAGTGAAAACGAGCGTCTGACTGCTGAGCTGTCCGCAGAGGAAGGCCGCAGAGACGGGCTTGAAAAGCAGCATGAGGAGCTTAACAGGAATATCTCACGCACGCTTGAGCGTGCTAATGAGAAGCTTATCAGGATAACCCAGACCGAAAAGGATATTGAAAGCACCGAAAGAGATGTTGAACTCAGCCGAAGCACGGAGGAGTCGCTTCGCCAGCGAGCAGCCGGCGATGAAGAAAACATTGCCGGAGCCGATTTTCAGACCGAGCAGTATAAAGTGCAGCTTGAGACCGCCCGGACAGAGCTTGCCGGACTCAAAGAGGATGCGCAGCGGCTTGAACAGGAAAATGCAAGGCTTGCAGATAAGGGACTCGAAAGCGACGCAGCGCTTTCAAAGCTTCGCGATAAAATAAAAGAAGAATCTCACAGACGAGAGAATCTTTTCCGTGCATATACCGGACTTGATTCAAAATACGAACAGGCTAAGTCGGAGCAGGACAAACTTTCGTCAAAGCTTTGGGATGAATACGAGCTTACATATGCCGCTGCCGCAGCGCTTGACTATCCACCGGTCACGGAGGAGAGCAGGGTGCAGTCTGTTTCAAGACAAAACGAGCTTAAAACAAAGATACGCGCGCTCGGATCGGTTAATGTCGGCGCTATAGACGAATATAAAGAGGTAAGCGAACGCGCTGAGTTTATGAGAACTCAGTACGATGATCTGTGCGTGTCGAAGGACGATCTTGAAAATATAATCTCAGAGCTTGAAACCGAGATGAAAGAACGCTTTATAGACGTTATGGAGCAGCTTGATGCAAACTTCAAGGTTACGTTCAGAGAGCTTTTTGGCGGCGGCACCGCAGAGCTGCGCCTGACCGACCGCGAGGATCCGCTCGGCTGCGGTATAGAGATAAATGTTGCGCCTCCCGGAAAGATAGTAAAGAGTATGTCCCTGCTGTCCGGAGGTGAGCAGTCGTTTGTCGCAATCGCTCTGTTTTTTGCGATACTCAGCGTAAATCCTACGCCGTTTGCGGTACTTGATGAGATAGAGGCAGCTCTGGACGACGTTAACGTTGCCCGGTTTGCGGATTATATCAAACGTTATTCCGGTGACACGCAGTTTGTTGTTATAACTCATAGGCGAGGAACAATGGAGATTGCGGATACGCTTTACGGTGTTACCATGCCGGAACGCGGAATTTCGAGAGTTCTCACGCTTAATATTACCGAGGTGGAAAACCGTCTGGGTGTAAAAATAAACTGATCAAAAATTCACAAAGTGTTC
>ENA-UOJO01005189-UOJO01005189.1-human-gut-metagenome-genome-assembly--contig:-P57-NODE-5189-length-10573-cov-6.055904_pt1 | contig 10573 bp, 9 predicted proteins | sample MGYA00242351_ERZ723898 | MGnify/ENA metagenome assembly ERZ723898 | reverse complement strand
ATGCCGAAGATCTCACCGTCTCCGATTTCAAGGGAGACGTCCTTAACGGCGTGGACCCCATCGCCGGTATCTCCAAAGGTCTTGCTGATATGTTCCAGCTTGATCATAATATCCTTCTTTCGTTGCTGCGAAAATAAAGAGGGCGGAAAGCGTCGCCGCTTTCCGCCCTTCTGAACAGCATAACTGTTACACACAGGAGAGGTTTTTCGCGGAGGCGCACAAAGGCTTGGGCATGGTCATCATCCCCATGTCCATCATGCACATCATCATACCAAAGCGAGTTACGATCATGCTGGTGCGTCTCCTTTCCGTCCCCGGTGTTCCGGTTCCGTTTTCGATGGGCATAGCGTAGCACTGTTGACCGTCCCTGTCAACGGGGAAAATTATTTTTGGAAAAACCGCAGAAAATCGGCAGGGTCAGCAAAAACTGTTTTGTGCAAATATCAGCTATACTTTGAACCGGCATAGTAAAACAGAGTATGAGATACGGGAACAGACCGGGACGCTGTCAGCAGTCCCGGCCTGTTTTTGATTAAGACAAAATGGCATTTGCACTCCGGACCGGCCCCATCCGGTCCGGAGTGCAGCGGAGACCTGCGGATCTCCGGCGGGGAAAAAGGAAAGATAGGAAAGATAAAAATAGGAAGATAAGGTTTCAGGAAAGATTAGGAAATAAGGAAAGATATAAAAATAGAGGTGTGTTGAAGGGGCTTATTCTGCCAGCAGCTTGCCCATGGCGCGGCAGGCTTCCAGTGTATCGCCGTCAGGGGTTTCCTGACAGATGACGCTTTCACAGACCAAGTTGATTCCGGCGTCATCACAGTCCTTTTCCCAGGACCGCATCCATTCGCCGTCGCCCCAGCCGTAGGAGCCGAACAGCGCCACCTTCTTGCCGCTTAAGTGGCCCTTGCAGGCGGAGAACATAGGCTCAAACTCCATTTCCTCCAGTACCTCAGAACCCATAGCGGGGCATCCGAAGGCCACGGCATCCACGCCGCTGAAGGTGGAAGCGTCCACCTGTGCGGCCTCTAACAAAACGGCATCGGCTCCGGCACTCTTCATGCCTTCCAGAACGGCCTCCGCCATCTGCTTGGTGTTGCCGGTGCCGCTCCAATAAATCACTGCGGTTTTCTTCATCGTAAAAAATCTCCTTTCTTGCGGGATCGGTCATTGACCGTTGGTATATCAGACTGCGACGGCCAACTGGTCAATGCCGGAACCGGCACGCCAGAGGGCGCAGTAGATATCGGTGCATTTGCGGAACTTATCAAACAGCCGCCGGGCCAGCGCCTCGTCACCGTAAACCTTCCAGAGACCGGCGCACTTGTAATTGACGGCGTGATTTTCGATGAAGCCCCGCACATCCTGAGGCGGATAGCTGAGAAACAGCCCTACCTCGTGGGGAAATTCGCCCCCGGAGCGGAAGCGCTTGGCCAGATAGGCCACGCACTGCTCACTGCTTTTACCGGAATACCCGGCATCTGCCAGCAGTGCTTCCGCCAACTGGTCCTTCAGGTCCACCCGCAGCTCAGCGGGACGGTAGAGGTACAGCAGCGCGGTGTGGTCCTGATAGCGCAGAGGCAGCAGCCGCAGGCCCTTTGGGACCAGAATTCGATTCAACTCCCGGATCTCCGCCGTCAGCTCTGCCAGAGAGGTGAACGGCGCGGGGAAGATGGTGCCGGTTTTGATCCCGGCCAGAGTCGGTGCGCATTGCCGCACCAGATTTTCCTCAGACATACCGTGACCTCCTTGCTTGCTCGGACTGCTAACGGCGGTTCTCACGGCACAAGCGGCACGCCGGTGTGAGAAGCGTCCGCCTGTGCGGTGATGATTGTGGTTAGATAACCTTAACTGCTGGGGGGAGGAAAAGTGAAGCTTGACCCCTGTGACTGTATCTTATCAAAAGCTTGGAGCCGTATCCGCTCCAAAACGTCGGGTACGGCTCCAAAACAGTGAATGTGGCAAAATAATCCTGAACAGAAGAAGCGGAAGTCCATGTCAGACTTCCGCTCCTGTATGATTGTGATCAAATCCGCCTTTCCGCGTCAGCATCCGAGAGGGAAACCGGTTTTTCGCCCAGTTGGGGCGCGCAGCTGTCATATTCCGCACCGGCCCGGTACTCCCGGGGAGAAACGCCGATCACATCCCGGAAGGCTCTGGCGAATTTGCTGGCATTGTCATAGCCGAACTGACAGGCGATGTCCAGCACCGTCCGGTCGGTTTCACGCAGCAGCGCCGCCGCGCCGTGCATCCGCTGTGAGCGGGCGTAGGCTGCCGGAGACATACCGTAGACTCCGGTGAAGCTGCTCTTGATCTGCGCCTCGGAGACATTGAACTGCTGGGATAAGCTTTTGAGGGTCAAGGTCCGGTCTGGTTCTGCCAACAGACGGGCTTTGACCTGCTCCGCCAGAGATACCTGTGCGGCGGTGCAGCCATGAGGAGTCTGCCCGACCTCCAGGGACAGGGTGCTGAGAAACAGGAGGAGCTCCAGAAGCTTTACCTTTAAATATCCCTTGCGGATGTCCTCCGGGACGGCGTACAGCTCAGAAAATACGTGCTTTACCCGCCGGGAGGACCGGGCAGTGAAAACCGTCCCGCCGGGGCACAGCTTTTCCATCAGGGTAGCCGGCCGCACCTCCACATCGCTGAGAATACAGGAAAGGCACTCCGGCGCGGCAGCGGGATCAATGGTGACGGTGATCCCGTGGTAATGACCGGTGGGGAAGCGGCTGTCCGGAGGCAGGGAAGAGGTGCGGGCTACCGCCAGATCTCCCGGAGACAGATAGAAATAGCGGCCGTTTTGCCGGTATTCCACCCGCCCCTCCAGACAGTGATGGATCTCCAGCCGTTCCCCGGAACCATCCCGCAGTTCCCGGCAGGCACGGGCATGAACATCCCGGTAGTCCAGCTCCATACCGGGGAATACCCGGTACCGGGTCACAGCGGCTTCACCGTCGGAGGCGTCCGGATAGAGGCGCAGAGGATCAGCTCCACAGTGGTTGGTGAATGCGCAGGAGGGCGCGACAGCGGCGGAAAAACGCATAGGATACTCCTTTATATCGGTTAGGTGCATTTAACTAATAATAGCATACGAATCAAAAAAGCACAAGCGGTCTGTTGAAAAATGTGTTTTCAGTTGCCTTTCAGCTATTCAGATGCTATAATAAAGCGATTGCCGTCGGACGGAAGGCGGCAAAGCAGCTTCCCAACCGGCAGAGCTGTTTTAGGAGTTACAGTGTTCTAAGGGAAGAAACACGAGGAGGAGAAATCGATACATGAAGCAAAAACTGAGTTTTAAAGAATACATCTATGTGGCCAGTATGCTGTTCGGCATGTTCTTCGGCGCAGGAAACCTGATTTTCCCGGTTTATATGGGACAGGTGGCCGGACGGAACATGTGGGCGGCCGTTCTTGGCTTCTTGATCACCGGCGTGGGTCTGCCTCTGCTGGGCGTGGCTGCCTTGGGCATCAGCCGCAGCAACGGCCTTTTTGACCTCAGCCATAAGGTGGGCCGTCCCTATGCGTTCTTTTTTACCTGCGCCCTTTATCTGACCATCGGGCCGTTTTTCGCCATTCCCCGGTGCGCAACGACTTCCTTCACCGTGGGTCTGGAGCAGATCCTGCCCCACGATGACAAAAGCTGGCTCTACCTGCTGCTGTTCTCTCTGCTGTTTTTCGCTGTGACGTTGGTCCTTTCTCTGCGGCCGGGCAAGATCCTCACTTATGTGGGCAAGGTCCTGACTCCCTGCTTCCTGGTGTTCCTGGCGATTATGGTGTTCGTGACGATCCTGCATCCCACCACCAGCATCGGCGCGGTGGAGCCTCAGGGTGCTTATGCCGCACAGCCCTTCTTCACCGGCTTTCTGGAGGGCTATAACACCATGGACGCCCTGGCAAGCCTTGCCTTCGGTATCGTGGTAGTGCAGGTAATCCAGGGTTTGGGTGTGGAAAAGGCGGAATCCGTGGCCATGACCACCGTCCGCTCCGGTATTCTTAGCTGCCTGCTGATGGGCGTGATCTATCTGCTGGTGACGCTGATGGGCGTCTGGAGCCGGGGCGCGCTGGAAGCCGCTCCCAACGGCGGCACGGCGCTGGCACAGATCGCCCAGCACTATCTGGGCAAGGCGGGCTTGCTGGTGCTGGCTGCCACCGTGACGCTGGCCTGCCTGAAAACGGCGGTGGGCCTTATCACCAGCTGCGCGGAGACCTTCGTGGGGATGTTCCCCAAGGGCCTGTCCTATCGGAATTGGGTGTTCGTGTTCACGGGCATTTCCTTCCTGCTGGCCAACGTGGGCCTGACCGCCATCATCACCTACGCTGTGCCGGTGCTGATGTTCCTGTATCCCCTGGCCATCACCTTGATCCTGCTGGCGCTGCTGGGCCACTTCTTTGACCATGACCGGGCGGTGTACGTCTGGGTCACCGGCCTGACCTTGGTGGCAGCCTTCTACGATCTGCTGCGGACGCTGCCGGATCATCTCCGTGCGGTGCTCCATGTGAATGGTTTGGTCGACACTGTGGGCAAGGCGCTGCCCTTTGCCACCATCGGCCTGGGCTGGATCTGCCCCGCGATCCTGGGGCTGGTTATTGGCCTGATTTTCCGGGCCGTCCGTCCGAAGAAGGCATAACATTATAAAATGTAAAAGGAACAGACCTTTGCGGGTCTGTTCCTTTTTTGCCATAAAATTTGATTCCCGGCACATACTACCTCCAGAAACGGAGGGATCGCATGGAAAAAATCTCGAATGATTACAGGGAAAACGTCCGGGTGCTGGACGGCCTTTTAGGCGTGGGCCGCAGCTGCGACATGGTGAGCCGGGATTACCTGATCGGCGGACGGCGGGCCCGGCTGTGGGTGGTGGACGGCTTTGGCAGCGACAGCATCCTTGAGCGGATGGGGGCCTTCTGGCTGACACTGAAGCCGGAAAACGTGGTGGGTCTCACCGAAATGCAGGACTTTCTGGATCGGTATATTACCTTTTCAGAATCCAACGTCACCTTTGACATATCCGACGCCGTGACCTCCGTATTTTTGGGAAAATCCCTGCTGGCGGTGGAGGGACTGGCGGGGGTGGCGCTGATGGACGCCAAGGGCTACCCCAGCCGGAGCGTACACGAGCCGCCGGACGGCAAGGTGCTCCGGGGCAGCCACGACGGCTTTGTAGAGGCAGTGGTGCCCAATATGGCGCTGCTGCGCCGCCGCATCCGGGACCCGCACCTCACTATGGAGGGGCACAAGGTTGGTTCCCGCACCCATAATGACGCGGTCCTCTGCTATCTGGATGACAAGGTGGATCAGGACCTGCTGCGGAAGCTCCGGGGCAAGCTGCTGGGACTGGATGTCCGCTCCCTCTCCATGGCCCAGGAAAGTCTGGCAGAGGCCATTCGGCCTAAACAATGGTACAATCCGTTTCCGAAAGTGCGCTATACAGAGCGGCCCGACGCGGCGGCGGCCAGCATCATGGAGGGGAGCATCGTCCTGATGGTGGACAATTCCCCCTCTGTGATGATTTTGCCCACCGGTTTTTTCGATTTCACACAGGAATCCAATGACTATTACTTTCCGCCCTTGGTGGGCACCTATCTCCGGGTCCTGCGGGTAACGGTATTTCTCCTTTCTTTATTTATTACCCCGGCGTGGTATCTCATGGTCAGCGAACCGAACCGTTTGCCGGGGTGGCTGAACTTCCTGTCTTCCCCGGAGCCGGTGTCTTTGAGCCTGCTGAGTCAGCTTCTGGTGGTGGAATTTCTCATCGACGTATTAAAGCTGGCGTCCCTGAACACACCGGACAGCCTTTCCAATTCCTTTTCCATGCTGGGAGCCTTGGTTCTGGGGGATTTTGCCGTGCAGGCCGGGTGGCTGGGGCCGGAGGTGCTGGTGTATATGGCCTTCGTGTCCGTGGCGGGGTTCGCCCAGCCCAGCTATGAACTGGGCTACGCCTTCAAACTGCTGCGGGTGGCGCTGCTGTTGGTGACGGCGGCCTTTGACGTCTGGGGGTTTTGCCTGGGCGTAGTGGGGATCTTCATCCTGCTGTGCACCACAAAGCCGCTGGTAGGGAAAGGGTATCTCTATCCGCTGGTTCCCTTCAACGGCAAGGCGCTGCTGCGGCTGCTGGTCCGGGAGCCTATCAGCCGGGACAATACCTGAGAGCCTGCCAATAGAGCGGTGAGCTTTCCGCAGCGGGCAGAAAGAGCTTTTTCAATATGTTAAGCAGCCGTTTTCTTAATGAAGGCGGCTGTTTCTTGATTTGCGGGCGTGGTGCATAAGCCTGCGGATTTTGGAACGTGCGTGTCGAAATATGTTGATTGGGATTTTTGACAATTGCCGCAATCGATTACGTCGAAAATTCTATGAAAATACCAATAAGTCCATGAGTTTTTTCCTATATCAGCGAAGTTTTTTCTATCGCTTTTTCAAAAGGGAGCCGATACAATAGCATCATAACGGCAAGGCGGCCTGACCGCCTTGAACGGATGATCAATGATCTTGAGGAGGAACTAAGATGAAAAAGACACTTGCAATTCTCCTGTCTGCTGTCATGATGCTGGGCCTGTTGGCCGGCTGCGGCAGCAAGACCACGGAGCAGCCCTCTACCTCTGGCACTGAGAACACGGAGACCGCCGCGCTGAACGTGGGCGTGTTCTACTATGACTACTCTGACGTGTACATCTCCAGCGTCCGCAGCTCCATGGATGAGCAGCTCAAGGCTATGGGCGTGAACTACACCAACTATGACGGTGCTGGCAACCAGGCCCAGCAGACCGACCAGATCAACACCGCCATCTCCAACGGCGCCAACCTGCTGATCGTCAACATCGTTGAGACTTCCTCTCCCGATGCCGCTCAGAACGCTGTTGAGGCCGCTAAGACCGCCGGTATCCCCATCATCTTCTTCAACCGTGAGGTTTCTGACGATGTTGTGAACAGCTATGAGAAGTGCGCCTTCGTCGGCACCAACGCTCCCGAGGCCGGTCACATGCAGGGCCAGATGGTCGGCGAGTATCTGCTGGAGAACTATGACACCGTGGACCTGAACGGCGACGGCGTCATCTCCTACGTGATGTTCAAGGGCCAGGAAGGCAACGCTGAGGCTGAGGCCCGTACTCAGTTCGGCGTGGAGGACGCCAACGCTGTCCTGACTGCCGCTGGCAAGCCCGAGCTGGCTTACTACAACGCTTCCGCTACCGATAAGTACCTGGTCGATCAGGGCGGCAAGTGGTCCGCTCAGGCTGCTAACGACTACATGGCCACCATCCTCCCCGAGTATTCCGAGGCTAACGGCAACATGGTCGAGCTGATCATCTGCAACAATGACGGCATGGCCGAGGGCGCTGTCTCTGCTCTGCAGGGCGCCGGCTACAACACCGGCGACGGCAAGACCATCCCCGTGTTCGGCGTTGACGCTACCGATTCTGCCAAGCAGCTCATCAACGAGGGCAAGATGACCGGCACCATCAAGCAGGATGCCGAGGGCATGGCTTCCACCATTCTGAACCTGGTCAGCAGCGTTCAGGGCGGCGGTGAGCTGATGGACAACACTTCTTCCTTCAACGTGGACGAGGGTGTTGCCAAGATCCGTGTGCCTTACGCCACCTACACCGGCGAATAAGCCAGACCATCGCTTCTCTCGCCCCATTAAACAGTAAGGATAAGCGGGGCTGTCGGTTCGACAGCCCCGCTTTACAATTCAAGCGGTTCCGGTTCGGGCCGCTTTTCAACCCGCAGTGGAACGAACCCCGAGACGGACGGAACGTGCCGCAAGGGGTCTGCCGCGGGAATCACGCAGATAGGAGGTAAACGCAATATGGAGCAGCCGGCATTGCTGGAAATGCGGAATATCACAAAGGAATTCCCTGGTGTCAAGGCGCTGGATGGCGTTTCCCTTACCGTCCGGCCCGGCACCGTCCACGCCCTGATGGGTGAGAACGGCGCAGGAAAGTCCACCCTGATGAAATGTCTGTTCGGCATTTATGCCAAGAATGCAGGTACCATCGTTCTGGACGGTAAGGAAGTTGATTTCAAAAGTTCAAAAGAGGCGCTGGAAAACGGCGTGGCCATGGTCCATCAGGAACTGAACCAGGCCCTGACCCGCAGCGTCATGGATAACCTGTGGCTGGGCCGCTATCCCAAGGTGGCGGGTCTCATGGTCAGCGAGTCTGTCATGCGCAAGCGCACCCGGGAGATCTTTGAGGAGCTGGATGTCCATGTGGACCCCAAGGCCATCATGTCCACCCTGCCCGTTTCCCAGCGGCAGATGGTGGAGATCGCCAAGGCGGTCAGCTACAACGCGAAGATCATCGTGTTCGATGAGCCTACCTCCTCTCTGACGGAGGCGGAGGTCGAGCACCTGTTCCGCATCATCAATATGCTGAAGGAGCGGGGCTGCGGCATCATTTACATCAGCCACAAGATGGACGAGATCCTCCGCATCAGTGACGAGGTCACCATCATGCGTGACGGTCAGTGGGTGGCAACGCGCCACGCCAAGGACCTGACCATGGAGGAAATCATCAAGCTGATGGTGGGCCGCGAACTGACCAACCGTTTCCCGCCCAAGGACAATAAGCCCGGCGAGGTGATCCTGGAAGTGGAGCATCTGGCGGGCAAATACACCCGCCTGAAGGACGCCAGCTTCCAGCTGCGCAAGGGCGAGGTGCTGGGCATCGCCGGACTGGACGGCTCCGGACGCACGGAGGTGCTGGAGAATCTGTTCGGCGCCATGACCAAGGAGAGCGGCACCATCCGCCTCCACGGTAAGGAGATCAAGAACAAGACCCCCCGGGAAGCCATTAAAAACGGCTTCGCCCTGCTGACGGAGGAACGCCGGGCCACGGGTATCTTCGGGATCCGTGACATCAAGGAAAACACCGTCATTTCTAACCTGAAAAGCTATCTGGCAGGCGGTTTCTGCCTCAGCGATAAGAAAATGAAAGAAGATACCGACTGGGCGATCCAGGCCATGCACATCAAAACGCCCAGTCAATCCACACAGATCCGCTCCCTCTCCGGCGGAAACCAGCAGAAGGTCATCATCGGCCGCTGGCTTCTGACCAAGCCTGAGGTCCTGCTGCTGGACGAGCCGACCCGCGGTATCGACGTGGGCGCGAAATACGAGATCTACCAGCTGATCCTCGACCTTGCCAAGGAGGGGAAGGGTGTCATCATGGTGTCCTCCGAAATGCCGGAGCTGTTGGGCATTTGTGACCGTATTCTGGTCATGTCCGGCGGTGTTCTGGCCGGCGAGGTGGATGCCCGGAACACCAGCCAGGAGGAGATCCTGACGCTGGCAGCCAAATATGTGTAAGGAGGAGCGCACTGTGAATCAAGAAACGAACGTACAGGAAAAGGAAGCCCGTGTCCGGCAGCCGTGGACGGCCCAGCGGGTGGGAGACATCCTTTTAAATAACGCATTGCTCATCATCATGGCCATTGCGGTCGTTTACATCGCCATCAAGAACCCCAACTTCATCAAACCCGCATCACTCATCAACATCCTCTCCCAGACGGCGGCCTATCTGCCTGCCGCATTGGGCATCGGCGGCTGTATCGTGCTGACCGGTACCGACCTGTCCGCAGGCCGTGCCGTGGGTATCACCGCCTGTATCTCTGCATCTCTGCTGCAGAACGCAGCTAACATGGCCAACAAGATGTGGCCGCAGATCGGTACTCTGCCCATTCCCGTGGTCATTGTGCTTGCCATGCTCATCGGCGCGGCAATCGGCTGCTTCAACGGCTTCTTCGTGGCAAAATTCAAGCTGCATCCTTTCATCGTGACTCTGGGCACACAGCTGATCCTCTACACCGTACTGCTTTTGTATGTCCAGCAGGGCAATAACAAGGGTATGGCCATTTCCAATCTGGACCCGTCCTACACCGGCTTTGTCAAGGGCAGCCTGTTCAGCATCGGCGGTACGCCCATTCCCAACTATGTGCTGTTCGCCATCGTGCTGACGGCGGTCATGTGGTTCGTCTGGAACAAGACCACCTTTGGCAAGAACATGTTTGCTCTGGGCTCCAATGAGGAAGCTGCCAGAGTTTCCGGCGTCAATGTGTTCGGCGTGACGGTGGGCGTTTTCGCCCTGGCCGGCGCTATGTATGGTTTTACCGGCTTCATCGAGGGCGCACGTATCGGCTCCAACACGGCCAACACCGGCCTGAACTATGAGTTGGACGCAATCGCGGCCTGCGTCATCGGCGGCGTGTCCTTCGTGGGCGGCATCGGTAAGATCAGAGGTATCGTTATCGGCGTTGTGATGCTGCGCTTGATCTTCGTGGGTCTGACCATGGTGGGTGTGCCGCAGGATCTGCAATACCTCATCAAGGGCGCTATCATCCTGTTTGCCTGTGCGCTGGATATGCAGAAGTACCTGGTGAAAAAATGATCTGTGACAAAGATGGCCCGCATTTGCGAGCCATCTTTGTTTTTCCCGGAGAGATATGGTATAATGGCCGTACAGCGGCCCTTGTGCCGCACAGAGCTTGAGAGGGGGCCGGATCATGGAGCTGTACCGTGTGCTGCTGGTGGACGACGAGGAGGATATCCGGGAGGGTATCAGCCGGAAGATGGACTGG
>ENA-UOJO01005187-UOJO01005187.1-human-gut-metagenome-genome-assembly--contig:-P57-NODE-5187-length-10580-cov-7.639525_pt1 | contig 10580 bp, 6 predicted proteins | sample MGYA00242351_ERZ723898 | MGnify/ENA metagenome assembly ERZ723898 | reverse complement strand
ATTGCTTACTACGCTATCGCGTTTCTCTATTCACTATAAATTCACTATAACATTTTAAACTGATTATACCATAAATCTATGAACAAAGTTTATCTGTAAAGAAAATTGATACAGAGTTTTTCAAAATCGGTCCATCTGCTCCTGGGTAGCCACCTGCCTACAACTTGTATTGCTATTTCCTATCGTTCCGAACAATGCAACCATTGTCCGGCAGCTGTTTCAGGTACCAACAATTCATACGCATATTCATAAATGTCCCTCAAATCCTGTCTTGCTTCAGCGGAATATGCCACATAAAAAATCATATTCATTTTTATCGAGGACAGTCCGGTTAACAAATTCCAACCCGAAAGCTTTGCTTTTAGGTTGTCGCGGTACACTCGCGCAAAATAGGGGTACAATGGGGGTACAAATACCATTCTCATTCCCCAAAAGCCTTGATTTTAAGCCACTTCAGACAAAAGTACGGATTCTGCCGTGGCAGATGAAAAGTACTTTTATTTTATCTTGCATATCACTATTTTTCCTTTTCCATTTTGCTTTTAACAGATTATTTAAATCATTTGCTCATAAGTCGTAAACTCACAATTTCCTGTTCCAATTTAACCTTATTTTTGAGCATATAGTCTACAACATCTTTGTAGTCTGGTATATCTTTCAGTTCCTGCATTCTCGTAATATCATTCTCACTAAGTTTATGCAAACATTTCTTATATACCGGATCTGCCAATTCTTTTTCAGACATACAAAATAATCCAAAATTTATTCCCGTAATCTTGCATAGATGATTATGTATCCATAATCCTCCAGCATCAATATCTCCAAAATGCAAATAGTTTTTATCTGGATTATCTTTATATACATGCTTAAGAAAATCTCTTTGATCACGATTTGCATAGCCACCAAGATAAAACGTAACTGTATTATCATTTTTATATCGAAGATAAGACGTTCTATTCTCAATCGTTATAAAATTTGATGCCAATATCTTTATTTCATCTATTTTTTCCAATTCTGAAGCTGAAAATTCAATTCCGTCTGCAAACCCAGTAATATCTGCATCTCTTCCATCTATCCTGATTATTGCCCTTCCCTTAATTGACAATTTCTGTGGTTCTTTGAATATATGATATTGGGATAAAATCTCCTCTTTCAATTCTATTTCATCAGCCTGATTATGATTATACTTTCTTAATATCGTGCATACGGACTCCATTGTATTTTCTTCAAAGAATTTAGAATCACCATATACTTCCATTGACATTTCCCGAACATACAAATTCTTCTCATTATTGTCTATAAAAGCAACAGCTTTCAAAATATTATCTAGCTCATCCAAGTTATTAGGAATCTGTCTTTTTATAAACATTTCCTTTAATTCTTCACATTCCATTTGGCAAATTTTCGATGCATGCTGGTAGGATTCAATCAATGCCTTTACTTTTTGAATCTTACTATCTTTCGATTCATATTGATAGTGTATCATCAAATAATGTTCAATTTTCTCAATATACCGATCTACCAAATATATACTTTTAAGTTCTGTCCCGAAATTTTCTCTTTCTGTTTCAACATAACCCTTTTTTTCCAGTTTTTCGACAACATGATTGATTGCAGATATCCTTTCAAAATCACCATCATTTGCATGGTATTTGCTATATAATTTTTCTGGCTTTACTTTTGTTCTTCTGTGTGTAAGGTTTTCACCTGTATCCTTTTTACTTTTTCTATATCCATCTACAAGGTAAACTAACAACTTTTCTTCATAATTCATACCGAAACTCCTTCATGTATTTCAACAATTCCAATTTCCATAAGATCCGGTTTTGTCCTTAAAACAGGAAGAATCACCTGACATTCATTTCCAATCAGTTCTGTTTTATCTGGAGCACAGAAAATCATCTGTAGTTTCTGACTTTTCATAAATTTCAACATTGTTCTTACATTGGTAGGATCCATTTTTGCAAATGGTTCATCAATAAATACTAACCGTGTAGAATTTGTTTTATCATTATAAATCATAAGCAATGCAGACAACAGAATCAACATATATGGAATCTGAACTTCTGCGCCTGAATTATAACCTGATTGTTTAGACAATTTTGCTTTATTTAATACATCATCGTTAGACACCAGGATTTCATAATTCATATAATTTCTATAATCTGCAAAACGTTCAATCTGTTCTTTGTCATTACTTGAAACAATTTTGCTAATGATCCTTTTTATCTCCTTTTCCAGTTCTTCTCCTCTGTCATTAGAATACATTGTCATACTTTCAAAGGTCATCTGCCCATCTGTAGTTCCAAGTTCCTCTCTTTCTTTGAGATACTTCGCATATTCAAGAATTTTCTCATAATCCGATCCATCCTTGATATAATTCACATCAAACGAATAAACAGATTTAAAATCAAGCATCTTTAATTCTGCATTAATATGTTTCAGATCATCACGCGCAGCTTCGCATGATTTTAATACAGTAAGTACAAATTCATTTTTAAATATAGACTCGTATTTTTGAGTTTGACTTTTTAGTTTTTCCTGAATTTCCTGTCTATCATCCATCCATATCCTATCTTTTCTGCTACGATATTGTGCCTGAGAGCCTTCTTCAACAGCTATTTGATTTTCCACAGTTCTCGCTGCATTATATGTATACTGCGCTCCCTTCAGGTCATCTGTTGCCTTACGCAATGCCCGTTCCGACCGTTCTCTATCCTTGAGGATTCCGCCATTTCCTGCCTTTCCTGCTTCAAGAAAATGTTCATAATCGTCAATTGCTTTCACATATATTGTATAATTTTCTAATTCATATTTTTGCAGACTTTTCTCTGCCTCTTGAGCATTTTTCTTTGCTCCGTCATAATCATTTTTACTTATGCTATAAACAGTCTGCTGGCTTGCTTTATCATCCCTTATCTGATTCATTTCACGCTGTATTGCTTCAAGCTCCTGTTCAAGATCCGATACATGCTGTGATAATTGTAAATATTCCATATTATTGCTCTGCGCATCTTTTAATGCCTTCAATTCAGATTCTTTTTTACTATATTCTGTTAATATTTCGTTAAATTCTCTGCAAGCATCATAATTACAGTGTTTCAAAAGCGGTAATTCTTTATCAAGATATGATTTCTTAGTTTTTCCCTTCATCAGTCTATCCTGACAGTCGTCATTTTCTTTCTTTAATTCAATTAATTTTTTCTCTGCCCGTTTTTTGTTCAACTCAATAGTTTCCCGACCAAGATAATAATATCTGATACTATCGAATCTTATAAAATAACTGTCCATTGCAACAGATACTCTGCCCTCTTTCGACATCGCATTCTCAAAATCACGTACATTACTTATATCAACCGCATGAAATCTTCCCAACTGATAATCAAAATATTTTTTTGCAACAGTATTTTTTATCTTTACGAAATGCGTAACAGAATCTTCAACAGGCTGAACTTCTTTCTTCATCAAAAGCTTTGTATTGAATAAGTGTGCAAATTTGTTTTTTGAAGCATTTAGAATATCATCTGCCAGATCATAATATTCCGGTTCTACAAGAATCGTATATCTTCTACGTCCCAGATAACCTTCTATAACATCTCTCCATGCTTCATCCGTAAGTCCAATAACATATTCACAAGCGAATCGAGCCTCTGATAAAATACCTCTTTTCTTAAACTCTTTATTTATTTCGTCCTTTAATGCTACATAATCCGGGATTTCAGAAAACGTTGTTTTCTTTGTATTACATTCATCTATGATCTTTTGGTACTTCATTTGGACTTTTTCATTCTCTTTTATACTATCATTTATTCTGGTAATCGTACCTATGGTCAGATCTCTATAATCCTTTACGAAACTGATAAAATCATCAACGCATTTTTCTTTTTGAACTTTACTGTAAGAATCTAATGATAAAGAGGACAGTATTTCCCTATTTTCTGGCTCTTTTCCTTCCATATGCATCCAATTCATCAGTTCACTTATCCTGTTCTCCAATTCCAGAAGCTTCTTCTTTTCTGTCATCAAAATATCTTTTCGTTTCTCTGTCTCCGACAATACATTTTCTGCTTCTCTTATTGCTTTTGCACAGTCCATCTGGTTAAGATTGTAACTTGCCTCTTCCAATACCGAACGAGTTTTTTTCTCCTTATCTTCTACAATCTTAAGCTTCCTGTCATCCTCCTCTACCTGTTTCGAAGCGAGGATCATCTGATTCTCTGCTTTTTCTATATTTTTCTTATCCCTCCGATATCTTTTATATGCAATTTTTATATCATCAGTTAAAATAACATTCTGTTTTCGCTCTACTTCTTCAAACAATCTGAGAATATTTTCCAGTTCCGAGATTTCTGAATCAATTGTCATAATGGTTTCCGTAAGCTTATCAATGTTACTTTTTGTTTCTACCAGTTTTGTAAAATCGACTTTCTTTTCTTCCAATACACTTTCACGAATAAACTGATCAATTTTTGCATTTGGATCATAGGACATAATACTTCTAAGTTTTCTGCGGAAGGCAGCAAGTTGACCTTCGTTTAGACGAAGCCCTGTACGTTGCATAAATTTTGCGAGCCCCTCTGTTGCTGAGAACATCTTAAGTCCGTATTTCTTCTGTAGCTCACCTGCACTATAAACAAAAACATCCGTTCCTTTTTCATAAGTGTGTTCTATTTCATTCAGATGCTTTTCCTCTATCACGTAACGTTGTGTTATAATTCCATTTCCTGAATTCGTCTCAATTACAGTTCCGAGAATAAAATACTTATCAAGTTCCTTCTCATGCATTTCCAGAACAATATGGGTATAGACATTAGGCATCTTATCCGCTGGTCTCATATAAGAATTCGCTGTTGCATCCAATAAGCCTCTCGTATAAGATGGAATTGTTCTACTCCCCTTATTTTCTGTCGACTTATTAAATACTGTATCTCCATATAATGCGTATTTAATTGCGTCCAATAACACTGATTTTCCATTTCCGTTCTTTCCCGCAATTAAAGTAAACGCACCTATAGGAACCGTCATACTACTAAAACCATACCAATTAACCAATCTGATCTTTGAAAGTTCAATCATTCGTCTGCCTCCCATTCCCCATCATCTTCTACATCTGTATTTTCATCCTCGCGTTTTTTCATATATTCTTCTGTCACAGTTTTAAACTGTGTCAAATCCCATCCGAACTGAAGTGATGGATACAACGTAATAATTGCATCCTCAGAATTGTCTTTAGGGTCATAGTCGATCAGACTGTATTTCTTAAACAAATTTAATGCTGTAGTGAGATTTTTCTTATCTGCATCAACTTCATATGCTTTCAATTTGTCAATAAGGTCACCTTTTAATACTACATTTTGATCATTATATCCAAGATTTTCCAAGTAAATTTCCCAAAGGACTAATAAAATATGGTACTGTTCTGTTGAAAAGGTAACTACATTAGCACGTTTAAGTCCCACTGTTTCTTCGTCTGCTTCATATGGTTTTAGCATAGCAATCCGAACATTCGTGTCAACTAGTACATCAAATCCAATCATCCGGAGATAATCTGATATATCCTGCCTATTTGATTCTCTTGAAATAAAAGAATATAATTTTTCTTCTTTTTCGCCTACAATAAATGTAGAATCCAGCAACTTACGAATACAGCGTTTGAACAAAATATTATTTTCTTCTTTTATAGAAATATTTAATTGGATATCACTCATTTCGTTCTCCTTCTTATCCTAATATTGCTTATTGTCGCAATTTCAGTTTCAATTGTTCCATCTAAGAATTCTACTTCGTAAGGGAAGTCTGCCGAGCCGGAATAAATAATACTTGCTGCAATCATCATCGCATCGTCTCTTGTCTTTACCAGCTCTTTATCTGGTTCAATCACTTTTTCATCTTTAAACAGCTTTCCAAAATAATCTGTAACCTGTTTAACACCATACCGATCCGGATATTCATACAACAATTCATTTGTAAATCTTGCCCTCTCTTCATCTGACAATGCACTCTTTACTACTGTTGCACTTTTTGTATTTGGATTTCTTTTTTTTCTTCTTTCGATCGATTTTCTTCCAACATATTTATATGATTCCAACGTAAAACTCTTTGATATTTCAGTTAAAATTACATTTCTCTCTTCTGTTCCCATATTCTTAATTTGCATCAGCAAATTATTCAAATATGTCTGCATATTAACTTTGTTGCTCAAAACCATTAATATTCTCGTAGAATACAAACTATAATAACTATTGATCTTCTTATCAATATAATCCATTTCTTTTACATAATCGTAACTGATAAAACTCTTTATCTCATCAAACTGTGCCTCAACAATTTCACGAGCCTGAATTTCTGTAACGTCGTACAGATTTTCATATTCTGTGATCATATTCTCAAAAGATTCTGTTGTTACAAGACGTCTCAGCATCCGCTCAATCTCATCAATATATCCCGGAATTAATCCATCTTTTTTGATAAAAAAGTAGTCATTAAAGAAGGTCTGCATCATTTCATCTCTAAGAAGAAACTGTCCCAATGCATTCGTCTCTGTCATTTTAATCACGACCCTCATAATAGAACGAATACTATCCTTTAATATCAGTAATTCATTTTTTAAATCTGACACATGATCAGATACAGGAACAAGAATATTAGAATATGGTCGAATATTACGTGCATGATCTACCTTAAATGCAGAACTCAAAATATCATAAATTGCAAAAATCTGATTTGTAAGTGCTGCACTGTTCTCTCTGTTAAAAATACGCTCAATTGCATCCATCATCTTTCTGCAATATGGCATAACCGTGGCAATATTATCACCATTTCTTCCAAGTTCACGCTCTGAAATCCATCCACAATGTCTAAAATAATGAAGTACCGCACTTGCATTTTCTGTTTCTGATTTTTTACTACTTATATTTTCATCTGCATTTCCACTATTATCTTCATCTTCGACAGCATATGAAAGATTCCGGAAATACAGTGTTAATGTATCCCTTGCGTCATTTTCGTATAGTAATGTTACCTGTTTCGATTTTTCTATCAACTGTAAAATACATTCATAATATATTTTCTTATTTTTGCAACATAATGGATTAAAGAACTTTTCATAATCCGGATTCTCAAATAGTATCATTGAACACCTCTCTACGGAAATATCACCTTAGCAAATAATTTTATTTACGCCACTGCATTCGCATTAATCTGGTCAATTACCTTTCTGATCCCCATCCATACCGTCATATCGGTAAATATCTCTGCCACACTGCCCTTGTCAGTAAACGGTGACTCCTGAAGTACAGACAAATCTTTCAGCATACCGTTATGTACGATATACTCAACAATCTGATTCACAAAGTAAATCTGTCTGCTATCGAGGTTTGTGTCATTTAGGAACTCTGAAAAGGCTTCTTTGGCTGCATTCATGTCAAGCCCTACTATCTCGCGTACAAACTCGCCCAACGGTTTATGACCATATTCTTTTTTGTAATCATCTTTTGAGCCAACTTCCTTCCAAATTATTTGCTCTAAATTTTCTATATCTCCCTCTGTAAGTGGCTGATTTGTTTTAAGCTTCGCGATTGCAATATTGTCCTGATGCTGACGGACATAGAACTCCGCCTTTGCCTTGTAATTTTCCAATTCGTCATTCTCAAGTTCAGACTCATTCCACTCTGTAGACAGAATTTCGTCTGTAAAATTTGTATCGTATTTTATGGTATTATTCTTAGGCAAATACTTCATAAGATTACGAAGGCTTACCCTGATATGCTCAAATTCATCTATTCCGGCGTCATCTACATAGTTTGTATGAAGAATCTTATTTATAAGTTCGGACTGCACCTGAATCTCAGGAATATTCGCTACGCTTGCAATACCTTCTACCTTTTTGAAAAGATCACTTCTATGTCTACCATATCCCTTCCCGGCAAGATAAGCCAATTCCATTCCATACATCAAAGCATCAAAACGAACCGCACTTGCTTCGTCACCATCAGGCATAATAAGCGGTGCTAATTCTTCACGAACCATCAATGTATCTTCAAATGTGATAGTTTGATAATTACGCTTAACCGAATAGGTGTCTACATACTTCAGATGCTGTCTTACCGCAAAGTTTTCGCGGTTTAGTTCCTGCACTTTGCCTGTCATCATCTCAACAAGCTTATTTCTATATGCAATCAGTCTGTCTATTTGATATTCAATACTCTGAAGCTTATATGCAATTTCAAATTCAAGTGAAAAGACCGCCCCCTGCAAAGCAATCATATTCGCTGTCGGTCTTCCCTGGTTCATGCGGAAAAATTCAAAATTTCCGCAAAAATCAAAGATGTAGAACTTGTCTTTATCTTCTCCATCCATAAGTTTCGGACAGAGTCGGGTACCACGACCAATCATCTGCCAGAACTTTGCTTTACTCATAACCTTCTTGAAAAACACAAGGTTCAATACTTCCGGGACATCAATTCCTGTATCCAGCATATCTACAGAGATCGCAATCTGTGGCATTTTCTTAGGATCTGAAAACTCGTCAATTGCACTCTGCGCATAGGTCATATAATTATCAATTACTTTTGCAAAAGGCTGTCCATTCTTGCTAAGTTCCGGATACTGCTTATTGAACACTTCCAAAATTTTCTCCGCATGATCATGATTCTTGGCGAAGATAATTGTCTTACCGATTTTCTGACCATAATCCACCTTAAGTCCGTCCCGCATAAGAACATAAAGCACCTGCTTAATGGTATCCTCGTTAAATATCCATCGGTTTAAAGCAGACGAATCAATCCGCTCCGGCAATTTACCATCTTCAAATTCAAAAGTTTCTTCATAAGCTGCCTTGTCCTCATCCGACAACTCATCATAGGCGATACCTTCTTCAATGAATTTCAACTTTGTTTCAACAGTTACAAAGTCTACAAGATAGCCATCCTTTACAGCCTGTGCAAGCTCATATCCATATGTAGGCACACCATTTTCCAAATCAAATATTCCGTATGTATTCTTATCAATCTCATCCTTCGGCGTTGCCGTAAGACCTACCAGCGGCGCATCGAAATAATTAAATATATCTCGATACTTGTTATAAATGGATCTATGTGCTTCATCACAGATCACAAGGTCAAAATGTCCACAGGTAAATAGCTTTCCATTTTCGTCTTTAACGGAATCAATGCAGTTCATCATCGTCTGATAGGTAGAAAAAATGCAGTGTGCCATGTAATTATCTTTCTCTTCCACAAGATTAGAGCATGACAAATCAGGCAAAAGATTTACAAAGTTTCTTTTTGCCTGTGTAACCAACGAATTACGATCCGCAAGGAACAATATATTTTTAATCCATCCGGCATCCAAAAGAACTTTACATAATGCAATGACCGTTCTTGTTTTTCCCGAACCGGTAGCCATTACAAGAAGCGCTTTTCTGCGGTTACGATTATCAAACGCATCACATACCGCCTTGATTGCCCCTTCCTGATAATAACGACCTGCGATATTCTTATCTACAGAAATATGTTTCAGGCTTGTCTTCATTGTCTGAAGATTAAAAAGCTTCTCCAAATCCCTTTTAGAATAAATAGTCGCAACTTTTCTTTCAGGATACTGATTATCTATGATTCTCGTTTCAAAACCATTGGTAAGAAAAACCACCGGTCTTCTCTTGTACTCCGTTTCTAATAAATCAGCATAGAGTTTCGCTTGTTGTCTGCCCCTTGCAACATCCACACAAGTTCTCTTCGCTTCTATTACCGCAAGCGGTTTATGACTGTCATCATAAAGGACATAATCTGCGAAACCCACTTCCGACTTATTTGGCATGCCCGGAAGTTCCACTTCATTGATCCAGTCTTTTCCTTCTGTCCAACCGGCATCCAGCAACATCGAATCAATATAGATTTTCCTTGTCTTGTACTCGGATAAATCTATCGGCTTTTGGACATAGGTCTGCTGCTGTTCCTCACGTTTGGCGGTCAATTCCTCCTTAAGCGCTTTGTTCTCAGCAATTAATGCCTTTAAATCCACATCATCATCCGAAGATTTTACCGCCACAGGTTCTTCATCTGTTTCTTTCAACAGATTTACATCGTACTGTCCCTCTTCGTAAAAATCAGAATAACAATAGGACAGATAATCCATAAAGATAAATAAATTCTGTAAACAAAGAATTGCTTCATCTTCTGTAATTTTTCTACCATTATGCGCAGCTCTGTTACCAATCTTTCGAATCAAATCCAATCGCTTCCACAAAGTATCATCCACAAGATCATGAAAGTCCTCTGTGCTCATAAGACTCACAAGCTTATCCTGGTATGGCATCTCCAATGACTTGTCTACCGAATACATCCACTTGATGGCAAACTCCATTGCCCGACGGCAGTTGATCACACTGGATTCCCTGTCAATCTTTAGGACTTTCTCTGCTGCAATCGCAACATCTGAGAAACTATTGAATTTTGGTTCTTGTTTTAAAAAATCAAAGTTAGTCATAGAAACCTCCATTCATACTGCTAATTCTTTGTTTTAATCGTGCATATTTTGCCCTAATCATAATTACGCCTACATCACTGCAACTTTTGATTTGT
>ENA-UOJO01005181-UOJO01005181.1-human-gut-metagenome-genome-assembly--contig:-P57-NODE-5181-length-10587-cov-19.854633_pt1 | contig 10587 bp, 9 predicted proteins | sample MGYA00242351_ERZ723898 | MGnify/ENA metagenome assembly ERZ723898 | reverse complement strand
ACACCAAGGAGGGCGGCGTGATGCCCCTGATGGCCAAGGCTGCCGCCATGAGCGGCGCGGTGGGCATCCGTGCCAACACCGTGCGGGACATCACCCAGATCAAGGAGATCGTGGACCTGCCCGTGATCGGCATCATCAAAAAGGACTACCCCGGCACCCCCATGTACATCACTGTGACCATGAAGGAAGTGGACGAGCTGGTGGCCTGCGGCGTGGATATTCTGGCGGTGCAGGGCACGGGAGCTCTCCGCCCGGACGGCTCCACCTCCGCTGAGTTCATCCGCGCCATCAAGGCAAAGTACCCGGATCAGCTGGTGATGGCCGACTGCGACAACTTTGAGAACGCCATGGCCTGTGCCGAGGCCGGTGCCGACTTTGTGGGCACCACCATGCGCGGCTACACCCCTGAGACCCAGGGCATTGACGACATCGATTTTGATTTCGTCCACAAGCTGGCCACCGAATGCCCCGCCAAAGTCATTGCCGAGGGCCACATCCACTACCCCGAGCAGGCCGTCAAGGCACTGGAAGCTGGTGCCTTTGCACTGGTGGTGGGCGGTGCCATCACCCGCCCTGCCGAGATCACGGCCCGCTTCACCGGTGCCATCAACGCCATGAACAAGTAAAACGGAGACACTGAGATGAAACAGTATCTTGCGATCGATATCGGCGGCACTGCCGTCAAGCTGGGCATCGTGGATGAGACCGGCGCGGTAGGCCCCAAGGCCGAGGAAAGTGTCAACTTTGACGGCTACCAGACCCCGGTGCTGACCACCGTGCTCAAAGCCGCCAAAGCCTTTGTGGAGACCCAGAACATCGACGTGAACACGCTGGAAGGCGTGGGCGTTTCGGCCACCGGCCAGATCGACAGCCGCAAAGGCATCGTAGCCGGTACCTGCGGCAACTTTCCCAACTACATCAACAGCCCCATCCAGGCCGAACTGGAACGGCTCTTCGGCCTACCCGTCACCGTTGCCAACGATGCCAACTGCATGACGCTGGGCGAGGTCTGGGTCGGCGGCGCAAAAGGTTATACCGATGTCATCGGCGTGACCCTGGGCACCGGCGTGGGCGGCGGCATCCTGACCGGCGGCCGCCTTTTGGAGGGTGCTCGCGGACTGGGCGGTGAACTGGGCCACTACCGCACCCATGCACTGGACGGTATCCCCTGCACCTGCGGTGCCACCGGCTGCTGGGAGCGCTACGCCGCCACCACGGCTCTGGTACGGGCCGCACAGGAAAAGGACCCGGCCTGGAAAGACGGCCGCGCCATTTTTGCTGCCGCGGAGGCTGGCAACGAGACCGTTCTGACCCTGCTGGATGCCTGGACGGATGAGATCGCACAGGGCCTTGCAGGCATGGTGCACATCTTTAACCCGCAGCTCATTCTCATCGGCGGCGGCGTGAGCGCCCAGCAGAAGCTGCTCATCGAGCCCATTGCCGCCAAAGTCAGGGCCTCCGTTATGCCCGCCTTTGCCGAGGGGCTGGAGATCCGCGCCGCCCAGCTGCACAATGATGCCGGTATGGTAGGCGCAGTCTATTACTTCCGCCAGCAACACGGCGAAGCCTGATCATCTGAACGATCAAAGGAGTGTATTGAGATGAAAACACATATTCTCTGCCTGGGCGATTCCAACACCCACGGTTATTGTGCCGACCCCAAGGACAATGCCGACGGCGGCATCCGCTTCAATGAGGACGAGCGGTGGACCTGCCGCCTGCAGACTGCTCTGGGCGACAAGTATCTGGTAACCGAAGAGGGCCTTTCCGGCCGCACCACCGTTTTTGTAGATCCCATCCATGAGTCCATGGATGCTCTGAGCGTGGCCTATCCCCTGCTCAAGAGCCATGAAGTCATCGACCTGCTCATCATCATGCTGGGCACCAACGATGTGAAAGAGCGCTTCAACGCAAACGCCGCCTGCATTGGCGCTGGCATGGAGCGCCTGATCCAGAAGTGCAAGACCGTGGACTGCTGGGGCGGCAAGGAACCCAACATTCTTGTGGTTGCTCCTCCGCGCATCAAGGAGGGCTTCCACGATGAGGTCATGGGCGACGGCTGTGTGGAGAAGTCCAAGGGCGTTGCCGGCTGGTACAAGATCATTGCAGAGCGCAACAACGTCCATTTCCTGGATGCTGAAGGCTGCGAGTTCAACCAGATCGACTTCATGCACCTGACCCGTAAGGGCCATGCACAGCTGGCTGAGAAGCTGGCCGAGCTGGTGCCGACGCTGCTCTGAGTCAAAAAGAACAACCCTCTCCGTCATTGCCTCGCAATGCCGCCTCACCTTTTCGGGAAAAGCAGGCAAAGCAAAAGGCTTTGACGGAGAGGGTTGTTTTCTTTTGTCAGATGTAATCCGAAATATACGGAATCTTATGGAAGAGCACGTCATCCAGCCGTTCCACAGCCTCTTCCCTGCCCTCGATGCGTTCCAGCTCATACAGACGCTCTGCGGTCTTGTAGCCCAGCAACAGGGTGGTAAAGGTACCGATGCCCATTTTCAGGTGATACTCGGCAGGTTCACGGGTCATGGTGCAGTGCCCATCCGCAAAGCGAACGTTGAACGTCCGGTCGTTCCATGGCAGAAGCGAGTCCCCGATCTCCAGCTCAATACACAGGGTGCCGCCGTCCGGGTCACAGGGGTAATCGGCGAGGAAATCCTCCACGTCGATGATGCGTCCCATGGCATAGGGGCGGATGCTCTCCTTGATGTCGCCATCGTCCATCTCAAAGGCGATGGGTTCGCTGAAATAGGTACTGCCGTGCACCTCATCGATCATGGAGTCATGGGCATGGATATACTCCCACAGGCCTTTCTGGGCCTCGCGGTTGAGGTAGACCATCTCCTTGATGTGCATGATGTCATTTTTGATGAGGTAGACCATGTAGCCGCAGGGCTTATCCTTGACGTTGTAGTAGACCGCAACATTGGTATCGTCCTCATCCCAGCGCCAGTATTCCTCCCAGGCCAGACTGTTGCGGAACAGACAGCCGTGGGTGATGGACGCAAAGTGGGAGTGCAGCTCATGGAACTCGGTGTTATCCCAGCTGACACGCCGGACATAGCCGGGGGCCTTGACCTTGGTGGGGATCTGCCGGTCCTTGATGTTGAACGAGATCTTGTTGGAAACGATCTCCCAGCCCAAATGATGGTACAGCGGAATGCTGTACGGGTAGAGCAGGGCGAAGGATTTGCCCTCCTCGTGCATCTGGGTCAGACCCTTGATCATCAGGTGCTTCATAATGCCCTGCCCGGTGTACTCCGGGTAGGTGCAGACACTGGTGACAAAGCCCACATGGTAGACCGTATCGTAGATGTTCATTTTCAGCGGATAGACGGCAAACTGGGACACCAGCGTGTCTCCATCAAAGCAACCCAGAACATCGGCACGTTCCAGCACCGGGAACTTGGACTGCTTGATTTCATCGTCCTTCCAGCCTGTGGCAGTCAGCTCTTCTTCTGTGACCTGAAAGGTGTAGCGGAGCAGTGCGTTGTACTGATCCAGATCCTTCGCTTCCAGATAACGGGTCAGATAATGGTCTGCGGCGTTCATACGAACACCCCCGTCCTTACGGGGTCAGACGGTTGGGGCCGCGGAACAGGAACTCCGCGTCCTTGATGCTCTCGCCCACCAGCAGCATGGTCAGGCGGTCGATGCCCAGACCGAAGCCGCCGTGCGGGGGGCAGCCATACTGGAAGAACTCCAGATAGAACTTGACATCCTCAGCCAGACCCTTTTCCTCGGCCTGCTTCTTCAGCACCTCATAGCGGTGCTCACGCTGGGCACCGGTGGTGATCTCCACACCGCGCCAGATCAGGTCGTAGCCCTGAGGCACGCCGTTCTCGTCGCGCATGTGGTAGAAAGCGCGCTTCTCAGCATCGTAATCCGTGACGAAGAGGAACTCATGGTTATAGTGCTTCTTCACCCAGTCGTAGCTCAGGCGCTCGGCCTCGGTGGTCAGGTCGCCCTTCTCGGAATCGTCCACCACATAGCCGAAGTCCTCTTCCAGACCCTTGTACAGGTCAGCCAGCTTGACCACGGGGAACGGGGTCTCGGGCACGATGACTTCCTTGCCGAACAGCTCCTGGATCTGGTCGCCGTAAGCGTCCTTCACAGCCTGCAGGCCAGCCTTGAGCAGCTGCTCCTCCATGGCCATGACATCCTTGTAAGAGGTGATGTAGCTGAACTCCAGATCGAAGCCGGAGAACTCCGTGGCGTGCTTGTTGGTATAGCTCTTCTCGGCGCGGAACACAGGGCCGGTCTCGAAAATGCGCTCAAAGCCTGCAGCCATTGCCATCTGCTTGTAGAACTGGGGGCTCTGTGCCAGATAGGCATTGCGGTCGAAGTAATCCACCTTGAACACCTCAGAGCCGCTCTCGCTGGCAGCAGCGATCAGCTTGGGGGTGTGGATCTCGATGAAGTTCTGGTCCAGCAGGAACTTGCGCATGGCGTTGACCATGCAGCTCTGGGCCTTGAACATCAGCTGGTTCTCGTCGGTGCGCAGATCGACCCAGCGGTAATCAATGCGCTGGTCGATGCTGGAACGCTCCACCGCCTTTTTCTTCTTGGTTGCGGCAATGGCCTTGCGGGCAATGGGCAGTGCATCCGCAATGCTCTCCACCTCGATGGCCTCGGGGATCATCTCGATGCCGCCCATCTTGACGTAGTCGTTCTCGACCACCTTGCCGGTGACAGTGATGACAGAATCAGGGGTCAGCTGATCGATGGTGTCCACCAGATCAGGATGATCCTCTTTTTCAACCGTGATCTGCAGCTTGCCGGTGATATCCTTCAATACGATAAAGGCCATATACTTGCTGTTGCGCAGGTTTTCAATAAAACCCTGAACCTTGACCGTATTGCCAATTTCCTTTTGTACCTCGTTGATGTAGGTGCGATTCATGGAAATCCTCCTTTGATGTCTTATACCGTTTTATTATACGCTTTTCAGGGGATAAATCAAGTATTCTGCCCGGGCCAGTCTTACTTCTTGTGGTTTTCCTCTTCGTGCAAAGTGCCGGTGCCGCCCTCGACCACACCGTCGTGGTCGAGCACCGCCCTGATGGTGCCAAAGAAGCACTTTACGTCCATGCCAAAGCTCAGGTGCTCCACATAGTAGCCGTCCAGCCGGGCCTTGTCCACGATCTCCAGCTCATCCCGCCCATGGATCTGGGCCCAGCCGGTCAGGCCGGGGCGGACATCGTTGGCACCGTACTTGTCCCGCTCGGCCAGCAGGTCATACTGGTTCCACAGCGCCGGGCGCGGGCCGATGACTGCCATATCGCCCACAAAGATGTTCCAGAGCTGGGGCAGCTCGTCCAGACTGGTCTTGCGCAGGAAGTGCCCCACCCGGGTGATATACTGATCCGGGTCCTTGAGCATGTGGGTGGGCATATCGTGGGGGGTGTCGATGCGCATGGTGCGGAACTTGAGGATATTGAAATGCTGTTTGTGGATGCCCACCCGCTTCTGCCTGAAAAAGATCGGTCCCGGGGAATCGATCTTGATGGCAAGGCAGAGGATGAGCAGCAGCGGCGAGAGAACGATCATGCCGCAGAGGGACAGAATGACCGCCAGCAGCCGCTTGATGCCGTTTCGATACATGGAAGATCCTCCCTTTTCAGAGTACCTTTTATTATAGCAAGCCCTTCGACAGTTTGCAATCCATTCCGTGCAGTTTCACGCCCGAGGGGCTCCGGCAGGCGCAACAGAAGTATTGGCTGTTGCGCAGGCCACAAAACGCCTGTTTTGTTGCATTATTTATCCTGTTTTCTCTCTTGTTCCGGAACGATTTCTGCCGTATCATTACAGTAACAAGTCTATCTGAAACAGGAGGTCTATTCTGTGATCCAGCGTTTTTCTTTCGGGCATCCCTTCCCCACCCAGAGCGTTGTGCTGTCTCTTCCGGCGGAAAGCGGCCCCGTTCCCTTTCTGACTCCCGATGGCACCGGCTGGCAACTCACCCTCAGTGAGCAGGCTGCGGTCTACGGTCTGGGCGAAATGCCCCGCGGCATCAACAAGCGCGGCTGGCACTACATCACCAACAACACCGACGAATCCCGCCACAGCGAGGACAAGCTTTCCTTCTATGGTGCGCACAATTTCCTGCTGGTGCGGGACGGCAGCACCTGCTTTGGCCTATTCGTGGATTTCCCGGGCAAGGTGTATTACGACATCGGCTATACCCGCCACGATCTATTCTCTTTCCACACCGAGACCTCCGACTATGATCTGTATCTCCTCTCCGGTGGGAACGAGAATGCGATCTGCAAGGAGTTCCGCACCCTCATCGGCCGCAGCTACATCCCGCCCCGGTGGGCATTCGGTCTGGCACAGAGCCGCTGGGGCTACAAGACCGAGGAGGACGTGCGGGAGGTTGCACGCCAGTACAAGGAGCACGACCTGCCGCTGGACATGATCTGTATGGACATCGAGTATATGCAGGACTATGCCGATTTTACCGTAAATAAGGAACGGTTTCCTGACCTTGCGAAGCTCTCCGCCGACCTGAAAGCGCAGGGCATCCGGCTGGTGCCCATCATCGATGCCGGCGTGCGCATCGACCCCAACGACCCCACCTGCACCGAGGGGCTGGAAAAAGGATACTTCTGCAAAAAGGCCGATGGGACCCCCTTTGTGGCGGCAGTCTGGCCCGGCAAGGCCTATTTTGCCGACTTCCTGCGCCCTGAGGTGCGGGAGTGGTTCGGCCACAAATACAAGGCCCTGACCGACTGCGGCATCGAGGGCTTTTGGAACGATATGAATGAGCCCTCCCTCTTCTACTCACCTGAGCGGCTGCGCACTTTTCTGAACGATATGGCCGCCCTGCGGGAGAAGGACAACATTGAGCAGGAGGAGTTTTTCCTGCGCGTGGTGGGCGGTGCCATGGGCCTGATGAACAGCCCGGCAGACTACGCCAGTTTCTACCACGAGGTGGACGGCCAGAAAGTGCGCCACGATCAGGTCCACAACCTTTATGGCGGCAGCATGACCCGCGCCGCTGGGGAAGCCTTTGCCGACCTGCGTCCGGGCCAGCGCACCCTGCTTTACAGCCGTTCCAGCTTCATTGGCAGCCACCGCTACGGCGGCATCTGGCTGGGCGACAACAATTCCAGCTGGGCCCAGCTGCTGGCCAACATCCAGATGATGCCCAGTGTCCAGATGTGCGGTTTCCTGTACAGCGGTGCCGACCTCTGCGGCTTCTCCTCCGATACCACGCCGGATCTTGCCCTGCGCTGGCTTGAGTTCGGTCTGCTCACCCCGCTGATGCGCAACCACTCCGCAGTTGGCACCCGGATGCAGGAATACTACTGCTTCCCCGAGGTGCTGCCCGCTGTGCGCAATATGATCCGTCTGCGCTACGCCCTGCTGCCCTACCTGTACAGTGAATTTATGAAGGCCGCGCTGGAAAACACCAGCTACTTCCGGCCGTTGGCCTTCGACTACCCGGATGACCCCGATGCCCGGGAGGTGGAAGATCAGCTTCTGCTGGGCGAGGGCCTGATGGCAGCGCCTGTCTATGTCCAGAATGCCCACGGGCGGCATGTCTACCTGCCCGAGCCCATGAAGCTCCTGCGCCTGCGGGCTGTGGACGACTACGACGAAGAGATCCTGCCCGCCGGGCACCACTATATCCGCTGTGCGCTGGACGAAGTGCTGTTGTTCCTCCGTCCGGGTCACATCGTTCCCGTGGCACAGCCCGCCAACAACACCTCTGAGCTGGATGATGCCAGCCTGACCCTGTGGAGCTTCCTGCCCGACGGCGAATCTGCTGAGTACCGGATGTACCGGGATGATGGCGTGACAACGGAATATGAGAAGAAAGAGCACTGGAAAACGCTGCAGATCCATCATTCCTGATCGAAGTGTCCCGGAAAGGCAGGATCTCTCCTGCGCGGCATCTTGTATTTTACAGAAAACTGTATTATAATATAGGTGTTCTTTACAAATTGCGTTGTGCCGCAAAACGGCACGGCGCATTTTTTACGCTTCAATTTTGGTGCAAGAGTATGAGAGAAGTTTCAAAGGAGGCGGAGCTTTCATGGCACAAATGTCCAAAGCCGGTGATCTGACCAGCGGCCCGATGCTGAAAAAGATCATCCTGTTTTCCCTACCGCTGGCGGCATCCAGCTTTTTGCAGCTGCTGTTCAATGCTGCCGATGTGGTCGTGGTGGGCCGGTTCGTCGGCAGCGCCGCGCTGGCAGCAGTTGGTTCCAACGGTGCGCTCATCAACCTGCTGGTCAACCTGTTTGTCGGCCTTGCGCTGGGTGCAAACGTTGTGGCTGCCCGCTGCTATGGCGCAAAGGATGACCAGGGCGTGCACGAAGCGGTGCAGACCGCTGTTACCCTGAGCCTTGTGGGCGGCGTACTGATGGCTTTTGTGGGCTTTTTTGCAGCCCACGGCCTGCTGGAACTGATGTCCAGCCCCGAGGATGTCATTGACCTTGCCACCCTTTACCTGAAGATCTACTTCATCGGAATGCCGATGACCATGCTGTACAACTTCAACGCCTCCCTGCTGCGTGCCGTGGGCGACACCCGCCGCCCGCTGGTCTGTCTGGCGGTGGCAGGTGTCATCAATGTGGTGCTGAACCTGCTGTTCGTCATCGTGTTCCAGATGAGCGTGGCGGGTGTTGCGCTGGCCACCATCCTCAGCCAGACGGTATCCGCCATTATGGTCACGGTGCTGCTGGTCAAGGAAGAGGGTGCCATGCACCTTGACCTGCGGCATCTGGGCTTCCACAAGAAAGCCCTGCTGCAGATCATCCAGATCGGCCTGCCCGCCGGTCTGCAGAGCACCGTGTTCAGCCTGTCCAACGTGGTGATCCAGTCGGCTATCAATTCCTTTGGCTCCACGGTCGTGGCCGGAAACTCTGCCGCATCCAACCTCGAGGGCTTCATCTACACCGGCATGAATGCCTTTGCGCAGGCGGCCGTGACCTTTACCAGCCAGAACGTGGGTGCCCGCCGGTACGACAACCTCGACCGCGTCATGCGCAACTGTCTGCTCTGCGTCACTGTGGCGGGCCTGTTCCTGGGCTGCGGCGCTTACTTTGGCGGTGAGGTCCTGCTGCACTTCTACTCCACGGATGAAGCCATGGTGGCTGCCGGCCTGTCCCGGATGCAGATCATCTGCACTGCCTACTTCCTGTGCGGCATAATGGACACTCTGGCCAGCTGCCTGCGCGGCCGCGGCTACTCGGTGATCCCCATGATCGTCAGTCTGGTGGGCAGCTGCCTGCTCCGTCTGGTCTGGATCGCAACTATCTTCCGGATGTTCCGCTCTACCGGCACGCTGTACATCAGCTATCCCCTCAGCTGGGCCCTGACCGCAGGGGTGCATCTCATTTGCCTGCTGGTCGTGCGCAAAAAGATGAACGATCAGCTGAAGGAAGAGAGCCGCCTGGCCGTATAACAAAAAACGCTCTCCTGTGCTCAGCAGGAGGGCATTTTTTGTTTACAGCATCTTCTTTAACAGATATCGGTCATACCCGCCGTACATCTCACGGCGGTCGGCAATGACAAAACCGCAGGCAAGGGCATTGTTCAGGCTGTATTGATTCTCCGGGCTGACGGTGGCCCCGATGCCCACGATGCCGGGCCGGACAAGAGGCAGCGCTGCTTCCAGCAGCTTCCGCTGCAGGCCGTTGCCCCGCCAGTCCGGGTGGACCACTGCGCTGTCTGCATTGGCCCAGTGCTCCCACTCCTCCCGGGGCACCCCCAGAAAGACCGCATAGTTGTGCGCGCTCCGGCCGCAGTAGCGCAGGATAAAGTACGCCCCCAGCCGTTCGCCGTCGTATGCCCCAATGCACAGGTCCTCCCTCAGGTAGGCCGTGATATTCTCCAGTGTGTCCGGCACAAACTGCTCCGGATGGGGCATAGCGGCCCGCACTTCGTTCTGCAAAGCAAAGAATGCGGCGGCATCCGCAGGGCCGCACCGGCGCAGGCGAATGGGAAGCTGTGCAGACCGGCCGCACACTTTTTGCAGTATCAGTTCCATTTTGTGAACCCTCCAAAAATAAAATCATACTTTCTGCTGGATTCCAGTATAATTACCATTCAAAATAAAGTCAAATCATGCTATAATGAAAGCAAGAAAATCTGTCCGGCGCAGCTTTTGGGATGCAGGGCAGGTTTTCCCAAGTCCAGGCGGGCACTGCCCCGCCCGCGAACCGGAGGAACAGCCCATGAAAGAATCCAGCTCTTCGTCATCCATCCGCCTGGGCGGTGCGGTCATCAGTGACCGTGTCGTCGCGGCGCTTCTGGAAGAACTGCGCACCGGCCGCTACGCCGATGCCGACCGCCTGCCCGCCGAGGTCGATCTGGCCGCGGAACTCGGTGTCAGCCGTACCGTGATCCGGGACGCGCTGAGCGAGATGGAGCGCGCCGGTTACATCGAGCGCGTGCGCGGCATTGGCACAGTGGTCAACCGCACTGTGCTCGGCCTGCGCAGCCGCCTTGACCAGAAGCTGGAATATTACCCGCTGATCCGCAGCTTTGGCAGCTACCCCCACGCCGATGGCATCCAAATCTATCCCATCCGCGCCGGGGCCGAGCTTGCCCGGGATCTTGCCATTGCACCGG
>ENA-UOJO01005179-UOJO01005179.1-human-gut-metagenome-genome-assembly--contig:-P57-NODE-5179-length-10588-cov-4.346910_pt1 | contig 10588 bp, 6 predicted proteins | sample MGYA00242351_ERZ723898 | MGnify/ENA metagenome assembly ERZ723898 | reverse complement strand
GCTGCCCGTCAGATAAGTGTCGGCGGCCGCCGGCGGCATAAACAGCCGCTCTATATCGTTTCGTGAACGGGAAACAAGCTTTGTGACAGCTCCTGCTCCTACGGCAAATATACTGTGTACCTCATCCATTATCAAAACATTGTACAGTCCCTCGTATCCGGGTTTAGAAAATCCGACATTCTCATAATTTCCCACAGAATTTTTCTGCTTATACATATAATAAGGAATATATCCATCTGCGTCTGCTTTAAGCTGAGAATATGCGACCGCACGCCCGGCGTCCGTGCCGGTTCTGGAATATGATGAGCTGTCATCACGAAGCTCTGCGGATTTCTTTACACAAAAAGTATGAACGGTAATATTCCTAGGTGCAAGAGTTCTCACAGTATCCATACTGCGAACAAAACTGTCGTACGATTCTCCCGGAAGCCCTGCTATAAGATCGGTATTTATACATTCGAACCCAACCGAGTCGGCTGCTTCATAAGCGCGCAAAAATTCTTCCGACGTATGCGCCCTGCCTATCGCTTTAAGAATATCATCGTTTGTAGTCTGCGGATTTATACTGATCCTCGATACCCCTCCTTTTTTCGCTGCAATAAGTTTTTCAGAAATTATAGTATCGGGACGGCCTGCCTCAAGCGTAAACTCCCGTGTATCCGAAAGATCTATATTTTTGTCTATACATCTGAGAAGCTTTTCAATCTGAGACGCATCCAGTATCGTCGGTGTACCGCCTCCGATATATACTGCCGACGGTTTCTGTCCTATTTCAGACAGCGTTCTGCCCAGCCGTTCTATATCGGTACAAATCCGTTCAACATATTCCGGAATCAGCGAAAGCAGTCGCTTTGTAGAATACGAAACAAAAGAGCAATACGCACATCTTGTGGGGCAGAACGGTATTGATATATACACACTGCATGTATTCTTCCCGAACGATTCGGTCAGCCGTTCCTCATTCCGCGCAACCGTAGTAAGCAGTCTTGCTTTATCAGGTGAAGCACAGTAATCCCCCGTCAGTATGCGCTCTGCTTCTGCGGCAGGATCGTCATATCCGTCAAGCTCTGCAAGACGTATAAGCTCCGCGGCAAGCTTCGCCGGACGGACACCTGTAAGTATTCCCCAATCGGGATAAAAGCCAAACAGCTCCGCTCCGGCATCATACAGTGCCTTACCGACCGCACGCTTTTTCAGACGCTCATCGGAATCTATTCCGCCCCTGATCTCGCATCTTCTGCCGACGCAGCTTTTTCCTCCGGAGCGCAAGATAACCTCTGCATCATACGTTCTTTCGGAAGATCTGAGATTTACCGTTACCTCATCGCCTCCCGGCAGAAATTCCTCGTTTTCCGGAAATTTTGCTCCGGGGAAAAATATCATGCACAGCGTCTGAACATAATATCTGCTTATATCTCCGTCTATATACAGTTTCATCTGAAGTATCCGTTGTTTTGTTTTTTATTTAACCGCATCAGCGCGGAGCATTATATCCGCGGGATACATCTGCAACGCTTTTTATCGTCTTCAGCCTTGCAACAATGGATTTTACGTGGTCAAGATTCTTTGCACCGACGGTAAGACTTATTATCACGCTTCCGTCACTCTTGGATCTTGTATTTATCTGTGTAATAGATACTCTCATTTCGGCAAGCACAGTAGTTATATCTGCTATAAGTGAAATCCTGTCCTCGGCAAATACGGTAACAGCAGCCTCGAAAAGCTCCCGCGAGCCTGTCCCCTGCTGAGGAATATCCCAACTTGCCGAAACCCATCTGTCCGCAGTATCTTCATGCGACATCGAAAGAATGACATTCGGGCAATCACGTTTATGAATAGACACGCCGTAGCCGCGTGTTATAAACCCTATAAGAGAATCACCGGGAAGCGGATTGCAACATTTTGCAAATTTTACAGTACAACCCTCCACTCCGTCTATAATTACTCCGGAATGTCCCTTTCTTGAACTCGGTATCTGCGTTGTCTGTATTGAAGAAACGTCAGTACGAGGCTGAGCCTCTGCATTAACTGTCTTTTCAAACTCGGAACGGATACGAGGAGCAAGCTTTGAGATCGTAACGCCTCCATAGCCGATAGTGTTATACAGATCGTCCGCCGTCTTTATACCCATTCTTAATGCCACCGCGAGAACGATAGCCTGCTTTTGCTGTTCTGTACACGGTCTGCCGAGCCGCTTAAATTCTTTATCTACTTCTGCTGCTCCCATCGCAATATTTTCAGCACGCTGCTCTTTTTTAAACCATTGGCGGATCTTATTTCTTGCTTCACCGGTTTTTACTATTTTAAGCCAGTCGCGGCTGGGACCTTTTGATGCCGCCGACGTAAGAATTTCTACGATCTCACCGTTCTGAGGCACACGTTCTATCGGAACTATCATGCCGTTTATCTTAGCGCCGACCATCCGGTTTCCTACACCGGAGTGTATAGCATATGCGAAGTCGATTACAGTAGAGCCCTGCGGAAGTGTAATAACATCACCTTTCGGAGTAAATACAAATGTCTCATCATGAAAAATATCTATCTTCAGCGCACGCATAAATTCATCCGGATCACGCGTATCATCCTCAGTCTCAATAAGCTTACGTATCCATGTAAGCTTATCATCTATTTCCATTGAGCTTTCCTCGCCGGACTTATATTTCCAGTGTGCCGCGACACCGTACTCGGCTATGCGATGCATCTCCCATGTACGTATCTGAACCTCGAACGGAATACCTCCGCGACCTATAACCGTTGTATGAAGCGAACGGTACATATTGGGTTTAGGCGTCGAAATATAGTCTTTGAAGCGCCCCGGAACTGAATGAAACATATCATGGATAATCCCGAGGACGGTATAGCATTCCAGTTCTGTATCCACAATAACGCGCAGCGCATAAAAATCGTATATTTCATCAAAGCTTTTATTCTGCTCAAACATCTTACGGTATATACTGTAAACCGTTTTAACTCTTCCGTCAAGCGAAAATTTTACACCGCATTCGGACAGCTTATCTGATATCTGGGTCCTTGCGCGCTCTATAAAATCACGGTTCTGTCCGTATTTTTCCTCTATATGACGCTCTATCTGTGCATACCCTATAGGATCGAGAAAGCTGAGCGAGAGTATCTCAAGCTCCTGTTTCATTCTCTGCATACCGAGGCGGTGCGCGAGCGGAGCGTAAACCTGCATTGTCTCAAGCGCAGTCATCCTCTGTTTAGGCTCAGGCTTTGCCTTCAATGTACGCATATTATGCAGTCTGTCACAAAGCTTTATGAATATAACCCGAATATCTTTAGACATAGCGAGAAACATCTTGCGCAGATTTTCGATGTGCTTCTCTTCCTTGTCCTCAAACGGAATATGTACAAGCTTTGTCAGTCCGTCGACAAGCATCGCCACATCTTCTCCGAATTCCGACCCGAGCCTGTCAAGGCTTATAAGACTTCCGCAATCCTCTATGGTATCATGTAAAAGCGCCGCACATATAGAATCGGTATCAAGTCCAAGCGACACTGCGATTTCTGCTACCGCTATAGGATGGTAAATGTACTTTTCACCACTTGCCCGAAACTGTCCCTCATGCAGTGCATCGGCAAAAAGATACGCTTTCTTTATTTTGTCTGTATTATACTTCTTTCCCGTCGCCTCAAGAGAGGTCAGAAGCTTTTCTATATCCTTATAGTCGTGAGAGGAAGCCCGGTCCTCCCTGATCTCATTTTCATTCAAGACAATAATCCTCTGTTTCATTTATATATCTTTAGAGTGCCGTCACCCACATGCCAATACATCTATGCTATATATCCGCCCGGTTATGACCGCGTATTCTCGGTAACAAAGACTGATATATTTCAGAGGCTTTCAGATCCACTTTCACCTCTACATTATTAACTGTCAACGGGAGAGTTCCGCCGTCAGTAGAATAATCCGGATCCCCATAAAATGAAACTATACCTGTCTGGACCAGTATATCTATTATAAACCTCAGACGTACATACGCCGAAACACTTTCTCCGACAGTATTTTTCATTATCTGGTATATATTGACCGGAGCATCCCCGCACAGACGAAGTTCTCTCCTTATATACAGATACACGTTTTTAAAGTCAGAACGAAGAGGAACAAAACTTTCATCTATCATACTGCTCCTGTTGCTGATTATTCTGTCATACTCTGCAATCATAGCACATCGTTCTTTAAGAGTTCTGCCACATACTCTCACATCTTTAACAAGAAGCTGAACACTTTTTATACCCCGAAACTCGTTTATATCCGGACTGAACAGAACATCAGCCGTATCCCCTCTGTATATACCAAGCGCAGACGGATTCTTACCGAAATAAACCGCGGTAACGGCAATACCTCCGTATTCGGCAATAAACCGTGTATGTTTGCCTGAACCTATAGCGGCAATATCTGTAATTTTTACATTTCGGAGGACAAACACCGGAGCTGAGTTTGCCACACCGTACGGTTCAAGAAGTCCAAGCTCATCAACCGATTTTATCGAAAGCTCCGATAATGTAACTTCTTCGTCCGCTTCTATCGCAGGAATAAGATCTTCATCTGTAAGTACGTTTGCAGCATATTCATTTATGGCTTCTCTGAAGCTTTCAAGTTCTCCTCTTTTTATCGAAAGTCCTGCCGCCATCTCATGGCCGCCTGCCTTTACAAGATATTCTCCGCACGCGGCAAGTCCTTCGGCAAGATTCATTCCCTTTATACTTCTTCCGGACCCTTTTCCGACATCATCATCCGTAATACCGTCCGTAATTCTTCCGCCGTCAAACGATATGAGTATTGAAGGAAGTCCGTAACGGTCTGTGATTCTTGACGCAACTATTCCTATTATTCCATGATGCCAGTTCTCAGATGAAAGAACGATCACACGATCATGTTCAAAATCATGTGTCTGTTCTATCATGCGGTATGCTTCCTCCGCCATCATATTCTCACATTCCTGACGCTCACGGTTGATCTCGCAAAGCATACCTGCGATCTCACGCGCCCTGTCAGGATCTTCTGTCAGGAAAAGCTCAGCAGCAAGAGATGCGCTGCGTATACGTCCGGCAGCATTGATTCGAGGTGCCAGGGTATAACCGATAAATGATGCAGTGATCTTCTTTTTTTTCGCTCCGCCGCGGGAATTTCTATGCTCCGCTCCTGACGACGCGTCGCAAAGAGCTGACAGGCCGCAGCGAGAGCCTTCCTCAATGAGCTTAAGTCCAATACTCACTATAAGTCGGTTTTCACCGATAAGAGGCATAACATCCGCTACTGTACCGACTGCTACAATATCTGCATACTGAGAGCAAATGCGGTGAAGATATCTGTCATCGTCCGGATTCAGCACACTTTCCAACGCGCAGACAAGCTTGAATGCAACACCGACTCCGGCAAGCTCCTTAAACGGATACCGGCAGTCGGGGCGGTGAGGATTGACAATCGCATACGCCTCCGGAAGCTCTCCGTGACATTCGTGATGATCTGTAATTACCATATCCACTCCGACAGAAGATGCATATTCTGTCTCAGCAACTGCAGTTATTCCCGTATCAACAGTTATTATAAGAGATGAACCTCTTTCTGCAATCCGCTTTACTGCTCCGCGGTTTACACCGTATCCCTCAGAAGCGCGCTCAGGAATATAGTAATGAATATCGACTCCCTTTGACTTCAGATACAGATACAAAATAGATACAGCTGTCACGCCGTCAACATCATAATCACCGTAAACTGTTACTCTCTCTCCGCACCGTATAGCCTGGGTAACGCGGCGAACGGCTTTATCCATGTCGGCAAGCAGCATCGGATCATGAAAAAATTCGTCGTCACGCTGCAAAAAAGAGCGTGACGCTTCGGGCGTCTTATATCCTCTGACGAAAAGCAATGACGCCGTAAGTTCCGATATACCGAGTTCCTCGGATATTTTTCCGATCTCGTCAGCATATTTTTCTCTGAAATTCTTTATAATCCACCTTTTTTTGCCGTACATGTCCGCACCCTCTTTCCGCTTAGCAAAGTTATTTGAATTTTATTCAGATCATTCAAACGGAGCATATCTTTCCGCAACCGCTTCCGCACACCGAATACCGTCGACCGCAGCGCTCATTATACCGCCTGCATATCCTGCACCCTCTCCGCAGGGATAAATGTTATCTGCATCCGGTGATGTATAAACCGGCGTACGGATAATGCGTACAGGCGCCGATGTCCGGCTTTCAATTCCAGTTATAATCGAATCAGGAGCATCGAATCCGCGTATCTGACGTCCGAAATGGCCGAGTGCTTCGCGCATCATCGCAGTAGCGTCCTCTCCGAGAACACTATTCATAATACCGGATATATCTGCAACCCTTACCTTCGGATCAGATACATTTCCGTTCATATATGTAGGGTATACTCTTCCCGGTTCGCTGATACATTTCCCGGAAATAAAATCGCCGAGCGTCTGCACCGGTGCGCAATAATCACCGCCTCCCGCCTCAAAAGCCGCTCTCTCATACCGTCTCTGAAGTTCTATTTGTTCATCTGGCGTGCTGCAAAGCCCGAGCGATACAGCAACTGCAGAATTTGCATTTCTGCCGTTTCTCGCATAGCTGCTCATCCCGTTTACAACAAGTCCGCCTTCCTCCGACGCTGCAGCGACTACCTCACCTCCGGGACACATACAGAATGTGTATACAGCACGGTCGCCGAAGCGCCTGCTCATATTATACTCAGCAGGAGGAAGTATCGGATCGCCGGCACATTCGCCGTAAAGCGCTGCATCAATATCGCTTTGAAGATGTTCAATACGAACACCCATCGAAAATGGCTTCGGAACGACCGTAATCCCTCTGCGCATAAGCATAGCATATGTATCTCTTGCGCTGTGACCGACAGCAAGAATAACCAGGCCGCATCCGGTATCGCCATTCGTCGTAATAAGCTTGTCCGCTCTGCCTCCGCGCAGCACAATGTCACTGACAGCAGAATTATATCTGATCTCTCCGCCGAGCTTTATTATCTCTTCGGCAGCATTTTTCACCACATTACGAAGAATATCCGTCCCGATATGCGGTTTGGCATTTACAAGTATATCGTCGGGAGCGCCGAGCCTGTGAAGCATATCCAGTACCGTGCGGCATCGCCTGTCCCCGATGCGCGTCGTAAGCTTTCCGTCCGAAAATGTACCTGCGCCGCCCGCTCCGAACTGAATATTAGTATTCGTATCAAGTTTTCCGTTTTTATAGAAATTCTCAACAGCCGAAACGCGCTCGTCCACCGAACCTCCGCGCTCAAGTACAAGCGGTCTGTATCCCCGGAATGAAAGAAAAAGAGCGGCAAACATCCCCGCCGGACCGAATCCGATAATAACCGGACGGTCGGTAAGCGGCTTTGTTCCCAAAACAATCTCCGCATCTTCCTGCGGAACTTCGGATATATCTTTATCATCAGGCAGCTTTGCAGATCCGGGAGCTTCTGCTTCGACGCTGACTGTATATATAAAACGGATATCACCGCGTCTGCGGGCGTCGACCGACCTTTTGAATATTTCGGCCGACAGTATCCTGCACTCCGGCATTAGCCGTTTAAGCTTATAAGCCGCCATCTCCTTTGCGCATTTCGCATCGGACGTATACGGAAGATTTATCCCCCGCACAAGCAGTCTTTTTATTCCGTTGCCAGAGCCTCCGATATCTCCCGTCATATTTTTTTCTTCCTTTTTCATTTTTTCACACGTTTTAAAAAGTGCCGTAGCTACGGCCGCAAACGAACAGACATAGTGTATTCACCTATCTCGTATACCTCCGGCAAAGCTGCTGATATATTTATTTTCACCGGAACTGTGGAAATACCGTTTACACTTTTATCGAAATTAAGATCTATAGACGCAGTTACCGTCTCATTTGTAATATCCGCAAGGACTGACACCGGTCCGCGAAGAGTCACCGTAAGTGATCTGCTTTGAAGATCATAATTCAAAGCGTTCGGATTACTAACATCAAATTCGTCTATAACTATACTTTTAAGCGCAGTTCCAATATGGCTTATACGTACAGTTGCAGTCTCAAAATCAGATATCTTTGAAATGCCGTCAGGCAATGTTATCGGCTGAACAAATGTATCTCCGGATAGATGTTTTTCATCTATAGTAGCTATAGACAGTTTTTCAAGCTCTTCAAGCGCAGAAACCTCTCCTTTTACTTCGATCTCAGCAGGAGTAACGGTTATTGCCGAATTTGCTTCATTAATATATCCGTATTTAAAATCAACCGCCAGAGGAAGGGTTTTTACAATCTGAAGCGGAACAGAAACCTGAACTGCACTGGTCTGCAGCTTAACATAAGGATTTGATATTTCACTTCCGTCCGCATCAACAAGCACAAGGTCTCCTGTCATTACAACCGATCCGGTTATATGTCCGAGATCCAGCGCTGTCTCGGCAGCATACACGTCCTTAAGAACATTTTCAGGTCCAGAAACCGTAATCTGACTTATACTCGGAACCGCGTCTCCAAGCTCGTATCCGTCATCAAGCATATAGGCACTGTAGCGCACCTGCACCGGAACAGTTATTGATATTGTTTTATCCATATAAACCGACACAGATGACAAACTCTGTGACACAACTGTCGCCCCCTCGGGAGCGCTGATATCTATAGGTACTGTGTGCCTTCCGGCTGATGTAATATCTGATACGTCGGCAACTATCTCAATATCATCCGCAGTTATAGAACGAACCGTTCCCTTTTTACCCTCAAGTACAACATCTACGGTAGAATTATATCCGCTTATAACGGACAAAGGAGTATCGGATGTATTTACAATCTTTACCGGGATTCCGGAAAAAGATATATCTCCGATAACCGTATCATTTTCTTTCGCATATATCCATATTCCGAAAGCTATGAGAAGAGCAACAAGTCTTGCAAAAATATTGAAGAAGCGGGTACCTTTTATGCGGTAATCCCCGTCTTTTTCTAAAAGATGCTTTTCATAGTCGGTCATTCTTTTTTCCTTTTTTTCCATAACCGATCACCCTCTTTTTTTCCTCATACGGAACTTTCTTATAACACCGCTTTCTGAATCTGCCGTCAGTTGTTCGCCGAGCATACCTATAAGCGAACTGTAGTTAAGATTCCTGTACAGTTTGCCCTCAAGCGCGATCGATATCGTCCCGGTCTCCTCTGAAACAACAATAACTACCGCATCGCTGTTTTCACTCATTCCAATAGCAGCTCTGTGCCTTGTTCCGAGGTCCTTGATAATATCATCATTTGATGAAAGAGGTAAAAAGCATCCTGCGGCATATATTCTGAAATCGCGGATAATCATTGCGCCGTCATGCAAAGGGGCCTTGTTAAAAAAGATGTTTTTAATAAGAAACGGCGTTACATCAGCGTTCACGATAACTCCGCTTCCGATTATGTCTCCGAGCTTCGTGCTTCGTTCTATAACAATAAGCGCGCCTGTTTTATCCTTGGACATATCACAGACTGCTTCTCCGATCGCAGATATCATATTTGCCTTTGTAGGCGAATCACGTTCTCCTGTCATTCCTATAATTGTCTTTATCGAACCTCCGCCGCCACCGATCTTTTCAAGAGCGGATCGAAGCTCCGGCTGAAAGAGTATTACAAAAGCGATAAGTCCGATCTGAAAAACATTCTGAAGCAGAAAACGAAGCGCTACAAAATCAAACAGATCGCTTATTATCTGTATCGCAAACAAAAGCACAACTCCGAATGCAAGTTTACCCGCACGTCGGTCGCGCAAAAATTTTATAGCGTAATAAAAAAATACAGCAACTATAAGGATATCCGCAATATCCTTGAACCCGATCGACATGATAATTCCTTTAAAATTATCACCGAGATTCATTAAAAAACGCCAGAGAGCATTCAAACTGTAATTCACCCTTTCAGCAGTCATTTATACAATGCCGCTGTAAAGCGGCATAAAAGCATCTCAAAGCCAAAAAATCAGTGTAGGAAACTGATTATCTATTCATTATATATTATCACATAAGAGCTTAAATTACAATTGATTTTATATAATTTTAAGTAATTTTTTTGTTAATGCCAAAAATCAAGAATACTAAAATTATAAAAACATGACAGTATTATTTTTTGACCGTTCTTCCGACATATTCTGTAGATACCAATGTAATAAATGCAAGAAGAATTATAAAGAAAGGATATATAAACATTCCTGCCTTTTCCGATATGAGACCGAATATCGGCGGTATAAATGTAGTTCCGATATATGCGCTTGCCATCTGTACACCTATAATGGCCTGAGAATTTTAAGCTCCGAAATTATCCGGCGTCGAATGTATCACAGACGGATACACCGGAGCAGAACCCAAACCGCATATAACAATACCGACACACGAAAGCATAACAGAACTTACAGATACGGTAATAAAGACCGCCCCGAAAATGATAGTAATAAGTCCTATACGCACAAGCATTCTGTCACCGATACGGTCAGCGATAAAACCGCAGGCAAAGCGCCCTGATGTAATTCCTATAGAGTAAAGAGATGCATGTGAAGCCGCCGTTTCGGTATCAGCATTCCGGCATGCTGCAAAAAAACTGC
>ENA-UOJO01005178-UOJO01005178.1-human-gut-metagenome-genome-assembly--contig:-P57-NODE-5178-length-10588-cov-6.548087_pt1 | contig 10588 bp, 1 predicted proteins | sample MGYA00242351_ERZ723898 | MGnify/ENA metagenome assembly ERZ723898 | reverse complement strand
TACGATACGGTCTTTTTTCCGCAGGCGGCGCAGGTCAGCAGCAGGGACAGCGCCAGCGCCAACAGCCAAAATCGGTGGTTTTTCTTCATATCTCTCATTCCTCATAAAAGCGCCATACGCAGAGGCGCTTTCGCGCCCCTGCGTCGGCTGTTCTGTTGTTACTTGGAAACGCGCTTCTTCCGGGTCAGCACCACAACGGCTGCCGCCGCCAGGACCGCGCTGCCCAGCCACAGCACCATCTGACTGTCGTCCGCCGTGTTGGCGGAGTCCTTCTTGCCGCTGTCGGCCGTACCGCTTCCGCCGTAGTAGTACCCGGAGGACACCGTCTCATAGGAGACGATAGCGAACGCGGAGGCCTTGTCCGTCTGGAAGGTCAGGACATAATTGCCCTTGGTGCCGCCCAGCGTAGCGGACAGCTCGGCAGTGGTCACATTGCCGCTGCTATCCGTGTGGCTGCGCACCACGCAGACGTGCTTGCCCTGAAGGGCCGCGTACAGCTCGTCGGTGATGGGGATGGTCACGGTGACGCTGTGGGGCAGCTCGATAAGCTGCGCCACGGTCTTGATCTCGTTCCCTTCCGTCTTGACCAGCGCCACAGTCACGTCTACGACCTTCTCCAACTGCGCGTTCTTGCGGGATTTGTCGCCGCGCAGGGCGTCCAGCTTCTCGGCCAGCTTGTTCAGCTCCTTCTTAACCTCGTCACCGGCCGTCTTGGCCGCCTCGGTCAGGGCGCTCTTGCCGCCGTCGGCGGCCTTCTGCTCGTTGGTGAGCTGGAGCGTATCCGTCACGGTCACGGTGATTGCACCGTCGCTCACTGCTGCCTTGATGTCCGCCAACTTCTCATCCGTAACAGGTTTGTCGGTCTTGATGGTCAGGCCGCCGCCTGTGACGATCGTGTTGTCCTTGCTGTCCACCTTGATGTCATCGCCTTTGACGTTGGCCATCGGGTTCTTGACGCCGCAGACGGTGCAGACGCCGTTGACGTAGGTGTGCTTGCCGGTGGCGGGAATGGTCGCGCCAGCTGTGATGACAATGCCGCAGCGCTTGCAGTAGGTATCCGCCTCATGGCCGGAGGCGTAGCAGGTGGCCGCCACCGCCGCACGGGTGGCCTCATCGTGGCCCAGGGCCGCGATGACCCAGCTGTCCTTGGCGATCTCAGTTTTTCCCGCCGCGTCGCTGAAATACTTGTGGCAGCGAGAGCAGGTCCAATAGGCACTGTTGCCTGCCTCGGTGCAGGTAGCAGCCTTGCCCGCCGTGGCAGTCATACTGTGCCCCAGAGACGGGACGATCATCGTCTCCTCCGTGCCGCAAACGCTGCACTTACGGGTGCTGATACCGCTTTCGGTGCAGGTGGCCGCCTTGGTCACCGTCCACGCGCCGAAATTGTGGCCCGTCGCGGGAACAGACTTTTCCTCCACGGCGCCGCAAATGGAGCAGATCCGGCGGCTGACGCCGTCCTTGGTGCAGGTGGCGGCCACGGTCACTTGCCACTCGCCGAAGCGATGGGCGCAGGCGGCGTCGGTCATATCGTAGAGGGCGTTGGCCTTCTCAGTAAAGCGCGCATAGGCGGCCATGGCGCAAAGCGCCTGCTCCGTGGCCATCTCGTTGACGGCCTTGTCTGCGAACTGATGCTTAAAGCCGCCGTTCTCCGCCACGCGGTACTGCAGGAGGTTCCCCAGCACGCTCAGGGTCTTCCCCTCCACGGTCTTGGTAAAGCGCGCGTCCGTGTTGGCATCCAAATTCAGGGCGGAAAGGGCGATGACCACCTGCGCGCAGCTCTCGGAGGAGTCGTAGCCGCTTCGATACTTGCCGGAGAGCCAGTTGAGGGCTTTCTCCACGGCCGTGTTCACGGTTTCATTGCCGCCGTCCTTATAGTAGGGTGCCAGCGCCTGCAGCGCCATGGCGGTCATGTCCACGTCGCCGACGGGTTTTGTGTCGGCGCTGGCTCTCCAGCTGCCGTCTTCGTTCTGCTGTGCAAGAACAGCCTGCACCAGCCAGGAGGTGTCGGAGGTGTAATTGCGGCTGTTGAGCGCCAGCAGACCCATGACGAGGCCGTTGATATCCGTGTTACTGGTATCGGTGACCTGCATGATATCCTTGTTCTGCAGCGCCTTCAGCAGGTTTTCGCCGCCCACGTTGGCGGGGTCCTTGCCGATGGCGGTAAGAGCCAGGGCAATACGCTCATTGTCGGTGATGACGGGGGTGTTTTTATCATCGGGAGCCCGGAGGATGCCGTCAGAGCCGATGTTCGCCTTTACATAGGCCACGACCTTCTCATAATAGGCCGCGATATATGCCTCGGACAGAGGCACCTTGGCGCGAGCCTGTCCCAGTACCGCCCACTCGCCGAAGAGATAGCTGACGACCGGGGCGCTCACCGCGCTTTGGATATACGCCTTGGCGCCGGCATACGCCTCATCGAAGCCGGGCACTTCCGCACCGGGCACGGCGGGATCCGTCGGATCCAGCGGGATATAGGTGTCGGTAAAGAACAGGCGCAGGGTGTCGCCGTCCTTGAGATAGGTGTTGTCCAGCGTGGTCTTGGGCAAGGTCTCGGTGCCGCCCTGTAAGGTGAGGCCGAACATCCAGCCGGAGGACTTACCGTCGCCCTTCTCCTTGAGGGTGTGGCCCGCCGCATCGGTGATGCTCTTGATGTAGGCGCCGCTGCCGGTATAGGTGTACTTGGCACTGTCAAGGCACGCCTTCACAGCGTCCCAAGCGGTGGGATCCTCGTTGGCCTTGCCGGTGAAGGTAAAGCCGGAGATTCCCGTGAAAGTATGGCCGTTCTTGTTGTAGCCGTCCACCTTGACCTTCACGGTGAGGGTCTGATTTTCGTTGGGGTCATTCTGCCCCGTGGTACCGGGCACCGTCAGGTCGATCTGGATGGGCTGCTTGTAGAATTGGGCAAAGTTCTTGTAGCGTTCCTTGCTCTCCTCGGTGCCGTTGATGCCGAACTTTTCCCAATACTGGGCGTACTTGGTGTAGGTCAGGACGCTGTCCAGCGTAACTGTCGTATTGTACTCCGGCTGGTGTACACGCAGCAGCTCATTCTCGATGACGGAGGGTCGGGAGGATCGGAAGCAGCGGTACTTCTCCGTATCGAGCCAGCCGGGGATATCGTCGGCCTCGATGCCGTCGAAGGTCATATTCACCGTGCCGCGGACGTATTTCAGCGTGCCGTCCTCGTTTTTGCAGATCTCCGCGAAGGGATACAGGTCGGAGGTGACCTTGGTCTTAACCGTATTCTTGTTCTTGATACCGTCCCAGTAGGCGTCCTCGGTCCGCGCCTCCGTCATAAAGGCGGCAGCGCCATCCAACTCCGGCTGGGTAAAAGGCTGAATGGTGAAGCTGAACTCCTGCCGCGCCAGCAGAAGGCCAGAGCTGCGGGTGGTGATGGTCACCACATACTTCGCCTCCACCGGCTTCTCACCGGGCAGTGGGCGGTAGACCATGGCGTGATACCCGTTGAAGTCCAGCACATCCGGGGTGAGGCTCACCATCGTGACCTTCTGGTTATAACTGTCGCTCATGATGCCCTTTTCCTCCAGAAGAGCGGGTCTGGGCATCTGCATATCGTCGCTGACGGCGGTCAAGTCCACGGGCTTTGTCTTGTCCACAAAGTCGCGCAGGAGCCCCTGATACTTCTCCGCCAGAGCGTTTTGCATCTCGCTGGTCACGCTGCTGTCGAAGGGCGCAACGGTGGCGTCAAAGAACACATCGGCATAGACCTCCACGCCGTTGTCGCCGGTGATGTGCGCCAGCGTGTAGTCATCGAAGGCGTCATAGGTCACGCGGGCGATCAGCCGGAACTTGCCGGCCTTCTCGGGCAGCGGCGTGCCGTCGGCGGGCTGCAGGGGGCGGTTGACGGTTCCCACGCCGGTGCCGTTGGTGATGTAGAGCCACTCGGTGTTCCGGGTGCCCCACTGCACCTTCACATCATAGCGTCCCGCAATGCTGGAGGGAAGCGTGAGGTTGGAGGTGATGCGGTCGTTCACGGTGTAGAGCGTCCAGCCCGCCACCTCGCTTTGGGTGGCCCCGTTGGTGTTCTCGCCGCGGATGAGTTCCCAGTTCAGGGACCCGGCGGCGCTCTCCAGCAGTTTCTGCACCGCGTCGGCGCTGCGCCCCACGGTGGCACGGAGGGTGATCTCCTTGGTGACCCCGGCATAGGTGATGTTGAACTTCAACCCCGTGTACTGCACGGTCTGGCGGGCGGTGCCGTCGCCGGTGAAGTAGGTGATTTTGCCGTTGTCGGCAATGTACTGTACCTTGGTACCGTCAAAGCCGTTGGCCTTGGCGCTGCCGTTGACATAGGTGATCTCGGAGTTGTCCGCCACATCCGCATAGCCCTGCTCTGCCAGCAGGCGGCGGAAGGCTTGGGTGATGTTGGTTTCATCATAGAGCCCCACGCCTTCCAGAGGCTGCACGGCGGTATTCTTGCGCGTGAACTCGGCGGCAATGTCCTCCAGCGTCTGCGCCTTTTCCGCCTTCTCGGACCAGAGGCACAGCGTGAAGGTCTTGACCTTCGTAGCAGCGCCGCTTTGGAGAGTGGCGGTGAGGGTCACCGTGACCTTATCCGCCGCAGGCGCGGTGAGCGCGCCGGTGGCGGTGTTCACCAGAGCGTTATCCGCCGTCCATGCGAGGGAAACGGTCTTCTCTCCACTGCCCTCCACGGGAACGGTGACGCTCGCGGGCAGGGTCAGGAAGCCGGTATAGGTCTGCGCGATCTCCTCTTCCTCCTCCGGGTCGCTGCTCACCGGGGTAAGGCCGCGGAGCTGATAGACGCCGGTGGCATCGGCCTTCAGAAGGTCTGCATTCTCGGCATCGAGCCCCAGTTCCTTATAGAAGTGCTTTTGCAGGGCGTTCAGGAAGTAGTCGTGCAGGTCCGTGACCGCTTCGCCGGGCTCTTCGATGCCGTATTTCTCACAGAGGTCGGCCTTATCGTTATAGTCCGTAAGGTCATAGAATCCCAGCACAGTCTCGGCGTACCAGTCGGCCTTGGCTTTCTTGGCGGCGTCGGCGGCGCTCATGCCGCGAAGTTCCAAGGCGTTGGCGGCGGCGGCAGCGGCCTTGAGGTCGGCATTGTCCACGGGGGTGCCGCCCTGCCAGGGCAGCACCGGGAAGCCGCCGTTGCTGTTGCCGCTGTCAAGGTGCATCCCCATCTCCGCCGCAAATTCCGGGGTGCGCATATAGTCCGCGGTGCGGGCAGTCATACCGCTGGTGGTGCCATCCGCCGCGGCCTGTGGTGCGACGGTGTCCAGATAAGCGCAGTTGGTGATGGTGGCGCCGGAGTTCACCTTGCCTACCACCGCACCGAAGCTGCTTTCCGGACCGGTGACAGCACCTACAGTGTAGCAGTCTTTCATAACAGCATTACTGCGCGCACAGCCGACAAGTCCGCCAAATCCGCCAGCGCTAACACTCTTTGCGTTAGTGTGGACGTTCCCCGCAAAATAGCAGTTCTCTACGGTACCGTAAGTATAACCCACGATACCTCCCGCGCCATTTTGCACCGCATACCGGGAGTACTTGAACAGAATATCCGCTGTGCTCACGCAGCCACTAATGACATTGCCTGCCACACCATGACCAACAATACCACCAACACCAAAGATCACGTCATCGCCGCCTTTGATGTAACCACTGACGAGGCAGTTTTCAATCCGGCCTTCACTCTTATCCGCAATACCTCCGACATTACTTGTACCGTCAATGGCGCAATCCACACACAAACTCTTGACAGTTCCATTGGCGCTCAAATAATAGACTAATCCGCCAGTTCCTGCCAAACCACTAACGGTGTGACTATCGCCGTCCAACGTGCCGGCAAACTTATTACTGTCGGTACCGATAGCCGTCCAGGTCTTGCCGTTGAGGTTGATGTTGGCGGTGAGCTTGCCGCTGATGGTCGTGTCGCCCTTGTTGACCGCATCGGCAAACCATGCCAGCTTCGCGGCGGTGCCGATCTGATAGACGCCGTTTTTGTCTTGGGTGGGTGCGGTCTTGGCGGTGCCGTCCCAGCCCTCACCCGCGTAAGTTAAGGTGAAGGAGAGCGTCTTGTCCTCGGCGGCGGTGATGCTGCCGTGAACGGGGACATAGTCCGCCTTGGTGACGGTGTAAGCATAGGTCTCGCCGAGGTAGAGTTTGTAGCCGCCGTTGGCCTCGGGCTTGATGGTGCCGCCCACGGGGTGGGTCACGGTCACCTTAGCGTTTTCCGCCGGAGTTACGGCAAAGGTCAGGGTGCAGGAGGCAAGTTCGCTCAGCGTGACGGTCTCGTTCACATCGGCGCTAACGGTGATGTTCCCCGTCTTGGTCTCGTAGCCGAACTTGCTGACGGTATAGGCATAGGTACCGGCGGCAACGGTGTATGCGCCGTTTTTGCCGGTGATCTCCGCGCCGCTACGGTCCTTCAGCACCACCGTTGCACCGTCGGGAGTGTTAAGGGTGAGGGTGTGGGCTGCGGCGGCGGCAAAATCCTTGAGCCGGACATAGTAACTGCTGCCACTTTCGCTGAAAGACAAGGTGAGTTTTTCACCCGTGTTCAACACCGTGCTAAAGGTTTTCCAACCGTTCTCCTCATAGGCTGTCAGCAGAGTGCTTGTACCTTTTTTCACGCTAAAGGCAGAATCGTCATCCCATGAGTAATCGGCTTTATTTCCCTTTGCAAGATACTGGAAAGACACCAGACGAGACTCTGTCGCCGTCAGGGTCAAGGAGGTCGTGCCGTAACTTCTTCTATTGCTCTCCAAATAGTTCCCACCAGCAGCCCGTACCGGTTCAAAGCCATATCGTGTGCCGTTCTCGGCGGTAATACCGTCCAGGCCGGCAAAGAAATCGTCAAAGGTCAGCGACTTGACGAACTCCAGGCCTATGGTCTTGGCAGCCTTGACCACAAAACTCCCAGACAAGGTATCGCAGCCATCCAACTTGGCCGTGTAGGTATAGTCCCCGGCGGGGAGAGTGCAGTTCGCGCCGCTGCCCGTGTAGGCGGTGATACTGCCGGACTTCACGGTGATGGTGGGCTCGGCGGTCACGCCCTCCGGCTTGGTGATGTTGAAAGTCACCGTCTGCTTTGCCAACTCGGTCAGCTTGACGGTCTTGTTCACATCGGCGATCGCAACACTGATCGTGCCGGTGGCCGTCTCATAGCCGAACTTGGTGACGGTGTAGGTATAGTCGGTATTCTTGGCAGCGATATAGACATTCTTGCCTTTTTCGCTGTCCGCAGACTCCTTGTAAACGGTGGTGTTTCCCTGTTTCAGTGTTACCGCCGCATCATCGGGGGTAAACTGCAGGGTAATGACCGGCAGTTTGACAAGGGTAACGGTAATGGTGTTGTCCCCCGCTTGGGCGGTAAACTCCTGCGTTACCTTTTCGTAGCCTTTCTTTTCCACCGTATAGGTGTATTTTTCGCCAACTGTCAGGGCATAACTTCCGTCTGTACCCGCTGTCAGGCCGGTGTAGCCCTTTTTCAGCGTCACAGTGGCATCAATTGCCTTTCCTGCCGCATCCTTGACAGCAAAGCGCACGGTGGGCAGCACCTCGGCGCGGAAATTGCGCAGCCAAATGCAATCTTGCCCCTTGTCCCCGCTGCTATCTTTTCGGTAGTTTACGGTGACCTTATCCCCGGCATTTACAGCGATGGAAAACTCTTTCCAATCTTGCTTTTCACCACTGTATCCGCCGCCGGTTGAACCAAATTGGTTTCCCTGTTGATTGTTAATATCTACGCGCAGGCCATCATAATTTTTTTCGGAGTCGGTTTTGCAGTCAAAGGTCAACTGGGCAGCCTTGACAAAGGTCAGGGTCAGACTGGAGGTGGTGTTGCCCTTCTTTTCATTGGTGGATTTCAGGACATAACCGCCATCCAGCAGCACCGGCTCAAATTTGTAGGAAGTGCTGTTTTGCGCTGTGGCAATGCCATTGAGTCCCGTGAAAAAGTCAGCAAAGAGCATTGCGTCCTTCACCTTGATGGTAAAGGTGGCGGTTTTGCCCCTGTACTTGACAGTGACGATTTGGCTCTCGATAGGTTTTTCGGTGCTAAAGCCCTCACAGGTCACACCGGCGGCGTCATAGCCATCGGTAATGGTGCGGGTTTCGTCGGTGCCATCATAGTTCACCGTGAGGACCATGCCGGTCAGGTCAAGTTCGGCATCGCCCTTGTAGTACTCCGTCTTTGTGGGAGCCTTGGTCACCTTGATGCTCTGCACCTTTTTCAGCGCCACGGTTTGGGTGCTGCTCTCGGTGGGCGTCACTTCGCCGGCGGCGGGCTCATAGCCCTCGTCGTCACTGACGGCGGTATAGGTGTACGTGACGCCTTTCAGCAGCTTATAGCTGCCGTCACTCTGCGGCTCGATCTCCGTGTCGCCCCGCTTGACGGTCAGGGCCGCACCCGTGGGCGTGACATTGAAGGTCATGTTCACCCAAGCAGAGGTGTCCTCCGCCAGCGTAACAGTAACATTGGCAGGATCAGCCACGGGGTTGTCCTCACCGGTCACGGTCACGGTCACGGTGCCGGTCTGCTGCGTGTAGCCGGGGCAGGACACGGTATAGGAATACGGTGCATCGGCGGCAGGCAGCGCCACGGTGGTCGAACCGGTATAAGTGCCGCCGTTTATCGTAAGCACAGCATTCTCGGGCTGAATGGTAAAGGATACCGCCGCGGTGGGGGTCTCCCAGCTGAGGGCGGGATAGTCGCCGGCCTTGGCCATGAAGGCCTCCCCTAACTGGGCTGCAAACGCGGGGGATTTCATCTCCTCAGCGGTTTTTGACGTTGCCGTCTGGCTATTGCCGTTGGCACCGGCAGATGCCGTGGTATCCAGATAGTAGCAATTCGTCACGGTGGAGTTGTCGCACCAACCGGCGATAGCGGCGTAATTCGATGTATCCGCAGTTGCAGAAGTCGTCCCGCTATTATAGCAATTCTTGACAGATCCATTACTATCAATATAGCCAGCAATACCCCCCAAATTAACACCTTTGCGGTCTCTGCTGCTGGAAATGGCACCTGTGTTATAGCAATTCTCTACTGTACCTCCCCGCAGTTTTCCAACGATACCGCCTACATATCGTCCGGTTGCGGAGATTATTGCACAGTTGATACAGCCACTAATGGTTGCGCCATTGGCTTGGGCTGCAATGCCGGCAACGCCTTCCGTGCCCGACACTGTACCATCCACTTTCACATTCTTCACCACGGCGCCGCCTGCCAGTTTGCTGAACAGGCCGACATTGGCCGTGGAAGCGGTGATATCCAGCGTTACGGTGTGGCCGTTGCCGTCAAAGGTGCCGGTAAAGCCGGTAAAGCCGGTAATATCGTTGCCATAGGGCGCCGTGACGGTGATATTCGCCGTCAATTGATAATTGCCGCCGGGCTCCATCGCCGCAAACGCCTCCGCGGTGCCGATATCCTGCACCGCGCCTGCCGCCGCCAGCATCGGCGCCGCACCGCCGCTGCGGGCAGACCGGGACACAGGCGTTTCCGGAGCAGGCTCCTGCTGCTCCTGCGTCTCCTCATCCTCGGTGGGGACATTGCTGACCGTATCCGCCGGGGCGGTCTGTTCCTGCTGGGTCTGCTGCTCCTGATCCGCGGCCAGCGTGTCGGCCAACACGGAGGTGGGCAGCAGGCTGACGACCATCACGACGGTCAGCAGCCAGCTTATGACTCTCTTCTTCATGTCTCTTTCTCCTTTATGTAAATTTTTTGTCGACGTGAGGGGGTGGGCGGGGATGCGGCAACATCCCCGCCCCACTTATGGAAAAGCACGCGGCCAATGGCCGCCTCAGCTTGACAAAGGGGACTCGTCTGCACAGTTTCACGGTCAGATGGAAAGCGCACGGTGCCTCAGCTTGACAGTCGAGTTTTCCGCACCGCTTCGCTGTGTATGGCAGCGTGTCAGTCTGGCAAGGAGAGTATTTTTCATGCAGGGCATGAAAAACGGGACAGAGTGCACTCTGTCCCGCGAAAATGAAACGCTGCCCGGCGCAAAGCCGGACAGCGAACGCAATAGATACGACCTCTGCACCACGGAAAGACGTCGCCGCCCCCGCCGCCCGCCCAAAAGGGCCGGCCGCGAAAAAGGCGGTGCAAAAAACACCGACCTCCCGTTCAGGAGGTCAGCGTGGTACATCTACATGGTGGTACAAGATTCCCGCACACGGAGAGCGCGCCCGCTGCAACTTTGTCCTACACAATGCAATTCTCCTGGCTCGCGCCGCGGGGGACAGACATCCCTCCTCGTTTGCAGCCTACCTTCTCATGGGCTTACCCACAATGGCGGACTTTCGTCCCGGCGGTCTCGCCGCTTCGGTGCATCCTTGCGCTCACAGTACCGGTCGTGCGGGGTTTGGCTACCCCTTTCCTTCTATGCCGACGCCTGGCCCGTGGTGGGCTGTACGGCCGCCGGCGACATTGGATCAACAGACTGTTTATTTACTTGTCAGCGACATTATATTACAGGAATTGGCCGTTGTCAACCCTCCTCCCTACCCCAGCGCCACGTCCAGGATCATCATTACGGTAATGCCCGCGGCAAAAGCCAGCGCCCCCGGGCCGGAATCGCCGCGCGTGGGCAGCAGCTCGGCGGCCACC
>ENA-UOJO01005177-UOJO01005177.1-human-gut-metagenome-genome-assembly--contig:-P57-NODE-5177-length-10590-cov-3.795159_pt1 | contig 10590 bp, 7 predicted proteins | sample MGYA00242351_ERZ723898 | MGnify/ENA metagenome assembly ERZ723898 | reverse complement strand
TCCTTCCCATATAAGTGGGGATATCCTTCACCTTCCCGTATATTTCTTTTCTCCTGTATTTCGGAGCAAATACTATATGGTACTGACATCTGTACTTCGAGTGATCCGTGCTTTTGATCTCGTTTCTTTTATCTTTTTTCACTGATTTTACCTCCTTGTTCTTCGGTATTGCGGTCACCAAACCTTTACCATTTTACTCGGAGGTTTAATCTTTTTCAATCCTTGGGCTTGCTTATAGCTCGCCCGTTCTTTTTTACTTAAGCGCTTTTCCCTCCCCGGTAGAACCGGGGGGGTATTTTCACTACAATAAAAACCGTCGGTTCGATTTTTTTCGGACCGACGGTCATTTTTTACTGTTATAATCTAAAGCTTACGCGCCTGCAAATGCGTTATACTGATTAAGTACCGAAGCAGAATTGCACTCATCAAGAGCCTGATTTACATAAATGTTTTCAGCGAGTCTTTCGGTAATTGTGTCAAGGTAATCTGAAAATGACATTGCAGCTCCTGTATCGGGATCGGTACCGTTAAAGTTTGCAACCTTCTCGGAATATTCCTTGTAAACAGCCTCAAGTCCTGCAAGCATTTCGTCAACAGGCATATAAGTCTTTGTCGGCGTTTCAGGCTCTGTAGCTCCTGAATTGCTGTCTGTAACAGCGTCTGTCACTGCACCTGTCTCGTCCTCATCATCAGGCTCGTCAGAATTCTCAGGAGCGATATATGTAGGAACAAGCTCCGTATTAATAACAAATCCGGAATACGGGAGCGATACAGAAGCAAGATTCTGTGATTTGGCACCCGCCCAGTTATCTGCCGATATAGCGATTTCCTCAGAAGTTGCATCAGAAGTTATGAATCTCTTATACTGGTTTCCTGCATATGACGGATTCATTCTGTAATAGTTATCTCCGCTGTCCTCTTTGTTAAACAGCTCAACAACGTTTGAACTGTCATCCTTGCTGTAGTTTACATCTTCAATACCGTATGCAAGAAGATTTACTACATCAGGCTCTGACGCAAGAAGCTCTATGATCTCCATGCTTCTGGAAAGATCTACTGAATAAGCACTGACAGCATACATTCCGCTGCAAACATCTTCCATTGTATATGTAGGAGCATCTACAACAGTTACATAATAGTCATCTTTATACTGCTGCATATCCACATACGATCCCTTAAGGAAAGCGGAAGCGATCGTTCTTCCAGAAAAATCTTCAACATTGCCGTGTTCGATCGAAGCGCCGAACTGATTCTTTGCACACAGAATACTCTTATATGTAGGTATGCCGTATATAATTTCCGGAGGATATGTCTTCTGCGTTGTGGACATAGGAACCGTAACGTATGTTCCGAGAAGTCCTTCATCCCCTGTAGCATAATCTATTGTGCATTCCGGATCGTTGAGCATAAGAACCGCTCCTGCCTCTCCGGCGGAAACACGTGCAAGGAAACCGCTGTCATAGAGAGAAGCCGCCGTTTTAAATGTGCTTTCGTTAAATCCGTACTTCTGTGCGATGCTCTTGTTAACAAGCATGTATGTATACTCGCCGACCATATGGTTATTAGGCACCGCATATGTATGACCTCCTACAGAGGCAGAATTCAGAAGTGCAGGATAAACATATCCGGTTATCGACTTTGATTCGAGAGAAAGTTCTCCCTCAAGAGCGCTTAACACCCCTCTTGATATGAGATCAGAATACATCGAATAACTGTTGATAAGGAATACGTCGAGCTGGCCTTCAATAACATCAGGATATACCGTATCGGCAATACCGTACTCGTTAATGACAGTTTCATCAGCCTCGACCGTTTCCGCTATTCCGGTTTCGTCCGGTTTTTTTGCTTCTGTCTCCGCATTCTTATTTGCAACCGAATATCCGGCAGCTCTTGCCGCTTTTCTTGCTACATCTGCAGCAGCCTTAAGCCTTGCCTGCATATCCATATCCGCCTGTATTTCTTTGAACTGTGCATCAAGAACAGCAGCATATTCATCAGCAGTATAGAATTTAAGCTCAACATGCGTATTCAGTTCATTCTCAGTCTTAACATTCAGTGCATCCTGAACAGCCTTAATCGCAGCCTCTGTAGTACCTTCCTCAACGATCGAATACAGCGTAAGCGTCAAAGCACTCGCATGTGTCTCCGTTACGTCTATAGTCTCACCGTCTTCGGAACAGCCGGTAAGAAAGACCGGAAGAAGCATGCATATGCCGACAAAAAGGCTAAGCAGTTTCTTTTTCATTCGGGTTTCCTCCTAATGTTTAACAGAAAAGTATCAACACACATCGACAAACACAGCCATTATAAAAATAATGATCTGCGGTGACAATATTCCTACTTAATTTCGTATTTTATATTTTACACCACGTGCTGTATTATGTCAAGAATAAAATTGTGAACAGTATGAGTTAATTTTGACGTAAAAAATAAATTCTCAGTCAAGATAATCCTTCAGACGCTTCGAACGGCTCGGATGACGGAGCTTACGGAGTGCTTTAGCTTCTATCTGACGTATGCGTTCACGGGTAATATTGAATACCTTCCCTACCTCCTCAAGCGTCCTTGTGCGTCCGTCGTCAAGTCCGAAGCGAAGCTTCAGAACATGTTCCTCACGCGGTGTGAGCGTATGAAGCACCTCGTTGAGCTGTTCGCGAAGCAAAGTGTACGACGCAGCCTCCGCAGGAGCGGGAGAATCGACGTCCTCGATAAAATCTCCGAGATGGCTGTCCTCTTCTTCGCCGATAGGAGTTTCAAGCGAAACCGGATCAAGGGATATCTTCATTATCTCCCTCACCTTCTCGGGATTTATATTCATAATCTCGGCAACCTCCTCCGGAGTCGCTTCACGTCCGTGATCCTGAAGATACTGCCGGTTGATTCTGGATACCTTGTGTATTGTCTCGACCATATGAACAGGAATCCTTATAGTCCTTGCCTGATCGGCGATTGCACGGGTTATAGCCTGACGTATCCACCATGTTGCGTAAGTTGAAAACTTGTAGCCTTTGTGGTAATCGAACTTGTCCACCGCCTTCATAAGACCGAGATTGCCCTCCTGTATAAGGTCAAGGAAAAACATTCCTTTTCCGACATATCTTTTGGCAATACTTACAACAAGACGAAGGTTTGCTTCAACAAGCTCAGACTTTGCCTGCTGATCTCCGGCAGCCATTCTCTCAGCCAGCTCATGCTCTTTGCCGGCATCAAGCAACGGAACCTTTCCGATTTCTTTAAGATACATACGTACCGGATCGTCGATTGCAAGTCCTTCCTGAGCGAGCATCTTTTCCATATCTTCAGCGCTTTCATAACGCTCGACTTCATTTTCAATTTCCTCAAGATCGGGAGAATTGATATAGTCGGTAACCTCAACACCGTTCTGCTCAAGAAGCTCATACAGCTTGTCTATCTTTTCAATATCATAGTCATCATCTCCGAGAGCATCCATTATTTCTCCGTGAGATAAAAATCCCTTCGCTTTTCCCGCGTCAACAAGAGTCTGAAGAAAATCCTTTTTTTCTCCGGAACTGCTTTCATCGGAAGCGCTTTCAGTTTCCGGTGCCGTTTTCTTTGTATTCTTGCTTTTTTCGGGCTGTGAACATGCTATATCTTCTGCAAAATCAACTGCGGATGTAATACTTCCCGCCGCCATATCGGCAATCTCATTTATATTGACAATATCATCAACAGAATTCATATAATCCATAGTATCATCATAAGAACCGCGGTCAATTCCGTCGCAGTCGTAATAATCAATACCGTCATTTTCCGATTCAATACTGTCATCAAAGCCGTATTCGCCGCTTGCGTCATCGCTGTACGGATCTCCGGATATTTCTTCCTCCATGTCATCCTCAAACTCGTCTGCACGGTCAAATTCGCCGTCTGTCAGATCTCTTCTCATTAATAATATCCTCCAATGATTTATCTTTTATATGTGCATCGCGAAGCCTCTCTATACATTTTTTAAGAAGCTCTCCGCTGTTGTTGCTTAAATTTGCGCGTATCGCACGCATCTTATTTATACGGTCCATTTCATCGACAGTAAAAAATTCCGAAAGCATCCCCCAATCAAAACCGTCAGACTGCTCAGAGATCGAAAGCACAGCACGGTATACCCTTTTCCCAAAATCGGTAATAAAATCCTCTGTTTTCAATCAGAGTGTTTTTGATGCATAACCGATATTTTCAGGCAAAAGAAGCAAAACGCCTAAAATCGCCTCTTCCGCAGCAGAAGCACTGAGGTTTTTGAGCCGGTCAGGATTTATTCTGTCGCCGTAGCCTGCGGCTTCGCGCACGCTGCGCGTAAAGTTTTCGTTTTTTTCCTTTCGCTCGTTTTTTCTGCGTATACGTCCTACATCTGTCTTAAGCGTGTCCGCCGTTATTCCGAGCTTTTCGGCGGCACGTCCGATATACACCTCCCGCTTTACAGCAGAAAAAACTCCGGATATATATTCAGATATTTCATCAGCCGCCTTAACTTTTCCGTCATCGGACGTTATATCATATTTTTTCAGTATCATATCAAATACATGATCAAATTCCGTCCTGCTCTCGCCGAGCAGTATGCCGAAACGCTCAGCCCCGAATTTTTTTATATATTCATCCGGATCCTTTGCGTCCTTCATCTGAAGAATACGGCAATCTATCCCGGCTTCCCCGAGCAGCGAAAATGCCTTCTTTGCCGCGGACTGCCCCGCAGAATCACTGTCATATGAAATTATCACCTTATCGGTATACTTGCGCATAATACGAGCCTGCTCCGGAGTAATAGCCGTTCCGAGCGTCGCCACCGCCTGAGTAAATCCTGCAGCATGAAGCGATATAACGTCCATATATCCTTCACAGAGTATAAAACCCTCCCCGCAGTGATTCTTAGCGTAATTCAGTGCGAAAAGATTGCGCCGCTTCTGAAATGCCGGAGTATCGGAAGTGTTCAGATATTTGGGAAGAGAACCGTCTGTTACACGCCCTCCGAATGCTATTATGTCTCCGGCAGTATCTATTACGGGGAACATTATCCTTCCGCGAAAATAGTCGTACGTTTTTCCCGTCTTTCGGCTGATTCCGCATAGAAATCCTGCGACAAGTTCCTCGTCCGTATATCCGAGCGACCTCATATGATCATGCAGGAGCCAGGGCTTTTCGGGCGAATATCCTATTCCGAAATGTTTTATTGCAGCACCTGAAAGGCCGCGTTTCCGGAGATACGAAAGCGCAACAGGCGATAATTTCAGCTGATCGTGAAAAAATCTTGCAGCATCGCGGTTCATCTGCTTTATCCGCGCCCTTCCGACTCCTCCGTTTTCAGATTTTCCGTTTTCCGGCAGAGTTATTCCGGCACGCGCCGCAAGAAATTCAACAGCCTGCGGATATTCAAGGTTTTCTATCCGCATTATAAAAGTTATAACGTCCCCTCCGGCTCCGCAGCCGAAACAATGAAAAAATCCCTTTTCCGGAACAACATGAAAAGACGGTGTTTTCTCGCTGTGAAACGGACACAGTCCGGTAAGTCCTGAGCCTGTCCGTTTAAGCGCGACATACGACGATATAACATCGCTCAGATCGTTACGGTATTTTATCTCTTCAATCACGGCACTGTCGTACATCAGTCATCCCTCCGTTCAGTTTTTTACCGCAGCAGTACAATGTCTGAGTATGCGGTCATTCACCAGGACAGCTTATCCGTCAAACTTATCAAATTTCCATGCCTCGGGAATAAACAGCTCTCTGAAAGTATTTATCGCATATCTGTCGGTCATACCTGATATGTAGTCACACACAGCGCGCTCTGCCGATTCGGTCTTTTTTATCACCTCAAATTCGGACGGAAGCTCATCGGGATGTTCGGTAAAATATACGTAAAGCTGTTCAAGCATAGCCGACGCACGGCCTTCCTCTCCCTTGGCAACAGGATTCCGGTAGACGTTTTCAAACAGAAATTCGTGAAGCTCCTCCATGGCGCTGCTTACAGAAGGTTCCAGAACAATATCCCCGCTGCCGCCGTTTTTCTCAGCGTCGGCAATAGCCTCTCCGCTCGCCCGGATAACACTCCGCACCATGCTGTCGATACGTTTTCCGTGCGTATCGCCAAGAATATCGCTCAGATGCTCCGGAATATCCCCGATATTGAGTATTCCCGCACGGCACGCGTCATCTATGTCATGGTTTATGTAAGCAATACGGTCTGCGATTCTGACTATACGTCCCTCAAGCGTCCTTGCAACGCCGTTTGTATGGTTAACAATACCGTCAAGCACAGCTTCCGAAAGATCAAGCGGTTCAAGCACCTCAACAACGCGTATGCTCTGGCGGTAATGTGCAAAATTCTTATCATAACATTTCTGCAGGACACGTTCGCCGGCATGACCGAACGGCGTATGACCGAGGTCGTGTCCTAGGCTTATCGCTTCGCACAGATCCTCATTAAGACACAGCGCCCTTGCGATCGTTCTTGCTATCTGAGTGACTTCCATCGTATGTGTAAGACGTGTTCTGAAATGATCAGGCTCCGGAGCAAGAAAAACCTGTGTTTTACCCATCAGTCTGCGGAACGCCTTAGAGTGAACTATCCTGTCGCGGTCACGCTGAAATTCTCCTCTCAGATCGCATTCGCTTATCGGATGCGATCTGCCTCCGCAGTTTTCAGACAGGCAGGCGCACGGCGACAGATACTCATGCTCACGCTCGCGCAAAACCGACACAAAACTCATATATAAAAACCTCCGGCTTTTCCCATTTTATTACGATATATTTATAATATACGCAAAATAGTTGAAAAATACTTTTTTATTTCTTCTCTTATATTCGGAAAAAAAGTAAATTTTTTTGGAATACGTCCTTTCTGCAATAAAAAACAGCAAATGGGGACAAAAATCCACCGCGAAAACAAAATTCTTTATATATTACGATAAAATCTGAAAAATATCAAACCTGCCGTTCATCATCAGGCAAAGCTTATCGCATTTCCGGCTGAAAAACAATCTGCACAGAGCAGTTCATTAGGTTGTCCGCGCAGATTCGTCCATATAATACATTTTTCGCTTGCCTATGTAAAAAAGAACTGACAGCTCTGATAAGTGCATATCAATAATCGAATCTTTCCCCGGTAACCGTAAGAATAACCCGTCCGGATGTTATATCGGTAATACGCTCTTCCGCACGGTTGTACGTATCGCTTTTTACGGCAAGAGAAAGCTCCACGGCTCCTCCGAAAGCCGATCCGTCAACCCTTATCTCAAGTTTCTGAAGTTCAGGAATCAACTTCTGGTGATCCGAGTAGCTGCATACGGCAGTAAATTCGGTAAACTTTGAATACTTCACAATTCCGGCATCTGAAACCGCGTCAGATGCCGCCGTAGTATATGCCCGCAAAAGTCCGGCTGCTCCGAGAAGTATTCCGCCGAAATATCTGGTTACGGTAATTACGGCATCTGTAAACCCGCCCTTTCGGATGATTTCAAGCACGGGAATACCTGCAGTTCCCTGCGGTTCCCCGTCATCAGAATAACGCGTCGCATTTTCCGCAGAGATAAGATACGCATACACAGTATGCCTTGCATCGCTGTATCTCGATTTCTTATTCTTTATATATTCACACGCTTCCGCCGAACTTTTTACAGGGGCAGCATGCGCGATAAACACCGATTTTTTTTCGGTATACTCAGCATATCCCTCTCCGCCGAGAGTGATATACTCGGGATTATAATTTACGGTTGGTGCTACCGTATCTTTTTTTTCGCTCAACTTTATATCCCTCACTTCCGCAGATATGCCGAATACTGACCTTTGGTCTTAGCGTCAACCACAGCCGTTACAACAGCTCCCGCTTCTGTATATTCAACGTTCTCGACGGTTGACGTTCTGTACAGCGCAGAAAGCGCACCCAGCTCGGAATTCGGTATCTCAAATATCTGCCGTGTCTTTCCGGAGGCAGCAAGTGCCGAAATCATATTTATCAGATCATCTATCCCTTTACCGGTCTCTGCAGATATATATACGGTATTATCATTTTCATTCCGAATTGCAGGCTGCAAGGTATCATTTTCATTCTGTAAAACAAGATCCGATTTATTGAAAACATATATTATCGGTTTACCGTCTGCACCAAGATCATGAAGCAGCTCCTGCGTGACGCGAAGCTGATCGGCACATTCCGGATCGGAAATATCAGCAACAGCAAGTACAGCGTCGGCAAGTGTAATTTCCTCAAGCGTCGAATGAAAAGCCTTTACCAGATGATGAGGAAGTCTGCGGATAAAACCTACCGTATCCGTAAGAAGAATATCCGTTCCGTCCGGAAGCGTATACTTGCGCGTTGTCGGATCGAGCGTTGCAAAAAGCTTATCCTGCGCAAGTATTCCGGCGCCCGTAAGATAGTTAAGCAAAGTCGACTTTCCTGCGTTTGTATACCCTGCGATCGCTATACTAAATATTCCCGAACGCTTACGCTGACAGCGCCTTATCTCACGTTCCTTTTCAAGCTCGTCAAGCTGTTCCTTAAGCGCATTGACACGGCGCCGTATTCTTCTGCGGTCGGTTTCAAGCTTTGTTTCTCCCGGACCTCTTGCAGCTATATATCCTCCGCCCTGTCTCGACATTGAAAGTCCTTTCCCGACAAGACGCGGAGCGGTATACTGAAGCTGAGCAAGCTCGACCTGAAGCTTGCCCTCATCGGAAGCGGCATGAAGCGCAAATATATCAAGGATAAGCATGCTGCGGTCGATTACGGTAACCTCTCCTCCAAGTCCGTCCTCAATATTTTTTATCTGTGCAGGAGAAAGCTCCGCATCAAAAACAACAAGAGGAATCTGTGCGTTTTCGCACAGCTCTTTAAGTTCATTTATTTTTCCGCTTCCTATATATGTTCCGGCGTCCGGACGTTCCCTCGGCTGCACAAGCCTTGCGTACGCATGTCCTCCCGACGTATCCAAAAGACATTGCAGCTCGTCAAGCAGAATATCGGTTTTTCCGCTTCCGTCGTCAATCGCAACAAGAACCGCCGATATACCTTCTTCGCCGCTGCGGAAAATATCTGCCGCAGAAATATCACTCATAACACAAATCTCCCTCTCAACAACTGATCTGGTACCAATACAGAATATAAGCATCCATACAGAAAAAGAGCAAAACAAAGAGCGGAAAAACGCACGAACTGTGTCTGTACGAAATCCGCTCATCTGTTTGCAATTCTGATGCAGTATGTCTTTTATCATTTACGGTGAAAGCAAAATTCCGCCTAAATCAACAAACAACTGCGATAGCAAATTGTTTCCGTTTATTTACCGGCTGCTTCAAGACGCTTCTTGAATTTGTCTACACGACCGCCGGCATCGACGAACTTCTGCTTACCCGTGAAAAACGGATGGCACTTGGAACAAATATCAACATGCATATCTCCGCTTGTACTCTTGGTTTTTACCTCGGCGCCGCATGCACATCTGATAACTGCGTCCTTATAATCCGGATGGATACCTTTCTTCACGTCCTTACACCTCACATTCAATTTTCATTATAACTGCGTGCGTCCGATCGAACACAAAAACGCAATATATAGGTATTATATCACACTTTATTTGTTTTTGCAATAGTTTTTTCTGATTTTATTTTAATTATCCGATTAACTGTTAAAGTATTTTTACATATATATACTCAATATCTTTTTTTATATTTAACTTCTAAAATTTTGTTCGCGTTTTGGCTATGTCAAAAGCATTAAAACCATTGACAAAAGACGACGGAATGTGTTATAATGCTGTTACAAAACTAATTTTGTGTAAAAAAACACAAATATTTATACAAATTTATGATAAAAAATAACAACATATAACCATGTATGCCGATTACGGAACATACCCGATTCCGCATTAAGAAACAAAGACATATGAAAACACCGCGGCTGAGCTTAATTCCGTATCATTAGGTTTTAATTCGCAGTTACGCCTGTATCCGTCAAGCACTTTACCGTATTTAAAATACGAGAAATGCGAATAAGGAAGGTTAAAATGGATAATTTACTTACTAAAAAAGCAACAGAATCAATTGTTGAGACAAAAACTATTATAGGTCATATTGAGAACAGTAACGACACATTCGCCGGCAAAAACGAATCCAAAAAGATATATCTTGCATTTAAAAGAATTTTTGACATCTGCCTTTCTACAGTATCTATTATAATTTTATTTATACCGTCGCTTATTCTGTCATTTTTGATATTCTGCGACGATCCGCACGGTTCTCCGATTTTTGTACAGACACGTATAGGAAAAAACGGAAAGAAATTTAAATTCTACAAATTCCGTTCTATGGTGGTAGGGGCGGAGGAAATGCTCGATGATCTTCTCGAGTACAACGAAGCCGACGGGAATGCTTTCAAAATGAAGGACGATCCCCGCATAACCCGAATAGGGCGTTTTATAAGAAAAACGAGCATCGACGAACTGCCTCAGCTTATAAATATTCTGAAAGGCGACATGAGTTTCGTAGGTCCCAGACCGCCGATCCCCCGCGAAGTAGATAATTATACCGATTATCAAAAGCAGCGTCTTTCCGTAACTCCGGGACTCACCTGCTATTGGCATACAACGC
>ENA-UOJO01005175-UOJO01005175.1-human-gut-metagenome-genome-assembly--contig:-P57-NODE-5175-length-10593-cov-4.213893_pt1 | contig 10593 bp, 9 predicted proteins | sample MGYA00242351_ERZ723898 | MGnify/ENA metagenome assembly ERZ723898 | reverse complement strand
CCTGCTTGAAGAAAATTCTTCTAAATATTATTACAAAGGCCGACACTCTTATTATAATATCAGAAAAGAAAACGATGGCTCTTTTGAATAAGCGGGACAGTCGTTTTCCTTGCGTGTATGGCTTGACAGAAAACCGAAAAGGTAGATTATATGAATTCAAAAAAAGAAACAAATATAAATAATTCTGTAAGAAGTAAAATGCTGCATAAAAATCTGAATTTTGCGGCGGCTGAAGCCTATAAGCTCTTGAGAACAAATTTGTCGTTTACACTTTCTGACAAAGCTAAGGATTGCCGTGTTATAGGAGTTACAAGCTCGATTCGATCGGAAGGAAAATCAGTTACATCGGTTAATCTTTCATATTCGCTTGCAGAAAGCGGGAAAAAAGTTTTGCTTATAGATGCAGATATGAGACTTCCTACGGTAGGCAAAAAAATGAATATGCCAAATGCACCCGGTCTTTCAAATATACTTGTTGCAGGGGACGGTGAAACTGAGATACAGGTCAGAAGTTCCAAGGTTGCTGACAAATGGTTTATACTTACGGCGGGAGATATTCCTCCGAATCCAAATGAACTTCTTGGATCCAACCGTATGAAACTTTTGATTGATACGGTTTCTGAAAGGTTTGATTATATAATTGTAGATCTTCCGCCGGTAAATATAGTATCTGATGCTCTCGCAGTTTCGCCGTATCTTGACGGAATGATAGTTGTCATGCGCGAGGGTTATACCGAAAAGAAAACACTTCATGAGTGTTTGAGACAGCTCAAAATGGTAAATGTAAAGATTCTCGGATTTGTTATGAATGACTCGCACGAAAACAGCGGAAAGTATGGTAAGCGCAGAAAATATGCTTCCGGGAAATACGGTTACGGATATGATTATGGCGGTAAGAAATGATTTTTCCGAGGACATTGCGCAAAAATGATCGATTTTCACAGCCATATTCTTCCGGGAATTGATGATGGGAGCAAAAGCGTTGAAGAAAGTATAGAACTGCTCAGGATGCTGTCTGTGCAGGAGGTGGATACAGTTGCCGCTACGCCGCATTTCTATGCTTCGGACGGTTCTCCGGAAGAGTTTTTCGAAAGGCGCGATGCGTCTGCCGGATTGCTCAAAGCAGCTATGCCGCGCGGGCTGCCGAAAATATTCCTGGGAGCAGAAGTGCTTTATTATCAGGGAATAAGCGGTATGCGTGAACTCGGCAGAATGAGAATCGAAGGTACAAGATTGCTTCTTTTGGAGATGCCGGTGTCGGTGTGGAGTGAATATGCTATACGTGAGGTGGAAAATCTTTGCGGCGGTGAATTTATCGTTATGATAGCTCATTTCGAACGTTATATATTTCTTCAGAAAGCTAATGTTTTGGAGCGTTTGTTATCATCCGGAGCTATAATGCAGACTAATGCTTCAGCACTGCTTCGTTTCGGAACAAGGCGAAAAATACTTAATATGTTTAAACGCGGCGAGGTTCATTTGATCGGTTCCGACTGTCACAGTATAGATATCAGACCGCCGCGGATGCAAGAGGCATATTCTGTTATCAGAAAGCATCTCGGCGATGTATTTGCTGAAGATATTGATTTTTACGGAAGATCCTTCTGGGAGGGGTAAAATTGCGTAAAGGCTTTTTAGCCGCAGGTACAGTGTGTGCGATTTTGTGTGTGGTATGTATTGTATGTTTTGTACTTGCACTTCCGCATAAAGACGCAGTTGTTCCGGGCGGACCGGCTGTGACGGAGCATGATACCGCATATGTCAGCAGATCCGCTGATATTAAGACACCTATAAATTCCGCGTCGGATACCGAAGCTGAATTATATAAAAGCCCTGTTAATTTTGAGTCGCTTCAGGGAATAAATCCCGACGTTTATGCGTGGCTCGAGATTAAAGGAACGAACATAAGTTATCCTGTGGTGCAGAGTCCCGTTGATGATAGATATTATCTTAAGCATACGGTTGAGGGAAAGTATTCCGATAACGGAACACTCTTCACTGAGCATCAGTATAACGGAACTGATTTTAATGATCCGGTAACGGTGATTTATGGGCATAATATGGGACCTGGGACCGGTATTATGTTTGGAGACCTTGAACAAATGTACTCTGATGACGGCGGTATAGAAAAATATAGGGATATAACCGTCTATGTTCCGGATAAAGAATTGCATTACACTGTATTTGCTGCAGTGCCGTACAGTAATCGCCATATACTTTATTATTACAGTTGCTTTTCCGGAGACGGACTGATTAATGAATTTATTGACAGCATATACGAAGCCCGCGGATTCGGAGTAAATACTGATGAAAGTTTTAAACTCCGTGAAGGCGATCATATATTAGTGCTTTCTACTTGTTTACAGGGAAATGACAGCAAACGTTATCTTGTGCTTGCAAGGCTTGAAGAAATAAACATATAAAAAGGTATAAATGCCGGCTTTGCCTAAATCGGTGCTACCGAGCTTTTAAATAAGATTTTAAATAAGAAAGGAAAAACATTATGAAAAAAGTATTTAGTATTTTAATGGTGTCTGTGATGATTGTTGCAATGGGTATTACGGCATTCGCTGTTCCGGACAATTTTGTATCAAGTCCGACTGCAAATCAGGCTCCTGCGGTATCGGATGTATCTTCTTCTGATGAGAACTTTAAGGGAGAGATAGTTGTAACACCCTATGCTTCCAGAAATAATCTTGCGGCGGAAAAGCTTGATGAGATTCAGGGAGCTTTTAGCGGAATAACCTCAGCTGCTGACCTTACGGCTGTAAGCGCAGGGCTTCGTACTATTGCTGCAAACCGCAATATTGCACCTGCAAATCTTGCGGTAAGCGATCTGTTTGACCTTAGTGAGTATAATGATGACGGTTATCAGAGGAACGGTACTGTTACAGTTACTCTTAAGAGCAGTTCTTTCAGAAACTTTGTTGCTCTTCTTCACTATGTAAATTCACAGTGGGAGATTGTTGAAAATGCCAGACTTGGTGCTGACGGTGAAACTCTTACATTTACGGTTGACAGCTTCTCACCTTATGCTGTTGTTGTAAATACAGATTCTTCTGTTCCGTCATCTCCGCAAACCGGATATGATTTTCCTGTTGAGTATGTATGCGGTGCTATTGCATTTTGCGCGGCAGCCGTTGTATTCTTTGCAATGAGCAAAAGAGCGCATAACGCGTAATTTTTTATTAAAATGAACCGAAAACAGATTCATAAAAAAAAGATATTATACCGTGTCTTTTGCGTTGTTTTGATTCTGTTAGTGGCAGCAGCTGCCCTGATGGTAATCCGTAAATGGGAGGACCGTCAGGGCGCTTATTCTGATACAGATACGGAAAGTCCGTCAGCAAACAGAGATGACCGACGGATGGTCAGATATGACGGTCAATGGTATTCGCTTAAGGATAATCAGGAGCTTTTGCTTATAATGGGTCTTGATAAATTTGAGAAGAATACCTCCAGTGAATCTTATAATAACGATCAGCAGGCGGATTTTCTTATTCTTCTTGCAATTGATAATAATGCCCGAACTGTCGAGGCTCTTCATATAAATAGAGACAGTATGGCGGAGATCAATATTCTCGGCGTTGGAGGTCAGATCGTGGGCACCTATGTGGGACAGCTTGCGCTTGCTCATACATATGGAAGCGGAGACCATGACAGTTGCCGGAACACACTAAAGGCGGTATCGTCTTTACTGTATGATCTGCCTATAGACCATTATGTATCGGTTACAATGGATGCAGTTCAGGTAGCTAATGATATGGCGGGCGGTGTTACCGTTACTGTAACCGATGATTTTTCGGGGGTTGACGATACCCTTAAACAGGGAGAACAAGTCAGGCTTCTTGGGCAGCATGCGTTGAATTATGTACGTGCAAGAAGCGGTGTAGCCGACGGCACGAATATAAACAGAATGGAACGTCAGCGTCATTATATAGGCGCTTTATACGATGCAATTTCTCAGCGTTCCGCATCAGATGAAAATTTCTTGCTTCAGCTTATGTTTGAAATAAAAGATTATATTGTTTCCGATTGTTCGGCAGCTAAGCTGAATGATATTATGAATCAGATAACCGGATATGAGGTCGGTGATATTCAGGTTATAGAAGGAAAGACTGAGGCAGGAGAGGAATATATGGAATTTTATCCGGATGAAAAATTGCTTCAGAAGCAGATTGTAACTCTTTTTTATGAACCGTCAGAGTAAAAGTTGAATGAATACAGTTATTTAATTTTTATGAATGTTCTAAGACAGGTACAAATAGAGTCTTTAATATTGTCAAGTTATTATCTGTAAATAATCCTGTGGCTTTATCACGGTAACTGAGTCCGTTTTTAATGTTTAAATAGCATAAATTGTGTTGTATTTATATTATGTAGTTTGTGTATTTTAAACTGTATTTACAGATAAGTTTCTTATACTATTCAAAATTATTCATCTAAAGTAAATCACAGGAAGTATATAGTTATGCAAATTAGTAAAATTTTTCATGGTTATTACAGAAAATTAATATTACTTATATTTGATGCAGTATCGTGTGTTATAATAGATGTATTGTATTTGATTGCGGCGCGGATGTCAAGCACTTCTCCCGACTATAAAATTAACAAATATATTGCAAATACCATTCTCATGATGTTTTGCATGTTTGCTGTAAGGATATTTTTAAAGGTATACAAAAACGTTTGGCGTTATCCTAATATAAAGGCGTATTTTTCGCTGATATGTTCCGATGCAATAGGTGCGATGATTGCCTTAACAATATCACGGTTTTCAGGCGTATATGAGGGAATATGGCAGTTTGTTATCGTGGCATCTCTTTGTTCTCTTCTGGCACTGATGTCGAGATTTGTTTACCAGTTTATATATAGAAATTCCAATAAAAAGATATCAGATGAAAGTGAACTTATAGATATTGCGATCGTCGGAGCCGGACGTGTTGGTTCTGTGCTTGCTCAGGAGCTTATTTCGAACCCTAAATCTGAATACAATCCTGTTTGTTTTATTGACGATGATAATACAAAGATAGGAAACCTTGTTGTTGGTCTTCCTGTTTACGGACAAAATTCTATTGAAAAGGTAGTAAGTTCACTCGGAATTAAGGAATTTGTTGTTACCATAACCGATATGGACGTTGATAAAATGAATAAGCTTCACGAACAATACAGCAAATTCGGTAAAGTAAAAATATATGATTCTCCTTTTGGAAAATCTGATAGCAATGAAAAAAAGATTATCCGTGATTTTCAGATAGAAGATCTGCTTTTTCGCAATCCTATAAAAATGGAAAACAGAGATGTTTTGAAATATTATTCCGGCAAGACTGTTCTTGTGACGGGCGGAGGCGGATCGATCGGATCCGAACTTTGTCGCCAAATAGCGTCATGCGCACCGAAAAAGCTTGTTATATTTGATATTTACGAGAATAATGCCTATGAGATTCAACAGGAACTTGTAAGGCATTATGGAAATAATCTTGACTTGACAGTTTTGATAGGATCGGTAAGAGACCGTGAACGTATTGAACAGGTGTTTGCGGAATATCATCCCGACGTTGTATTCCATGCTGCCGCACATAAGCACGTTCCTTTTATGGAGGAAAGTGCCGGAGAAGCAATTAAGAACAACGTTCTCGGTACATATAATACTGCCGATATGGCTGAAAAATACGGCGCAGAAAAGTTTATCCTTATTTCTACCGACAAAGCTGTCAATCCTACTAACATTATGGGAGCGTCTAAGCGTATTTGTGAGATGGAGGTACAGTGTCGTACCGACAGTAAGACTTGCTTTGCGGCTGTTCGTTTCGGCAATGTACTTGGCTCTAACGGAAGCGTGATCCCGCTGTTTAAACGCCAGATCGCCGAAGGCGGACCGGTTACACTTACTGATAAACGTATTATCAGATATTTTATGACTATACCGGAAGCAAGTCAGCTTGTTATACAGGCTGGTGCTATGGCGAAAAAAGGTGAACTGTTTGTACTCGACATGGGTAAGCCTGTAAAAATATACGATCTTGCTGTTAATATGATAAAGCTTTCCGGTCTCAAGCCGGAAGAAGATATAAGTATAAAGGAGATCGGACTCCGGCCTGGTGAGAAGCTTTATGAGGAGCTTCTCATGAAAACCGAAACACTTGATAAGACCGCAAATGACATGATCTACATCGAACATGATACTCCTTATACACGTGCGGAAGTGGATCAAAAGCTTATGGTTCTTACTTCGGCCGTTAAAAATGGGACAAGCATAAAAGCAGCCATAGAATCGGTCGTTCCGACATTCTGTGAACCCGAAACAGTGAATATTGACGCTGAAAATTCTGAGGAAATGCAGATCGCATTTGCATGAAAAAGTTATTTCATTTAAATTAGATATAAAAATACCCCCTGTCAAACTGAACTGCACCAATTTGTGTAGACAGTACAAAACAGACAGGAGGTATTTTTGTATATTATATTTTTACTGTATATCGTGATTTTTGACTTTCAGTCGGTTGAGCGCTCTTGCAAGCTTGGCCTGTGCCGTGTAATAATCGCGAATACTTTTTTTCTGAAGTATTGCCTCTTTAGCCATATCTGCGTCGCGTTTTGCGCGGTTAATATCAATCTCTTCCGGAAGCTCAGCTGTGTCTACAAGAACGAGAACATCGCCGTCTTCTGCTTTGAGCATACCTTTAGATACGGCTGCAACCGTTCTTTTTCCGCCGCAGGTCATTGTCATCATTCCAGGAATAATCGCAGTAATAAGATTTCTGTGACCTGCCTGAATGCCGTACAAACCGTCACTTGCCGGAATTATAAGCGATTCGCATTCGCCATCGTAAAACGGTTTGCTTGCCGACAGAACGGTAAGTTTGAATGTATTCATAAGCTTTGTTCGATTCGGCGTCCTTTCATAGTTTTACGGTTGGATTTTCTCGGTTATTTCTTATTTTTTTGGTTATACCGTTTCAGCGGCTTTTTTTACAACATCATCAATAGTGCCGACATTGTGGAATGCCGGCTCGGGATATTTATCCATTTCTCCCGATATTATCGCGCCGAAACCGCGGAGCGTTTCGGAAAGAGGAACATATGTTCCGGGAACTCCGGTAAACTTTTCTCCGACGTGGAAAGGCTGCGAAAGAAAACGCTGTATCTTACGGGCACGCATAACGGTGAGCTTATCATCGTCTCCGAGTTCTTCCATTCCGAGTATGGCGATAATATCCTGCAGATCGCTATATTTCTGAAGTATTTCCTGCACTGTTCGTGCAATTCTATAATGCTCCTTGCCTACGATACTTTGCTCAAGGATGCGCGAGGTCGATTCAAGAGGATCGACAGCGGGATAGATTCCTTGCTCGGATATCTTACGGCTGAGGACCGTAGTAGCGTCAAGATGCGAAAAAGTTGTCGACGGAGCGGGGTCTGTAAGGTCATCTGCCGGAACATATACTGCCTGCACCGATGTGACCGATCCTTTTTTTGTAGATGTTATACGCTCCTGGAGCGCTCCCATTTCGCTTGCAAGCGTAGGTTGGTATCCGACGGAGGACGGCATGCGTCCGAGAAGTGTCGATACCTCGCTTCCTGCCTGAACAAAGCGGAAGATATTGTCTATGAATAAAAGAACGTCTTTATTTTCACAGTCTCTGAAATATTCTGCCATAGTGAGTCCTGAAAGCGCAACACGCATACGGACACCGGGAACTTCGTTCATCTGACCGAATACAAGAGCGGTTTTTTCAGAAACTCCGCTTTCGCGCATTTCGTTCCAGAGGTCGTTTCCTTCGCGCGATCTTTCTCCTACTCCGGTAAATACCGAATATCCGCCGTGTTCCATAGCTACATTATGTATAAGCTCCTGAATCAATACGGTTTTTCCGACTCCGGCGCCACCGAACAGACCTATTTTTCCGCCTTTCGGGTACGGTTCCAGAAGGTCTATTACCTTAATTCCTGTTTCAAGTATTTCTACGGCAGGACTTTGTTCGGCGAAGGACGGTGCTTTGCGGTGAATGCTCCATCGCATTGCATCTTTATTTATTTCAGAACCTCCGTCTATAGGTTCTCCCAACACATTGAATACCCTTCCGAGTGTACAGTCTCCTACAGGCACGGTTATATTTTTTCCGCTTGCTGTTACATCCATGCCCCGCGAAAGTCCTTCGCTTTCTGCGAGCATAATACATCTTACGGTGTTATCTCCGATATGCTGGGCAACCTCCATAACACGTTTTTGCGTTCCGACGGTTACCGTAAGAGCTTCTTTTATTTTCGGAATCTGCCCTAATTCAAATATAACGTCTACGACAGAACCGGAGACCTGTACTATTTTACCTGTCATTGCGTTTTTGTGCCTCCTTTGCTCTGACCGATTTCAGCCTCTGCGCCTTTGCACCGGAGGAAATTTCCGTGATCTCCTGTGTTATGGCGCTCTGGCGCATATGATTGTATTCTACAGAAAGCTTATCGAGAAGCTTTTGTGCATTTCCGACTGCCGATTCCATAGCTTCCATACGTGCGTTCTGCTCACTGCAAAAGCTGTCTACGAGAGCGCTGTATATAAATCCTGTTACATAGCTCGGCACAAGATTGTCAAGTACATCCTCTATAGAAGGTGAGAACTCAAACGGAGAGGATACATGTTTCTCACTTGCAGGAGTAGCAAAATGCGTGTGATGAAACGGAAGAAGCCTTGTAGAACATGCATCGGTACGCATACCTCCGCTGAAGTCGGTATATATAATATATATTTTTGTAAGCCCGCCTGCGAGATACTGATCGAGCAAGGTGTAGCTGATCTCTCTTGCGCGGTCAAGTGTCGGATTTTGCGCTGTATACAGAAAACTTTTTTCGATCGGGATTTTATGAGCTGTAAAGTACGCTCTTCCATATTCACCGACGACGAAAAGCTTTGCATTTGAATGTTCATCCATGAGACGGATCGCCTCTTTTATAACATTCTTATTGTACGCCCCTGCAAGTCCTTTGTCAGCGGTTATTACAAGATAACCGTATGTGCCGTCGAGCTTCTGCTCCTCGCTGCCCGGATAGAAGTATCGGCTTTCAATGTTATCGACCGTGCGGAAGATCCTTTTGATCTCTGCCTGTAATGCATTAAAATACGGCTTTGTGTGATCAAGTTCATTTTTAGCCTTACGGATCTTTGTGGAAGCGATAAGATACATGGCGTTTGTTATTTTCTGTGTATCTTTTATGCTTTCTATATGATTGCGGATCTCTTTAATGCCGGACATTTTTTATTTCTCCCGACTCAGAAATTCAGCTGCAACTTTTCCTGAGAAATCAATTATAGTTTGTTTGTCGCTGTCCGCAAGTACTCCCTCGCTGTCTATACGTGCGCAAAGCTCAGACTGATTTTTCTCGAATTGCTGTATAAGTATATCAAGAAAATCCGGAACGTCGTCTGCACGTATACCGACCATCGTGTGTGCAAGTGCGGAAACAAGAATAATGACTTGCTCATGCTGCGACCTCGGATGATACTGTTTCTGCCGGAGCATTCTCATAAGTCCTTCACCGTATGTGAGTTGCTTTTGTGTAGCTTCATCAAGATCGCTTGAAAACTGTGTAAATACTTCCATCTCACGATATTGTGCAAGATCAAGACGCAGTGTTCCGGCAGATTTTTTCATTGCCTTTGTCTGAGCATCTCCTCCGACACGCGATACGGAAAGTCCGACGTTTACTGCCGGACGCTGTCCTGAAAAGAAAAGATCGCTTTCGAGGAATATCTGTCCGTCGGTTATAGATATGGTATTTGTCGGAATGTATGCCGATACGTCCCCTGCCTGTGTTTCTACGATCGGAAGTGCAGTCATGGATCCGCCGCCGCGAATCTTACTCAGATGTGCCGAGCGTTCAAGCAGACGTGAGTGGAGATAAAATACATCTCCGGGGAATGCTTCCCGTCCGGGAGAGCGTCCGAGAAGAAGACTTATCGCGCGATATGCGATAGCATGCTTGGATAGGTCGTCATATACGATAAGAACATCCTGACCGCGGTTCATAAAGTATTCTCCGAGCGCACATCCTGCATAGGGTGCGATGTACTGAAGCGGAGCCGCATCGCTTGCCGATGCACTGACAACAATAGTATAGTCAAGCGCTCCGCCGACTCTGAGCGATTCGACGAGCTGCGCGGTAGAACTCGTCTTTTGCCCTATCGATACATAGATACATATGACGTTTTTACCTTTTTGATTGAGTATAGCATCAAGTGCTATAGAAGTCTTTCCGGTCTGACGGTCGCCGATTATAAGCTCACGCTGACCGCGTCCTATAGGGAACATCGAGTCTATTGCAAGTATTCCTGTTTCAAGGGGCGTGTTGACCGGCTGACGGTCAACGATTCCGGGCGCCGGATTCTCAATCGGCCGGTAATCGTCGGCACTTATATCTCCGAGTCCGTCTATCGGGGCGCCGAGCGCATTGACGACTCTTCCTATAAAATCGTCGCCTACAGGTATACCGGCTGTCTTTTTTGTTCTGAGAACATGGCTGCCTTCGCAGACTTCGTCATCCTCATCGAAAAGAATACAACCGAGACTGTCGCGGTCGAGATTCTGCACCATACCG
>ENA-UOJO01005168-UOJO01005168.1-human-gut-metagenome-genome-assembly--contig:-P57-NODE-5168-length-10611-cov-61.964665_pt1 | contig 10611 bp, 9 predicted proteins | sample MGYA00242351_ERZ723898 | MGnify/ENA metagenome assembly ERZ723898 | reverse complement strand
AGTCGCCCAGGCAGTGCAGGCCCTTGATGTTGGTGTCGAGGTTCTCGTCCATCTTGACCTTGTTGGAGTAGAACTTCAGCTCCGGGCTGTACAGCAACGTCTCGTTGGCGGCAAAGCCGGGCACCACCATATCCAGCATCTTGATGAACTCGATGATGTTGGTCATGGCACGGTAGGGCATGGCGGCGGTGATGTCACCGGCCACAGCATCCTTCAGGGTGGGCTTGACGTTGGACTGGGCCAGCTCCTTCTGCCAGGTGCGCTTGCCGTCCAGAATGTCGCCGTAGCGCTGCACCATGATGTGGCCTGCGCCCAGCATATTGGTCAGCTCGCCCACCTTCTGGGCGTAGGCGATGGGCTGGTTGAAGGGCTCGGTAAAGTTGTGGGACACCAGAATGGCAAGGTTGGTGTTCGGGCTCTTCTTTTCCTTGAAGCTGTGGCCGTTGACCACCGCAAGGTCGTTGTCGTAGTTCTCCTGCGCCACAAAGCCGCCGGGGTTCTGGCAGAAGGTGCGCACCTTGTTCTTCCAGGGCTTGGGGTAGCCGATGAGCTTGGACTCATACAGCACCTTGTTCACCTTTTCCATGACCTCGTTGCGGCACTCCACGCGCACACCGATGTCCACGGTGCCGGGCTTGTGGGCAATGTGGTGCTCAGCGCAGAGCTTTTCCAGCCAGTCTGCGCCACGCCGACCGGTGCCGATGACCACCTCGTCCGCATACACGGGCAGCAGGTCATCGCCATCCTTCAGCAGCACGCCCTTGCAGCCATCCTCTTCCAGAATGATGTTCTCACACTCGGTGTTGAAGCGCATTTCCACACCGTTGTCGGCCAGATAATTCTGGATGGCCAGATACAGCTCCTGTGCCTTCTCGGTGCCCAGATGGCGGATGGGGCAGTCCACCAGCTTCAGGCCGGCATGGATGGCGTTTTTGCGGATCTCCTTGATATCTTCGCCGGTGTAGATGCCCTCCACATGGGGGTCTGCGCCGAACTCCAGATAGATCTTATCGGTGTAGTCGATCAGCTCCTGGGCAAACTCCTCCCCGATGAGGGTGGGCAGGTCGCCGCCCACCTCATAGGAAAGGCTCAGCTTGCCGTCCGAGAACGCGCCCGCACCGGAAAAGCCGGTGGTGATGGCGCAGGTGGGGCGGCAGTTGACGCAGTGGCCTACCTCTGCCTTGGGGCAGTGGCGCTTTTCCACGGGCTTGCCTTTTTCCACCAGCAGCATCTTCTTTTTGCTGCCGTGGCGCAGCAGCTCCACAGCGGTAAAGATGCCGGCAGGGCCCGCACCCACGATGATCAGATCGTACTTTTCCATGATTTTCTTTTCCCTTTCTATTTCGACGGAATTTACTTCCGCTCTTCCTGTTCTACGGTGGCACTTTCGTCCACATGGTCCAACTCCACGGCGGTGGCCTCTGCATCGGTGCGGGTCACCTCCGGGGCCACCACGCCGTCGCCGTTCAGGTCCTCCCCGGTCAGATCCTCCAGCATGGACTGGGTCTCCGGGTGGAGCTTGGCAAAACGGCGCAGGGCCAGCACCGTATACAGGGCACTGAGCAGGTTGATGGCACCTTCCACGATCAGGATGATGCCGATGGCCATCACCAGCGTCTCCATGGCACCGAAGGGGTTCACGATCAGCACCACGCCCAGCACCACGCTGAGCACCGGCAGCAGCAGGAAGCCCTTCCAGCTGTCGTAGCCGCAGCGGCGCAGGTCCAGTGCGTTCTGTACCCGGGCAATGGCATCAAAGATGACGAACAGGCCAAACACCACGGGCAGGATGCTCACCACGATGTCGCTGCGCAGCAGCAGGAAAGCTCCAAGCGCCAAGCAGATGATGCCGGAGATCAGGGTAAGCTGGCTCTGGAACACGCCGCGCTCCACCACAAAGTAGCGGATGAGCTGCACGGCCGCGCAGGCCAGCACCACGCCGCCCAGTGCATAGCATACGATGTTGAGGGCCGTGCCGGGCTTCAGCACCAGAAAGATGCCCAGCCCCAGGTACAGCACGCTCATGAACACCAGGTTCCATTTCAGCTTTTTTACCATAGAGATCACGTTCCTTTCCTTTGCGCCGACAGCACGGTCAGGACTCAACAGAGCCGCACAGGGGCACGATGATGGTCTTGTTGATATGGGCATAAAAGGCCAGGCTCATGAGAACGCTGACGATCTCAGCAATGAGAAAGGCCCACCAGACATTGTTGACGCTGCCGGTCCGGGCCAGCAGCCAGGCTGCCGGCAGCAGCACAAACAGCTGACGGCACACCGACACGATGAGGCTGAACAGGCCGTTGCCCAGGGCCTGGAACACGGAGCTCAGCACGATGCTGGTGCCTGCCAGCAAAAAGTGCAGGCAGATGATCCGCATGGCCGGGATGCCGATGGTCAGCATGGCCTGGCTGGCAGAGAACAGCCCCAGCACCTGGCCGGGGAAGAACTCAAAAATGCAGAAGCCCAGCACCATGATCCCCTCTGCATAGCACACCGCCAGCCGGATGGTCTTTTTGACCCGCTCCGGACGCCGGGCACCGTAGTTGTAGCTGATAATGGGGACCATGCCGTTGTTCAGGCCAAAAATGGGCATGAACACAAAGCTCTGGAGCTTGAAGTACACCCCGAACACCGCCACCGCCGTAGAGGAGAAGGCCATGAGGATCAGGTTCATGCCAAAGGTCATCAGGCTGCCTACGCACTGCATGGCGATGCTGGGCAGGCCCACGGTATAGATGCGGCCAATGGCCTTGGCACTGGGCCGGAAACCCTTGAAATCCAGCTGGATATCCGGGTTTTTCCGGGTGTTGAAGTACAGGGTCATGCCGGCACCGCAGAACTGGCCGATGACGGTGGCCACCGCTGCACCGGTGGTGCCGCTGAGGGCCTCGCCGCAGTAGCCAAAGATAAAGATGGGGTCCAGGATGATGTTTACCACGGCACCCACCAGCTGGCTGATCATGCTCAGCTGGGTGCGCCCGGTGGCAGCCAGCAGCTTTTCGCCCATGGTCTGGGTAAACAGGCCCAGGCTGAAGATGCAGCACACCGACAGATACCGGATGCCCTGGAGGGCAATGGCGTCGTCACTGGTCTGGGCGTAGAAGTAAGGCTTGATGCAGGTAAGGCCGATGACCAGGAACACCAAAAAGCTGCACGCCGACAAAAAGATGCCGTTTTCTGCTGTGGCGTTGGCCCGTTTCTGGTTCTTTTCGCCCAGGCTCTTGCTCAGCATGGCATTGACGCCTACGCCGGTACCTACGCCTACGGCGATCATCATATTCTGCAGGGAAAAGGCCAAGGATACGGCCGTGAGGGCCTCCTCACTGACCCAGGACACGAACACCGAGTCTACCACGTTGTACAGCGCCTGCACCAGCATAGAGATCATCATGGGCACACTGAGCTTTACCAGCAGGGGGTTGATCTCCATGGTACCCATAATGTTTTCCCGTTCCATCACGGGGGAAGTTTGGGGTCGATTGTTTTCCACGTTTTCTCCTTTTGAACACTTGAAATTAGGGTCGCTATGGCAAGGCTGCCGTTCTGCAGCAAAACTTCCCTTGCCGGAAACATGGGCAGGGCACCGAAGCACCCTACCCACGTTTTATCGTTGTTTATGTCGCAAAGCCAGAGCTGCGTCTCAGCCCAGGGTCTTTTCCTTGGCGGCGGCTGCGTCCAGGATCATCTTGACGCAGGTCTCGCGGCCCAGAGCGGCGTTGATGGCCAGATCATAGTTGTGGGCATCGCCCCAGCGGTTCTGGGTGTAGTAGTTGTAGTAGGCCGAACGGTTGCGGTCGGTCTTTTCCACTTCCTCCTTGATGCCCTTGGCGTCCTTGGCCTTGACCAAGGGGTTGGTCTTGGCGTATTCCAGCCGCCACTCCTTGGGGGCGTACACGAACACGCGCAGCACGTTCGGGCGTTCCCGCAGCACATAGTCACCGCAGCGGCCCAGGATCACGCAGGGGCCTTCCTCGGCCAGCTGCTTGATGATGCGGCTCTGCAGAATGAACACCTGATCGCCCAGCGGCAGCTCGTTGCCCATGGTGTACAGGCTGTACAGCAGGCTGTGGGTGTGCCGTTTTTCGCTGGCGGCAACGGCTTCTTCCGACAAGCCGGAATGCTTTGCTGCCATGGTGATCAGTTCCTTGTCGTAAAGCTTGATGCCCAGTGCATTGGCCACATCCTCAGCGATGTAACGGCCGCCCGTGCAGTACTCACGTCCCAAAGTAATGATCGTCTTTGCCATAATGTGTTCCTCCCATGTCGATTTATTGCCCGAAAGCTCCGGGTGCAGCCGGAGCGGTGTCCGGCTTGTCCTGCGCTTGGGTGACTGGTTGTTCCGGTGCGGGGCGCGGCTTTGGCAGCCGTACCTCCGCTACCCGCATCCTGCCGGTCTGGTCCACGGCATACACGCTGAAGCGCCCGCCTGCGGCAAGCACTTCCGGCAGAAAACGCACGCCGCCGTCCTCGGTGCGCTCCATGCGCACAAAGCTGCGGTGTGCGGTGGTGGCGTGCGCCACCCCGTCGTGGGCAGCACACGCGATCCATCCGGCAAAGTTGTCCGGCAGCGCATCCCGCTGCCCGTGCTGGGAAAAATAATAGGTACCCGGCTGCTGCCCCGGCTCCAGCTCACACCGGAGGCGGAGCGGCCGGTTGGCCGCCAGGTCGCGGGGTTTTGCCCGCAGCGCAATGGCGCGGCCGGTAAAGTAGCGCATAAAATCCACCAGTGCCATGGTACAGTTCACGGCACCGTCGGTGTCGGCGGTGGGGTCGTTGAGCAGAACGTAGTCCGCCATCACGGCATCGTCATGGCCGAAGCCCCGCAGCCCCATCCACACACGGGCCGGGTCGCGCTGGCCGCGGATGCGGCGCTCCACCTGCACGGCCACCGAGCAGCCGTCGTGGATCTGGGCACGCAGGTCGGCAAGGTCCATCCAGGCCTGCCAGCAGGGGTATCCGCAGCAGCCTGCGGCTGCGGCCGCAAAGGCCGCGTTGGCGGTGCTGCTGGTGGCCATATCTTCCATGATATAGGCCACCTCTTCGGGCAGGATATCCTCGCCCCAGCGGTTCATCAGGGCCGCCATGATCAGCGGCAGATCCATCTCCCGGCCAAAGCTGGGGTCGTGGGTGTTCAGGCAGTATTCCGGCAGGTAAAGGCGCCGGTTCAGCGGGTGGCCGTGGTGCTTTTCCCAGGTAAGGGGCCGCACCGCCACCGCCAGCAGCCGCACTGCCGGGGTCACTTTATCGTTGTTGGTGGAAAGGTTCACCTGCAGCTGCACACCGGTGCCGCCGCCGGGGGTGGCCACCGTCACGGTGTCCCCCATCAGGAAGATCATGCCGTCCTCGCTCTGGGCGTGGGTGCTGCACCGGGGGTAATCCGGTGCCCACTTGCCAAAGCTCATCCAGCCGGTCCAGGCATTTCCGGCATACACCCGGCACCGCACCTCCACCATAGTGTTGTGGGGGGCGCTGGCGTTCCAGCTCACACTCAGGTTGCAGAACGCCGGCATGGCAAATTCCGGAGTGGTGTAGCTGCCGTATTGCAGGCTGCGTCCGGCCACGCTGTCCAGCACAAGGCTGCCGTTTTCCAGCGCAAGGTTGTCCAACTGCCCGCGGGAAAAGGTCTCGGTGCCCTGCAGGACCAGATTGTTGCGTTGTTCCATCATCCGGCCAGTCTCCTTTCCGCACGCAGCACAGGCGGGATCATTCCTCGGTATCGTCCTCCGCGGCGGCGTAATCCTCGCGGAGGGCAGCTTCCAGCTCGGCATCCTTCAGCTTGCGGATGCTCTCCTCGATGTGGAACACCCGGTCCAGGTCGCCGTACACGATCTGACAGGACACCTCGGTGACGAACCAGAAGCCGAACACCAGCATGAGCAGCAGGCCCAGCGGCATGCACAGGATCACCACGCCCCAGAACAGGATCTGCACGATGGACGCTGCCAGTGCATGGGGCAGGAAAGCGATCATGCAGTTGATGCTGTTCTTCAGCGTCAGGCTCAGAGGCTGGTCCAGCAGGGCAATCTGCGGCCACATGTAGGCAAACAGCATCTGGAAGATGAGCAGATTCAGCACCGTGGCCACCCACAGGGGCACACCCACGTTGGTGCCGTGATACAGCATGTTGAAGCAGAAATAGACCAGGAAGATCTGCAGCGTGACCACCACGCAGTACAGCACACCCGGCAGGATGCTGGCCTTGAAGTTGCGCTTGAAGGCCTTGCGGTAGGTCACCCACCAGTAGCCGGCCTCGTCGCGCAGGGCGCGCAGCACGGTGTCGTACATCCCGGCCAGCACCGGCCCGGCCAGGATGCCGCCCACGGCGGCGCTGATCAGCATGACCGGCAGGTTGTTCATCAGGAAGCCGATATACACCAGACTGATCACCGGCACAAAGCCCAGGCAGGTGAGCAGGTTTGCCAGAAACATGCTGTTCATGTCGCGTCCTACCAGCTCAAAGAAACGGCGGACGCCGGTCTTGCGGGGAGCGTCCTTTTCCACGCCCTTGCCCGCCTTGAAATCGTTTGCAGAAGGAAACAGACCCATAATGCTGTGGTTACCTCGTTCTTTCCTTTCCGTTCCGCAACAGGCCGCCGCAGCCGGAAAGCGCCATTGTGCTGGCTTTACAGATATAAATATACCCGGATTTTGTCAATTTTGCAAGGGTACAGGCCACCCAATTGTAAAAAAAGTATTTTTTCTCCCTTTTTCTGCAAAAGTATGTTACAATGGCTCTGGCATCCCCATGCCATAAGGAGGAGAATTTATGAGTATTTTTCGCACCATTGCGATGTTTCTGTATCTGTTCGGCTACATGATCGTACACTACGGCACCCTGCGCCGGGGCGAGCGGGCCCTGGCCGCCGGCGACACCGAGACGGTGGAGCAGCTGGTCGACCGTCACATCCCCCGCTGGAGCCGCGGCATCCTGAAGGTGACCGGCGTTACCCTGACCGTGGAAGGGCTGGAGAACATCCCCAAGGAAGGCCCCTGCGTGTTCGTGGGCAACCACCGCAGCTACTACGACATCCCCCTGCTGCTGGCCAGCCTCGACAAGCCCCACGGCATCCTGGCCAAGGAAGAGCTGGAAAAAATTCCCCTGCTGAACCGCTGGATGAAGCTGCTGGGCTGCGTGTTCGTGCAGCGTGACGACCTGCGCGCCTCGGTGCGCGCCCTGAACGACGCCACCGCCATCGTGGAGAGCGGCCGCAGCTTCGTCATCTTCCCGGAGGGCACCCGCTACAAGGGCGAAGAGGGCGGTGTCGGCGAGTTCAAGAACGGCGCATTCCGCATTGCGGTCAAGACCGGTGCCCCGGTGGTTCCGGTGGCCATAACCGGTGCCCGTGCCCTGTTTGAGAACAACGGCAACCGCTGCCACCCGGGCCGGGTGCACATCTGCATCCTGCCGCCCATCCGCACCGCCGGCATGAGCAAGGCTGAGCAGAAGCAGCTGCCGGAAGCCGTGCGCCAGACCATTCTGGCCAAGCTGAAATAAACATTCTGGAGGACACCGTCCCATGGCAAGCTACCGTTACGAACGCGACATCGACCCCAAAGACCTCACCCCGCGCAAAAAGCGCGCCTACACCCGCAAGGAGCGCTGGGCCAACTGGTGGGACTACAACCTGAAATGGGTGATCATCCTCGGCATTGCCGCGGCCTTTGTGGGCTACTGCTTCATCGGGCAGTATTTTCTTACCACCCACGCCGACTACAATGTGGCCGTGGTGGCCCCCCACTACCTGCCGGAGGCCACCCAGACCGCCCTGCAGGACGCCCTTGCCGCCTACGGCGAAGATCGGAACGGCGACGGCAAGGTGGTGGTCAAGCTGAACGTCTACACCATGAACTTCGGCAGCGATGACTCGGACGCCTACCTTGACATGGCCGGCACCACCAAACTGTCCACCGACATTCAGGGTGCCCTGAGCTCCATCTTCATCCTCTACGACCCGGCCGGGTTCCAGAGCACCACCGGCACCCTGCGGTATCTGGACGGCAGCCTGCCCCAGTCCGACGCAGACAACGACTGGTGGAATATGGTGTACCACTGGGACGACTGCCCCGTGCTGGCCGGGCTGGACCTGGGGGACTACACCTCCGATGCCGTGCAGAACGACAGCGGCTCCAGTCAGGAACTGTTGAGCCACTACTACATCGGCATCCGGGGCGCCTGGACCAAGGACGCTGACGACCTGCTGTCCGGCGGCGAAGCGCTCTGGCAGGCCCTGACCGCCGGGGCCGTTTCCACCGTGACCAAGGAGGGCTGAGGCCATGCGCTTCCGCATAAAGAGCGGGCAGAGCGCTCACCGGTTCGTGTTCGACCGCACCCCGGCCCCCGCAAAGCCCCCGCAGCCGTCCGCGCCCCGCGCCGCCGACCTCGACAACCCCTACGGGCGGTACTACGGCACCGCCCGCAGCCGCGAGGACCTCTTAAAAAACAGACCAGACCCTTGACCCAGAGCTGCCGCACAGCATTGTGCGGCAGCTTTTTTTGCAGGGGACGAACCCTCTCCGCACATTTCTGTTTTCTATTTTCGTCTTTTTTCATAGGACTGATTTGAAATATTCTCCACTCTGAAAGCAGGAGCCCTTTGTTGTTTCTTCGTCCCGGTTATGGTATACTTACTGGGTATCGTACCCAAACCAGACATAAAGGATGTGACCCCCATGGACGCACTGGAACAAGCCCGTGCCGAGATCGACGAAGTGGACGCCCAGCTGGCTGCCCTGTTTGAGCGGCGCATGGCCGCTGTGCTGCAGGTGGCCGAGTACAAGCGTGCCCACGGCCTGCCGATCTTTGATGCCGCGCGGGAAGCCGCCGTGCTGGAAAAGGCCGCCGCCCGCATCCATGCCCCGGCGCTGCGCCCTTATTATAAAGACCATGTCCAGAACATGATGGACGTGGCCAAGCAGTACGAAGCCCTCATTCTGGGCCAGAACCGCGCCGCCTATCAGGGCGTGGAGGGGGCCTTTGCGCACATCGCGCTGCGGGCATTGTTCCCCCACGCCGAGGCCGTGAGCTGCCCCACCTGGGACGAGGTGTTCGCCGCCGTGGAGCGGGGTGACGCTGCCCACGGCGTGGTGCCCTTTGAGAACAGCCACGCGGGCGATGTTTCTGCCGTGCTGGACCTGTGCTACAATCACCCCGACCTGTGGGTGGTGGACGTGTACGACCTGCCCATCTCCCAGAACCTGCTGGTGCTGCCCGGCACCCAGCTTGCCGAGATCCGCAGCGTGTACAGTCATCAGCAGGCCATCGCCCAGAGCGAGACCTTCTTAAAGCAGTTCCATCTGCCGGCCACCGCCATGCTCAACACCGCCATGGCCGCCAAGTTCGTGGCCGAAAGCGGCGACAAGACCAAAGCCGCCATTGCCAGCGCCGAGACCGCTGCCCTGTACGGGCTGGAGGTGCTGGTGCCCCGCATCAACACCGACGGCGACAACACCACCCGCTTTATCGTGATCAGCCGCGAAAAGCCCACGGCGGGCAACCGCTTCTCGCTGCTGTTCACCGTGGACAACAAGCCCGGCAAACTCGCCGAGGTGATCCAGGTCATCGGTGCCAGCGGCTTCAATATGGAATCCATCAAGAGCCGGCCCATGCCTCATGTGCCCTTTGAATATTATTTTTATGTCGAGCTGGTGGGCGACCCCACCGCCGACGAGACCGGTGCCCTGCTGCATGAGCTGGACCGCACCTGCCGCACCGTGCGTTTGTTAGGAGTGTATACAAAATGAGCGAATTTATCGGAACCAAACTCACCATGAATCTGGGCGAGCGCAGCTATGACATCATCATCAAGAGCGGCTCGCTGGAAAACCTGTACCAGTTTGCCCGGCTGGACCGCCGGGTGGCCGTGGTCACCGACAGCGGCGTGCCCGCCCAGTACGCCCAGAGGGTGGCCGACCAGTGCAAGGACGCCCGCATCATCACGGTGCCCCAGGGTGAAGCCAGCAAGAGCTTTAAAATTCTGGAAAGCGTGCTGCGCCAGATGCTGGACTTCGGCATGGGCCGGGGTGACCTGGTCGTAGCCGTGGGCGGCGGCGTGGTGGGCGACCTGGCCGGTTTTGCAGCTGCCACCTATATGCGCGGCATCGACTTCATCAACTGCCCCACCACCACCCTTTCCATGATCGACTCCTCCATCGGCGGCAAGACCGCCGTGGACCTGGGCGACACCAAGAACATCGTGGGTGCTTTCTGGCAGCCCAAACTGGTCATCGTGGACCCGGACACCCTGTCCACCCTGCCCCGCCGCCACTACATCAACGGCCTGGCCGAAGCCGTCAAGGCCAGCCTGCTGGCAGACCCGGAGCTGTTCGCCATCTTTGAGAAGGGCGACATCGACGCCCAGATCGGCGAGATCATCTGCCGCAGCCTGCGGTTCAAGAAGGGTATCGTGGAGCAGGACGAGACCGAGCACGGCATGCGCAAGGCACTGAACTTCGGCCACACCATCGGCCACGGCATCGAGGCCGTCAAGGGCATCAAGGGCCGCCGCACCGTGGGCCTGTTCCACGGCGAGTGCGTGGCGCTGGGTATGCTGCCCATGATCGAGTCCAAGGCCCTGCAGAAGCGGGTGCGTGCGGTGTACCGCCGCCTTG
>ENA-UOJO01005157-UOJO01005157.1-human-gut-metagenome-genome-assembly--contig:-P57-NODE-5157-length-10629-cov-5.417723_pt1 | contig 10629 bp, 10 predicted proteins | sample MGYA00242351_ERZ723898 | MGnify/ENA metagenome assembly ERZ723898 | reverse complement strand
ATCATCTTGCGCTCCAGCGCGCCGACCATCGGGCTGCGGCTGTCCTTGCTGTTGTTGCGGTTGTCGCCCATCACGAAATAGTGCCCCTCCGGCACGGTGAACGGCCCGAAGTCCGTTTCGTTGGGCGTCATATCGAACTGCTGCTCGACGTGCTCGCCGTTCACATACAATTCGCCTTTTTTCAGCTCAATCGTTTCGCCCGGCAGACCGATCACGCGCTTGACGCGATACATGCCGTCGTCCGTGTTCGGGTAATCGCAGATCACGATATCAAACCGCTCCGGGTCGCCCATCAGATAATCAAACTTCGTCGCGATCATAAATTCGCTGTCTTCCAGCGTGTTGAGCATCGAGCTGCCGTCCACGCGAACCGGCTCAAAGATGAACGTGCGCACGACGAACGCCAGCGCCGCCGCCACAACGAAAACCATCACCCATTCAAAAATCTCGCGCTTCAAGCTCTTTTTGGGCTTTTCCTTTTTCTTCTTGTTCTTCTTTTCCTGCTCCATGAAAAAATGCGCCTCGTTTCCTTGAATTTTTAATCCGTCTCGTTGGTGCCGCGAATCGGCTCCTTCGCGTGCTCAATCACCTTTTTCATGCGCTTGGTGAAATCCGCGCGATCCATCATCACAATGCGCCCGCAGCCCGAGCAGCGGATTTTGATGTCCGCGCCCACGCGGATCACCGTCCATTTGTCGCTGCCGCAGGGGTGGATCTTGCGCATCTGCACCAAATCGCCCAACTGCAATTCGTCCATGCCTGCCGCCTCCTTTTGTGCGTCACCGCCCATTATAGCAGGGGCTTTTCCGCTTTTCAAGCATAAACCTCCGGCGGCAAAACCATTATATGCGCGTCGCGCCGAATTGTCAACTATATTTTGCTTTTTGTCAGATTTATCCGCCGCTTATTCCGGATCAATTCGGTGGATTCTCTCGCGCAGCCGCATCATCTTTTCGTCCGTCTGGTGGATCACGTCGGCACATTCCCGCAGTTCCCGCATGATGGCCTCGCTGTCCTCCACCTGCTTTTTATACTGCATATCGTGGTCGAGCGTCGCCCAGAAGTCCATCGCAATCGTGCGAATCTGGATTTCGCAGCGAACAGGCCGCACCTTGTCGCTGAAATACACCGGGATTTCGACGATCAGGTGATAGCTCCTGTATCCGTTGTCCTTCGGCACTTTGATGTAGTCCTTGACCGTGATGATCCGAACGTCCTTCTGCCGCGCCAGCATCCGCGCGATTTCATAGATGTCGTCGATGTACGCGCACAGCACGCGAATCCCCGCGATGTCCGACAGGTGCTGCGTCATGTTGTCCACCGTCACCTCAAGCCCCATCTTCTTGAGCTTTCGCGCGATGGAGGACGGCTTTTTCAGCCTGCTTTCGATAAACTCGATCGGGTTTCTCCGATACCGCACCGTCATGTCCTTGGAGAGCACCTCCAGCTTGGTGCGCATCTCCAAAATCGCGCAATGATAGCGCATCATCGCTTCCTGATAGAGCGCCTCTTGGGCAAAAACGTGCTCGCTGTCGGATGGAATGATATCCGTATCAATGGCCGTCGGGCCCCTTAATTCGTTATTTCTCATGGCCTTGCTCACCTTTACAGGCATTGTCGCCCATTTTTTTGATACGATAATTGTAACATATTTTCACCTATCTGTCTATCCGCTCTTTCCTTCGGTCATTTCCCCATTTTTTGTGCGCGCCGCCCGCCTTTGCGGTTGACGGGGAAACAAAGGATTTGATAAAATGAGGATATCATCCTCTACTCAGATTTGAAAAGAGTGAAATCGGCTGCCATGAACGGGCATTATCTGCTGGTCATGGGCGAAAACGGCGTTCAAAGTCTCAATACGCTTTCCAAAGAACTCACCATACTTTAACATCATTGTTCAGGAGGTACGGTTATGCTTTCATCTGATCCCCGTTACGGCAACTACCTGAAAATTTTGCAGGAGGAGCTCGTTCCGGCAACGGGCTGCACCGAGCCGATCGCCATCGCATACGGCGCGGCTAAGGCTCGCGAGCTTCTGGGCGTACTGCCAGAATCTGTTCTGGTGGAGGCCAGCGGCAACATCATCAAAAACGTCAAGAGCGTCGTCGTGCCCAACACCAACAGCCTCAAGGGCATCGAAGCGGCGGCTGCGGCCGGCATCGTCGCAGGCCAATCCGACAAAATTCTAGAGGTCATCAGCGAGGTAACGCCCGCGCAGCGTGCCGAAATTCGCGCGTATCTGGCCGATCACCCCATCGTCGTCAAACCTGCTGAAGGCGACAAAGTCTTCGATATCTTGATTACCCTTCGCGCCGAAAACGATCATGTCAAGCTCCGCATTTCGGATTATCACACGCATATCGTCTATATCGAGAAAAACGGCGAAGTGCTGTTTCAGAGCGGCGAGGTGCTATCTGACAGCGCGCGTGACATGTTGACGGATCGCTCCTGCCTGTCCGTAGAAGGGGTGCTCGACTTCGCCTCCACCTGCAATTTGGAAGACGTTCGGGCACTGATCGAGCGCCAGATCGACTACAACTACGCCATCGCCGAAGAAGGCATGCGGCATAGCTGGGGCGCGAATATCGGCTCCGTGCTCAAGGAGCATTACGGCGTCGGCATCTATTCCCGCGCCCGTTATATGGCCGCGGCAGGCTCCGACGCACGCATGAGCGGTTGCGAAATGCCGGTCATCATCGTCTCCGGCAGTGGCAATCAAGGCATCACCGCCTCCGTCCCGGTGGTGGAATATGCCAAGGAATTGAACGTCAGCCGCGACCAGATGGTGCGCGCCGTGCTTCTTTCCGACCTGCTGACCATCCATCTCAAAACCGGCATCGGCCGGCTGAGCGCCTATTGCGGCGCTGTCAGCGCGGGATGCAGCGCAGGCGCCGCCATCGCCTATCTCCACGGCGGCGGATTCCGCGAAATCGCGCATACGCTTGTCAATTCGCTGGCCATTGTCTCAGGCATGATCTGCGACGGTGCAAAAGCCTCCTGCGCGGCTAAAATCTCCGCCGCCGTGGATGCGGGTCTCGTCGGTTACAGCATGTTCCGCAGCGGACAGCAGTTCCGCGGCGGTGACGGCATCGTTACCAAAGGTGTGGAGGAAACCATTCGCAACATCGGCCGCCTCGGTCGGCTCGGCATGCGTGAAACCGATCGCGAGATCATCCGCATTATGACCAATCAGCCCGCCTCCGAGGAGGCCGATTGAAGCGTCTTATCGTTCGGCGCATCAGCAGATGATACGATTGCTTCGCATCGTAAACCTTCGTCACAGGCTAGGCATCAAAACACAGGCGCGCCCCCCGGCAGAAGAATCTACGAATACGCACCGCTGAAGTTTGGATTCATCATCTCAATGCTCGCGTTATTCCATTTTCGCTTTATCGCCCTTGAGGAATATGCTATAATGGAATCGTATCATTTCACATGCCAAGGGAGAATCGTTTATGCCGCCGATTACCGTGATGATTAAGCCCGTATCCGGCGCCTGCAACATGCGGTGCCGTTATTGCTTCTATGCCGACGAAATGAAGCGCCGCGAGATCGCCATATCCCCCCGCATGAGCGACGCGCTGCTCGACGTCACGGTGCGTCGCGTCATCCGTTCCGCCGATTCCGCCGTGCATTTTTTGTTTCAGGGGGGCGAGCCCACGCTGATCGGCCTCCCCTTTTTTGAGCGGCTCGTTCAGCTTGAGCAAAAATACAACACGCGCGCCCTTCGCATAACCAACGCGGTGCAGACCAACGGCTATGACCTTTCCGACGAAATGATCGCCTTCTTTGCCAAAGAACATTTTCTCGTCGGCGTTTCGCTGGATGGAACGGCGCAGACGCATGACCTGATGCGCCCCGACGCGGCGGGTCGCCCTACCGCGTCCGTCGTCCGCAAGACCATTGAGCGCCTGCGCGAGGCCGGCGTAAGCGTCAACGTGCTGTGCGTCGTCAACGGCGAAGTGGCCAGGCGTCCATCCGAGGTCTTTGATGCGCTCGCTCCGTATGAATACATCCAATTCATCCCCTGTCTCGACGGTCTGGACGGGCAGACACGGGATTACTCCCTGAGCGGCGAGGCCTATCTCGCCTTTCTGAAAGAAACCTTTGACCGCTATCATCTGGCTTATACCGAGGGACGCCCCGTCTCCATCCGCAATTTTGACAACTGGATCGCCATGCTCATGGGCATGCCGCCGGAAAACTGCGCGATGGTCGGGCGCTGCGGTCCGAGCCTCGTCATCGAAAGCGACGGAAGCGTCTATCCCTGCGATTTCTACGCGCTGGACGCTTGGAAGCTCGGCAGCATTTCCGACGATTCTCTCCGGCGAATGCTCACGGGTGAGCGGGAACAGGCCTTCCTCGCGGAATCTCTGCCCGTCCCCGCCGCCTGCCGCGCATGCCGCTGGTATTCCCTGTGCCGCAACGGCTGCAAGCGTGAACGTGTTCCCGAAACCGGGCTGAACCGTTGGTGCGGCGTACACACCGCCTTCTTTGAATATGCCTATCCCCGTATGCGGGAAATGGCTGAAGCGCTCCAAAAAACAGACTAAGGAGCTGTCAAGCTTAAACCGAACATTTCAAGAAACAATGTCTAAGCATTTTGGAATATGGGGCTTTGCCCCATCGCCCCACCAAAGGGCTTTCCGATCGCCCTTTGGAAACCTTCGGGCAAAAATACTTGGTTTTATTCTCGAAATATCGGTATTGTTAGCTTGACAGCTCCTCAATTTTGAAACGAAGCGGCACGGGGGCTTACTCAGTCAACAATGGTCGGCTCAGCGCCTTCGGCGCGCTTGATCCAGTCAAGCAGGCGGCCGCGGAGCATCGCCTTGGCCTCGGCATAAGCCGGATCAGCGACGACATTATTGAGCTGAACCGGGTCTACCCTGAGATCATACAGATAATCGTCGGCGTAAACATCCGCCGCGGCGGCTTCGCCGCCGTTCACGCCCGGCGCATACACGGCATACAGGAAATCCGGCGTGCGGATGCAGCGGCCGCAGCGGCTTTCGCTGATCTGCGCAAAGGCCTCGTTGACACGGTTCGGCGTATTGCCCGCCACAACGTCCGCGAGGTTTTCGCCGATCATCTTGTCGCCCACATCGACGCCCGCCAGCGCGAGAATCGTCTTGGGCAGGCTGGCCGTAGAGACGATCTGCTCCTCCACCTTTCCGCCCTTGAACGGGCCGCCCGCGATGACCAGCGGCACGCGCAGCGCCGCGTCGTGGCCGGAGCGCTTATAATCGTCATAGCCGTTGAGGTGGCCGTCGCGATTGCGGGTCTTGAAATGGGAACCGTGATCCGCGCCAAAGATGATGACCGTGTTTTCGTACAGTCCTTCCTTCTTCAGGCGGTCGATCACCTTGCCCAAATTTCGATCCAGCGCCGCGCACGCGCCCAGATAATCCGGATATTCCTCTTTGTAATCGCCGCCCAGCGCGGCCAAATCCGCGGGCGCTTCGTAATTCGCGTATTTTTCCTTCGAGCCGACCGGACCTTCGTAGTGCTTGTGGTCGTTCTGATGATGCGGCTCGATGTGGGAAATCGTCATAAAGAACGGCTTCTGCCCGTCATACTGGTCAAAGAATTCCAGCGCCAGATCCGTGATACAGTCCGCGCGGTAGCCCTTGAAGTCGATGCGGTTGTTGTTTTCGTCAAACACATACCCGTCGTAGCCGTGGGACGTAAATTCCAGCACGTCGCTGGCGCGCCAGAAGCCGGTGTAGCCGCCGCGCAGCTCCTTCGGAATCGCGGTGATCGTGTGATCGATCGTCGGCTTCTTCTCCAGCTCGCCGTCGCTGGCCAAATGCCATTTGCCGATATAGGCGGTCTCATAGCCCGCCTCCTCGATATAGCTGCCCAGCGTCTTCACGTTGGCGGGCAGCATCACGTTGTTGCGGAAGCAGCCCGTCTCGGTGGGGTATTTGCCCGTCTGGAACAGCGCGCGGCAGGGGCCGCACACCGGCTGGGGGGAAAACGCCCATTCAAACTTCACACCTTCGCTCGCCTACTGGTCAAGGCGCGGCGTGATATGCAGCTTCTGGCCGTAGCAGCCGCAGGTATCGGCGCGCTGCTGATCCGTAAAGTAAAAAATGATATTCGGGCGATTAGCCATTTTTCTTTTTCCTCGCTTTCATCTTGTTGAATGCCACAGAGCCGATGACCAGCGCGGTCAGCGCAAGGAACGCGATGCAGAACGGGCTGGATACAAAGATGGAATAGCTGCCGCGCGAAACCATCAGCGCGCGGCGGAAGTTGGTCTCCGCCATCTTGCCAAGCACCAGACCCAGCAGAATCGGCACCGCCGGGAAATCAATCTTGCGCAGCAGCCACGCCACGGCGCAGAACACGAGCGCAACCAGCACGTCAAAGTAGCTCTTGTTGACGGAGAACGCGCCCGCAAAGCAGAACATAACGATGATCGGGGTCAAAATCTCCTGCGGAACGGAGACGACCTTGGCGAAGAGATTGGTCAGGAACTTACCCTGCACAAACATGAATGCGTTGACCAGAATGAGGCCGAGCATGATGGCGTACATGATATCGCCCTGCTCCGTGAAGAGGGACAGCCCCGGATTGAGGCCGTTGATCATCAGCGCGGACAGCATGATGGCCACGCAGCCGTCGCCCGGAATGCCCAGCGTCAGCAGTGGAATCAGCGTCGCGCCGGTGACGGCGTTGTTGGCGGATTCCGCGGCGGCAATGCCCTCGACGGAACCCTTGCCGAATTCCTCCGGATGCTTGGACATGGAGCGCGCGCGGTCATAGCTGAACCACGAGGCCATGGATGCGCCTGTGCCCGGAATGATGCCGATGATGGTGCCGATGATGGAGGACACAAGCATCGGGCGCAGCATGCGCTTTTTTTCTTCCTTCGTGATATCCAGACCGTCTCCGATTTTGGACGTATCCAGAATCAGGCGGTCTTCCTTTTTCTCCGCCTTGGTCATCACCTGCACAAGCGCAAACAGACCGATGAGGCAGATCGCGAGGTCAAGCCCCAGATACAGGCGCTCCACGCCGAAGGTCAGTCGCGCGCGGCTGGTCATCGGGTCTGCGCCGATGCAGGAGACCAGCAGACCGAGGCAGGCCGCCATCACGCCCTTGCTCAAGCTGTCGCCGGAAATTCCGGCGATGATGGTCAGGCCGAACAAACACACCAAAAAGTATTCTGCCGTGCCCAGCATCGCGGCGACCTTGGCCACCTGCGGCGCAAGGAAGAGCAGCATCAGCGCGGAGAAAATGCCGCCGAAGGTGGAGGCGTACAGCGCAATCTTCAGCGCCGCCTTGGTGCGCCCCTTCTGGTTGAGCGGATAGCCGTCCAGCATGGTCGCCGCGGCGTGCGGCGTGCCCGGCGTGTTGATCAGGATGGCGCTGACGCTGCCGCCGTAGCCGCCCGCGCAGTAAATGCCCAGCAGGAACATCATGCCCGGAATCGCCGTCATCTGGTAAGTAAACGGCAGGAACAGGATGATGCACAGAATGACGGTCAGCCCCGGAATTGCGGCGAACACGCTGCCAATGAAAACGCCCAGATTGATCCAGATCAGGTTTTCAATCGTCAACAGGTTCTGCAGAGCAGGAACGATAAATTCAAGCATGTCTTTTCCCTCCCTATCAGAACAGCACGCCCAAGCCAAAGCGGAACACAGCCCAGATGGCCACCGCGGCGGCGATCACGACGGCGTAATACAGCGGCTTTTTGCAGCGGAAAATAAAAAGCATCAGCACGCCGAAGACAGCGGAGCCCACGGCGAAATTGCCGCTCGTCTTCGCGACGAAATAAAAGACAATCATCGCCAGAAAGATCAGCAGCGCCTTGACCTCAACCAGCAGGTTAACGGTCGTCAGCTTGACCTCCTGCCTGCGCGCCAGCTTGATGACCTGCTGCACGATCAGGATGATCGAACAGGCGATCATCACGTACATCAGCAGGTTGGGAAAGGCTCGCCCGTTGACCAGTTCCTTCTTCTTGATCTCGATCTGCTGCGGAATCAGCCAGAGCATCACAAGCCCGAAGATCAGAAAGAGCACGCCGCCCAGCAGATCGGTCGGCACCTTCCATTCCTTCTTTTTCAGCTTGTTCCCGATGGCGTCCAGCTTCGCGTCGACGCTCGCGACAAGCCCCATTTTCTCGTTACCCATACCAAATTCTCCCCATCACGGTCATGTTACTCAGCGGTCGTGGCTGACGTAAAACGGGCAATGCAAGACCTTCTCTGCATTGCCCGATCGTAAGCCCGCGAATTACTCGGCAACCAGATCGTAGTACTCCTCGACGATATTCTTCACGTTGTCGATATGCGCGATAACCTCTTCCTCGGTCATCATGTCGGCTTCCAGCAGCATGGTGTTGTTCAGCCAATCGACCATCTCCTCGTCGGTGAGGATCTGCGCGTAGAGCGCCTTGAGATCCGCGATCTTCTGCTCGTCAGCGCCGGCCTTGGCGAAGATGAAGCAGCGGTTGCGGAAGTACGGATAGCCATACTGGCCGACGCCCTCAACGCCCTTGAACGGGCCCTGCGCGATGGGCTCGCCGTCAAACGCCGCAAAGACGTCAACGCCGCCCTGCTGCCACGTTTCCAGAATCTGGCTCTGGTGAGAAACGGCGATATCCACCTCGCCGCGCGCCACAGCCTGAGCGGCCTCAGCGGCGGACTCATACGGAATCAGATAGAACTGATCGCCGTAGCCCATCGCGCCGATCAGCGCGGCGGCCAGGAAAGCCTCAGAACCGGTGGCGCCGTTGGTACCGACCATGATCTGGTTGCCCTCCTCCAGATACGCCTTCAGCGCGTCGATGGAGGTGATGCCCAGCTCCTTGCGGGCGCTGGCGACGAAGATGGAGGAGTAGAGGTTTTCAACATACTCAAAATCGTCGTAGGTGAAGTTCATGCGTTCCGGATCGAGGATCGCAGTGATGCCGAACATGCCTTCGCCGATGAAGCACATCTGCGGATCGGCCTCGGTGTACTTGGTCAGCCAGCTATTGATGGTGGCGGTGTCGCCCTTTTCAGCGTTGGCAACGAGGACATAATCCTGGCTGTAGGTGGTGGAAAGCGACGCGGCCTTCTGGTTGACCATCGCGGCAACGCCGGACGGAGCCCACGGGCAGGTGACGGTCCAGGCCTCGGCCGCCAGAGCGGAAACGCAGCTCAGGCAGAGCATGAGAGCCAGAACGAGAGAGACAAGCTTCTTCATCATAGGAGCCTCCTTATTTTTCAACCGCCCTCTCCATAAGCGGAGCGGTTTGATTCGCACCCGACACGCCGCCGATACATCCTTGTACCGTCGCGCACACATTCAGCATTTTTCACGGTGTTTACGTATGCATTTCTGAGTATTTGTCACTTTTCATATTTTGCATACGTATTCATTTGTCAGCAATAATATATCACGCCTTCATGCGCTTGTCAATACTGTAAAAGGCGTGATCGGAAAATTTATTTATTTTTTATCGCGTCGTGTCTCTCAATACCATCTGCGCCTGATAGTACGTCGTTCGGGGCGCAATTTCTTCGCCCTCGATCAACCCGATCAAAAGATCGCATCCGTCCCCGACCATCTGGCGCACGGGGGAACGCATGGTGCTCAGCCGGGGCGTAAACCATGAGGCCAGCGGAATATCGTCCATGCCGAAGACCTGCGCCTGATCGGGAACCGCCACACCGAGCTCGCGCAGCGCGTTGAGCACGCCCAGCGCCATCATGTCGTTATAGACAAAAATGCCCGTCCGCTCCCGGCAGAACATCGCGCTGCTCGCCATCACCGCTTCATACGCCGCTTCGGGAGAGCGTTCCGCGGTCAGAATGGAATCCTCCCCGAGCGCTTTGCCCGCAGAAGCCAGCCCCTTCATATAGCCATGCAGACGCGCGCTTCGCTCCGGCGGCTCGTCGTCCACCGCCATATAGACGTATCGGCTGACGTCCTGACCGCCCAGATACGCCCCAATCTGAAAGCCTGCGTTTTCTTCATCAATCATCAGCTGATGCAGCATCGAGCTTTCCTGCAAGGCGCTATGCAGCGAGACAAACGGAATCCGAAATTTCTCGATCAGATCAATTTCGCGCTGCAAGAGCTGCGGCCTGAAGTTGATCAGACCATCGACCTTGCCGCTGCGGATCACGCGCTCAAAGGTATGACTCTTCATTTCCGGATCATGATCGTAAACGATCATAATATCATAGCTTCTGCGGCTCAGCTCGCGCTGAAGCTGATCGAAGATATGCGTAAACATCAGGTTTTTGCTCAAGCTGTCAAAGTTGAGCGGAAAAAGCACCCCGATCGTATTCGTTTTGCTGGTTTTGAGACTGCGCGCCTGCGAATTGAGCACAAAACCGTATTCCTCCGCCTTCTTTTCAATATAGATTCTCGTTTTTTCGCATACGGAAGAACGACCGTTAAGCGCCCGCGAAACGGTCGCCTGCGATACGCCGATCAATTCTGCAAATTCCCGCGAAGTCATCAAGCCAAGCCCCTCCTGCCCTTTTTCCGATAAGGAACATATTATTGATCATAAAACGATCTGAGGACATTGTCAATCAAAATCTGATTATATCGGGAATTCCGTTCCCTTCGCCCCCTCTTTCAACCTCCGCCAAGGTCCGGAAGACGGGGCTGTCAACC
>ENA-UOJO01005155-UOJO01005155.1-human-gut-metagenome-genome-assembly--contig:-P57-NODE-5155-length-10632-cov-4.932306_pt1 | contig 10632 bp, 10 predicted proteins | sample MGYA00242351_ERZ723898 | MGnify/ENA metagenome assembly ERZ723898 | reverse complement strand
ATATTTATGCACAGTATAATCCCTTCCGTTACCGCGGGTACTATTACGATTCCGAACTCGGGATGTACTACTTGCAGAGCAGATACTATGATCCGGCTATTGGGAGATTTATTAACGCAGACGCAGAAATTTCGGATGTAAATGGTGAACTTCAAGGATACAATCTTTTTACTTATTGTTTCAATAATCCTGTCAATCTTTCCGATTTAAGTGGCGAGTGGCCTAGTTGGGCGACAAAATTGGTTATTGGTACCGTTTGTGCTGTGGCTGCAGTGGCCATCACCGTAGCTACCGCTGGCACTGGAGCAGCTGCAGTCGTACCTGCTCTAGTAGCGGTTGGCAAAACGGTTGCAATAAGTACAGCTCTAGGTGCAGGTGCTGGAGCTGTTGGCCACAGAATAGAGACAGGAAGTTGGGATGGTGCCGGAAAAGCAGCATTAGAAGGCGCCGCAGATGGATATATGTGGGGTGGTATTGGTGCAGCTGGCTCTGCAACGACAAACGCTCTTCAAACAATGGGTAAACTTCCGAAGCGGGTGAAACTATCAAATCTTGTCGATAATCCAACGGATCCATATAAAACCGTTGGACCTAAACAGGGTGCTGTTGTCGAAAAAATTAGCCAAATACAACGTTTAGGGAAATATGAATATCCTAGCGTAAAATCAATTGGACGCGGGTTATACGAAATACAAAACGGTCACCACACTGTCCAAGCATTAAAATCATTGGGTAGAAAAACTATAAGAGTATGGTTGGTCAAATAATATGGGTGTAGAAAGCTTTTACATTGTTTCTAAAATATCAAATGACAATTCCTCATCACAAATTATAGAATGTTTGGAGAATAGTAATTTTTCCACCGTCAAACGCACTCTAATTCTTGGCGGTATATTCAAAACGAAAGTAACATTAGATAATGAATTTGTCATTAATGACTTGATAATCTGTTCGATTGATACCAACAATAATATAAGCTTCCAGGCTTGTTTCTCATGTTATAACAAAGCAATCGATATCATTGTTGATATTTTATCAACGTTACAAAACGCACAGCTTATTGAAAATATATCATATGGCAGCGATGTTGTAAGTCTGGTTGATAAATCGAAAGATACATTACGCTCTGTCATATTTGGTATGCATTCGAATCGATATTCCTATTTTCAAAAAAATTATACTTCTGTGCAAATTGACTTGCCTCCTGATGAATTCTACAGCTATTATATGAAACATCGTAAAGCATTAAAAAAGCACCATAATTGATGTAATATTACCGGGCATTCTGCAATTGACAGAGAGCATCACGACGGGAAGCACGACATACCATTTTGTATACGACGGATTCGGGAACAAAGATTCAATTGCAGTCGGCTCCCGAGAGCTTGCAAGCTATGAATACAATTCCCGCAACGGCAAACTGAACACCATCCATTACGGAAACGGATTCTCTGTTCGGTACGTGTACGACAAGCTTGACAATGTATCGGAGGTATGGTACATTGTATTTATTACGGTTATTCGTACCTGCCCGATAGCAGTCTGAGTTCCTACTGGGTTGATACGGACGTGACCAACGGGAAAATAAACTACAATTACGATACTTACAAGCGCGTCACAAGCAAGGTCTACGATTTCTATGTAAAAGGCGCTTCCACCACCAGGCGCTTTACCAATACGGTCAGTTACACCTTCAGTACGAACGGCAAGCACGGCTCCGCGCAGGTGGCGTCGTATACCAGCGGCGTCAACAAGGATGCTGCCGTTACAAGCACATATACCTACGATGGAAACGGCAACATTACCAAGGTCACCCTGAGCAACGGTCAGGAATACCGTTACGTATACGACGACCTGGGACAGTTGCTCCGCGAGGACAACAGTGCCAAAAGCCGCACGTATGTATATTCCTACGATCATGCTGGAAACATTCTGTCCAAGAAAACCTATGCTTTGACGGCGGCAGAGGAAACACCGTCAACGCTGTACAGTACGAACACACACGGCTACAATGATGCTGACTGGGGAGATCTTCTGACATCGTTCAACGGGCATGCAATCACCTACGATGCCATTGGAAACCCACTGAGTTATTACAACGGTTCCAGCTACAGCTTCACCTGGAAGAACGGCAGGCAACTTGCAACGGCAACCAAGGGGTCGAATTCCCTTTCGTTTGATTACAACGATGAGGGCATCCGTACCAAGAAGGTGGTCAACGGGGTTGAACACACGTATTACCTGTCCGGTTCGCAGATCGTGGCAGAGGAATGGGGCAGCAACCTGTGCGTGTACCTGTACGATGCAGACGGCTCGCCGATCGGGATGCAGTACCGCACGACAAGCATGGCGAAGGGCGATTTCTACACTTTTTGGTTTGAAAAGAACCTGCAGGGAGATATTGTTGCCGTCTATAATGAAAGCGGAACCAAGGTATACACCTATCAGTATGATGCATGGGGCAACTGCACGGCTACGCCAGTCAGCAGTATCGGAGCCAATATTTATGCACAGTATAATCCCTTCCGTTACCGCGGGTACTATTACGATTCCGAGACGGGGTTTTATCTAACAGGTACAAGATATTACGATCCGGAAATTGGTAGGTTTATTAACGCTGATGGAGAAATATCGGATGTAGGCGGAAATGTTTTAGGATATAACCTTTTTGCATACTGTTTTAACAACCCCGTTAATATGGATGATCCAACAGGACAATGGCCAAAGTGGATTGGAAAGGCAATTGCAGTTGTTGCAGTAGCAGCAGTTGTAGTTGCGGCCGTAGCTGTAACCGTTTCTACTTTTGGTGCCGGTTCTGTGGCAGGTGTAGCAGCAATCTCGGCAGCAGTTACAATAGCCGCAAGAGCAACAGAAGTGGCAGTTTTACAGGTCAAAAAGAGTAAAAACTCCTCCCAAAATACTGGCGGAAAAACCAGCGGGAACACTAGCAACAATAGTGGAAATAGCCCAGGCGGTGGAGGAAGCAATTCACAAAAGAGTAACGGACAAGTGGCTGTTGATGTTACAGAATCTCTTTTTGATAACGGATTGCAGATTATAGGAATTACACCTTTTACAAAAGCAGGAAGCATTGGATTTAATCATATATTAAATCAACAGGTTTCTGAAATATTTGGGGAAACGACAACTTTTAGATCCACTTTGTCAGCGACAGGTTGATAAGTTGTACCATATGCATTTGCTGCTTATGCGTGGTGTAAGACAACAATATCTATTTTTAGTGATGATCCTGTAAAAAGAGCAGAGCAAAGGGTGTACACATTAAAGTGAGAGAATTTCTAAATATTATTTTATTAATAATAAATATAGTTTCTTTTGTTTTAGTTTTGTTGTTTGGGGCAAGTGGGATAATATATGAATTATTTGGGCCTGCAAACTACGAAAAAATACTTCAAAAATTAAAAATCCCTTGGAGTTTTGAGCGTATTTGGCTGTTTATGTTTGTTTGCTTGATAATTCTGATCATAACATACATTTTGCGCAAAAAGTTCTTTTAATGCTTTTTTCTGTTTTCAGATAGATTGTTTATTAAAACACATCTATCTGAAAACGCCATTCAATATGAACTTCTTGCTGTTTTTCACTATCAACTGTTTCTAAACAACCGATTTCAATTTTTGCAATCAGCTTGTTTAGAACATAGAGTGTTAATTCTTCAACATTTAAGCACATTTTGACGGTCTCTCTGAACTGCTCAATTTTCATGGCGTTAATATTGAATATTTGTTACAACGAACACCAGCGGAGTTAGAACAACTGGCAAAGAGTGGAATAATAAGTAGCAAAACGCTAAAACAAATAAAAAAGCATTCGAAGGGCGAGATTTGGGAACGAAAGGGAGGAAATGCTAATGGAAGATGGAATATCCATAAATATGTATTTTTGCAGAAGCGGTCAACATAAGCCTGATATCATTAAGTTTGATCCGAATGAGTATTTTGACCTTGAGGATGACACATCTCCAGATATTGATAGTGTTCCAAAATATCTCAACATGCTCGATTATTTAGAAGAAAAGGATAATGTGACCTATATTGCCGTTGTTATTACGAATAAAAATAACGGTAAGAAATTACATATAGAAACCAATTTCTTTAATGGACAGCAGAGCACTCTATCAATAAGGACAGAATACCATTACGATTTGATAACATATAAAGAGGTAATCACGGATGTTCTTCTACCTTCGGAGGAAAATAATGTGACGATACATGATGTGTGTCGGTTCTGCTTAAAAGATTGCTACTACAACTGTATTTATCATGGAATAATTAAAAAAGGACGTGATGGTACGGAAACGGAATACAGATTAATCTGATGTATATTCTTTGTGTTGCGAATACTTTCTCTCAAATTTTCCTCTTTTGATCGATGTAGGAGTCGGGGTGTCAGATGAATGGAGTGAAATGACAGCGGAGAGAAGGTTTGTACCTATACTTGCGATGCATGGGGCAACTGCACGGCTACGCCAGTCAGCAGTATCGGAGCCAATATTTATGCACAGTATAATCCCTTTGCCACAAAAGCCATCGGATTTGGATCTGGCTTTTATTCTCAATCGGCACCTTTCCAAGATTCATTAGAATTGATGAAACTCGATGGTAGCTTAAAAGGCTTACCAGGCAGTGTCGCTGGAGAATTTATTAATAGATTCAGAAATGCAAGAGAATTTTTGTCAATGCCAACATCTAAGATGGGTTATTTTATTTCATACGGTTTTGCCGCAATAGCTGTTGGTGATACGATTTATTCGTGTTTTGCAAGTAATCCGGCAAAAAGAGCGGCAAAAAGAGCGGCAAAAAGGGGGTATTCATTGAAATGAAACTTAAAACCATATTAAGAAAAATGCTTCTAATTATGTCAATTATCTTGTTCCTTTTGTTTTATATTGCTGGACTCATTTGTGTTATAGATGCTTATTTTGCCAGTTTTTTTACAATTTTCTTTTCATACTTAGATTCTATAGGTCTAACTTCGACTGTAATATTAGTGATAGAATGGAGTTCGTTTATTGTGGGCTTCTTGCTTTATTCTTTGTATGAAAGATTATAGCATTGACAGTTGAAGATACATGCACTTTTGCTTAAGGGAGGAAAAAAATGAACTTCCTCAGATTATGGATCAATATTACTATGACCCCAAAACAGTTGTTGAATCCGATATTCATATCGTTGTGAAGTAAAAACAGCGGAATGAAGCAATCTGTTACAACCAACTCCACCGGAGCAAATCACAGTCAGAATTATCGTTGTGGCGTGCTCTGATGGAGTCTCCGAGGCAAGCAGCATGATGCAATCTGTCTGGCTCACAGGTTGAAGTTGAAACGGGGACTATGCCTACGATGCGTGGGGCAGCGTCAGCACGACGTGGATCAACAGCCTTGCGACCAATCTGTATACGGTCTATAATCCGTTCAAGTACAGAGGTTATTACCACGATACCGAGACAGGGTTCTATTATCTGCAGAGTCGGTATTATGACCCGGCTATTGGCAGATTTATTAATTCTGATGGACAGTTGAACGGTGGGCTGTTAGGCTATAATCAATTTGCGTATTGTGCAAATAATCCCGTGATGAATGTTGATCCGAATGGTCATGCCTGGTGGCATTGGGCATTGGCTGCAACGGTAGTGGTTGCCTGTGCGGTGGCAACGATTGCAACCTGCGGAGGATTTGCCGCGGCTACAACAGCTGTTGGTCTTGTTGCCGGTGGCACGGCTGCTTTCAGCCCGGCGATGACCATGGCAGCCGGAGCATTCGTCTTCTCGTCGGTGGCTTTCGGCGCTGCGGCTATGGATGCAGCTGTCAATTCCTCTTCTGTAGAGGAATTTATGGATCAAGGCAATTGGGGGACGGTTGTAGGTGTTGTCGGCGCAGCTGGTTTTGGAGGATTCGCCGGTTATCAGATGTATAAGGCACAACATCTGGATCCCAATCCATCATCCGAGTCTGTTACCAGCAGTCCTTGTGATGGGACCTGTTTTGTTGCCGGAACCTTAGTGGAAACGGAAAACGGCAGTCTGCCCATTGAACAGATAACGGCTGGCATGATGGTGTATGCAACAGATCCGGAAACCGGGGAAACAGAACTCAAAGAAGTTGTAAATAGTTTTGTCCGTGAGAGTAGCGAACTTGTACATATTACTGTAAACGGCGAAGAGATCATCACGACACCAACACACCCGTTCTGGGTACCACAAAAGGGTTGGACTGACGCAATAGACCTCCGTGCCGGGGATAGGCTTCAACTTCTTAATGGCGAATATGTGATCATCGAACAGGTTCAGCATGAGATTCTTGAAGCACCTGTAACGGTCTATAACTTTGAGGTTGAGGATTATCACACGTATTATGTTTCTGGTAGTGCTATATTGGTGCATAATGCAAATTGTGGTAAGCAAGCGACTCCAAAATCCAATCCAGATCAATTCACAAAAATGCGTGGAGACCAAGGATATAAAGATAGAGATGGAAATTTGTGGAAAGTAGACAGGCTCCATAAAGATCATTATGATGTTAGTAACAGCAAGGGTGAAAAAATCAGGGAGGTGGACTTTTTCGGGAACCAAATATGGCCAGATGGCCCCAAAAATAAGAACAAACGATAGGATGTATTTATGACACGATATTTAAGTATTTCATCGGGGGATCTACTACATGGATTGCTTGATTTACAGGGATATACTTTTGTGGAAAAAGGCTGCATAATCAGATTCAAAGAGCAAGTTTCAACTGAACGCTATCATCTAAAAATGGAAGCGACTGATCGACAAATTTTCAATTCAAATTCGGAGATTTTGTGGGAAGAATTACTCATCTTGTTGAATTATAGCCCGGAGACAAGTGTATATGTATCATCTTATGAAGGGAACTGGCAACCGGGAAATCTGTTTGATTCTGACAAACTCGGTGAGGGGCAATATGTAATGCAAACAAATAATAAAGATGTGTTGCGTGAGATATTTGTTATGTCATTGGAGTATCGTGCATTCCCGGTTTTTGCAACGGAGGATTTATCATTGGCCGTGATGCCTACCGATCATTTGGACATGTTTATTGCATATTCTGATTCACACAAAATGAGTTCTCGCATGATAAGTGAGAACTTGGAGAAAATTGAGTGGGTATGATGACATAATTTGGAGTGGGAACATCAGTAAATAAGGCAAACGATTCACCATGTACGGTAGTTGTTATCCGGGTACTAACTCCTATGTAGTTACTGAAAATTCTACAAAGCCTAAGTAATAGCAGGTCGTGAAAAGTAAAGAGCATAGAGAACCTGTTAAACCAGCCTAAAGAGGGTGCCGCCCATTTGCGGCACCCTCAACATGGGCGATTGCTAAAATCAAGGTAACTGTCCCATGTTCCTGCACCCAACAGGCGCTTTTATACGGGCATAATTCTTTGCCTTTTATTCCGTCCATAATTAGGGTTTGACGATTTCGTAAATTCATACAAGATTCGACTGCTTTGTTTTAAATGTGTGGATTATTGACATTCACAGTGGTCTCCGCGCTTACATGTCCTATCATGGCTGACAGCGTTTTGATGTCCATGCCGTTTTCCAGTGCCATGGTGGCGAAGGTATGCCGCAGGTCGTGGAAGCGGATGTGCCGCATGCCGTTCTTCTCAAGCACCTGCGAGAAGCGGAGCGTGACATATCGCGGTGTCAGAAGGTTGCCCAGCTTGTCCGTGCACACATAATCGTCGTATGCGCGGTTGTAACTGCCCTTGAACATACGGCGGTAGAGGTCCTGTTGTGCCTTTTGTTCGACCAGCATTTCATAAACCGGCGCGGGGATCGGCAGGCTTCTGCGGCTGCTGGAGTTCTTCATTTCCTCAATCGGTTTGAGAATTTTCTCGCCGTCAATCTCGACTTCTACCACTTTGGTGTCGAGCAGGACCTCGCGCTTCTCCATGTCAATGCGTGACCACCGCATGCCGAGCGCCTCACTCCGTCGCAGTCCCATGCACCCTGCAAGAATGATTGCCGGGTAAATGGCTTCCGATCTTGCGAGACTGAGCAGCGTCAGCAGTTCTTCTTCCGAGAGGTTTTGTCCGAAGAATTTGTTTTTCTTGGGGCGTTCCACGCGGTCAAAGGGGTTGGCGGAGAGAATTTCTTTCTTGTACGCCTGCTGGAACGCGCGGCGCATGACCGCGTGATAGTGAATGACCGTGTTGGCGACCATGCCTTCATCGAAGATGGACTGATAGAATTCGTCGATCTGATTCGGGCGCAGGCTTGCGATGGTGATGGATTTCGGACTGAAGTAGCGTTTGATTCTGCCGTAAATCATGTTGTGGTAACTGCGGTAAGTATTGATTTGCAGGCTCGGCTGGACGCTACCGAGCCACTTGACCATGTACTCGAAGACCGGCATATCCGCATCGGGGTTCTGTGAGCGTGTCAGAATTTCGGTCAGTTCTTTTTCAAAGTCGTTGACCGCTTCCCGCATGGCGGTGTTGATCTTTGCCTTGGAAGCACCCTCTTTCAGTCCGAGCGACTTCCACTTGTTTTTCCGCTTTCCGTTCTCGTCCTTGTACTGGATGACCGCATAGAGGCTTCCGTTCTTGGCTTGCGTGCTGGCGGTCAGATGATTTTTCGCTTGTGGCATAATGCTTTTCTCCTTGTGCTTTTGTATTACGCTGTCTGCGCAACACACAACATACCACACTGTTGTTCGCAAGTCCAGACCTTTTCCCGATTGTTATCAGAAAGAACACAACCGGGGTTCGAATGTGCCGCGGCGGGGTTCAGAAATTCGATGAGATTCTTCTTTACGATTCGGTGACTGCGTCCGACCTTAACGGCTTTGATGCGCCCGTCTTTGATTAGCTCGTATACCGTTTTCCGGCTGACGCGAAGGATGGTGATGACTTCATCCACGGTGAGCGCGTCGGGATAATCCGCAAGGCGGGGCTTGATTTCGGTTTGTATGTTCATATCGTTTCCTTTCTTGCAAGCAGAAAAAGCAACTGATACAGTTCCTTTTGAGTCGCCAGCACATCCGCATAATCGGGATGATCGGACTCGGCTCGGAGCAATTCTGCCTGCACTTCATTCAGTTTTGTGAGGATGGCTTTGCATTCCTTGATGGTGTGACTTGGTTTATAGAGCGCGGTACTGACGAGAAAATCCGTCAGTGTCATGTTTCTTTTCTCTGCGCCACGGAGGAAAAGTTCTCGCTCCAACGGGGTAACGCGCAGGGTGATTGTTTGATTTCGTGTTCTGTGTTTTTCGGAGATCATATTCTTGTCCTCCTAAAATGTTTTTTGTGTCGCCGTATTTGTATCAGCCCCGGCGACAAAAACAACAGCATACGCCACCTTTTACGGCGCAGACCGTTGCCCACAGGGGAGATACCGAGTACCTCGCAGCATCTATTCCGTGACTATTTTCACGGAAACGAGGATCATATACAGTGTCGCGGACATAAGAGTTCCAGCCCGTAACCCCCGTATCCCGCATGCACATCGCGGGCTGCTTTCGCAGAAGTATCATTGTTCCGCACCTCTGTCATCGCCTGCCGCCGATGCTGTTTATCGGTCGGTCCGGCAACACGGTTGATCGCTCGCTCACCCGATAGGTGAGGTCATGGCGCCCGGTCCCGGCGGCTCGCCCTTTCGGGCAAGGTGGGATGCTACCTCGGTATCCCTTTATTCGGTTGTCAAAGAACCTCGGGGATCATTTACCCCCTCACCCTGTATTCCACACTTTTTTCGGGTTTGATAGCCCTTCAGTGGGAACTTTTTTTCAGGGAAAGTCCTCTCACCCTGTATTCCACACTTTTTTGTGGTTTGAGCGAAAAGTTTTTTGAAAAAACTTCCTCACCCTGTATTCCACACTTTTTTCAGATTTTACAACCTGTCGGCGGAAACTTTTTTTCAGGGAAAGTCCCCTCACCCTGTATTCCACACTTTTTTCGCGTTTGGACGAAAAAAATGTCAAACTTTTTTGCGGAAAGACGGTCGGCACTCTCTCGAGTTTGATAATCGAATCAAAAAACATCTTTCACGAAATCTTTTTTCGGACAAATAAAAAGCAGAAAAAGAAAACCGGATCGGCTGATTCCCATCGGCGCACTCGGGAAACGATTCGCGGCGCAACGGAGAAACGAGCGTTCTCTTTGTTGTTCTTTTTCTGTTTTTCTATATATTCTTTCTCTTGTATAGTTCACATTGGAGGTTCATGGTGAACCCACCCATGGTTCACCTGATACAAACACTACCCCCTTGGTTGCAGGGATATTGATTTTTTTGTGTGTACACCTGACACACGGGAAACGCCCGCAAACAGGCGAAAAATCCGCCTGTTTGCGGAATCTTGCGTATGGCTGACACACCGATTCCGCAAATATACGCATGCTTGACACACTGCCTTCTTCTAACCGATATGCGCGAAAAAACGAGCAAATGCGGTCAAAACGCGAGGAAATGCGGTCGGCTCTGCCGTCCGCTGTGAATCCGGCAGGGCGTTTGACGCACTGCCTTTCTCCCGCTTGAAAATCGACCCTTGAAAATACTCGTGAAATCCATTTTATAAGGAACTGCCGAATAACTCGCCTCCAAATTTCCCGAACATTCAATCATGCATAAAATGATGAATA
>ENA-UOJO01005150-UOJO01005150.1-human-gut-metagenome-genome-assembly--contig:-P57-NODE-5150-length-10640-cov-41.986207_pt1 | contig 10640 bp, 10 predicted proteins | sample MGYA00242351_ERZ723898 | MGnify/ENA metagenome assembly ERZ723898 | reverse complement strand
CGTTTATATTAGAAGTGCAAAAGGCGCTGGCCCTGCAAACGGCTAGCTCCTTACCGGCTTGTCAAAAGATTGACCGCGCAGCTTAGGGGGCTTTGGCGGTCAATCTTTTTTTGCATGGTCGCGGTCCATGTAAATCTTCCACACGATGTCAAACACAGTGCGGACAGCGTTGACGACGAGCGACAGCGCTGCGATGATCTCAGAGATTGTCATGTCTGCTCACCTCCCGTAACCCAAAGGCTCCGGGAAAGTGCTGCTCAAATTGATTGAACCTCCTCCCGGGTTGCTCTGGGAAGTTCCGAAAAAAGAAATTGCCAGATCGCCGGTAAGGAAGGTATAGCCGCCTGCGTTTGTGGGCACAGCGCCTGATGGGCAGCTTTGCAGCCGCCACGAATAGCTTACCATAAATTTCTGCAAATTACAATGTTTTTCTATTGTATACACCTGCTGGCATCGAACGATAAAAACAGTTGCTATTTTTGAGCAGGTCGTGTATAATAACAGCGACAGGACTCCCCGCACCTCTCACGCAAGTGATGTGTCCCATGGGGAGACATTTTTTGCCCGCTAAAAAACGGTGACACGCTGCAATTTTGCAGATGCCACCGTTTTCTTGTTTATCTGCGGAGGAGCCAGTCGTAATCCTGCCGACAGTCTACCACATAATCGGCATAGACCGTGCTTTCCATGATTTGGAAAATGAGCATGTACCGCTTTTCGAATAAGATAAAGCGGTATGTGTTTCGTGGGATATAATCCCCGGTCAGCCATGGGCAGCGCTGGGGCATGAATTCCAGCGAGTTGGCAGCCTTTTCAAACTCGGCGGTCAAGCGCTGCGCAGCGGCTGTGCTGGCCTGTGCCAGAAAGGCGGCGTGGGAAACAAGCATCTGCGCCGCCCGTGCCGAGACGACCACGCGGTATTTTTTATTCTGCTGTTCCATCGCCGACTGCCTCCCGGATGGCGCTGCGCATCATAGAAGTGACCTCGCCAACGGAATAGCCTTCGCTTCCGCGCAGGCGGTCTTCCTCCACCGAGAGCAGTTCTTCGCGTAGCTTCAGCATTTTTTCACGGCGGTTATAGGTCTCGATATCCATAACAACGAGATCACCTTCGCCGTTTTTGGTGAGAAAAATCGGTTCGGCGGTCTTCCGACATAAATCGGCAATCTCGTTGTAGTTCTGGCGGATCGCCGCAGAGGGACGGATATTCATAAAAGCACCTCCTGCCTTAACACGGTAAGATATAGTAATATTCTGATTTTATTATATCTGTATTGTACAATAATGTCAACGCGGAAAAGAAATTCCTGCACTTTTCAGGGCGCGGCAAAAAGCGCCCGCCGCTTTCCTTTTTTCTTTCATCGTGCTACAATAAAAGAGAATTTTTGCAGACAGGAGAAGCCGATGGAAGAAACAACCCGCAAACAGATCGTTCTGGGCATCCTGGCCCATGTGGACTCCGGCAAGACCACCCTCTCGGAGGCCATGCTCTACCGCGCCGGTGCCATCCGCAAGCTGGGCCGCGTGGACCACAAGGACGCCTTTCTGGATACCGACGCGCTGGAAAAGGCGCGCGGCATCACCATTTTTTCCAAGCAGGCGCTGCTGACGGCGGGCCGCACGGACATCACCCTGCTGGACACCCCCGGCCATGTGGATTTCTCCACCGAGACCGAGCGCACCCTGCAGGTGCTGGACTACGCGGTGCTGGTGGTCAGCGCCACCGACGGTGTGCAGAGCCACACCGAGACGCTCTGGCGGCTGCTGCGGCGCTACCGGGTGCCCACGTTCGTGTTCGTGAACAAGACCGACCTGCCCGGCCTGCGCCGGGAAGAACTGCTGGCCCAGCTGAACCGGCGGCTGGGGGAGGGCTTCGTGGATTTCGGCGCGGCACAGCCCGCCCGGGACGAGGCGCTGGCCCTGTGCGACGAGCAGCTCATGGAAAAGCAGCTGGAAGCCGGGCAGCTGACCGATGCCGACATTGTGCCCGCTGTGGCGCGGCGGCATGTGTTCCCGTGCTGGTTCGGCGCGGCGCTGCGTCTGGACGGCGTGGACGAGTTTCTGGCCGGGCTGGACCGCTTCACCCGCCCGGCCCCGGCGCTGGATGCCTTTGGTGCCCGGGTGTTCAAGGTCTCGCAGGACGAGCAGGGCGCGCGGCTGACCTGGCTGCGGGTCACCGGCGGGGAACTGAAGGTGAAAGCCCAGCTCACCGGCGAAGTGGACGGCACCCCCTGGGCCGAAAAGGCCAACCAGCTGCGGCTGTACTCCGGTGCAAAGTATACGCTGGCCGAACGCATCGGCCCGGGGCAGGTGTGCGCCGTCACCGGCCTGACCCAGGCACGCCCGGGCGAGGGCCTTGGTGCCGAGCGGGACAGTGACCTGCCCGTGCTGGAGCCGGTGCTTAGTTACCAGGTGCTGCTGCCGGAGGGGGCCGACGTGCACGCCGCTCTGGGCCAGCTGCACCGGCTGGAGGAGGAGGAACCCCAGCTGCACGTTGTGTGGAACGAGACGCTGGGTGAGATCCACGTCCAGCTCATGGGCGAGGTGCAGCTGGAAGTGCTGCGCAGCCTGCTGGCCCAGCGCTTCGGGCTGAACGTGGAGTTCGGCCCCGGGGGCATCCTTTATAAGGAGACCATCACCGAGCCCATGGAGGGCGTGGGCCACTACGAACCCCTGCGCCACTACGCCGAGGTGCATCTGCTGCTGGAACCCCTGCCCCGGGGCAGCGGGCTGCAGTTTGCCGCCGACTGCCGCGAGGAAGTGCTGGACAAGAACTGGCAGCGCCTTGTGCTGACCCACCTGGAAGAAAAGCAGCATGTGGGCGTGCTGACCGGTGCGCCGCTGACGGATATGAAAATTACCCTCATCGCGGGCCGGGCACACCTCAAGCACACCGAAGGCGGCGACTTCCGGCAGGCCACCTACCGCGCGGTGCGGCAGGGCCTGATGCTGGCAAAGTGCCAGCTGCTGGAGCCGTGGTACGCTTTCCGGCTGGAGGTGCCCGCCGAGAACATCGGCCGCGCCATGACCGACATCCAGCGCATGGAGGGCAGCTTCGACCCGCCCGAAAGCGGGGAGGACACCGCTGTGCTCACCGGCTTTGCACCGGTGGCCGCCATGCGCAGCTACCCCATGGAGGTGGTCAGCTACACCCGGGGCCGGGGCCGTGTGAGTCTGACGCTGGACGGCTACCGCCCCTGCCACAACGCGCAGGAGGTGATCGAGGCCAGCGGCTACGAGCCGGAGCACGACCTCGACAACCCCGCCGACTCGGTGTTCTGCGCCCACGGGGCCGGGTTCGTGGTGCCGTGGAACGAGGTGCGCAGCCATATGCATGTGGAAAGCGGCTGGGGCAAGGCGAAGCCCGCCCGGCCGGAAGCGCCTGCCGCCCCGCAGCGCCGGGCCGCCGCCTACCGCGCCACGCTGGAAGAAGACGCCGAGCTGCTCAAGATTTTTGAGCGTACCTACGGGCCCATCAAGCGGGACCCGCTGGCGGCCTTCCGCCCGGTGCAAAAGCGCGAGCGCCCGGATTTTGCCGCTGAGCAGTGGACCCTCGCGCCGGAGTATCTGCTGGTGGACGGCTACAACATCATCTTTGCGTGGGACGAGCTGAACGCCCTCGCGAAGGAGAGCCTCGATCTTGCCCGCCACAAGCTGATGGACATTCTGTGCAACTATCAGGGCTACCAGAAGTGCAACCTCATCCTCGTGTTCGACGCCTACCGCGTGCCGGGCAGCCCGGGCAGCATCGAGCAGTACCACAACATCCATGTGGTGTACACCAAGGAAGCCGAGACCGCTGACATGTTCATTGAGCACGTCACCCACGAGATCGGCAAGAACCGCCGCGTCCGCGTGGCCACCTCGGACGGCATGGAGCAGATCATCATCCTGGGCCACGGGGCCCTGCGCGTCTCGGCTCGCATGTTCCACGAGGAAGTGCAGAACGTGGAAAAGCAGATACGGAGCCTTGTCCAAGGTGAGGTGTGATATGCGGGAAAATGAACAAAAGTATTCGCCACGATGGTGCCTGGTAGGCAATATTGTGAAAAACCATGTATCTGGAGAGCAAAAAGAAATGCTTCTTGGCACAAAACAGTTTCAACCGGGTGCCAGAGTGTTCGTTGCGCCATTCCAGTGGGGTGATGGCGGTGAAAAAGTGATTGTAATTGGTGTGCCACGTCACACGAAACAATATATTGAAGTGATTATGCAGAGCGTATATATTACAAATTATCGCCTGAAACGGGTGTATGCGCCGACTATTTTGAAGAAGATGGAAATGTCCAAGTTCCAGTGGTGGGGCGATACAGAGCAGGACAAGGCACAAATTCTACAATTTGTGGAAAATAGTAAATGCAGTTTTTCTGAACAGCCCCATTTGTGAAAAAAGCGTTTGGAGCGGCCCGCAGGCCGCGACAAACGCGAATATAAAAAAGAAAATTCCGCTGATATGGCTAGAGCGAAGCGGAAGCCATTTTAAATCGTGGAGGAGTGCCTATGGCAGTGGAGATCACCGAAGAATTTGTCTGGCAGAACATCCCGCGCCGCGCCCGCGACAGCCACAAAGGCACCTTCGGCACCGTGCTGGCGGTGGCGGGCAGTGCCTATTACCGCGGGGCCGCCCTGCTGGCCGCCGAGGGTGCCTTGCGCACCGGCGCGGGCATCGTGACGCTGGCCAGCGTGGAACCGGTGTTGGCCGCCGCCGTGGCCCGCACGCCGGAGTGCTGCCTGTGCCCCTGCATCGCGGGCGCCGAGGGCGGCATCTCGCCGGAGAGCATCCCGCGCATCCAGCGCCAGAAGGCCACGGTGCTGCTGCTGGGGCCCGGCCTCGGCGGGGCGGCTCAGAGCGCGGCCCGCGCGGCCGAGACCCGCACGCTGGTGCAGACCCTTCTGCCTGCCTTTGCGGGCAGCGCCGTGCTGGACGCCGACGGCCTGAACGCCGCCGCGCAGTTGCTGGCGGCGGGGGAAGCCTTCCCACACCCGGCGGGGGAGCTCATCGTCACGCCGCACCCCGGCGAGATGGCCCGGCTGACCGGGCTTTCGGCGGCACAGATCAACGCCGACCGGGAAGAAACTGCACGCACCTATGCGCAGAAATGGAATGCCGTGGTGGTGCTGAAGGGCAGCCGCACCGTGGTGGCCGCGCCGGATGGCCGGGCGTGCGTGAACCCCACCGGCAACCCCGGCCTTGCCCGGGGCGGCAGCGGGGATGTGCTTTCCGGCATGACGGCGGCGCTGCTGGCCTGCGGCCTGCCCGCCTTTGAAGCCGCCGCCTGCGCGGTGTACCTGCACGGTGCCGCCGCCGACCGCACTGCGGCAGTTCTGGGTGAATACGGGATGCTGCCCCACGACATCCTGCCGCAGCTGGGCCGGATATTTGCAGAGCATCAGAGATAAAAAACGGACTGCCGCATGTTTTTTGTGCGGCAGTCCGTTTTTGTCTGCGTATTTCCCGGGCAAAGGCGGCTTACATCGCCAGCACTTCGGCCCACTTTTCCTCGGCCACCGGGATACCGAGTTCCATGTTCTCTTTGCGGCTGCGGTGCTCGCCCATGCCGGGGCAGCGCACCTCGCGGCCCGGCTCGGCGGGCTCGCTGGCGGCCACGTCGGCGGCGATGGCGTCAATGACGGCGTCGGTCAGGTCAGCCGACTGGAACTTTGCCGGGTCGATGGCGATCATGATCTGGGTCAGGCCCACTTCGTCGCCAAAGGTGCCCACCTTCGCCACCGAGTTTGCGCCGGTGAGGATGGTGCCGATCATGTCCAGCAGGATGGAAAGGCCGCTGCCCTTCCAGTAGCCGATGGGCACCATGCGGCGGGTCTTTTCAATGGCGGCAGGGTCGGTGGTGAGCTGGCCGTTCTCGTCGTAGCCGCCGGCCACCGGCAGCTGTTTGCCTGCCAGACGCAGGGTCTCCAGCTTGCCGTAGCTGAACTGGCTCAGGGCGCAGTCCACCATGATGTGTTCGCCGCTGGCGCGCGGCACGGCGAGGATGAGCGGGTTGTTGCCGATGCGGCTGTCCTTCGCGCCCCATGCGGGCATGTTGGGGCAGGTGTTGGACCAGCAAATGCCGATGCAGCCCGCATCCGCCGCCTGCCAGCCGTAGGTGCCGCCGCGCATCCAGTGGTTGTTGTTGCCCAGCGCCACCATGCCGATGCCGAACTGGTGGGCCAGCTCCACGGCGCGGGCCATGGCGTGGCGGGCGTTCAGCGGGCCGAAGCCGCGCTGGCCGTCCCAGCGCTCCATGGCACCGAAGCTGGCGGTGCACACGGCCTCGGCGGCGGGGTCAATCTCGCCCTTGCGCAGGTATTCCACCACCCGGGGGAAGCGGTTCAGCCCGTGGCTGAACACGCCCGCCAGGCTGTTCTGGGCAAAAATTTCGGCGGCTTCGTGGGCACGCTCCGGGCTGAAGCCGTATTTCTTCAGCACGCGCTCAAACTCGGCCAGCATGGTTTCATAAGGTACTCGCATGGGTGCATTCTCCCGTTGTTTCAGCTGTTTTGCCCGGTGCGCACGGCACAGCGGGCGACGCTTTCATTATAGCAAGCAGCCCCGGGCGGCGCAAGGGCAGAAGGGTGGGCGAGAGCGCTAAAAAATCCGTGCGGAATTTGTAGAAAAGTGACATTGCAAAAGAAAAGATAAACTGATATATTAGCCTTGAATCGTCTGCCGAGGGGCAGAACAGCATGAAACGCGGAAAAGAGGAAAAACGATGCAGATCAGCATTCTATTGGCCCAGCAGATCACACAGCTGTTTTTGATCCTGCTCATGGGTTACGCCGTGGTGAAGACCGGGCTGCTGAAAGCCAGCGACAGCAAAGTGGTCTCGGTGCTCATGGTGTATCTGGTGTGCCCCTGCATGATCCTGAACGCGTTCCAGATCGACGACACGCCCGAGATCCGCAGGGGCCTTGTTTACGCCATGGCCGTTGCGGCGGCGATGCATGTGGTGCTGCTGGCCATGACAGCGCTGCTGCGCCGCCCGCTGAAGCTGGACGTGATCGAGCAGGTGAACACCATCTACAGCAATGCGGGTGCGCTGGTCATCCCGCTGGTGCAGGCGCTGCTGGGCAGTGAGTATGTCATCTATTCCTGCGCGTTCATCATCGTGCAGACGGTGCTCATCTGGACCCACGCCAATGCCTGCCTGCAGGGCAGCTTTTCCTTTGAGTGGAAAAAGCTGCTGGAAAACCCGAACATCCTGGCCATTCTGGCCGGTGCTGCCATGTATCTGCTGAACCTGCGCCTGCCCGCGCTGCTGCAGAGCCCGGTGAGCAGCATGGGCAGCATGGTGGGCCCCATCGGGATGCTGCTGGCCGGCATGGCCATCGCGGACAGCCCGCTGCGCAGGGTGTTCTGCACAAAGCGCAACTATCTGGTGGCGTTCCTGCGGCTGCTGGCCTGCCCGTTCGTCATCCTGCTGCTGCTGTGGGCCTGCCATGCGCAGACCTTTGTGGCGGACGGCAAGAACATCCTCATGACGGTGTATCTGGCGGCCATCACGCCCGCCTGCACCACCACCACCTCCATGGCCCAGCTGTACGACCGCGATGCGGCCCACTCCAGCGCACTGTATGTGGTGACGACCCTGCTTTCCATCCTGTCGATGCCGGTGATGATCGGCCTGTTCGACACCCTGCTGTAACCCCCGCACAGAAATTTTTTGACAGAAAACGACGCCCGGCGGCTGGTTTGGGATCAGCCTGCCGGGCGTTTTTGCGATCGGGCAGGGGAGGCGGGCAGCCGCGCCGGGAAACGCATTTTTACAAGTTGAGGTAAAAACAAAGCAGCACGCGATCCGGGTGGCCGCAAAACAAAAAAGACACCACACATTCCTGTGCAGTGTCTTAGGTCTGGTGGAGAATACCGGGATCGAACCGGTGACCTCTTGCATGCCATGCAAGCGCTCTCCCGAACCACCTTGAAACGCACCCCCAGAAAAGCGTGTGTGAATGGGTATGATTTGGCGTTAATACGCCAAATTCGGTTGAAAAGTGTTTTTCTGTCCAACAATCAGCATAGCTGCATGAGAACAATTTAGGCACAGAATTCATTTGGCTGTATTTTACAGTCGGATTTACCTGCTGTCAAGATGTTTCATATCATTCATGCCGCTAAAGTGAGTCAATACTCTTCTATTTCAAATTACATAGCGCAATTTCGACCGCCAAAATCGAAGTTGCGCTTTTTTCATTCCTCAATAAATTTTTTCACCGGAGGTTTTTTACAATGTTTATATCTCATTGTTGCTTTCAGCCCTTGACACAACCGTATGACCCTTGACTACTTTTACGGACAGGCCGGAGAACTCTTTTCGTTCTTCCGCATTCCAAAGGCTCTTTTTCAGGAGCAGCGGTTTCAAGATCTGTCAACCGATGCCAAAACCCTGTACGGCATCCTGCTGGACCGCATGAGCCTGTCTGTGAAAAATGGCTGGCTGGACGAGCAGAACCGGGTGTTCATCATCTTCACGATAGAGGATGTCAAGAGGGCATTGTGTTGCGCAGACAACAAAGCGACAAAGCTGCTCCGGGAACTTGAAAAGTTTGGTTTGATTGAACGAAAACGCAGAGGTCTGGGAAAGCCAAGTTTGGTGTATGTGAAGAACTTTTCGGCAGAATCGTCAAAATCAATATTCCAGAATCGTGATTTTCACGATTCTGGAGGCTTCAAAAACGCAAGTCAAGACCCTTCAAAATCACGATGTAATAAGACTAAAGAGAATGATACTGAAATGAGTGAGACTGATCCCTTCTATTCTGAAGAATCGGATGAGATGAGCAAACGCACCCAACTGGAAGAATTTTTTTCTCAGTCTTTAGAGGTGGAACTTCTGCTCCGGCTTTGCCCGGACGATGAGGACACCATCTATCAAATCGTGGATTTGCTGGTGGATACCTGCGCCACCAACCGCAAGACGCTGCGCATTGCCGGGGACGATAAGCCCGCCGAGGTGGTGCGCAGCCGCTTTATGAAGCTAAACGCCGACCATATTCGCTTTGTGCTGAAGTGCCTTGCAGAGAACAGCAGCCCGATCCGAAACATGAAACAGTATCTGCTTGCTTCTCTATATAATGCACCCACCACAATGCAGCTTTTCTATCAGAACCAAACCAACCATGACTTAGCGATGCGGAGGTGATGAAAATTTCAAAGAAAGCAACCACAATTGCCATCGTCAACCAGAAAGGCGGCACCGGCAAGACCACCACCTGTGAAAATCTGGGCATCGGGCTGGCGATGGAGGGCAAAAAGGTCCTGCTGGTGGACGCTGACCCGCAGGGCAGCTTGACCATCAGCATGGGCTGGCAGCAGCCCGATGAACTGCCCACCACCCTTTCCACCCTGATGGCAAAAGCCATGAACGATCAGAGCATTCCGCCCGGTGAAGGCATCCTGCACCATGCAGAGGGCGTTGACCTGATCCCTGCTAACATCGAACTGGCAGGGCTGGAAGTGTCTCTCGTCAACTGCATGAACCGGGAAAAGATGTTGAAACAGGTGCTGGACAGTGCCAAACGGGAGTACGATTTTATTCTGCTGGACTGCACTCCTTCCCTTGGGATGCTGACCGTCAATGCCTTGGCAGCGGCAGACACCACCCTGATTCCCGTGCAGGCGCAGTACCTGTCTGCGAAAGGTCTGGAACAGCTTTTGCAGACGGTGCAGAAGGTCCGGCGGCAGATCAACCCGAAATTGAAAATCGAGGGAATCCTGCTGACCATGACCGACAGCCGCACCAACTACGGACAGCAGATCAGCAATCTGATTCGGCAGGCATACGGGAAGCACCTGAAGGTGTTTGAACAGACCATTCCACGGTCTGTCCGTGCAGCAGAAACCAGTGCGGCAGGCAAAAGCATCTTTGCCTATGACTCCAAGGGCAAGGTGGCAGAAGCCTACAAATCTCTTGCAAAGGAGGTGCTGGCGGATGCCGATCGACAGCGGAAACTTAGCTCTGAAAGGGCTAGATGACCTGTTTTCCACCGAGGAAAACCGACAGGAGGAACAGCGGGAGCAGGTACAGCAGATCCCCACTGATGCGCTGCACCCTTTCACCAACCACCCCTTTAAGGTGCTAGACGATGAAGCCATGACCCGGACGGTGGAAAGCATTGCTCAGTACGGTGTGCTGGCTCCGCTGATTGCCCGCCCCCGCCCGGACGGTGACGGCTACGAGATCATCTCCGGGCATCGCCGTCAGTATGCGGCTAAACTTGCCGGGCTAGAAACGTTGCCAGTCATCGTCCGCAATATGGATGATGATGCCGCAGTTTTGCTCATGGTGGACAGCAATCTCCAGCGTGAAACTATCTTGCCCAGCGAGAGGGCGTTCGCCTACAAGATGAAGCTGGAAGCCATGAAGCATCAGGCAGGACGTCCTACGCAAGATAATTATTCCCAAGTTGGGAATAATTTCGGTACACTATCTAGTGAGGAGATGGCTGAAGAACTCGGAACTAGTAAGAATCAAATTTTCCGCTATATCCGCTTGACCAACCTTGTCCCCGAACTGCTGGACATGGTGGACGAAAAGAAGATTTCCTTCAATCCTGCTGTGGAATTGTCGTATCTCGACACGAACCAACAGCGGGATTTTTTAGAAGCGATGCAAGACACCCAGAATGCGCCGTCCCTT
>ENA-UOJO01005119-UOJO01005119.1-human-gut-metagenome-genome-assembly--contig:-P57-NODE-5119-length-10684-cov-4.326936_pt1 | contig 10684 bp, 6 predicted proteins | sample MGYA00242351_ERZ723898 | MGnify/ENA metagenome assembly ERZ723898 | reverse complement strand
GCATTTTAAGTAACGGTCATAGGAAAAAGATGTCACCATATGCGAAATCCCAGACTTGTCTGCAATGCTTCTATATTTCTGTATTATGTTATAATGCGGATGAACCCATCCTCTTCTTCCGTGGTTGAGGGCAAGGCATTTTGCACTTACAAAAGCGGCATTAGGTTGGTAGCATGCTAAAAAAACATCAAGGATATTCCGGTTTATGGCCGTATCATAAATGTTTTTCATACTACCGTGATGCGGTATAAGAACGGCCTTGTATTCATTGTCGAAACGGAAATTTTGTTCGTTCAAGCAATTTAAAGTCATGTTCGTGGCATCTCCTGTAAACAAATAAGAACATATCGGCTTATTCCAATTTGTCAACAACGTAATCAAGGCAATTGTCGAGCCTGAATTGATCAGAAAACTACGGGAAGTGTTGAATAATGTCATTGTCGGGTATAAGTCTGCCCGATAGGTAAGTACATTCAGGCAAAACTTCATGCCTCCCGGTAAATCAAGGAAATATAAGGGAGGATTCTCTTCTGAAATACTGAAATATGGATTACGAAATTGCATCGTATAATATTTGTTAATCCAGACCATATCGACACTTTCCCGGCTTATCAGGTTAGGGAATAACGCATCAATCAGGCTGTATTTGGATTCGTCTACTATCTGTAAGCCATTTTCCGTACCGCCAACTATCACTTTTTCCAAAAAATTCAAATCGGTCAACTTCTCGAAATGATTGAAATGGTCGCTGTCAAGATGGGATATGAGGACACATTGAACACTGTTATTATTGTTTCTGATTTCTGCATTGATATCCTCTATCGATTGGGCTGTCTTGGAATCAATTGGATATGTTGTCCCCATATCCAATATTGCCAGACATTTTCCGCCTGGATATGTGCAGCTGACCACTACGCATAATCCTTGTCCGACAGCATAATGTGTTATTTTAAGTTCAATCATGTTTCTATCCTTCCATCACTCCGTAAAGGCCCGGATTCATGTTTTCATCCGAGATTAAATACATGCTATTGCTCGTTTCCGGAAATTTCTTGCCCATAATGGATAATGAAAAATCACGGAAACGGAAATACCATTCTGTTTTGTCTTTAGATTCTTTCTTCCGCAATTCTATCCGGGAGAATCCGAGTTCCATGATTCCCTGCAATGGCAACGTCCACCGGTCGCCTGTAAAGGCTGATGCCAAGGCAATGCCGCAAAACATTTTCATTTCATTGTTCCATGCGGTCAAAAGGGTCATTTCAAATTTCATTGATTCTGCCAATCCTCCCAAATATCCCATGCTGCATGTCCATGTAATGCCGTTCCAGTCGCTTCCCAGTTCTTCCATTCCGATGGTACCGGCGATTTTCAGGTCCCGAAATTTATTCATCTTACATTCATTGCCGGCAACGATGAAAGACTTGACAGTGACAGGGAAACAGGCAGCTAACGAGCCTTTCCTGCTTTGCACGTTTTCTGTTGTAAAAGTAAAATTCTGCATGGACGTGCTGAATACATAACCGTCAGTGGCACTGTTTATCAGAACTTCCAGTCCCTTGAAACTTATGCTTTCATAAGAAAGGATGTCCATTTGTTCATTGCAATACAACTTCATGCTGCCGTCAAATCGGAACCGACAATTATTGCCTTCTGTCCTTAACGAGGCAGAAGTTACGGACAAAAATTCTATCATGCTATTTTGCAGGTAATACGTTTGAGGACCTTCCAGAACAAAATCATAATAACTGCCTTTTTCGTCCGTTTGCAGGCTTCCATTAAAGACAAGGCTGTTGCCGTACATTCCCTCATTCCCTGTCACAGGACTGCCGAACAGGCTGTTTATCAGCAATTCTACTTTCACGTGAAAATCTTGGACTGTTCCGTCTACAATCTTCAGACGCAAAGAGCGCACTTTAAAGGCAAATTCGTGGTAATCCTCAAATGATAGCATGTTTCCGTCCTCATAGGAAATGAGAACATTTGCGGCAGACAGGTCACCGTCGTTTATGTACTGCGACTCAAAAGCCACATACGATGCCTTGAATTGTCCGGGATCAATGCCATGTTTAAGGAATCCAAGCTCTTCCGGCAGTGCTGCAAGGTCGGATTGTATTTCAAAAGCGACACAGCCGGTCCATTGTTTTTCATACAGGATGGACGACAGCAACGGGTCTTCCAGTTTCCTGTTTTGGGAAATGACATGTTTCAGCCTTTTATCCGCCTCGTTTGTCTCATTCTCTGTCAATGACACGCTGAACCTTTCAGGAGTTCCCATCTGCTCGCTTAGAGATTCTGTTGTTCCCGTTTTGACTACAAACAGACTTCCGGAAGATTCCCATAAACGTGGGGATAGCAGAAAGCGCCACCCTGCAATTTTTAGGTTAAAGACATCAAAGGCATCAAGCAGAATTTCATTGAACACGGCTCCGGTTTGTTCCACACTGGCCTTAAGAGCTTCTTTGTCTGTATAAGCCGTATGCGACAACCCTGTAAGCCTGGCTGTATCTTTGTATCCTTTCTGTGTGGCTTGCTCCAGCCTGTTTTCATCTATCCAATATGGGGTTCCGGCACGTTCTTTTAAGTCTGTCAGAACCAGAAACAGGCTGTTCGACAGCAGCCCTAGATAAAATGCGGGTGTCAGTCTGCTGAATGCCAATCCTGGTCCGCTCGTCTCGGATGCGGCAATACGCAGCCAGCGCACTTCCTCCCCGTCCATGCAGATTTTCATTCCGTTGCCTGTTACGGCAAATGTGTAGGTTCCTGACAGTTTTTTTTCCAGTCTGGCGAGGCCGGTTTCAATGCTTGCCCTTCTCAAAGGGGCTATTTGGGTATTTTCGGCTTCTTCTGCCAATGACTTTCCTTCCCGCATTTTCCAGTAAGGGAAGGAGGGAAAGACAGCGTCCGGAATGCGCAATGCAGGCAATATGGCCACACGGTTTATTTTCCCGCCGCTGACATAATAATTTGCCTCTTGCGGTTGTGTATGGTATCCAGACTCCGGAAAGGAAACGTATGACGTTGTCGGTACATGGTTTGTTTTCTTTTTCCCGATGAAGGCCGGACAGCAACTGTGGAAACGGAAAATGTCACCGGCCTTAAGATCCATGTATTCTGATCCCGAAAGTCCCAGACGCAACTTCCCGCCTGACAGGACTTTCGCTGCTCCGTCGGGTGAAAAATACCATATGGGCATGCCGTCTGCACTTAATCTGCAGGCTGGTTTGAATGAGAATGCCTTAGGCAGTTCCACCCTCACGGTCTTCCCGTAAATAGTTTGATAAAAGGTTTCAACCTGCATATCATCAGCTAAGGCCATATATGTGCCATCTGCCTGTCCGGGTGTGAAATGCACGTTTAAAAGAACCGGACTATTCCATGAAAAGATATCCGACCACAATGACCGGATGACGGAACGGCGCAGGCGTTTGTCATATTGCTCAATATTGTAGCATAACCCTATAGCATAGTCACTCGGAAAGACATTTATCTGAAAGGAGTAAGTGCCGCCGGATGACCTGCGGACTTCGTGCCCTGTATAAGTGGAGTTGCCCGAACTGAAAGTGAAGCTTCCGTCAAACACGGTTTCTTCCTGCCCGTCATTCCATTCCCCGCCTTTATGCAGTGCCAGGCTGTATCTACCGAAAAAAAAGATTCGGTCGCGTGTCTGTTTCATAGCCAAACGGTTTGTGCTCTTTTATTCAAATCTGATTCTGTCTCCAAGCAGCAAGGTCATTTCCTTGCACGGTGAATACACCGGGTATAACTTTCCGGCTCTGTTTCTGTACAGTTTTACCCCCGACAAATCCTTTATCCCCGATTGCTCCAGAATGTCTCCCAGTTGTATTCCCAATGAATGCCATTCGGCATTTCCGTTCACTTCAATCCGGATTTGGGGCAACATGAAGCTTTTCCCACGGAAATATTGGTAACATACGTCCGGAACCCATGTGGCCCGCCGCCTCATGTTCACCGTAGCCTGATGCAGATTTTTCATGTCGGCAGCCGTTATGAGGCAGATGTTGTCGGCATAGACCAAATCTCCTCCGCCTGTACGTTCCGGATATTGCGCCGGATAGACCAGGCGCATTACCGGATTAGTGAAATCCTTGAACAGCAAGTCTGCCATCCCGGCACCGCCTTGCAGTTTTGCGTCACCAGACATCGGTGTAGGAGGGGGGACATCAAAATTCATGCTTCCCGCAAACGGGTCAACCGTGAGTTTTCCGTTCCGTCTGATGATTGTATAACGTGCGGTTCCGCTACCGGCGAATCCGCTCATTCCGTCAAGGACTGATGTTCCCACCTCATCCGGCACATTCTGGTACACAGCATACTCCGTCAGTAATGACATTCCTTCAAAAATGTCTGTATAACCGTCTTGAGGGTTGTAGCCGTAATGGAAAAAGGCATACTCGCCTGCCGGGATGGGTACGTTCTCTATAATCTTCATCCGGATATCATTTAACAGGCTGTCACTTCCGGCAGTAGATTCCAATGAAAGTACAGCCTCCGTCATCGACAGGTAATCCGTCTCTATTTCTGCCGGTTCCGTAGTGTAATAAGCCGTTTTTACCTTCAGAAGCAGCTTTTCGTTTCCGGTTTTTGTCAAGGCAAAACAAGTCCCGTCATAATCCTTCCATCCCACAGCTTGCCGGTCCAATTGGATTGCAATTTCCTGTCCTGATGTCATGTCATCGGGCCTTTCACCGTAAAAATATAAGGTTTGTCCGTTAGCTTGCGCAAGAGGATAAAATGCTTGTTGCTGGAGCTTGAAATTCAGTGAGGGACCTGTACATAAACCTCTCTTTATGGCAATGGACAATTCTTCAGCTGAGTCGGGGACCGTCACAGAATCACCACTGACGGTCTGAAGCCCGTCACCGTAATCAAATTGGTACACGGCAGGAACTGCCAGTTTCAGGCTTGCAAGTCCACCGCTGAATTTACAGGATTCCACATCCGGCTTGCGGACTTCCACAACCACCGGATCTGATTTGGGTGACGTGCCTGTATCATTTTTATACCATGCTCTTAGTGTGTAGACGGCATTCCGGCTCCAAGTCATATTGCTTACATCCATTTTTCCGTCTTCCAGTTCTGCATTCAGTACCCGGACACCATCTTCATACAATTCTCCGATGACGGTGGCTGTTTCCGGTCTGCCGGAAAGCTGCACGTCCAGCCGATTTTCAATGTATGAAACAGATTGTATGTCCGGGCTTGAGGGGTAGATATCTATTTCCGGAGTGGGTGCACCGTTTATTTCAGCCTGACCGTCTTTCATGTGAAAATTCAGCGTAAAGGTGAATCGGGGGGCTTCAAATGCTACGTCAAGTTCATCCAGTCCAATCCGCATGTGTGGCAATTCTATAAAACAGGTCCTTTCCTTGCCGTAACAATCCGAATAGGCAAGTACCAGCTTATCCGACAGGTGAAACAGCGGACTGTTCCTTCTTACGTATAACACAAGTTCGCCCCTGTCCGATATTGTCCACCGTTTCAATTGTGCCCGCTCGGAATAGACTTTTACAATCGAGCTGGTAATACCTGAATCCTGGTCTGATATATACAAATAAAGTTCATCCCCTTGCGTTACCAGGGATTTGTCAATGGTCAGTTTTCCGGATGCTCCATACCATGTGCTTGTGGCAGGCAGGCGTTTCGTCACATCCGTGGTATTTTCACGGCTGATGCAAAGCGAACAGTTCCCGTCGCAGATGTCCTTTGCCGTAACTTCGTACATCAGGTGAAGGTCGTCTTCCGTAATTCTGACGTTCTTGATGTCTTTTACCCCCGTTTCCATTTTACTTCTGCCTTTCCATTTCAATCCATGAATCATAGTCTTGTCTGAACTTCTCCGGCACCATGCAGCGTGCGTTTGTTTTCTTCTCCTCATCCGTCAGTCTTGTTTTGGAATCGGATACCGCAATGCCGTTCGCCATGAGTGTCCTGCCGTTGTCAAGGGATACTACGTATATGTCACTGTCCTGTTCCGGGGTTTTCGATATGCCCTGTATTTTCGACAGTCCGTTTTCTGTCAGCACAAGGTCATCCTCTGTGAGCAGTACAAAAGGTTTCAGACCTTCTGCCGTCATAATCAGGTGTCCGAGGGTTGTAGACAATTCCAGGCCGTTTTCCAGCACTAATAGTCCCAGTGCCTGTCGCAAGGGCGTTCCGCTTATGGCAGTGATAGCAGAGCACGAACCGTCGTGGCATACGACAACATCTCCTTTGCGGACATTTTCCACAGGGATTTTCATACCGTTTTGCAAGGTAATGCACGTGCCTTTCACGAAACAGTCCTTGTAGATCTCTATTGGCGGCAGGATATACGACCTTTCTGACAGGTTTCGGCTTGAGTTGTCTGTAGTTATTATGAAAGTTACAGCGTTACCGTCTGTCGTCACGGCTTCTATGTGCAGGGTACAGGTCACCTGTGTGTACAGTTCTTTCAGGATATCGTTATATGGCAGCTTCCAGTTGGGGTTGAACTCCCACGCGATGGTATGCATGTTCCTTAGCCCGACGGGGGTGGGGCACTCAGCATTAGCATACCGGCGTGGAGAATCCTTGCGGTAGGTGACCGTCAGATAATACCTGTCAATCAAAGCCAGATCGCCGTTCTTTACATCTATTTGCCCTTTGAACGGGATATACAGACATCCGTCCTTGCGGGCGTCTGGATAAAGATAATCAAATATATACCAGCCTGCATTGTAATAGGAGATGTTGATCTGGTCTTTGCCTTTTTCCTTTTTTATTACAAGGTCGTCGATGTGGAACTCACCTTGTATGTCAATTTCAAATTCACCCAAAGTCAGTTCACCCAAATAGCAGTACGCTTCGTTTCCGGCTGTCACCTTGTTCAGTCCGGCCTTTATGATTACGTCTTTGTAATTCCTTTCTTTTATCGGGCATACCGCATCAATGATGTTGTTGTCGCCTGTAAAATCGAATTTCAGGTTTTCCGCTATCACGTCCCCGCTCTCTTTGTCCAGTACACTAAGGGTCAGTATGTCATAGCCTTCCTTTTTGGCCGATTCAATTAATATACGCACCAGTATCTTGCCATGATCACCGGCGATGTATGCTACATGCAGGACCTGCATGCGGCAATCATCACAATCATAGCCAGTTGTTAGCATGCGGTGTCCGTTCTTACCGTTGAATGCTTTGTAGGCCATGGGGAATTTGCTCTTCACATTGTCTTCTCCATGCATCAGTGCTATCACATGTCTCAAAGCCTCTTCTTTTTCATGGCCCGTAGAGGGGGCACAAGTAATGTCTTTCATATTCTTATGATTTTTTTATATTATAGAATATCCATAGGTTTGCCATAATTTTCGCATTCTGCATCATCATGACTACCTTCAATACCCTTTTTTAATAATATCAGGTATGCACCTGGCAGCATGTAAAGATAATCCTGCCAAATACTTTTTCGCTTCACCTACAACCTTTCGTATCAGCTCCTCCCTGCATGTCGGGTCAATCAGTTGGAAAGTTTCCTTTCTTCTGAAATTCCGTAAATCCCTGTTATCCAGTTCCTGGTAACCGTCCCGGTTGTTACAAGGCCCGATTGTAAATCCCTTGGCATCATTGCAGATATAGCACCATATTCCTTTATACCTGAAATTATATACCAGCAGCGAAGAACTCTTGTCCGTGAGCGATACCGTGTCCACATCCTTTTGCATTTCGCGGTCGTTCTTCACGTTCCATTCCACGCCTTCCAAAGCTTTCAGTCCGTCAAACACCCCGCTCAGCACATCATACTGCGTATGCCATTTCACATGCTTCATAGCCTCCCTGAAATCCCTGTCCGCATCCTTGCTGCAATACAGGTTATAAGCCACCTCCCAGTTGGCAGCTACCGCCTCTCTGAACTCCAACGCAACCTGCGGGTCATTCAGTGCCACATCCAGCAGCTCCCCATATTGCCGTATCATCTCCCTTTTAAAACCATCCGCTTCCAGCTTCCAGCAATTCTCTACCCAATGCTTGATAGCCGTATCATACCCCAGCGTCATCCGGTTTTGCTCCGTCCATAACTCTGCGAAGTCCGGCTGATACCTGCGTGGCGTAAGATACACCCCGATAACCCTTTCTGCACCATCCTTCCGCACCCTTTCCATGTACATTTCCAGCTGATGCTTTCCGTTCACCATTCGGTCATTGGCAAGCATCTTGTTCTCTATCACCACAGCACGCTTCTTGTCCGTAGTCCGAATCAGGATATCAATGTTTTTCCATTCCCAGTGTTCATCCTTATTCGGGTGGATTTCACATTCGTGCCCTTTAAAATACGCCAGATCCTCGGCCTTAAAAACCCCGGCATCTGCCCGGTGCAGTTCCTCCAGAAATAAAACAAAAAACTCCCGCTTCATCGAAAGCATCATTCCGATAAAGCTGGAGTGTAAATAGCGCTCGTTGTGCCAGTTGAACATCGAGCAGAACAAATTGAATCTCTGTGGTTTTACTTTACTTTTTTTGTAAATGTTGAGGCTTTCCTTCAGGGAAAGCAAAGCTGTCGATTTATCCATTGAATTTTTCTTTAGCTATATTCAGTAGAAACACCGCATTCCCGATGATATACCGCCGCCACATTCGCTTCGGTTCCTTAATCAGTCGGTACAGCCATTCCAGACTGTGCTCCTGCCACCACATCGGAGCCCGTTCCACTGTTCCCGCAAAGAAATCAAACACCGCCCCAATGTTCCCGCAGTGACAGTTGATGTCCAGTTCCTTCCAGTGCGTATACGTCCATTTCTCCTGCTTGGGAGCCGTCATTCCAATCCACAGTAAGTCCGGTTTTGCCGCATTGATGGCACCAATAATCGCCCTGTTGTCCTCCTCGCTGAATTCCGGCTTGTAGGGTGGGGAATAGGTTTCTACAGTAATGTTCGGATACACACGGGCCGCCTTTTCACGGATAAGCCCCAGCACCTTCTCGCTGCTTCCCATAAAGAAACACTTGCCCCCTTTGCGGTTCAGCCGTTCCATTTCCAACTCAAACAGATCCCATCCTGCAATACGCTCCGTCGGTTGCGATTTTGCTTTCAGCCAGCGGCAGGCCATAACGATGCTGGCTCCGTCTGGAATCAGAATATCCCCCTTTTGTAGAGCTTCTGCAAATAGCGAATCTTTCAGTGCAGTGTTGTAGCTATGGGCGTTTATGGTGTTGATTAATACTTTCCCTTGGGGAACTTGGGAAAGGATTTCTTTATTACCAGTGATGGTTAGTTCTTTTAGTTTTAGCATGATTAAATTAGTTTGAAAATAGCTTTCCAGTCATATTCCCCATCTTTGAATGTTTGTGAAAACAATCTGGCACAGCATCGTAGTAAATACGCTACAGCCAATATAATAATAAACATGATGGGGATATTGAGAGGAAATATATTGTTCATTTTATCTGTAAATAAAATGGATTGTACTAAATAGATTTCTAGGCAAAGTCCTCCAACAAAGCGGATTATCCATCCCATTGTTTTATGCGAATACCACTGCTTTAATGTTTGGTTACTGCAAACTTTATAAAAATAATAAACGATGGCAAGTAAAGGAATTAATGAAACAATTTGCAATTCTGAGATAATAACATATTTTTTCCCAGCAAACAAAATTGCATAATATATCACGGTGTTGGTTATTAACTTTATTAAGTCAGTTTTTAAATGAAAGTTCCATTGCTTTTGCAAAATTCCCATTATAGCTCCTAGTAGCATAAATAAAAAGTAGTGGCACCATTTAAAATATGTGTTTCCATACATATTATAGTCTGCTGGTCTTTCTATCATGACATACCAAATTATGCAAATCAATCCTACTGCTCCAAACACCCATTTCAAGTGGTGTAGCATAAATCTTTGTATGAAATATAGTGCTACATAATATATCATAATGCACGTAACAAACCATCCACCACCATGAATGATAGTATAGTCCATACTAACTTTTTGATTCAATAAGAATGCTCCTAATATAGCCCATGCAAATACAGTCGGATAGATTCGGTTAATTCTGCGTTTATACCAGTTGTCGAATCTTCCCATTCTTCCTAAAAAGAGGGTAAAGCCGGAACAAAAGAAAAATAAAACATCACCAATGGCACCTCCGGTAGCTAATATACTATACTTCCCATACAAGAGTTCCATATGGGAATTGGTAATGAGTAATGCGGCAAAAAATTTTAGAAAATCAATACCTATGTTTCTTTCTCTCATAAATTCTCATAATTGAGTACTTGTCGTATAATAGGAGCCATATCATAATATTTATATTCTGCAAGCCTACCTCCAAAAATAACATTTGTTTCATTTTGAGCTAATTCTTTATATTTTTTGTATAGGATGCTATTTTTTTTATCATTGATAGGATAATATGGCTCCATTCCTTCTTTCCATTCTGTAGAATATTCTTTGGATATTATTGTCTTAGGACAATTCTCGATATCTTGACCAAACATTTCAAAATGTTTATGCTCAATAATTCGGGTATAAGGAACATCTTTTTCTGTGTAATTAATGACTGCATTTCCTTGATAATTTGAGCAATTATGCATTTCTTCTTGAAAATATACTGTACGATATTCTAGTTTTCCATAACAATAATTGTAAAATTCATCAATTTTTCCAGTAAATACAATTTTTTTAGCTTGATTTTCCCAAATCTTTCTTTC
>ENA-UOJO01005114-UOJO01005114.1-human-gut-metagenome-genome-assembly--contig:-P57-NODE-5114-length-10687-cov-5.677953_pt1 | contig 10687 bp, 6 predicted proteins | sample MGYA00242351_ERZ723898 | MGnify/ENA metagenome assembly ERZ723898 | reverse complement strand
TTTTATGGATTTTCTGTTTATGGGTTATTTGTATCCGGTTTTTCTGGATTACCTGTTGATGGCTTATCTGTACCCGGTTCTTCTGGATTACCTGTTGATGGCTTATCTGTACCCGGTTTACTATTATCATCAGACACTTCATCCTTTGCCTCTGCTGTAAGCTCTATTGTTCCGTATACCGATGATTTAGACCAGCCCATGCCTGTTTCATCATTCCAGCTTAAGGTTCCGATTCGTGCTCCAGAAGCATCAGCATCATTTATCTGGAATTCAAGGCCAATCCTGTCACCCTCTTTTGGCTGTATATCTGTCCACTTAAATGCTGCCTCGATCACATATCCATCCCCAGTCACTTTTGCGGAAGATTGTACATTCTCTTCCAGACATTTCTTTCCATTGAAAGAATGCTCATTCTCATAATTGATCCTATACTGCTTATCATCGTCATCATATGACTCTGTCTTGGCATTATTCTCATCGATAAATACCTCGAGTGAATCCTGCTGATATGCATCTCCACCGTCTTTATTAAGCACCGGATCTTTAACTGTTGCATATACATAAAGGTTTTCGTCATCCCACAACACCTTGGCATCTGCTGTTACAGAAGCTTTAAGGTTTATTGTAAGAGGAATAGCCACAGCCTTATCCCATGCACTGTCGGCTTCTCCGTCAATCTTTACAGTTCCTTTTGTCACTCTTTCAATGCCAGGCTTGAGAGTAGCCTTTGCATAATATTTGCTGCTTGTCTCCTGCTTTCCTGTAAGGTCGTTGAAGTTTACAGCTTTATCTTTATTCATAACTTTTACATCCATGCCGATAGTCTTTGCAACTTTTAAATCTGTCATAGGTACTTTGATGGTTGCACGGTATCCACCATCAACAGCCTGTGCCTCAGAACGCTTAACTGTCCTCTTTACCGGTGTCACATCTCCTGCTGAGTTTGTCTCATCCACATATACTGTAACTGCATCCGTATCATCTATTGTGGCATCCTTTACGCTTACAAGTACATTTAATCCATCCTTATCCCATGTTGGAATAAAAGCTGCCTGTGTATCATCATCCGAAAAACTGTATTCTGTTCCGGATATTGTATCACCTTTCTGCTCAGCTACAACGATATCCTGTATTGACGGCTCAAGCTTTGTGGCATCTACATAAGCCCAGTATGCAGGCTTTGCCTTGTATTTTCCATCAAAAAGCAGTGGACACTGCTTTGATCCGTCAGCTCCTCCACCTAGATTTGACTGTGAATGAAGCCATGAATTTGGCTCAATAACTCCCCACACAGTGATTCCTGCTACATTTGTACCGTTTTTCTTTAAGTCCTTTGCAGCATCAAAAAGCTGTTTGTGACAGTATGCCATCTTTGTATACTCGCTATCTTTTGAAGCTGCTCCTGATTTGTAAGCTGCGCTTGCCTGGAAATCCAGCTCTGTAAGCTGAACCTTTCCTGCTGCTTCGGCATATTTTTGTGCGACCTTCTTAAACTGTGCTGCTGAGAAGCTGTCCACACTGTAATGTGCCTGCATACCAAAAGCATCAAGTCGTGTTCCCTCTGCTGATTTTACGTCACTTATTAGCTTTATGATTCCTTCTGACTTGATATTGTCTGTCTCTCCGAAATCATTATAGTAAAGCTCTACATCCTTAGGCGCATATTTATTCGCATACTTAAATGCATTGATTATGAACTCATTGCTCTGGTATACATGCCACCAGCTCGAATTGTTCCCATGACGTATCTCATCAAGGCTTTCTGCCGTGCTTACCGTATCAGTACGGTATGTATTGCCGATAACGGCCTCATTTACTACATCCCAGCCATAGAAAAGTCCATCATATTTTCCATTTGCCGCCTCTCCGAAGTAGTGGTCGAATACACTTGAGATATACCACTCAAGTCTGCGGTTCATAGTCTCTTTATCTACATATGGCTGACTGATATCATAGTTCTCATGGAAGAACCATTCCTGAGTCTGTGAATGCCATACGAGCACATGACCTCTTATGCGTATCTTCCTGTCAGGATTTGCCTCATTCCACTCCAAAATCTTATCCACCATCGCATCAGCTCTTGAGAAATCAAGGCTGTCCCCTGCGTCATTTACCACCGGTACCAAAAGATCCTGCCCATCAAACTGAACTGTTTTTGTTTTAACCGAATTCTCAAGCTGATAATTAAAAAGTGCATCCGGTTTTAATTCATTTCCAAATGTAACTGCATTAAAATGCTTCTCCACAAGCTCCATGAGCGTATCGTCAGTGATCTCACTTAACATGATACCTGTTCCTGCGATTGCATCTTTTCCAAGAGCATCATCGCTTGTGACAGAGTCTTTCCAGTCCTCAATATCCTTCTCTATCTCAGGTGGTGCCTTTGGTGTTGTATCAGTTTCCACCGTCACACTTACGAGGCTGATAGCTGATTCCGAACCGGCCTTATCAGTAGTCATAAGACCAACTGCTTCCATATTACCTTCACCTGTCGGACTTATCGAGTATTCTTCTTTGCCTGTAAGTTCATACTGCGTATTTGCGGGATCAGCATCTTCCTGTCCACTCTTGTAGACCTTTAGCGAAACTGATCCTTTCTGATCCTTCACCTTAAAGGTCACAGATTTTACAGTTGACATATCAACAGTCTCCGGCAGTCTCCATTTAACCTGATCGTACTGATTGTTAAATGTCACTTTCCACACACCATCTGTCAGCTCATAGCCGGCATTTCCCCAGTCTACTTTCAATTGATCAGCTGTGTATGTCGTTTTCTTTATATTCTGCTGAACTTCATCAGCGAATACTAACGACTGCGCCTGATACGCAGGTATAAGCGGTGTGCCCCCTGTGGCAAGCATAGTACTGCACACCGCAATACATACTCCCTGTTTCAATAGTTTTTTTCTTTTCACCCCATGTCCTCCTTACATGTGTATTTGTAATTACAAAAACACTCTACCATAAGAGAGATTTTAAAATATGGGGCAAATTATAGAATATAACAAGCCAAATTATATCTGCGATAAATAAATTCAAATAATAGTAAGTCTGCGGTACCAGATCCCTTGTATATAAAAATCAATAAATCCTGTAATTTCCTGAAAGTGCTAACATCGCAAACATATAAAGGAAATTGTCATAGTATCTCCTGTCCCCTGTCCTAAGTGGAGTATTCCAGAACTTTTCAACACATTGCTTTGCATATTTTCCATCTGCTGCGAGTGAAGCTTCTGCATTAACAGCAATGATTGCTACAGGGTGAAGTGCCTTCTCATCAAGCGGTGTACCATCTATAAGAAATACACCATCCCAATTGTCCTTCTGATCCTCACAATAAAACTTCTGAAGCCTTTCTGCCGTTTTAATCTGCCACGGATCTGCATCAAACCACAGATGATCCATCGCTATATTGGCGATCGTGCGGTATGCATCACTGTAATACCAGTCATGTCTTCCAAATATTTCCTTATGACCCGTATGAGGCTTTCCGTCATAATCTGCATATTCTGCGCTAAGTCCTGTCTTTTCATGGCATGCACTGTGCAGATATGCTCTGCTGGCAGCTGCTGCTTCTTTCCAGAAGTCCCGGTCCTCCTCATAAGCCCTTTGGGCAAAAAGTTCATAAAAATGTGGCAGATGGTATGAAGGATCACTGAAATCCATATTTGTGACAAACTTTATCAGCTTGTTGGAAGGCTCCCACATTGGCTCTCCGCTGTGTCCCGGCTCACCCTTGTGTACACACTCCCTTAAGATATTTTGTGCCTCTTTGCTGTAGCAGAATATACCATCGCCATCTCCCCATCTTTTAGAGGCGAAAAACAATGCCATTGCAAAATACTCTTCACCATCAGGTGCCGGTCCATCGGCATTTCGCTTTCCATTTGTCTGACATGACCACGCAAAATAATTTTTTGCCGGACCATCTTCTATGTACATATATGTGCGCACCCATTTCCACAGTCTGTCAAACTCTGCTTTTTTATCCAGCTGTACACATACCATCATGCCATATGACATTCCCTCGGTTCTCACATCATGATTGCCGGTATCCTCCATATATCCCATATCATCACCGGCTTCATGATAAAAACGCTCATCATCATTACCATAGAATATCGTATTAAAAGTATCCTCTACCCTTTTTTGTATCTCTTCTTCAGAATATCCACATTCTTTGAACACATTTCTGTATTCGCCTGTCTTATATGCTCCTGCCATTTTTCTCTCCTTTTTGTCCCTGTTTTACTGTATCCCGCACATGAAATTTACAAATCTGTGTCTGCATGATGTCCAGGATTCATTATCTCCTTTTTTGAACCATTCTTTCTGTGCACTGTCCTTAATTCCGTATATGTCTGTTATGCTCCCGATGATATCATCAGATATCGTGCTGTCTGCCATTATTATCATAATTCCTTTTATCCTGCCTTCGCCGGACAGATTATCCATGATATTTGCTATCTTTCCCTGATGTATCCAGCAAAAATCTCTTTCGTCCGAAGCACACTCAAGCACACCTACTCTGCCGGTGTCACAGCTATCCTCTCCATAACCGGCTGGTGTATAAACATAATTCATCCTGACCTGTCCGTCTCCATCACACGAATAATGGATATGTATCTGACCATGATCTGTTTTCTTAAGTTCATGCCAGCTAAAGTTCCTCTCAGGTACCTCAGCGAAGTTTACAGCCCTGTTATATCCGAACCCGACAGGTGCCGCAGGGTTTACTACAGCTGTTCCATTTACCATAAATGTCACATAGTTAAATCCCTCTGCCGGATTGCCTATTGTTTTTTCCCAGTAACTATCATTTTTCTTTGATCTGTAAAGAAGCTCCTCCGTGCCATTTTCAAGAACTACGCTCACGCTTTTTGCATCAGGTGCAAAAAGATTTACTTCAATGCTGTTATCCTCCGTCACACGGATACCACGTATGACATCCGGATATTTGCCAGCCGGTTTTCCATCCTCGTCATTTTCGAACTGTATCTGCCTGTACACCGGATCAAAAAATACCATGCTCTCATCCGCCTGTACCGGTGTGGTAAAATCAATATTCTTTGATCTGACCGGGACAGCTTTATTAATATCATCAAGTTCTGCGTCATCCCATGTAAAAAGAATCTGTGCGAAATCCTTAAAGCTCTTTCTCCATACATGCCATTCATGATAGCCCTCATATACTTTTTGTGTACTGTTTTTCCCCTGTCGTGAAAATTCCTTTACCATCTCATTGATTCCAAGCAGTATCTCTTTTTCTTCATCTCCTGCCGACATAAAGACAGCTTCAAACCGATATGGGCTGTCGATGATTTTTTTCATGAGATGTATTGCAACACCTGAAAATACTCCAACTGCTGAAAAAAGCTCCGGGTGTCTTGCCGCTATATCCGTAGCCTGTCCTGAACCAAGTGAAAGTCCTGCCACAGCACGGTTGTTTCTTCCTTTTTTGACCTTAAAATTTTCCTCTATATAAGGGATTATGCTGTTTACAAGCTCACTGTCAAAATCTCCCGGAAAAAATACAGGGTATTCGTTATCCTTAAATGCGTAGCCACTGCTTGCAACTATGATCATCGGCACACATTTTTTGTCTGCTATCAGATTGTCCATGATGAAATTCATCTTACCCTGCCATACCCATCCGGTCTCATTCTCCCCGACACCATGCTGTAAATACAATACAGGATACCTTCCATCTCCGCTCTCATATCCGGGTGGAGTATACACATAGCTCTCCTTTATGTGACCGTTTACCTGTGAGGTATATTTGCACAGACTTACCGTTCCATGCGGCACATCCCTGACAAAATAGAAATCCTCGCCCTCTTTTGGCACTTCAAATGTGTTTATTGCAGCAAAACAGCCATATGATATAGCCGCATGAGGATTTGTTATACAGACATCATCTACATACCAGAAATAATAATGCATTGCCCAGTGGAAATCTTTAATGTTTGCCGAAAATCCACCCTGCATATCAGGCTTTAACTGTATGCGTTCTGAGCTGAAATAGCCTCCCATTCCGGCTACTTCTACTTTATTGGCATTTGGCGCATAGATATAAAAGGTAACGCTTCCATCATCCTCAAGTGCGACCGAGCATCTGTTATTGTCCATTGATGATGGTATCGTGCCTATATACAAAGCACCATTTTTTAAATCATCCAAAATAAAATCCCCCCATTCGTTTATTGATATATACAAGTGTAAACGAACAGGGGCTTGTTATTCTATTAATAAATTGCCAAACAGTATTCAAATATTGCTAATTTTCATTTACCTTTTGCTGTAAATAATCAAAATATATCTGTGGATTGCAGGCATTGTACTCCTCCATATACTGATCCCAGGCAGCATCAAAATCATCTGCCATTATCACCTGTGGCAGCCACCTCTTCTTAACTGCCTCAAGATTATTTTTTACTTTTCCACATTCGGATGTCGTAGGAATCGAATCTGAATATGAGTACATCGGATACCATGAACCTGGAGCATCGTTTTTACCGAGCAGTTCCACATAATTTTCCACTCCGTATGCATCAAAACATTCCTGAATATCCACAGGCTGATTTCTGAAAAACTCGTCCTGCTGAAACTCCATTGAAAACGCATTTATACCATCATCAAGCATTCCCTCCACTCTTGGAAAGTATGAGTACGAACACATATGCGCTGTCTGATATGAGCTGTCACTTTTTTTCTCTGCCTGCTCATTGGTAAGGTAAAACAAACCGTTTTCATCGACTGAATAGTCCTTGCCCTCCTCTCCCCAGAACCTTTCTCTTATGATATCAGGTTCCAGAAGATCACTGATAAACTTCATCGCACCTTCAATATCTTTACAGGAGGTGGTAATGGACACTCCTGAAGAATAATCTATTTCTGCCATCCTGTTTGTATGCCATCTGTTGTGAATACCATCATCAATCGTGACAGGAAGAGGAACATAATCACACCCAAGCTGTGCCAGATTCTGTTTTTTGAATACAGGCTCTATTACATAATAAAACTGCCACCACTGGTCGACCATCCCAAGCACTGCTCCTGTTGACAGCTTATCCAGATATTGATCATAGGTGGCATTAAATGCCCCGGGATCCATTATTCCCTTATGGAACTCTTCGTTAAGCTTTCCGAAATATCTTTTGGCTGTGTCGGTCACATTGTAATCCATCACTTTTTTGGTTTCCGTGTCTACCATACAGCTTCCATCGTTTGGAAATCCGTCCAGAAACTGCGGCACATTTTCAAGGCAAAAATACCGCCAGTCATCACAAAGCATCGTAAATGGTATATTTTCTGTTTCATCCGGCATTGTTGGATTTGCCTGTACATAGCTTTCTATCAGGTCAAAGTACTGCTCTATCGTTGTAATCTTTGGATATCCAGCCCATTTTAATACTCTTGTCTGAATCCAGAAGGCTTCACCATTATGCAGCATCTCCACATCATCCCCATGTGATACTCCAAACTGTGGAATCCAATATATGTGTCCATCCGGCTGTCTGAACTTTTCCCATTGTTCATCACTGAGATATTCTTTTATGTTCGGATAATCGTCCCAGTATTCATCTATTGGAATGAGTGCATCTGCCTCATACAGCGCAGTCTCACCCAATACAAAATCCGGATATTCCCCGGTTGCTATGAGAGAATTTATTGCATCGTCCTTATCCTGTCCAACAAGCCAGGTTTCCTCACATTCAGCACCGATCTGACTTGCTATGAGCTTCTTTATGTCATTATCCGGATCTATATTATCTCCTTCTACAGAAAAAAATGCCGTAAAATGCTTTATTTCTTTTTGATCTGACGCTTTAAAAGTAACACCGGCTATAAGTCCGATAAACAATGCCACTGTAACCGCTGCGGAAACCAATCTTTTTTTCATACCATGTTTTCTCCCTATTATCTTTATGTACTCTCGGAATCTTTTGTCCAGCCTCAGCTATAAAATTGCATAATAGTCATTATATCCCATAAAAAATGTTTTTACAAATCCAAAAATAAATATATCTAATAACTAGGGTATAAAACAATAATTTATCCTGCTGACATTTTCTCTGCCATATATTATAATTTCTACAATTTTAAAAATCAGGAGGACCATATAATGATCATACATGAAATAACAGAAGAATGTTTTAAGAAATATGGAAAGGTGATCGACTCAATAGATCTTACAGAGCTGGTCAGCACAATGCAGACAGTAGAAATTCCTGCTGATGTGGTTTATGAGCCATCCGTTTCTGCACTCGAAGAGCTAAAATGTGCCACAGAATTACAACAGAAAACATATGGCGAGCTTCCTATACAGATAGGCTGGTGCATAGGCAACAATCATAAGCTCAATGCTGTTGAGTATCACAGATGCTCTGAGGTCAATATTGCCGCAACTGATGCCATACTGATACTCGGCCGACAGCAGGATATCTCTGTGGAAAATACATATGATACCTCTTTGATGGAAGCTTTCAGAATTCCTTCCGGAACAGCAGTCGAGCTTTATGCCACAACACTGCACTATGCACCATGTAATGCATCTGATGGCGGATTTCTGGTAGCAGTTGTACTTCCAAAAGGCACAAATGAAGTTCTGGAACATCCACACACCGGCGGAGAAGATGCTCTTCTTGCAGCTAAAAACAAATGGCTTATCGGACATCCTGAAGGTGGACTTCCTGAGGGATCATACATAGGACTTACAGGTGAAAATCTGGATATCAGTGAGAGTTAAATAATTTATGTCAATTTAGATCTTCTATGATAATTGATACGGCTTAATGACAGAAATTGTCATTAAGCCGTTGTTTGTCAGTTAGTCAAGGCTGATTCACATTTTATAGTCCGTCACCTTGCAGCATTTTTCGTTGAAACCTATACAACTGTTTAAGTATTATCTGATCCTTTGCTTATTTATGCTGCCATCTCTGCAACTGGCTATCGATCATTCCCGAATCACTCGGATGTGACGCATGGATAGTCGATTTAACATATATTGCAGGCATCTTCCTTACATATTTTGTAGTACATAAATTCATTGCCCCTGCCATGTCAGACATATTTGTAAAGCCCGATCCAGAGCTTATCCCAATATGCATCATGCCATTTTTCTATTATATTTTTGACTATGCCACGACTGTGTATACTAAACTTCTATACACGGGAAACCACCTCATAGTCGAGTTTGTGCCATTTCTCATGTGCATCTGTTTTTTGATATTCTGTATTGTCTACTGCCGCCAGTCTGAACGTCAGCAGCATATATCCACACAAAATTACCTGATGCAGATCAAACAAGCACAGCTTCAAAAGGAAATGGAAAATATGCAGAGGAATGAGAAAAATGTTTCCCTGCTGCGGCATGATATGCGGCATTTTCTGACTAATATTGCCACACTGATTGAAAATGAAGAATCAGCAAAAGCTTTAGATTACATACATGAAATCGTAAAAACAACAGAAAAAACTATCAATAAAAGATATTGTACAAATGATATCATAAATGTAATACTCATGTCTAATGCTGATATTTTCAATGAAAAACATATAGCTTTCAATCATTCAATAGCTGTTCCCAAAAGACTCGGAATTTCCGATATAGACATGACGTCCATATTGCAAAATGCACTCGAAAATGCATTTAATGCTGTATTAGCTCTTGAGCCTGATAAACGATTTATCAATCTCTCAATGAAATGCAAAAACGATAAACTTTTAATCTGTGTGGAAAATCCATATGACATGCGCCCCAGAATTGAAAACGGCATGCCTGTCACAGACCAAAAAGGACACGGACTCGGTACACACAGTATCCGTCAGACTGTCGAAAAGCTAAATGGCAGCTGCCAGTTTTATGTTACTGACAAATTATTTACTGTAAGAATGATCATATAAAAAAACTCCCCAAATATGGGAAGTTTTTGTTTAGTAAATGTCGTCATAACTATTAAAATTATAGTCGTCATACATTTCATTATAAATATCATCATACATATGGTAGTATGTTGAATTATTGTTCATTTCCTCTGACGAAAATGCGATAATACCGATCACAAATAATATCGTAAGTATAAACGCTATTCCTGATGTCACAAAACCTACTATTGAAAATACTTTATTTTTATTTTTTACGATCTGAAGTATTCCAAGAATTACACTCGCTATAGCCATTGCGACATTAACACATGTACAAAATAACAGCAGTGACGCAATCCCAAGACACATAGATGCAATCCCAAGTGCTATCTCATCGCCTTTTTCTTTTCGTGCATACTGATTCTGATACACTGGCGGCACCTGCTGATACTGCATCTGTGGATTCCCATAAAATGGTGGTATCTGCTGACCCTGCATCTGCGGTTCTCCGTAAAATGGTGGTGTCTTCTGACCCTGCATCTGCGGTTCTCCATAAACCGGTGGTGTCTGCTGACCCTGCATCTGCGGTTCTCCATAAAATGGTGGTGTCTGCTGGCCCTGCATCTGCGGTTCTCCATAAACCGGTGGTGTCTGCTGTTCTGTTGCCGGTGTATTTTCCTTCATAGATTCATCCATATTTTCTTTCATAACCTCTGCACCTCGTTATTATATCTAATTTATTAATTGATATTTAGATTGTATCACATTTAACAAAGAATAACACTATTTTTAATGTGCAAAATTCCTGATACGTATC
>ENA-UOJO01005112-UOJO01005112.1-human-gut-metagenome-genome-assembly--contig:-P57-NODE-5112-length-10691-cov-6.152877_pt1 | contig 10691 bp, 12 predicted proteins | sample MGYA00242351_ERZ723898 | MGnify/ENA metagenome assembly ERZ723898 | reverse complement strand
ATAAAATGAACTTTAAGGACCGTCCCTAAAGTTCAAAATTAATTATTTTATTAATTCTAGAGTTTGTTTTGCTATCATTAGTTCTTCATCTGTTGGAACTACATATACTTTAATTTTAGAGTTATCAGAAGAAATTAATCTTTCTTCACCTTTTACATCATTTCTTTCGTCATCTATTTCTACACCTAAGAATTTTAAGTTTTCACAAATTCCTTTTCTGATATTTTTTTGGTTTTCTCCGATTCCTGCAGTAAATAGCATAACATCAAATCCATTCATTGCAACAGCACATTTAGCTATTTGTGCAGCAATTAAATAATTGTGTATTTTTATTGCAAGTGCGGCTTGTTCATTTCCTTCTGCTGCTGCAGCTTCCATATCTCTACAGTCTTGTGTAACTCCTGATAATGCTAAAATACCAGATTCTTTATTTAATATACGTTCCATTTCATCTGGTGTTAAGCCTTCTTTTTTCATTATAAATGTAACTACAGATGGGTCAATATCACCAGAACGTGTACCCATTGGGATGCCAGCAAGTGGTGTAAGTCCCATACTTGTTTCTACAGATTTACCACCTTGAACTGCACATATACTTCCACCTTGACCTAAATGGCAAGATATTATTCTTAAATCTTCTATTGGTTTTCCTTCTAATTCAGCTACACGATTAGCTACATATTGATGAGATGTACCATGGAAACCATATTTTCTAACTCCATATTCATTATAATATTTATATGGAATTGGATAAATATAATGTTCTTTTGGCATTGTTTGATGAAATGCTGTATCAAATACAGCAACCATTGGCTTATTAGGAATTAATTTTTGTGCAGCTTTAATTCCCATTACTGCTGCTGGATTATGAAGTGGTGCTAAGCTTGCACATTCTTCTATAGTACTTATAACTTCTTCATTAATAATTACAGGTTTATTAAACTTTTCACCACCATGAACAACTCTATGTCCTGTAGCATTTATTTCTTCTAGTGAATCAATTACTTTGTATTCTGGATTTAATAATTGTTCTAGTGAAAATTCTAATGCTTCTTCATGATTTTGTACTGGTTTTTCTAATTTATATTTTTCTCCATTTACTTTATGTGTTAAGAATGAGTTTGGTTGACCTATTCTTTCAAAAGTTCCTTTTGCCATTACTTTTTCTGAAGCCATATCTATTAATTGATATTTTAATGATGAGCTTCCACAATTAATTACTAAAATTTTCATAAAAAACCTCCAATAAATTTATTTATCTTGTTCTTGTGCTTGTACAGCAGTAATTGCTACAACGCCTTCTATGTCTTTACTGCTACAACCTCTTGATAAATCATTAACTGGTTTTGCAATACCTTGACATAGTGGACCATATGCTTCTGCTTTTGCAAGCCTTTGAACTAGTTTATAACCTATATTTCCAGCATTTAAGTCTGGGAAAATTAAAATATTTGCTTCACCTTTTAAAGGACTTCCTTTAGCTTTATATTCTGCAACCTCTGGAATTATTGCAGCATCTAATTGTAATTCTCCATCTACTAATAAGTCTGGAGCTTTTTCTTTTACTAAATTTGTTGCTTTTATTACTTTTTCTGTTAATTCAGATTTTGCACTACCATGTGAAGAATATGAAAGCATTGCTATTTTTGGTGTTTTACCTGTTAATAGTTCAAAGCTTTTACTAGATGATAATGCAATTTCGGATAATGCATCACTATCTGGATTTTCGTTTAAACCACTATCTGAAAATAAGAAAACTCCATTTTCTCCATATATACAATTAGGCACAATCATCATAAAAAAAGCAGATACTAATTTAGTGCCAGGTGCTGTTTTTAATATTTGAAGTGCTGGTCTTAAAGTATCTGATGTAGAATGAACAGCTCCAGAAACTAATCCATCTGCATAACCTTGTTTAACCATCATCATTCCAAAATATATATTGTCTAACATAAATTCTTTTGCTTTTTCTATTGTCATTCCTTTATGTTTTCTTAATTCGTAAAATTGTTCTACAAATTCATTATAGTTTTCAGAATTATTAGGATCTACAATTTCTGCTTCTTCTATGTTATCTAGACTAAGTTCTTTTGCTCTTTCTAATATTTTACTTCTATTTCCTATTAATATTATTTCTGCAAATTTCTGTTTTAATACTTCTGATGTAGCTTTTAATGTTCTATCATCGTCTGATTCTGGAAGTACTATCTTGTTTATATCTTTTTTTGCTCTATCTTTTATTTCATCTATAAAAGCCATTTTAATCCTCCTTTTAGTTTTATGGGCTAAAATTTCTGCCTCTTCAATTATATATTAGTATTTTTTTATTGGCAAGCTTAATTAAATTAATTTATAAACTTTACTTTATCATCATTTGAATCAGAAATTATGCTTATATTACCATCTATAATTTTTAATGCTTGTAAATTTTTTAACCCTACACCTTGTACATCTTTTGATCGCTTCATAAATCTTACTAACTCCTCTTCTCTTCCATCTAAATTATAATGAGGACATACTAGTAAATCAACTAAACCAATTCCTTTTACTCTAGTTAGTTTAAATTCTTTATATTTCTTAGCATCAGATAACCCATATTTACAAATAGCTATTGCCCCAGCACTAAGACCACAAATTACTTTTCCATTATTATAAGCCTCTTCTAATAGTGAAATTATATTATATTGCTTTAAAATCTTCATTAGTTCTAAAGTATTTCCACCACCAATATAAATTATATCTGCATTATTAAATCTTTCTAGAATTAATTCTTGATTGTCTAATTCTTTCTTTAAAATAGTTTTAGATATACATCCTAGATTCCTATAATTTCTTTTTATAACTCTAAAATATGATTCTATATGATTTACATTAGCAAAACCAAGAAAAAGAAAGTTTGGCGATTGTTTATTTGCTAAAGCAACTATTTCTTTATCTATTTTTTGTGTTTCGTATTCTGTTCCTTTCCTTCCTATCTCTCCACCACCAATTATAACAGCTTTCTTCATATCTACCATCTCCTTATAAAGACTGTTCTGAATCTTCTAGTTTTCTTTTTCTTTCTGTAATAGCTCTTCTTAGTAATTTTACTCCATTTTCTGTTCCTCTAACTCCCAATCTTAATCCTTCTTCTTGTAATTCTGGAATTTTATCTATATCTACATTTAAAAATCTGTTGTATTTATTAGAGTATAAAAATACAGTTGGTTCTTGCTCTCTTATAAATATACAACTTGTATATTCTTCTTGACTCGTTTTGCAAGGAAAGATATAAAGCTTTTTCCAAATTTCATTTTCTGCTAAACTGGTTAGCATTTTATAATAAAAAGAATATTGCTGCATATATCCCATATTAGCTGAAATATTAATTATATTCTCATCACCTATAAATTTTGTTACTTTATCTTTTAATGGTAAACCAGACAAATCAGCTATAACCGAATTTATAACTTCATCAGTATATTCTCCAGTTTCGCTTGTATATCCGATATTCCTATCTACTCTTTCAAGTTCTTCTGTAGGAACCTCAGTTAATAAAACATATTCATCATCAGTTGTACCAAAATGTCTTGTTCTCCTTCTAGTTTGTATGAATTCTAAATCAGCTTGTAAGTCAAGCTTTATCCTATCACCATTTTTTAGTGTAAGAATATTAAACACATGTTCTAATTCTTTTGGTTCATGTGTAACTGTACAACTATATCCTAATTTCTTAAAAATATATTCGCATTGTCTAGCTAACGAATAACATATAATTTCTCTGTCATCAAGTTGATCTTCAACTCCAGTTCGCTTTTTAGCTAATCTATATATTTGCTTTTGAGTCGCTGTATTTCCGAAATAGTATCTTACATCAAAAGTCTTGTTTTTTCCAATTTCTATATAAATCTTTCTAATAAAGCTTAATTCATCTAATTCTTGATATTCAGGATTAGTTTGAATTTCGCGTAATAATTCTTTTACTTTCAATATTTTAACCTTCTATCATTTTTAATATTTCTTCTTTTAATTCATTTACAATATTTTCTTGGGGAATTTTTCTAATTATTTTTCCTTTTTTAAATAGTAAACCTTCTTTTATTCCACCAGCAATACCTATATCTGCATTACTAGCTTCTCCTGGTCCATTTACTGCACATCCCATGACAGCAACAGTTATATCACTATTTATAGTTTGTAAAAATTCTTCTACTTCTTTTGCCATTGGTATTAAATCTATTTGTGTTCTACCACAAGTAGGACATGAAACTAATGTTGGAACATTATTATACAAATTACAATCTTTTAATATTTCTTTTACAACCTTAATTTCTTCTATAGGATCATCTGATAACGAAACTCTTATTGTATCTCCTATTCCCTCTCTTAATAAAATTCCAAGTCCAATACTTGATTTTATAGTACCACTAAATGCTGTTCCAGCTTCTGTTATTCCTAAATGTAATGGATATTTAAAAGTTTTAGTAGCCTCTTCATAGCTTTCTATACATAAATCTAAATTAGACGCTTTTAAAGATATTGCTATATCATAAAAATCTAAGTCTTCTAATATTTGTACATGTCTTTTTGCACTTTCTACCATCGCTTTGGCTGTAGGCTTACCACCATACTTTGCTAACAAATCTTTTTCCAAGGATCCAGCATTAACTCCTATTCTTATAGGAACATTGTATTCTTTGCATTTGTCTACAACTGCTTTTACTTTCTCTTTGCCACCAATATTACCTGGATTAATTCTAACTTTATCTACTCCAGCTTCTATAGCACATATTGCGATTTTATAGTCAAAGTGAATGTCTGCTACTATTGGTATATGTATTTGTTCTTTTATATCTTTTATTGCTTTTGCATCTTCCATATCTAAACATGCAACACGTATTATTTCGCAACCAGCTTTTTCTAATTCTAATATTTGTTTAACTGTTGAAGCTACATCTTTTGTTTTTGTATTTGTCATAGATTGTATTATTACTTTATTTTGGCCACCAATTTGCACATTACCAACTTTTATAGGTCTAGTTTCAGTTCTTTTATACATAACATCCTCCATTATTTTTTTGTTAATTTAGCTATTAAAGCTTTTATCTTTATTCCTTTTTCTGAGAACATTTTTTCATGTTCTGTTTGGATGTCTTCCCAATCGGTCTCAGAATGTAAATCATAGGTTAGTTTTATAATTTCAAAACCACTCTCTTTAAAATAGTTTATGCTAGATTCAAATAAATCATCATCATCAGTTTTAAAATGTATTTCTCCACCTGCTACTAAAAATTCTTTATACTTTTCTAATTGCCTTGTATGTGTTAATCTTTTCTTTCTATGCTTTCCTCTAGGCCAAGGATTGCAAAAATTAATATAAATTCTTTCTATATTATCATTATTATTCATTATTAATAAAATTCGTTCTATATCAAATCTCGTAAGAATAACATTGTCTGGCTCTTTATTGTTAGCTTCAAATTCTTGTTCTACATTTCTCTTAGCTAGTCCAAGCATTGCATCTACTAAATCTATCGCAATATAATTTATGTCTGGGTTTTGAATTGCTATTTGTGATATAAAATTTCCTTTACCACACCCAAGTTCTAAATGTATTGGATTATTTGTATTTTTAAAAGCTGTTTTCCATTTTCCTTTATAATCTTCTGGATTATCTATATAAAATTTACAAGCTTCTAATTCTGGTCTTGCCCACGGTTTAAATCTAATTCTCATTTTATTCCTCCAATCGAAAATTAGGAATATTCCTTTTTTCCCTGATATTTTGCATATCTATTATATCTAATTAAGCATAAAAAAACAACCAAAACTTAAGTTCTAGTTGTTATTGTATAGGGGTAATCTCGTATTTCATATCCTCTATTATATCTTTCATTACAATAGGTGTAACATAGTTTTCTTTTAACTTATCTATAATTGAAATTACTTCAGTTTCATTTTCTGATATGTCATCTATGTTTCCTACTTCTCTTGTCATTTTTGAATCCTCATTATATTGAATTTTTACTATTTCAATTCCATAGCTTTTATTCTCATAGGTTAAATAATACAGTAAACTCACTGGATGTTCTACTCCTAATTCAATCATTAACTTTGGATCAAAAAATATCCCTCCACAAAATCTTTTACTCATTTGTTTATTACCCCTTCCTTTCTTTTCTTAAGTTAAAATTGTGTAAAAATTTTAGCTTGTATATTCTACTGTATACCTATAGCCTTATAAAATCAAGCATTTTCGTTCGTCATTTTTCTCGCTTTTTGACTTTTTTCGACAAAATAAAACCCATAGATTAATTACGTTGTAGCATATTTAATCTATGAGTTTTATTATTTATACTGCTTCTGCATAATATTTAATTATCTTATTATTAATTTCGTTATCTGATGCGTTTAAAATCTTGTTATAATTTTTTGTCTTTTTATAAATTTTTATGATTTTGTTAATTCCATATATATTAATTAATGATAAAGTAATAAAATATGCATCACTAAAAGATTTTATATCATTAATATTTAATTTTTTGTACGAATAAGTAGTTTTTGCGTCGTTTAATCCGAAAAGATATGTTGTAATATCTAACCAATTAGGAATATCATCAAAATTATCTGCTAGAATCATATCTGCAACAGATTTTTGTGCTATTTTCATAATATCACTATATGAATGAATATTTCCTGGGTTTAAAGGTGTTACTAATTTTAAATTTCCATCTTCACCTTCCAATGCTACTTCCCATTCTTCTCTTTTTTCACCAAAAACTTCTTTATGTAATTCTTCTACACTATTATATAACTGTATTATAATTTTTCTGTCATAATTTTTTAATTTAAATAAACTTGTGATAGTTTCATACGCAATTAGTACTTGGTTCATTAGTTCGAGCACACACGGCTCATTCTCATCACTATATTGAATTTGGATATTACCATCATCAAATTTCTTCATTTATATAAATCACTCCTTAATTCTTAGTACATTTATATTATATATTATTTTATTTGTCGTGTCTACTTTTGATTAAATAAAATATTTTAAGTCTTACTGAAAAATATATTAAGTTGCAAAATTGTCTTAATTGTGATATTATTTTATGTAAACATGCAGTTTGTACAGCTTTCACAATAACAGTAAGCAAAACAGGAGGAAAAAAATGAATAATTTTAACGAGACTACAACACGGTCAATAGCTGAAGTCGACTATTTCGTAAACAGAATAATTACAGGCGAAGATTCAAAAATGCAATGTGCAAAGGCTTTGGTTCCAATGATCAGAGCATTGCAGAAAAACGCTGAAATAACAATTGAAAAAGGTGTAAAATCCTTCTTTCCAATAATGGTAATACATGTTACCAAAGAATTTGCAAAAAATGTAAGTCGTTCTCAAAAGTTAACGCAAGAGGACCTATCTTCTATTCAGAGGATATTTGATGCTCTCGAAAGGCTACAAGAAGAGCCACTTTCATTTGAAAGCCAATATAATAAAATATTTGCAAAACAAGCAAATGATTACAATACTAAAACGTATTGTTTACAACAAATCCTCATAAAAAATAGGCTTAGTACCCCTAAACTATTTAATAACTACAATCATTTATCTTTGATTGTAACTAAACTCATTGATGAATGGGATGATCTTTGTAGAAGAGGATTTTCTTTAGAGAATACGTTTTATCCTTTCAGTCAATCGGTAAAATACTCAAAGGAAAAAGGGAAAGAATTATCTGAAGAAGATAAATTTCAGCTTTTTTCGGATTTATTAGATGGGAAAGCTAAAATTGTGCCCGTATACCAAAAAGTTGTAGTAGGTGCAGAAATTATTCCTGTCCATGATACAGCAGATTATGTTTTTGATGATAAAATAATAAAAAACAAATATCAAATAGCTGAATCTCACAAATTAGAGCCCCGAAAAATCAAGTAAACATTGACTTGATTTAAGAAAAACTGGTTCACTTTATAATAAGTAAACCAGTTTTTCTGTTTTAAATTATAATAAATAGGAAAAAAAAGGACCGTCCCCAAATCCCGACAAGGACACCAAAACTATATTTCTATATAATTATATTCACAAGCACGTAATAATCTATTATTTAATGCCAATCCTAATCCATCTTTTTGCATACCTTCTATAATTACAATATCTACATTGTAATTATCTACTTGCCTTAATATAGAAAATATATTATGTGCCATTTCATCTAATGAGCTACCCATCTTTATTTTATTTTTAGTAGCGTATTTATCAAAATTTTTATCTCTACATACTACTAATGCATTTTTACCACTTATAAGCTCATTTATTTTATTTACCATAGATTCTTCGTTCTTACTATATACCATCATGCATTTAGTATTTGGCGCATAATGTCTATATTTCATACCTGGTGACAGCACTTTTTCTTTTCCATCATATTTTCCAAGGATATTCTTATCAATTTCTACTTCTATCCCTAATTTTTCTATATTTTCTTTTATTATTTTGCCAGGTCTTAATATTCTTACCTTATTATCTATAACTCTAACTACAGTTGATTCCAAGCCTATATCTACCATTCCATCATCTATAATAGTTGAGACTTTTCCATCAAATTCTTTTAAAATATCTTCTATTTTAGTTCCACTTGGTCTGCCAGATACATTTGCGCTTGGTGCTGCGATTGGGACGCCAGCAAATTCTATTAATTTGTTTGCGATCTTGTTTGAAGGCATTCTTATTCCAACAGTCTCTAGTCCTGCAGTAACTGATTTTGGAATTATATTTTTAGCTTTTAATATTAATGTAAAAGGACCTGGACAAAAAGTATTAATTAATATTTTTTCTACTTCATTCGGTTCTTCTACAAGTTGTTTAATCATGTCTACATTATTTACATGTACTATTAAAGGGTTATCCCCTGCTCTACCCTTTGCTTTAAAAATATTTTTACAAGCATTATCATTTAATGCATTAGCACCTATTCCATATACTGTTTCTGTTGGAAATATTACTAGTTTCCCATTTAGTATATCTTGTGCTGCTTCTTTTATTTTTTCTTCATTATATTCTTCTTTTAAATTTATATATTTTGTTTTCAATTTTACACCTTCTAATTATTTTTCCTACAATATTATAGTCTCTTTTTGCTTAAAAATCAAGGCATGATAATCCTAATATAAAAGGGAACACACCTAAGCTTGAGTACTTAGGTGTGCGAACATAACTTGTTCTTTTTCCCTTAAGAGATTACTTTACTTGCACAGATTCCACAAGTTTTTATACCTCGGATCTGTGGGCACTTCACCGTTTGACAGCGGTACGAAGTGGTCTTTACGTTTGAATCCAGATGCCTGAAGTGCTTCTACCACATTCCAGTTTCTGGTGACATATGTTTTACCGTCACAGTACACGAACTGGCATGTACCATTGTTGGTCGCATATGTGCCCATCCAGGAACAAGCGTTGGAATCAAAACACATACTACTCAGGACCGGATATACAACACTATCACCATAGGGGTGATGCGTTACCAATCCGCTGTCAGGAATCTCGAAGCACATTGCCACGAGCTTGGGATCAATGGTTTTAATCCTGTTTTTCTGGCAGAAGTCCTTACAGTCTTCAAGAAACTCCTCTCTCCGGCTCTTTCTCTGCTCTTCAAGCAACGATTTCCATCGGGCTTTATATGCCACCGGGTAATCTCCGTTGCTGAAAGGCACATAAAAGTAGCTTTTGAAAAAACCTTCCGACTGCAGTGCTTCGTATGCTCCCCACATTTCGGGAATAACATACACCTTTCCGTCAAGAACGAAGGACAGAACACCATTGTTCATATCGAACTTACGCTCGAATTTAAACGGAATTTCTCCCAATGCCAACGGTTCAGTTGTCTGTTCCTGCGGCCAGTAGACCATCATTCCCTCAGTTACCTCGATAGCATTCTCCCGGATTTCCTCAACGTTTGCATATTTTTTCATCTCTTTTTTCCTCCTTTATATTTTTTGTCAAACCATGTTGCTATATATAGAGATTTCTCTATATACAGGAGATGAAACATTCAACAGATTTGATACTTTTAATTATACCACATTTACATAATATTGTAAAATCCTATACATTCTTGATATTCCTCTTCTTAAATGAAACTATAGAAGCTACTAGCATGATTACAAAATATATTACACAAATAGTTATAGAAAATTCTACACTAATTCCACTAAACATTGGAGTTCCACCAAATAAATATTGGCTTAAATCCCAGTTAGGTGTTACAAAATATTTTACCCAGTCCCATTTATAAGATATAGCAATCATATTAATCATATCACTACCCATGTATCCAAGTATAGGTAATGCAACTGCAAGTGGTGAATTTAAGAAAAGTGTACTTAATGCAAAAGCTAATGTTCCAATTAAAATAAATATTGGTAATTTACATATAAATATTAAACCAAGATATGCAAAAATGTTTAATGTTACAATACTATTAGTTGTAAAATCAAACTGTACAACATTCATCATATAAGTTCCGAAGCCATATACGATTCCACCAATAATAAATTGTAATAATAAAATTGTGGCTGTAGTAATAAGCATTGTTATAAATACAGCAATTAATTTTGAAATAAGTATTTTAGTTCTACTATATGGTCTAACTAATAGACTAACTATATGAATGTCAATAGTTTTTAGAAAAAATTTTTAAAAATTTTT
>ENA-UOJO01005108-UOJO01005108.1-human-gut-metagenome-genome-assembly--contig:-P57-NODE-5108-length-10697-cov-4.692445_pt1 | contig 10697 bp, 9 predicted proteins | sample MGYA00242351_ERZ723898 | MGnify/ENA metagenome assembly ERZ723898 | reverse complement strand
CTGATATATACCAACAGGCAGTCTTAGAGATAAGCTGGGGCACAGAAATACCCTGATACTGTCACAGCTTATGCTCCTTTTTGCAAGAGTATTGCTTTTAGCGGCTTTCATTAATAAAAGCATGGTTCTTTTTGTAATAGAAGTCTTTGTAGAAGGAATGGCTGCCTGTTTTTCATCGGGAACCCAGAGTGCGTATATTTATTCGGTTGAACCAAAAGACATATTTGTAAGTAAAACTGCACATGTGGCAAATTGTGGAACGGCAGGATTTGTTATCAGTACAATAACGTATGTGTTCATTTACAAATTTTATGGAATACCAGGGCTGCTTGTGGCTACGATATTAGCAGATCTGGCAGCAGTAATAACTTCATTCGGACTAAAAAGAGAGGTTAATACGGATAAGAGGCAAAATTGTGTTATGGCAGGAAAATGCCGGACTTTTAAATCTGTATGTAATATTAAAACCGTCTGGATAATCGTATTTTTAGCGTCCATTAACATAGCATACGTGCTTATCAATTTCTTCTTCGTAGAAAAGCTTATGGAAATAGATATAAGCGAAGTCTATATGACACCGGTCATCCTGGGATATTCTATTATCCAGCTTTCCTCAGAATTTATATTGAATAAGGTGAAAACGATAGAGAAAAATATTGTTTTTGTATGTTCTTTTTTTCTGGCGGGTCTGATGCTGTGCTTTTTAGGACTGCTATCTGACAGGATCGTGATAGTTGCGATAATGCTCGTACTCCCGCTGGTCATAGACATTTCAACATATCTTTTAGATGAAGTGCAAAATAAAGTTGTTGATGAACAGGGAAACGATAAGCGCAGGGCTGAGATAATCTCAATATTTAATATGGGAGTAAATCTTGTCGAAATAGTATTTCTTTTTGGATCGGCATATGTGGCGAACCTCGGCACAATGGTATGTTTTATAGTGATCGGAATTACAATGATATTGTTAGGAAATCTCTCAATAGTATTTAAACCATTTAGCAAATAAAAGGTCGATATTTAACTAAAATATTCAAAACCAGTAGAATTTTCCTCCCAATAGTGGTAGTATGGTATTAGCTTGATTTTTATTAAGTAAATAATAATAATACTACTAAGGGGGGGATTTTCATATGTCGAAACAAAAGAAATCAATAACTTCTATCAAGACCAAAATACTTACTGCGGTAAGTGCGCTGGTGCTTATTCTTGTCTTGATCTTGATTTTATTGTCGTATATGATTTCCAAAAATATTATTGAGGATAAATCAAAACAGGTACTTGAGCTGTCAGTTAAAAATCAGGCATCACAGATGGAAGCATGGATGACGGAAAGTCTTAATGTATTTAACACGTTCAAGGAAAATCTTGAAACGATGGATTACACAGATGAGCAGATACAGACATTGCTCGACAGCTATCTCGGAAAAAGCTCAAACTATCCGGATGGATTTTATATAGCAGATTCAGATGGAAAAGTAATGCAGGCAGATGGGGTGGAATATAAGAAAACGATAAGTGATGATCCGGTATGGTATACAGAAGGTCTTACCCGTGTGAATATGGCATTTGGAGATGTGTTTACAAATGAGGCTGGAGATGAAGTTATCAGTGCCAGTGCGATATTGCGTAATCCGGATAAAATCAGGGTGATCGCAATAGATGTTCCAATTGCACACATACAGGTCATAGTCAACTCATTTATAAGTATGGATGACGCACAGGCAGTTCTTATAGATCGTTCAACAATGAATATTTTATCACAGAGTGAGGAGAGTTTATCAGGCTCATTGAGTGATGACAGCGGTTTCCTCGGAACGATCGGAGATAAAATAGATGAGCAGGATTATGATTCAATATCCCTTGATAATAATATAGTTGAATTTAGGGAAATCTCAGGAACAAACTGGGTTTTAGTTTCGTATGTTCCGGAAGCATCAATATTTGCAGAATTGGTTTCACTTAGAACAACTATGGCAATAGTTGCAGTTGTGATTCTTATAATTCTTCTTGTACTGATGGAGAGAATGGTAAACTACATGATAAAACCGATCAAATCACTTACAGATTCTATTGTCATGATGGCATCGGGTGACTTTACAGTAGATATAAAAACAAAGGGAAACGATGAGATCACTGTAATGGGTCAGAGCTTGAAGGATTTTGCAGCGTCTATGCGTAAGATGATAAATGATATTGTCAATGCGTCAGAGACACTTCAGGGACAGGCTGAATCAAGTTCTACTGTATCTGGTGGTCTGTATGAGGCTTCACTCACACAGTCGAAGACAATAGACAATCTTAATGAGACGGTAGATCAGCTCTCGGCATCAGTTCAGGAAATAGCAGAGAATGCGACATCACTTGCGATGGTTGTTTCTGAGACAAAAGACAGCAGCATGGAAGCAGAGCAGAAAATGAACGAGACTGTCACCGTGGCAGAGAGTGGAAAGAGTGATATGGAGAAGGTAGGAGAGGCTATGAATGTGATCCAGTCCTCTATTAACAGTCTCCAGGAGTCAATTGATGAAGTTGGAACAGCTTCTTCCGAAATTAATAACATTGTCAGTATGATCGGAGAAATTGCTGATGAGACTAACCTTCTTGCACTTAATGCTTCAATCGAGGCAGCCAGAGCGGGAGATGCAGGAAGAGGCTTTGCAGTCGTGGCATCGGAGATAGGTGGTCTGGCAGACGACAGTAACAAGTCAGTCCAGAAGATACAGGGACTTATAGATCAGGTTACATCACTTGTTGCAGAGACAGTGGAAAAGGCAAAACAGAGTGTTGATGAAATAAGCTCAAGCAGTGAACTTGTGAATCAGGCAGTAAATACATTTGATACAATCTATGACAATATAATAAATGCTAATCATGTCGTAAACAATATGGCATCGAGTATGTCTCAGGTTGAATCGGTTGCAACAAATGTTGCTGCGATCACAGAGGAACAGGCAGCCAGTGCTGAGGTTATTTCAGGAAACGCAGGAAATATTGTTGCTGAGTCACAGAACATTACAAATGATAGTGAGAAAGTTGCTGATACAGCCAAAGAACTCGCAGATACATCTGAGAATCTTATGACTCAGATTAAATCATTCAGGGTTTAGGAGGATATGTGCAATGAAAAAGAAATTAAGTATTTTATTATGTATTGTAATGGTCATGGCATTGTTTGCAGGCTGTGGAAATAAGGGGCAATCGGCATCCGCTGGAAGCACAAAGATCCTTATCACAACGACATCAAAGGGAGATGCATTCAGGGATTCACTTATTTCTGCCCTGGAATCTGCGTGTCAGAAACAGGGAGTATCATATGATACGGTTTACGCAGATGGATCGGCGGAGGCACAGGTTGAACAGGTCAAAAATGCCAAAAGCCAGGGATACACAGCTGTCATCTGCCGTCTGGTTGATGCTGATACAGCTTTACAGATAGAACGTGCAGCGGACGGACTTCCCATAGTATATGTAAACAGCTGCCCGGATGAGGAATATTTAAAGGCGGATCAGTTTGTATATGTTGCTTCGGATGAAAAAGTCGCAGGAACATATCAGGCAGAGTATGTTTTGGATAAGCTTTCTTCAAAGAATGAGATAAATGTTATGATACTTGAGGGAGAAAAAAGCCATTCTGCAACAAAAACACGAACAGACTCTGCAAAGAATGTTCTTAACGCATCCGGCAAAAAAATTAATTATGTGTTTACTGATTATGCTGACTGGAGTCCGGATCTTGGAAAAGAATACTTTGAGATAGTAAATCAGGCAGGAATTAATGTGGATTGTATCATAAGTAATAATGATTCAATGGCAGTCGGTGCGATCCAGGGTATGGAGGAATGTGGTGTGGATCCATCTTCAATAGTAGTCTGTGGAGTAGATGCCACATCAGAAGGCTGTGAGCTTGTAAAAGAAGGCAAGATGGATTTTACAGTATGCCAGAATGCAGTAAATCAGGCAAACGCAGCTGTGGACGTTGCAATAATGTTATCAGACGGCAAATCAATAAAAGACTATGCCGGCGCAGCTGATACAGGATATCAGGTCTGGGTTGACTTTGAAAAAGTTGATGCATCTAATGTAGATGACTACCTTAATTAAATAGCTGATAAACAAGAAATCTCTGTGATTGACACAGGGATTTTTTGTTATTAATATTAAAATGAACTGGTGGCTATCCGAGAGTACATATTATATAGATGGGAGAAAAAATGCGTTTATTACTTGCAGAGGATGAAGAAGATTTAAGCCGTGCACTTGTTGCGGTGCTAAAACATAATAATTATTCAGTGGATGCAGTCTATGATGGAGCGGAGGCTCTTGATTACATAGAAAATGGTGATAATTATGATGGGATAATACTTGATATCATGATGCCCAAAATGGATGGTATAACAGTCCTTAAGACGATAAGAAGCCATGGTAATCCTGTTCCGGTTCTTTTACTGACTGCAAAAGCTGAAATAGATGACAGGGTGGAAGGGCTGGACAGCGGAGCAGATGATTATCTGACAAAACCGTTTTCAATGAAAGAATTGCTTGCAAGGATCCGTGCCATGACACGCAGGCAGAGTGATACGACAGATTCAATACTTACATTTGCTGATATTACACTTAACAGATCTACATATATCCTGACAGGTCCCAAAAATCCAGAAGGTATACGTCTGGCAAACAAGGAATATCAGATGCTTGAGATGCTTATGGCTAATCCGGGACAGATAATATCAGCAGACCAGTTCATGGACAAAATATGGGGCTATGATTCGGATGCGGAGCAGAATGTAGTGTGGGTATATATTTCTTATCTGCGCAAAAAGCTTGTATCGGCCGGTTCGTGCGCACAGATAAAGGCAACGCGCGGAGTCGGATATTCAATTGTGAAATGAGGAAAATATGCTAAAGAAATTACGACGTAAATTTGTAGCCATAGCAATGATTTCTATTTCAATAGTGCTTATTGCTATTGTTGGAACGATAAATATTGCGAATTATATAAGTACAAACAATTCGCTTGACGCAAGGCTTGAGCTTATCGCAGGAAACGGAGGAACCTTTCCTGACCTGTCAGTCAAGGAACCGGATATGTTGGATGATACACGGGAAAGCCAGGTTTCAGGTACTGAAGAAAGTACAGAAAAGACAGCCCTGCAGGAGCCGCCCTCTGGCACAGGTAATGTAAAACCGCCGGAAGGTATGAGACAGGAGGATTTAAACCGCCATGGAATTTCACCGGAAAGTCAGTTTGACACAAGATACTTTACAGTTACATTAAGCAGTGCAGGTGATGTTGAAAAGATTGACACAGGTAAAATAGCAACAATTTCATCGAAAACTGCTGCGGAATACGCTTCTAAATTGTGGGATGATGGAACATATGGTGGTGGAAAAAGTGGATTCACAGATAATTTTAAGTATATGACTGTGGATAAGGATGGCTCTACGATGTATATTTTTCTTAACTGTCAGCGTGAGCTTTCCACGATAAAGGCATATATATGGGCAAGCATAGGGATAAGTATGTTGGGACTTATTGTTGTGTTTCTTATGATATATTTCTTTTCAGGAAAAATACTAAAGCCCGTATCTGAAAGTTACGAGAAACAAAAGCGCTTTATAACTGATGCAAGCCATGAAATAAAGACACCGCTTACCATAATAGATGCAAATACAGAGGTTATTGAGATGATGGAAGGCGAAAACGAATGGACAAAGAGCACCAGAAAACAGGTTGCGCGCCTTACATCTTTGACAGAAAAACTTGTTTTTTTATCGAGAATGGATGAGGAAGCCACAAAACTCATGATGAGTGAGTTTTCACTTTCGGACGCAGTGCTTGATACAGCAGAGCCATTTAAGGCTGTGGCACAGGCGAAGGACAAAAAGCTGGAGATCAATGTGGATGAAGGGATATCGTATGTCGGGGATGAAAAAGCCATAAGGCAGCTTATATCGATTCTTATTGATAATGCCATAAAATATTCGGAATCTTCTATATCTATAACATTAAAAACATCCGGCAGGAATCGCATGATCACTGTCTGGAATACGGTTGATGAGAGTGCAAACATACAAAAGGGCAGACAGGACATACTTTTTGAACGTTTTTACAGGGCAGATCCATCACACAATTCAAAGACAGGTGGCTTTGGAATAGGATTGTCAGCCGCATACGCTATTGTAAGAGCACACAAAGGCAGAATATCTGCCAGGAGTGAAGATGGCAGATCAATCGAATTTTTGATCGTGCTATAACATCATGTGAAATTTTTATATTTTTTACGTTCTTTTTACAAATCGATGATTTTGAATTTTACATTTCCACATTACTATATCACTTGTAACAAACAAAGAAAAAGAAAGTAATGAATCGAGGAAATTAAAATGAAAAATCGTATGAGAAAATTTTTAGTACTGGCAACAGCAGCAACACTTATGACAACAGCTTTTACAGGCTGTGGATCAGACAATTCAAATTCTGATAATAAAGCAGATTCAAGCACAGGCTCAGATGCAAATACAGATAACGGATCATCAAATGCCGATTTAAGTGGTTCAATATCACTTGCAGGAAGCACATCAATGGAAAAACTCTGTGAAGCACTTAAAGAGTCTTTCATGGAGCAGAATCCAAACGTCACAGTTTCAGTCGAGTATACAGGTTCAGGTGCAGGAATCGAATCAGTAACATCAGGAAGTGTTGATATCGGTGATTCATCAAGAGCACTCACAGATGATGAGAAAGCGAACGATATCGAAGAAAATATTGTAGCTATTGATGGAATCGCAGTTATCACTGACAAAGATAATTCAGTAGCAGAGCTTACATCTGATGACTTAAAGAAAATTTATACAGGACAGATCACAAACTGGAGTGAGCTTGGCGGATCTGATGAGGCAATTGTAGTAATAGGCCGTGAGGCAGCATCCGGAACAAGAGGCGCATTCGAGGAACTTCTTGATGTAAAGGATCAGTGTAAATATGCCCAGGAGCTTGATTCAACAGGAGCTGTTCTTGCAAAGGTTGGTTCTACACCGGGTGCAATAGGTTATGTTTCACTTGATGTACTTGATGACACTGTAACAGCTATGAAACTTGATGGAGTTGATGCAACAGAAGAAAATATCGTAGCAGGAAAATATCTCCTTTCACGTCCGTTCGTAATGGCCACAAAGGGAAAGATTGACGAGCAGAACGATTTAGTTAAAGCATGGTTTGACTTTGTAAACTCAGATGCAGGAAAAGAAGTGATTAAATCAGTAGGTCTTATCCTTCCACAGTAAAATCCATATTTATAAATATTGATGGCAGAAGTTTCCCCGGAAAGCAGGTTTCTTGGGAAACTTTTATTAAGAATGTACTTTCAGAATGCTTCATTTAGAAGACTCCGAGGGTACATAAGAATCAAAAGGAGTAATTCATGAGAAAGAAATCAATGGTAGAAAATACTGCGAAAATAATATTTCTTATATGTGCGATCGTAGCAATATTCGCGGTAATTTCAATTACTTTATATATGTTCCTGAAAGGAACGCCGGCATTTGCAAAGGTCGGGGTTATCGATCTTTTGTTTGGAACAGAGTGGGCACCTACTGCGGCAGATCCAAAATATGGAATATTATACATAATACTTACTTCGATAATAGGAACGGCAGTATCTATTCTTATCGGTGTGCCTATCGCGCTTCTTACAGCAGTATTTTTAACAGAGGTTTCGAATAAAAAGCTTTCAGCAATAGTGCAGCCGGCAGTAGAGCTTCTGGCAGCTATACCATCTGTTATATATGGACTTTTAGGACTTATGATTTTAAACCCTATTATGTACAAACTGGAAAAATATTTTTTTGAGGGATCGACAACTCATCAGTTTACAGGTGGTTCGAATCTTCTGGCTGCAATTATTGTTCTTGCGATAATGATCCTGCCTACAGTAATAAATATGAGCGTTTCTGCAATAAAAGCAGTTCCGCAGCAGATGAGATCAGCTTCACTGGCACTTGGTGCTACAAAGATCCAGACAATATTTAAAGTGACAATTCCAGCTGCAAAATCTGGAATCATGACGGGAATCGTACTTGGAATCGGACGTGCGCTCGGAGAAGCCATGGCTATCAACATGGTGGCGGGCGGAACGGTAAGTTTTCCACTTCCGTTCAACTCTGTACGTTTCCTCACAACACAGCTTGTAAGTGAGATGGGATATGCGAGTGGACTCCACAGGCAGGTACTTTTCTCAGTAGGACTTGTATTGTTTGTATTTATCATGATCATAAATTTCTCACTTATGAAGCTTAAGAAGAAAGGAGCTGTAGAAAATGACTAGTATAAAGGGAAAACGCCACAGAATATCAGATAATATAACATATTTTTTCATATACCTTTGTGCAGCGATTTCTGTTCTGCTTCTTCTTGGAATAATCGTATATGTATTTGTGAGGGGAATTGGCCAGATTAATTGGGAATTCCTCACATGTGAGACATCTGTTCTTAAAGGAACGCTTGGAATTGCAGGAAATCTTCTCAATACATTGTATATCATAGTTATAACTATGATAATAGCTACTCCGGTCGGGGTTGGAGCAGCAGTATACTTAAATGAATATGCAAAGCCGGGAAAATTAGTATCGGGAATTGAATTTGCAACAGAGACACTTTCAGGTATCCCATCTATTATATTCGGCCTTTTTGGAATGATGTTTTTTGGACAGACACTTGGAATGGGATATAGTATATTGACAGGATCGCTGACCCTTGTACTTATGGTTCTTCCTCTCATAACCAGAAATACGCAGGAAGCGTTAAAAACAGTGCCTGACAGTTACAGACATGGTGCGGTCGGACTTGGAGCCGGTAAATGGCACACGATCCGCACGATCCTTCTTCCATCGGCGATGCCGGGAATCATCACAGGTGTAATCCTTGCGATCGGACGTATTGTGGGAGAATCAGCAGCACTTCTTTTTACAGCCGGAAGTGCAGGAATGCTTCCAAAAACCGGCAGCGGATTTTTTTCAAAGATATTCCAGTCAGGAGGAACGCTTACCATAAAGCTGTATCTTTCAGCAACAAGTGAAGGAAAATTTGATGTTGCGTTTGGAATTGCGGTTGTACTGCTTGTGATCGTATTCCTTATCAACATATTGACAAAAGTGCTTGCCAAAAAATTTCAGGCAAAATAGCTGAAACAATGTAGTTTATTTGTATCAATATCAGAAAATCGCTTATACCGTGAGGATAAGCGGTTTTTTTTACAATTTTTAAATTTAATTGAAAATTTAGAAAGTGTTTAGTGGGTGTATGATATAATTAGAAAATAATATTGAATGATATAAAGTAATTTGGATATATTTTGGAGGCACTATGAAAATAAAGAGCAAACTTATGATATCATTTCTGATAATTATTTTAGTTCCGGTACTTTTATCATGTGCTGTTCTGGCTGGATTTCATAATTTCCAGATAAAAGCGATAAATGAAAGCTACGGAATTACAGATTCAGAAGAAATGTGGCTTACGAATTCGGTTCTTCTTCTGAAAAAGGTCACTGAGCAGGATTATGCAAAATATGCAGAACTGGCCGCAGATGATCCGGATAAGCTATTGGATGAGAAATACCTTGAGCAGGAGAATGAGGCACTCAGTGAGAAGTATTCATACTTAATTGTAAAAAATGGTGCAAATATTATATTTAACGGAGGTGAGGATAACAGGGACGTTCTTCTGACACTTCCTAAGATCTCAAATGTACAGAGCGGCTCGGAAGTCACCAGCTTTATGGACAGCGATGATAAGGTGATCATTAAACAGTTAAATTTCACAGATATGCAGAAAAATCAAGATGCATTGTACATTGTAACATCGACACAGAGCGTTGTTCCTGAGGTTAAACATTTTATGATCGAGCTTATTATAGCAATACTTATAATACTTGTGGTAACGGCTGTTATGCTCATAGTCTGGATACATAGAAGTCTTCTTAATCCGATAAAAAAACTTCAGTTTGCTGCTGAAAACATCAAGGAGGGTAATCTGGACTTTTCACTTGAGACAAGTTCATCGGATGGTGAGCTAGGAGAACTTTGCGTTACATTTGAGCAGATGCGTCAGCGTCTTAAGAGCAATGCCGAAGAAAAAATCACCAACGAGACGGAGAATAGAACTCTCATAAGCAATATCGCACATGATTTAAAAACACCGATCACTGCCGTAAAAGGTTATTCGGAGGGAATACTAGATGGGGTTGCAAATACGCCGGAGAAGATTGATAAGTATGTCAGGACGATATATAATAAAGCAAGTGAGATGGATACACTTATAAACGAGCTCACGCTTTATTCAAAAATTGATACAAACCGCATACCATATAATTTTACAAAAATCAACGTTACAGAATATTTCAGTGATTGTGTCGAGGAGATTGGTCTTGATCTCGAGGCAAAAAATATAGAACTGTCATATTCAAATTATGTTGATAAAAAAACGCTGATCATAGCTGATCCGGAACAGATACGACGTGTAATAAATAATATTATTGGAAATTCTGTAAAATATATGGACAAAACAAATGGTTCTATAAATATCAGAATAAATGATGTCGGAGACTTTATACAGGTTGAGATAGAAGATAATGGTCGAGGAATAGCCCAGAAAGATCTGCCATAAATATTTGATCGTTTTTATCGTGCAGAAGCTT
>ENA-UOJO01005104-UOJO01005104.1-human-gut-metagenome-genome-assembly--contig:-P57-NODE-5104-length-10706-cov-6.960567_pt1 | contig 10706 bp, 10 predicted proteins | sample MGYA00242351_ERZ723898 | MGnify/ENA metagenome assembly ERZ723898 | reverse complement strand
CAGCTAAGCTTTACCGTCAAAGAGGGGATTCTTGGACTTTTATTGATTCGGTAACTAATACAGATACCGCAGAAACGGTCAAGGCTCAAAAATATGTAACCGTAGTTGAAAATAACAGGTATCGTGTTGATGTCACTGGAACAACCTACAACTCTAATGGTACAGTATCTTTTTATTATAATTCCTAAATTCTAATATAAAAGTGCTATTGCTAAGCTTGCAATAGCACTTTTGTTTATTCGTACATAACAAAGGGTAGGTCTTCGATTTCGTCTTTCGATGATAAATTATTTATCGTTATTTCTGCGGTTATTCCAGAATAAGTCAATGACCCAATGCAAGCTTTATCAGCCCGAGAATAGACTCCTTTCAGCGTAATGCCATTATCATAGTTAACAGAAACGATATCCTTTTTATCATCTAAAGTAACGTAGTCGAAAGGTTCCGCTCCAATATACTGGAACAATGTGATGATAGTGCCGTTGTCCATTGTATAACGTGTTTTTAAGCAGTCACCGTAAGTTCTGGATTTTTTAAGTACAATACTATATTCTTTGGCGATCTGAGGTGAGACGCAGAAGATATAGCCATCTATTATGTTTGATGCCTCATCCAGTGATGCAAGTCCACTTGCATGTTCTTCTGTTATTTCTATGTGCGGAATGTTGTCCGATTCCGCTTTTTCCCCAGCTTTCACAAAAAGAATATCATTGACTACTTCTGCGACGGTTTTATATAATGCAATCGCCCATGCCCTGCCGGTAGGTGTAATAGCCATAAACGCGGTTATGGCAACAGCCAACAGCCAGGTTATGATTGCACGTTGTGAGAGTTCAAAGGTGCCGATTACCCTTATCGTGGCAGCCTTTCTATCTATTCTGCTGATCTTCTCTTCAGATATTCTTACATACTCAGTCCATTGCTCCGCAGTCATGCCAGATCTATTTTGAGCCATAGACATAATGTCTGAAGCTGTTGCAATTCCCGCGCTCCGGGCAAGACGTTGTGCAGCTGCTGCATTTCGCACACGATACACATCCAGCAGATATGGCTTTTCCCGTAATAAATTATTTGCTTTTCTCCACCGCATATTAGTTCCTTTTCTACCACGAAAACAGCATAAGCATAAATAAAAACTCTTTCATGTTCTTTTCGGGTATCTTTTCGGCAATTCTGTCCTTCATTCTTTTAATTTGCTTGCGAAGTGTAGAAGGATTTATTCCGTAGCAAGCGGCAAGATTTGGTATAGTCTCCTGATCGATAACGTGAGCTATAAACGCATTTCTTATTTCCTCGGGATACTCTTTCAGAATATCGTTCAACAAAAGCTGTACGTCAACTTCATTAAAAGAAAGATTCGAATTATTTTGCTCGATTATAACTCTTTCAATGTTCTGTTCTTCATTGGCTCTTCAACATATTTCTTTCTTAGATAACTTATGGCTCTGTTGCGGACAGCCTGTTTTATGTAGCATAAACATTGTTTTTCGCTTGTAAAAATCGGCGCTTTTTCTAATACTGCTAATAGCGTGTCAGCCACTATCTCCTCAACAATATATGCCGAACTCACATAACTGTATGCAATATAGTACAGCCGGTGCTTATTCTTAAAGAATACCTCAGCAATTGCTTCATACGTTGCAATATTGTTCATCTCTTATATGACCTTATTACTTAGGCCATACCTCCATAACGTCTTTGATGATTTTAAGCATTACATTTCGTTGTTCCTTAGAGCACGTGCGTGCTAATACTGCTATTTCGCATATCGTGCTATCGTATTCCAGTGCTTCTTTGTTCAAAAACAGCTCACAAGGAGCGAGCTTCAGGTTTTTAACCATATTGTTTAGAGTGCGGTAGCTGGGCTGGCTAATCCCGGCTTCAATATTTTGATAATTTCTCAGGCTGCATTCAGCCAATTCCGCCATTTGATATTGCGTCAATCTTCTATCTTCACGGATTCTCCTAAAGATTTTGCTATACATTTCTTTTTCATTACGCACGACGCTTCACCTCAATAATAGGTTGTCAGATTTGGCAAAAAGTATAAACGTCGCACAGTGCATTTGTGTTACGCAATTTTATGCGTAATTATATTTGCGAAGTATTGTGAGGTGATTTGCATGAGTGAATAGAATTAGCACAGACCGTATTCCTGTTGCTGAACAGTGACCGGTATTTAATTTCAATTCAATGTCCTTATTCTTTTTCGATCAGAGAATCCAGTGGTACCGAACTGTCACTGTTCTTAACCACAAACGATTGCTATGATTGAACAAAGGAGGAAAACAATATGTGGTCAACCGCAAATGTAATAGATGACTTGAGGAATCACCGCCAGGTATGCGCGAAGGTGATAATCATTGAGAATGCCCTGCAGCAATGCGATGAGATCCACAGCTCCGATGATAATATCGACGCTCTCAAAGCTCAGTATCACATACTGTATACAAAGAAAAGCACTGTTGAAGGGTGGCTCAAAATACTTCCCACCGAAGAACGCTTTCTCGTTCAAACTCATTTGATAGATGGCCTCGATTGGGCTAAAACCATTGTAGAACACGAAAGAATGTGGGGTATTATGAACGGGCGCTCTGAACGCACGCTGAAGCGAATTCAAGCTAAAGCCATCAATCGCATAGTCGCGTGTTTGAACCAGATCCAAAGCTGATCTTAAGTCAATGCATAAGAGGTGAAGTAATTGGACTTTGAGATTACGGCACAGATAGATCAAGCTCTCGTGCCTCTCGCTGTGGCGCTGTATTTAAATGTGCTTATAGATTGGAGTATCCGTTCAACTATTCAAGGAGTGCTGTCCTGCGGAATCTCGGTGTTGGGGAATCAACTCTACAAGCAGGCGCAGTTAGGGGTACACGAAAGCGGAGTCCAGAAGAAAAAGTAAATAGTAAGTGTTGTCGGATAGGAGCCGCGAAACAGCCGACGGGTAATATCTTCATTTTATAGTGGCAGGGGTGGGGCCGGAAGATTATATATAGCTGCGCCTCTATCGGCGCAGCGCTTTTTATTATTCTGCAAAATGTTAATTTTATTTTACTTATGGCGGATGAATGTGACATAATTTGAAAGGCAATATATAATAAAACAATAAAGCCGCGCAGGAGGTCAACATGATAATGAGAATTTTAATTGTATTGCTATGCTGTTTTTTGCTGTCCGGGTGCCAGTATAGTGCTTCCTTGCCTGCTGCCGATAAGGTTGAAACAGAGGATATGGCGGAGCGGGATACTGAAAAACCGGCTGACGGAAAGATCATTGACTTTGATGGAGACGGTATTGAGGACGCTGCGACATTGTCGATAGTGGATAAGGACTATGCAAAGCTGACAGTTACCCGCGGAAGAGGAAAAACCTTAGAAGAAGAAATTCCCGGATGGTGGTGGTTCGTTGACCATGAAATAGGACGTGACAGCCTTGAACCGACCGATGTGCCCGTTTGCGATTTTGATGGTGACGGCAAGGATGAAATGTTAATACAGATGGCTTTTGCCGGAAGCAGCGGCCCCAGCAGAGAAATACATATTTTCAAGGTTGAAAATGATAAACTAGTTGAGCTGCCGCTGGATTATATTTTTCCGGATATATCCGACCTGCCGGATAAAACCGATTATTTAAGTCAATTTAAAGATATCAATGATAATTGCCTTGGGGCACAGATAGTCCGCGGGGATGACGATAGACCCCTGCTGCGCGTAAGGCAGTATGATTTAGCCACTTCAAATTACGATGGCTCATGGTATGTGGATTGTGCGTTCACCGGTCAGGGCTGGGCCGTAAAACGGGTGACGTGGAGCAGGGTATTCCCGGAGCTTGACGGCAATGAACACGGCGGAACTATGCCTACCATGGTGTCTCAGGCTTCTCACAGTGCCAAAGCCGGCTCGAACACGATTTATGCCCGCCCGAGCGACGCCAAATCCGATGCTCATCTGATATATGACGGGGTATCCGGCCGTATATTGGCAACGCTGGTCAGGCTCCCTGATAATGAACCGGCGCTTCGCTTTAAGGATTCCGGCGGGAAAGAAGTGGATATTGATATACCTTGTCTGCCGTATGATGGGGTTTGGCTCACAGCCGATTTTGCAGATATCGATAACGACGGCGTTGAGGAAGTCATAGTTCAGGTTGACCACAATACAACCATGGGAGATAAATGGGTCAGCGTATTCGATATTAAGGACGGCGTCCCGGCCTTGGAGTTGCTCATATACAGCGGCTGGCCATTTGCGTCTCAATGGGGCATTCTTCCGGCGGGGCATACAAACGACGAATGGCGTGAGCTATTGATAGGGTCGCTGCGCTCAAATTGCGCTATCATGGAGCTTTACAGCATTGAAAGCGCTTCCATAATGGGCGAAGCTGCGCCGCACTATATAACAGTTTATTATCGAAATGCCGATTCGGAGCCGACCGATGATCTTCGGAGCCTCGAGCTTTATTTTGATTAATATGGGGAAACAGTGCAGAGCTTTGTGCTCTGCACTGTTGGTTATTTATTTATAAAAATAGTTACCGCCAATAGGATTCCCCGGATAGGGGGTTGCCCCACTCGGAATACCCGCTTCAGATGACTTGAAATTCGTATAGTTGCCACTACGTAACTCCGAATGGTACGTTTTACTTGAAGAGAAAGCAGAGCCTATTACTGAAATAGCATTAGCCCATTTCGTAGATGTCCTTCTAGGAGCAGTTGTTTCGCCATTAGTCTTATACATGGAAGTAAACTGAGAACTGTTCTGAAAAACCACATCCTTAACCGTATTGGGATAGCCGCTCAAACGAACTCGATTAGCAATAATTTGAGCAACAGCCTTTTGACCAGTAGTGCTGCTATCTGATTCTCCATAGATACACCTTGCAACTACTTCTGATTCAGACATAGATGCCTTCTTATCGGCGCATTTGTAGCCGATGTAAGGTTTTCCCCAGTTTTTACGGTTATCAGCATAAGCGGATATTGTTGCTGCTTTCTGCCTTGTTGAGCTTCCGGCAATGCCATCTATGCTCATATCATTTTGAAGCTGAAACTGGAGAACTGCTTTTAAAGTAGCTTTGCCGAATATTCCATCTGCTGTGCCAATGGCAGTATAACCAATATTTGAAAGGTTAGTCTGAAAGGTTTTAATATCAGATACCATTGGTGCATTTGGACCATATTTGTAATTTGGCCCGCTGTTGATTGAAACGGGATTGGTATATGAATCATAAAACTTTTTCAAAAGCATCCAAGACTTATTGCCTACAATGCCATCAACAATAGCCCCATAATCATTCTGGAAAGATTTAACCTTATTTACCGTTGTGGTATCATAAGAATTACCAGAGGACGAAACAGTATAACCAGCTGTATTTAGATACTTTTTCAGCTGAGTTACTGCGGTTCCAGTATCACCTTGATGGAGGGTTCCACCGTTATTCATCTGTTCAACAGAAACAACAGACATTTTTTCGTATTCCTTTCGTTTGAATTTACTATTTGGGATCCCTTAATCACAAATAGTAAAGCATTGTATCTTTCGTTTAAAGTGACATAATGGAGCCATTAGCCTTTTTTGATGACAAACTTTGGTTTTAAGTTTATTCACATATTCATGCTATACTATACTTACTATTTTGCGGGAGGTCTTACCATGCGCCTTTTGATAGCTATCCTCTGCTGCCTCATGCTGTGCGGGTGCGTTTCTCAGACTGTAATTGATGCTCAAGCCAATAACCCAATACCTACACCCGCTTTCCCGTCATTGCCTAATGAGGAATCACAGGATAGTATGTATATTTCTTCCATCCCATCCGAAACACAAAATATCGGAGAGGAAGGCTTTATCCCTGCCGACGCAAGCGTGATGTCCAAATACAGCTATGTGTTGTCTTCCCATACGGAAGACATTTACCCTGCGGACAGCAACTTCTGCTATTATATCGAAAACCAGAACAGCGAAAAAACATACGGACTTCGAAGCAGGAGCTATGCCATTGAGGAAATAAGGGATATTGCCGATTCAGTTCAGAATAATTATTATGATGATAACAGCTTTGACGTTATCAGTTTCCTTTCAAATGCCGGTATAGAAGGCATCGAACAGATACAAAAGCTTGAATCTTATGATACCCTGCATAGCATCTATATCACTGAGGTTCCGTCCCATAACAAGATCTGTCTCATTTTGAAATACTTCAGAAATTATGGTTTTGCTGTTATATTTGAAGGGGAGCCATCCGGTTATTCGGCAAAGAATGCAGTAATGGGTTGGCATTTGGGAAGCTTCAGCTATAACGGCAATCAGTGGCTTATATTTTCTCAATATACAAATTGCCTGTGGTTAAACGCAGCTACCGGCAATATCGATTTATCCTATACCGACACATATTACGAAACGGGTCCAGTAGCGGAACAAGTATATATGGGTGAGAACTTTTATGTGTCAGCTCCGCAGCTTTGTGGCACAGGCGAAAATAATTACATTTCGTTGGAATTGTATAAAAGAGTGTATTTTGATTATTACACAGAAATTGAAAACGGAGATACTATAGCTGAAGCACCATCGCCAGACGAGGCAGCCTTTTGTTGCCACATTAAGCTGTATTACAGTAATGATCGTAGAGCTTTTTATACTAAAAACGAAGCCTGCCGCGACTATCTTGTCGCCCCTTATTCTATCGACAGTATAAAATATTTCGTTCCATCCTTTATAAACCGGCTTTCAGACTTTGAAGACGAATATCATAAACGTTTGATGACCGAGTATATTAAGTAGGTGGCGCGGTACTGTCACTCCCTTATTTCATTAAATTCTGTTATTCTTCAAATAATGCTGGCAGAGACTAATAAATGAAATGAGGAATTCAAATGACACTTACAGATACAATGATACGGCAATGGGCAGGAATTGTTCTTCCCGAATATCAAACTGCTACACTTAAAACTCCCGGTCCTGACAACACGAGAAGTGATGCCGAAATTATTGCAAGAGCGATTATTGCTGAAGAAAACAATGCTGATGCTATGGTAGCAGTGGCACAAGAAATGCTCAATCGTCTTAGGTATCGTAGGGTACTTAATGGTAAAGGTATGAGTTTTGACCGCACTGTCGGCGGTTATTCCCTACCATGGGGTTCTTGGCGCGAAGTCCTTTATATGGAAAATGCATATACAGGGCTAACACATATCCATACAAATGATATAGCCTCGAATCCGATGGGGGTTGACCTAGAAGCAGGCGAGTCTGTTCTTACTAAACCAATACCTGCAACATGGCGGCTTGCTTGTGAACTAGCGTATGAACTAACTAATATTGACCCGCTGTATATCTCTCGTTTGGACAGGAATACTCTGTTAAATGACCAGCTATTTCATCGTGGGGTAAAATCTCTAAACGCATCAACACAGGCTGAACTGTGTAATTTGTTTGGCATAGCATCCATAAGTGAATGGACTACTGTGCATGGACAGTTTATAAAGCGTGGTACCTTTAGTAAACTTCGCCACTCAATCCTCGCTCTTGGTGACAGTGTTTTTTTCAATGAAAATGACGCTACCAATGGAAATAACATTTGCAGCATCATGATACCGCCTACCGGCACTGAAGATCCTAACAACACAGGAATAGCTCCTCAGGATGCATCCGACTTTATAGATTTTCTCAAGTCAAGAGTAGGCTGCGGCTACGTCCTTGGAACCTATGGTCAGATTTGTACCCAGCAGCTTCTTGAAAATAGAGCTTCTGCAGATCCTGAAAACGGTTCTTCATACTATCTTGGTGATTGTTCCCGCTGGATGGGGAAACTGGTAACCGATTGCTCCGGTCTTATAGAGTGGTTCCTTCTTAAGCGCGGTGTTAGCAATTGTGACAGTTATTCTGGTGGTATGTATAGGAATTGGTGTTCAGATAAATCCACCAATATGAGCCTCATGCCCCATACACCTGGCGTGGCAGTGTTCAAGAAAAACGACAAGGGTATATATCATGTTGGTATATACGTCGGCAAAGATCGTGTCATCGAAGCAAAAGGTGCAGCCTATGGTGTTGTTGTTACACAGTTCTCTGCTGATCCTGCTTGGAATGCATGGGGCAAGTTTGACTGGCTTGACTATAACATAACAGAAGCCGATGTTATTCAGCTGCCTGTTGTTGCGGATGCACTAACTTACGGCCCTTTGCCCGGTTATCCCGACATTCGTACATCTGCTGACGAAGTCGTTCAGCACTCCGGTAGCTACTCCAGCCCCGTATACCGCAAAGGTGATAGCGGCGACAAAATAGAGATGATTCGGCGCAGATTCTGGGCCGAAGATAGTTCTTTCATAGTGAATAACTTCTTCGATGATGTGCTTGAAGCCAAGGTCAAGGTTTTCCAGACTGCAAATAGCCTTACTGCGGATGGTTTGGTTGGTTCCGGCACCTGGAAGCGGCTTTTCCCTGTGCTTAAGAAACGTACAGGCTCTCAGGCCGGGGCCCCTGCCATGCAGGCGCTGCTCAACTATCAGAATTATCCTGTAGGTACTCCTGATGGCCTGTTTGGTACTGGCACTGAAACTGTCCTAAAAGCATATCAGGCGGCGCGTCAGCTTGATGCTGATGGTGTTTGCGGTGAAAAGACATGGCAGTCGCTTACTTTGGATGAACCTTTTGAAAATGAGGTTCTAATAGACCAGAATGGTGATTCTACTACTCTTTGCGAAATGGGAGATAGCAATACTACTGTAAAGCAGCTTCAGAAACGCCTATCTCTAAATTATCACTTGGCCGTCAGCGGTACGTATGACAGCGCAACCGACGCATGCGTCAGAGCATATCAGCAGGCAAATGGTATTACGGCTAATGGAAACGTAGGGCCTATAACATGGAAGAAGCTGTTCCCTATTCTCAAAATGGGACGAGGAACAAAGGATGAGGTTCGAGCACTTCAGATGCTATTGTGCTATCAGAAACATAGTGTTCTCATTGATGGAATATTTGGATCAGGTACCATGGCAGCCGTAAAAGCGTATCAGACACTACGTAATCTTACTTCTGACGGCATTGTAGGCGAAAACACATGGGCATCGCTTTGCATTGCTACTCCTCCTGATGGCGCCGGTCAGTACTTTGGTACCGGCGGTGGCAGTACTGGCGGAAATGGCAATACAATCTACCGTCAGGGAGATACCGGGGCAGCAGTTCACCAGATAAAACGGCGGATGCCTGTAGAGAACCTTTTTTCCGGTACCGTAGATTCTACATTTGATGTACAGCTTACTTATGATGTAAAGCGTTATCAGGCTGCCGAAGGTACCCGTATTGATGGTCTTGTGGGCCCTGCAACATGGAGCTTGCTTTTCCCCATTGTGAAAAAGCAGGTTGGCCAGCAAAGCGGAGCAAAAGCTGTTCAGGCACTGCTCAATCTTAATGGCTACAATGTCGGAACCCCGGATGGTCTTTTTGGAACCGGGAGCGAGAACAAACTCAAGCAGTTCCAAACGGCAAATGGTCTTACATCAGATGGCGTATGTGGCGCAAACACATGGGCCAAATTGTGTGAAGTCTAAAGAGTAATTATAAGCAGGTCATGTTCTGGCAGACATGACTTGCTTTTTAATACTGCAAGACGGCCTTAGAAATAAGCCGTAGGGAATTACCTGATGGTTGCTATGGGGGGTTAAAATACTGTGTGTTGCGGGCGCTTGATATTCAGATTTATTGCCATCGCCTGCGGTAGCCGGCTGTGTAGTGCCAAATGTAATCTATTTACTTCGATGGTGGCTTTATTTGTTGACACATCCGGATAAACGTAATGAGTTTTCTTAATGGAAACGGGCAGGGAAACTATTTCCACAATAATAGCGAAACATTTATCCTTGCAATTGATTATGGCAGTAACGCCAATACCGAGTTTGAATTCATGAAGATAGCACAATTCCGCTTGAGTAATCTCGGCTACAACTGCGGTACCCTGGATGGCAAGCAAGGAAATGTTACCGATGCAAAAATTAAGCAGTTCCAGACTGCAAAAGGGTATACAGATGATGGCATCATTGGTGCTACAACTTGGAATTCGCTTCTTCCGCAGGTTAAAGGGGGTAACGTTAATGATGCGGTGCGTTTTCTGAGAATTAGACTTACGGCTAGAGGGTATTCTGAACTTGGAACATCAACAACTTTTGACTCGACGCTTGAAAACAAAGTCAAACACTTCCAGACATCAGCAGGACTTACCAGTGATGGTATTGTTGGTATGAATGCTTGGAGAAAACTAGGCTAATGCTCTAAAAATAATGGGGCAAAACTATATTTGCTTTGCCCCATTAACTCAATCCATTAGGCACATAACCTGATACTTGCCCGGCGCATGTCCCGAGTATCTGAACGGATAGCAGGTCACAAGCACAAGCGTACTTCCGTCCAGCGTTGGGAGCCGCCAGTCCGATGTGCTTTCGTAGATGGCAACATCTGAAACGGTATAGGTGTAGGCTATGCCGTCTTTGGTTGCCGTAATGATGTCGCCTACGGTGACTTTTTCGAGTATCTTCAAATGATTACGGTTGCGATGGCCGTAGACAACGCACATACCATTATCACCGGGCAATACGGAGGTCGTAAGCCAGCCGGGAGTTTTCTTGAGCGTTGATTCTTCCACGCCGTATGCTACGGATATGGTATCGTTCAGAATATCCAGCGTAAAGAAGCATTCGCCCTCCTGCTTTGGGG
>ENA-UOJO01005103-UOJO01005103.1-human-gut-metagenome-genome-assembly--contig:-P57-NODE-5103-length-10706-cov-8.780208_pt1 | contig 10706 bp, 9 predicted proteins | sample MGYA00242351_ERZ723898 | MGnify/ENA metagenome assembly ERZ723898 | reverse complement strand
CGAACTGAAAGCCTCTCTCTCCGCGGAGATCCGGAAGGCCTTGGAGCAGACCGATACCGTCGGCACACTGGTTTTCCGCTCCGAGCTGAAGGAAAACGCCGAAGCGGCAAAGCTCGCCGAGGAAGTTCATGTTTCCCTTGGCCGCGCCGACTGGATCCTTACCGCAGCAAACAAAACCGGGCTGCCTGCGGAGGAGGTTGCCCGCATGTCGTTGGACGAGCTTCTTAAATTCCAGGAGGCCTCCGGCATTGATTCTGTCAGCGTATCTAAGCTCATTTCCTTGGAGGAAGCAAAGAAGATTGCCCTGAAGGACGCGGGGCTGGATGAGCTGACGCAGAAGATCGTGTTCACAAGAGCGGAACTGAACCGTAATCAGGGCAAGCCCTGCTACATCTTGGAGTTCTACACCGGGACGAATCAATATTTCTACCAAATCGACGCAAAGAGCGGCAGCATTATTTACGCCGGGAAATTTATCACTCTTTCCGAAGCGAAGAAAATCGCCCTGGATGATGCCGGATGCAAGGATAAAGTCAGCTTTACCGAGGAAACCCTTGTGAGCGGCGGCATCAAAACGCCTTACTACCGGCTCGTCTTTGCCGATGCAAAAACACAGTGGACATACCGCATTGATGCGGTGCTGGGCACTGTGTTGGAGAAGCAGCAGAAAGAGATCGTGACAACGAGCTTCATATCTCCGGAAGAAGCAAAGAAGATTGCCCTTAAGGATGCGGGGCTTGATGAAGCCGCACAAAAAATCATGTTCACCAAAGAGGTGCTGAGCCGTAATCAGGGCAAGCCCTGCTACATCCTGGAGTTCTATACCGCGAAGAAGCAGTATTTTTACAAGGTAGATGCCAAGAACGGCAGCATCATTGAGGCGTATCACTTCATTCTTTTGGCGGACGCGAAGAAAATCGCGTTGGATGATGCCGGGGTCAATGTGAAGGTGGTCTTCACGGCAGAGGAGCTGATTGCCGGCGGCATCAAAACGCCTTACTATCGGCTTGTCTTTAACGATGCAAAAACACAGTGGACATACCGCATTGATGCGGTGCCGGGCATCGTGTCGGAGAAATCCCGCGAGAACCTCGGTGCGCCGGAGATCATCTCCTCCGGATTGACCCGCTGACCGCGCGTTCGTGTCGGAAGTCTTCAGGCGATATGACGGCGCAGAAACCGTTTCCTTAATTATGAATCGGCTATGAATCGGCGTAACAAGCAGGGGCTTACCGACATGCGAGGGCAGAAAACGGCCTCCGGCAGCGTGGGGCACATACTCCGTAACCGGCGCTGTTTCGGGGAGTGGATACCGCGATGTAATTGTGCCGGACGGCATCCCCGACATTGTACCGCAAGACCTCTTTGAACGGCTGCGGTGCAGGCGATAAGGTAAACACAAAGGCAGGTATCATGCGATGCCTGCCGATTGTATTTTTGTTTTAATAATGTCGGGTATCTGATGCAAATCATTTCCATTTCCGGCCGGCGCGGTCGCGGATAAGGGTAACATTGGGATGAAACTGCAAAACAGAGGCCGGAACGTGGGGTTTGCAGGCTCTGTAAGAGCTTTGCCTGCATGACGGCCTGAACGATATCCGCTGCCGCGCTGCCCGTTTCCGCCGGAGCGGTAACCTGTACGGTTTTATAATGCTGCATAAGCCAAGCCTGCCTTTAATATTAAATAAACCGTACAATTATACCGCTGCTGCGCGGTATTGCAATAAATAACAAGAAAAATGCATGTTTATGCGTTTGCCCGCCCGTATTGCGGTGCGCTGTTTCCGGTTAATTCGCTTGCCGTACACACAGCCCATGTACCGCGCCGTTGCTGCCCGTACGGACGCCCTTGTCGGTGAGCACACCTTAAATGACGGTCTTTCGGCGCGCCCGTTTTCAAGGCTTTTATCGGAATTATTCCTTGAGGGCAATTTGATTTTGCATATTCGCCTGCTTTACAAGGTTAAAAATTTTCCTTGAAAGAAAACACAAAAAAGACTGTTGCAAAACCGTTTTTTATATGCTATTATGTATTTGTTGGAAATTAAATGTAAAATAATAAAACCTCCGAAGAGGTTTTATTGCACACACTGTGCGGTCGGAAGCCCGACGATTTGAGTAAACTGTTTATTTGAACTCGTAGTGTGAGTTTATAGGGGACTATAAACGCTTCATGTCATGTAGAAACTGAGCACTATGTTTGAGAGTACTTTAAGTCATAGATTAGAGTTGAAAAAATATTTCCACTACTATTTGTGCAGCGGCTTGTCTGCGGAATGGAGATAAAATGAAATTCTTGTTAAACAAAAATTTTTTATAAATATATTTCAAAAACAGTATTGCAAATTAAATCGAAAAATGGTAAAATTGAATATGAAAGACTGATGACTGCGGCAAATATGCTGAATTATTCGGTCCGAAGGAAAATAAAAGGAATTTTTTAATCAGATACAGCGCACATTTATGAACAGCCTAAAATAAATTTGCCGCATATGAAGGAAGGCATGGGAATAACCGCAGCATCGGGTATATGTGGTATATGTATAATCCTAAAAAAGGAGTCCTTAAAATGTCCTTTCCTGCTCACATAAACAAAGACGGAATTGTGCAGACAGTCGCTCAGCATTGCAGAAATACGGCAGAAATTGCCCGAAAGAATTTATGCAGATTGGGTCTTGCCGATACCGCGTATCTTGCGGGGCTGCTTCACGATGCGGGGAAATGCACCGATGAATTCAGCAATTACATTCAAAAAGCAGCGCTGGGCGAGCATGTGTGCAGGGGCTCGGTCATTCATACATTTGCCGCAGTCCGTTTTTTACTTAATACATATCATTCCGCTGCGGAGCCTGAGGACGATGCCATAAAGAATGCTGCGGCGGAAATTCTGTCCTGTGCAATCGGCGGACATCACGGTTTGTTTGACTGCTTCGATGAGAATAAAAGCTGCGGATTTACACACAGGATCGGCAAGCAGCCGGAATACGACGACAGGGCAATGCAGGGCTTTTTCAAGGAAATATCGGGCAGAGAATGTATTGACGGGCTGTTTTCCTCATCTGTCCAAGAAATATCTTCAAAAATTCAACAGATAAGCACAATTTCAAAATGCGCGGAAGAAGCGCAGTTTTATCTTGCGCTGCTTACACGGCTTATTACCTCGGCTTTGATCGATGCCGACAGAAGCGACACCGCTGCGTTTATGAGCCCGGATGAGTGTGAAAATGGCGGGAGCCTAACTGCGGAGGCGTTGAAAACCGTAACGGAGCACTTCAATTCCCGTTTGGCGGGCTTTGAGTGTGTTACTCCCATTCAGACAGCAAGAAGCGAGCTTTCGGAGCTTTGCTTTCGGGCAGCGTCAAAACCGGGCGGGATACTCCGGCTGAATCTTCCTACGGGTGCGGGCAAAACGCTTTCCGGCTTAAGATATGCGCTCAGACACGCCGAAGTGTTCGGAAAAGAGCGGATATTTTTCATCTCGCCGCTGCTTAGCATATTGGAACAGAATGCGCGGGCAATAAGGGATGCGCTCGGGGATGATTCGCTTGTGCTTGAGCATCATTCGGATATCATTGCCGGCAAGCTTTCCGATAATGAATTAAACCGTTACGAATTGCTTTGCGATTCCTGGAACAGCCCTGTCGTAATAACAACGCTCGTGCAGTTCCTCAATACGCTTTTCAGCGGAAAAACGGCCTCCGTAAGGCGTTTTCACTCCCTTGCAAACAGTGTTATAGTAATAGATGAGGTGCAGACAGTGCCGTTAAAAACTCTTTCGCTGTTTAATTCCGCCGTAAACTTTCTTTCCGAAATATGCAATACAACGGTTGTCCTTTGTTCGGCAACGCAGCCGTATCTTTCGGGAATTCCCCGCCCGCTTTACGAGGGCATGGATATCATAAAATCGGATGCCGTGAAAAAATATTCGGCGGTATTCAAGAGAAATTCCATTATATACATGGTAAAAAAGAGGCTGGAGGAAATTCCGCTGCTTATTTCGGAGCTGTTTGACAAGTATGAAAGCGTTCTTGTGGTTTGCAACAAAAAAGATCAGGCGGCGGTGCTGTTTGATTTGACGGAGGATATTTGCGCCAACCGGTATCATCTTTCGGCAGGCATGTGTACGGCTCACAGGAAAAGTGTTCTTTCTGAAATTAAAGAGCGGCTGAAATCAAAACAAAGGGATAAGATTCTTTGTATTTCTACACAGGTGATTGAGGCCGGAGTGGATATTTCTTTTGATGCGGTAATACGCCTGTGTGCAGGGCTGGACAGCATAGTGCAGGCGGCCGGGCGGTGCAACCGTAACGGTGAAGGCAGACCGGATGCTCACGTATGGATTGTGGATTGCTGCGATGAAAACCTGGCGGTGCTTAAGGATATTTCCGATGCGAAAGAAGCAACGCAATCGTTGATTTATTCCTTTGAAAAAGAAGCCGGAAGGTTTGATTCCGATCTTTCATCGGATAAATCGGTTCGATTCTTTTATGAAAAGCTGTACACGGCAAAAAACAGGGATTTCTTTGATTTTGTAAAGCAGGGCTATCCGTCTGTCTATTCCATGCTTGCGGGAAATACGCGGTACACGGGAAAAGAGGGCAAAAGATTCTTTCTGCATCAGGCGTTTAAGACCGCCGGCAGCCTGTTTGAAGTATTCGATCAAGATCAAACAAGCGTGGTTGTTCCGTGGGGCGAAGGCGAGAGAATTGCCCAAGAACTTATTTCCGCGCGGGAATATGTAACAAAAAAAGCGTATGACGATGCCAAGCCCTATACGGTTTCGGTTTTTTCCTATCAGCTTGAAAGACTGCGTGAATGTGCTGCCATAATCTCCGTCGGGGACGGACAGGACGGACAGGTTTTTGTTTTGGATAAAAATTATTACAGCAATAACACCGGAATAATAATTCCGAAGAAAGGAGAAGCACTATGCGACACCCTAATATTGTAGAGTTTTCGGTTTACGGAGACTATGCGTTGTTTTCGGACCCCATAATGAGAGTGGGCGGCGAAAAATGCACCTATCAAATTCCCACTTACGAAGCGCTTAAAGGAATTTTGTCTTCCGTGTACTGGAAGCCCACGATTATCTGGTATATCGATAAGGTAAGGGTGATGAATCCTATCAGAATGGAGGTAAAGGGCATCCGCACCATGAAGTATAACGGCGGCGGAAACGATCTTTCGTATTACACTTATCTGAAAGATTGCCGCTATCAGGTCAGCGCTCATTTTGAGTGGAACGAAAACCGTCCCGAGCTGGCCGGGGACCGCAACGAAAACAAGCATCACGAAATTGCAAAGCGTATGATCGAAAAAGGCGGCAGGCGCGATATTTTCCTTGGAGCGAGGGAATGTCAGGGCTATGCGGAGCCCTGCGTATTCGGCGAGGAAAAGGGAGCATACGACGAAACGCCGATGATCTCATTCGGGCATATGTATCACGGAATCACATATTCCGACGAAGCGTATTCGGAGGAGACACGGGGGAGAATGACGCTCAATTTCTGGTATCCCGAAATGAAAAACGGAATAATTGTTTTCCCAAGGCCGCAGGATTGCCCTAACCATAAGCTGCTTCATGAAACAAAAATGAAGATATTCCAAGATAAAAATGAAAACTTTACCGGCTTAAGGGAATTCGGGGAGGTGAAATAATGGGGCTTTTTCAAAAGGCTGTGGAAACATACAACCGTATGGAAGGCTTGGCCGGTGCGGAATCGGAAGAACGAAAGGCCGTGCTTGCGCCTGTGGGGTTTATTACAACCGGCGTTAAGATAGCAATAACCCTGACGGAAAACGGGGAGTTTGTAAAAGCCGAGCCAATCACCGACACATTCGTTGACGGTAAAGGAAAGCTGCAAAAACGGGAAAAGAAGATAATAATTCCCGTCACCGAAAAATCGGCGGGGCGTACAAGCTCCGCAAAGTCTTCTCCGCATCCGCTTTGCGATAAGCTGATGTTTATTTGTCCGGAATATAAAGAAAGCTATGCCGCATATCTCAGCCAGCTGGAAGAATGGTGTAATTCCGAGCATGCCTGCTCCGAGATAAAAGCAATACTGGAATATGTGAAAAAGGGCACCGTGCGGGCGGATCTTTCGTCCCTTGGCGGAGTCAAGGACGATGATTTTGTGTGCTGGAGGGTATTGTCGGACAACAGTGCGGAGCCGGAGGAAGTCTGGAAAAATCAGACGGTAATAAATTCCTATATAAACTACTGCCAAAGTCAGGCGGATGCATCCGCGGAAAAAGCGCTTTGCTATGTATCGGGGGAATACGCAGCACCGGCGCGGCAGCATCTTAAGGGCGTTGTGTCCTTTGCCGGCAACGCAAAGCTGGTATCTGCAAATGATAAAGCCAATTTCACTTACAGAGGAAGGTTTACGGACGATTCCGAGGCTTTGACAATGGGCTTTATTTCATCGCAGAAAGCACACAATGCCTTGAAATGGATCGTTTCAAACGACGGCTTCAGCTTCGGCGGCAGATTGATTGTATGCTGGAACCCGAAAGGAAAAAAGATGCTTAACCCCACGGTTTCGCTGTTTCCCAAATTTTCCGGAGCGGGAGAAAACCCGACGCCGACAAACTATCGCGACATTCTTGCAAAAACCGTTCTGGGGTACAAAAAAGAGCTGGATCTGACGGACGAAACGGTAACCGCGATATTTGATGCGGCCACATCCGGGCGGCTTTCGGTTTGCTATTACAGCGAAATGGCGGCGTATGATTTTTTGGAACGGCTTCGTTTTTGGGATGAAACCGCCGCATGGCTTCATCCGGTTTTCGGAGTTACCTCCCCCGCATTGAAAAATATAGTCGATGCGGCCTACGGCGTACTGCGAAAAGAAAATGAAATGCAAAAAACGGAAACGGACGAAAAGGTTCTTTCGGAAGCAATGCAGCGGCTTTTGCTTTGCAGATTGGAAAGATCGCCTTTTCCTGCGGATATTATGCGCTGTGCCGTACAGAAGTGTTCATCACTTCAGCTGTACGACAATGACGGCAAGTCAAAAAACAGGAATGAGCAGCTTTTCACCACCTGCGCAATCATAAAAAAATACAGGTACGACAGATTTAAGGAGGAATGGATTATGGCACTTGAACCCGAAAAGAAAAACAGAAGCTATCAGTTCGGCCGCCTGCTTGCTGTTCTGGAAAAGGCGGAGCGGGACGCCTTTGATTCGGACGAAAAAAGGGAACCCAACGCAATGAGGATGCAGACGCTGTTTGTCAAGCGTCCCATGTATGCGGCAAAATTGATAATCGAACAGCTCAAAAACGCGTATTATCCCCGCCTTAAGCCCGGAGCAAGAAACTACTATGATAAACTTATCGGCGAAATTATGCTGGTTATTTCCGGGTGCCCGGAGGGCGAAACGGGTAAACCGTTGGGAGAAGAGTATCTTATGGGATATTATTTGCAGAAAAATGCTTTGTACACAAAGAAAAACAATGATAATAATGAATCGGAGGAAAAAGAATCATGAGTACTGCGCTGGAAAACAAAATTGATTTTGAGGTGCTTATTTCGGTAACGAACGCAAATCCCAACGGAGATCCGCTGGGAGGCAACAGACCCCGCACGGATTATGACGGCTTTGGTGAAATTTCCGATGTGTGCATTAAGAGAAAGATACGCAACCGTATGCAGGACATGGGTTATGCCGTATTTGTTCAGTCCGACGACAGATGCGACGACGGAAAAACCAGCCTTAAGGACAGGGCGAAGGATATGGAAAAAATCAAGGATGCAGACGAGTTTTATAAAATCGCCTGCAAAACATGGCTGGATGTGAGAACATTCGGGCAGGTGTTTGCATTCAAAGACTTCGGATGCTCCTCCGTCGGCGTGCGCGGCCCGGTTTCAATTCACCTTGCAAAGAGCGCAGATCCCGTTGATATTCAGTCAATGCAGATAACAAAGAGCGTCAGCGGCGAGAAAAAAGAGGGGCAGGAACGCGGAAGCGATACAATGGGAATGAAGCATTTTGTTAAATTCGGGCTTTATACCGTAAAGGGTTCCGTCAATGTGCAGCTTGCGGAAAAGACGGGTTTTACAAAAGAGGATGCCGAAACCGTAAAGGAATGCCTTCGCACTCTTTTCGTAAACGATACCTCGGCAGCCAGGCCGGACGGCTCAATGGAAGTGGTAAAGCTGTACTGGTGGCAGCATAACTGCAGGGATGGGCAGTATTCCTCGGCAAAGGTGCATCATCTTGTAAATGCTGCGCTTAAGGAAGGGGTGGCGGAGCCGACCTCGGCGGAGGATTATGTGATTACGGTCAACACCCTTGAAGGGCTTTCCTGCGAAGAGATTAACGGCATATGATATGGAAGATAAAGAATATCTTCTGATATCGGGGCTTCAGCATTTTTCCTTCTGCCGCAGGCAGTGGGCGCTTATCCATATAGAGCAGCAGTGGGTGGAAAACGGGTTGACTGCGGAGGGAAGAATGATTCACAAGCGGGTTCACGATGTTTCTTGCGTTGATATCCGCAACGGGGTCATCACTATGCGGGATATGCCGGTAAAATCCGAGCGTATGGGCATCTGCGGCTGCTGCGATGCCGTGGAGTTTTCTAAGAGTGATAACGGGATAACGCTCCGCGGCCGGCAGGGACAATGGGATATTTGCCCGGTAGAATACAAGCACGGACATAGGAAAAGTGAAGACTGCGACAGATTGCAGGTGACTGCTCAGGCAATGTGCCTTGAGGAGATGTTTTCCTGCAAAATAAACGAGGGAGCCGTATTCTACTGTGAAACAAGGGAAAAAGAGAAGTTTGTTTTAACCGATCAGCTTCGTGAAACCGTGCGGCTTTCATTCGAGGAAATGCATAATATGTTCAGTCGAGGCTATACGCCGACGGTCAAAAAACACCGGGGGTGCAGCAGCTGTTCATTAAAGGAGATATGCCTTCCGTCGCTTCAGCGGGAAAAGGGTTTTGTTTCGGCAGCAGATTATCTGCGGCGGATGCTTAACGGGGAGGAAAAGGAATGAAAAAGCTTCTGAATACTCTTTATGTTACAACCGAGGACGCATATCTCTCATTAAACGGCGAAACGGTGGAGGTGATTTTCGGAGATGATACGCATAAGCAAATCCCACTGCATACATTAAACGCAATAGTGTCCTTCTCCTACAAGGGCGCCTCGCCGGCCTTAATGGGAAAGTGCGCCGAAGCCGGGGTTCTGCTTTCGTTTTTCACTCCCTTCGGAAGATATCTGTGTGATACGGGAAACTGCACAAACGGAAATGTTTATCTCAGAAGAACACAGTTCAGATGGGCCGATGATGAGGCAAAGCGGCTTTCTGTTATAAAAAATATGATCATCGGTAAGCTGTATAATACAAAGTACCTTATTTTGCATTATATGCGGGATCATCCTTTACAGACGGACTGCGACAGGATCCGCCTTGCCGCCGACAGGATCGGCGCATATCTTGAGGCGGTCAAAACCGCCGCCGATACGGCATCAATCAGGGGAATAGAGGGCAATGCCGCTGCCGAATATTTTGGCGTGTTCAATGAACTGATACTTCAGAACAAGAAGGTTTTCGCCTTTGACGGGCGTTCGCGCAGGCCGCCGACCGATCCAGTGAACTGTCTGCTTTCGTTTGCATATTCGCTTTTGGCAAACGAGTGCTCTGCGGGCTTGAGAAGTGTGGGGCTGGACCCGTTTGTGGGGCTTATGCATACGGACAGACCGGGACGGTGCTCCCTTTCGCTTGATATGATGGAGGAACTGAGGCCGATTTTCGCCGACAGATTCGTTCTTACGCTTATAAACAACCGGATCTTTAACGAAAAAAGCTTTATGTTTTTGGATAACGGCGCCGTAATATTGACCGATGATGCAAGGAAGCAATTTATTGCCCAGTGGCAGGCAAAAAAGAGGGAGGAGATAATTCATCCGTTTTTGAAGGAAAAAATACAATGGGGATTGGTTCCGTATGTTCAGGCGTTGCTTATTTCAAGACTTATGAGAGGGGATTTGGACGGCTACCCGCCGTTTCTGAAAAAATAATGCTTGTATTGATAACCTATGATGTTAATACCGAAACTGCGGCAGGGAAAAGACGGCTGGCCAAAATTGCAAAAATCTGCTGCAATTACGGTCAACGCGTACAAAATTCCGTTTTCGAATGTGACTTGGATGCATCACAGGCAGTAATCGTAAAAGAGCAGCTTTTGAGCGTTATGGACAGTGAAACGGACAGCATACGGATCTATAATCTCGGAAAGAAGTATTCTTCAAAAATTGAGCAGTATGGAAACAAAGAATCATATGACCCGGAGGGGAATCTGATTCTGTAACGGTGCGAAGCGGAGGCTGTTTGAAAAGTTGGCACAGGCTCGCACCCGAAAAATGCGGAAAAACCGTATTAAACTCAGAATGTGGCCGGTTTTATTTATCCGGTCAGTAAAATTAATGCAAAACAAATCACAAAAACCTTAATATTTGTGCAGTTTTGCGGTCGCCCCCCGCACAGGGGGGCGTGGATTGAAATATTGAATAGTCATAGTACTTAACAAGACGACGAGGTCGCCCCCCGCACAGGGGGGCGTGGATTGAAATTCTGTTGGTGGTAGATCTGTCTTGGATCTTACATGTCGCCCCCCGCACAGGGGGGCGTGGATTGAAATTTGTAGATGCAGCGGCAAGTACAGAGGACACGAAAGTCGCCGCCCGCACA
>ENA-UOJO01005095-UOJO01005095.1-human-gut-metagenome-genome-assembly--contig:-P57-NODE-5095-length-10720-cov-11.284669_pt1 | contig 10720 bp, 8 predicted proteins | sample MGYA00242351_ERZ723898 | MGnify/ENA metagenome assembly ERZ723898 | reverse complement strand
GGTGCAGTTGATCTCGCAGCGCTGGCAGCCGGTGCACAGGTCTGCGTTGACGACCAGCAGGCCCTGGGGCAGCGCCCAGGTCGCCACTGCGCCGGCATCGACCTGCTGCTGCGAGCAGCCGAACAGCGACAGCATGGATGCGGAAAGGCTCAGCCCTGCAAGGCTTTTGCCCGAAATTTTCATGAATTGACGGCGGGTCATATCCGCTGTCAGGAAATCGGTTTTTGCCATAGGTTCCATTCCTCCGTGAAGTTACTCTGCGCTGAGCACTTCGGTCACATAGAAATAACTGTTGTTGACGATGTTCGTCACGGCGGTCGAGGTGATCGTTGCACCCGTCAGTGCATCCACCTCGGTCAGGTCGGCGCTGGCGGCACCGGCGTCCTCACCGGAAGTTGTCAGTTCGGCCTGTTCCAGACGGTAGGCCGCCTGTTTTTCTGCCGACCAGTCTGCAAAGGGCGATGCCTGGTCCTCGCCGTCCTGTGCGCTCTTGCTCAGGCCTGCCGCATAGAGCTTGCGGCGTGCCACAGCCTCAGCGCTGGAATCCAGCGGAGGTGCCAGCTCGTCGTCCAGCGGCTGGCCGTTCAGAGCCGAGAGCGTGAGGCCCGCCTCGTACATCTTACGGGTGGCCTCGGCCTCCGGGGAAGCATCGCTGACCCGCCAGTTGGCCGGGTCAAAATCCTCTGCGGGGGCTTCTGTTTCGCTGCTGCCTGCGGCGGCATAGCTCGTGCCGGTGGCCGGGTCGGTCACCGTGTAAGCCTTGCCTGCCAGCGCGAAAGGAGCTGCGCCCTGGTACTGGGACGTGAACTCCGGGTCTACGCACTGGGCACCGAGGTTGTCGGTCTCGCCCTGCGCCAGGATGGCAACGCTCTGCACATTGCCCGTGCTGTCAAGGGTCACGCCTGCCTCTACGTCGCTCTGGAAGCCCTTCTGGGCGCCCACCACATAATAGGTGTTCTCGTCCAGCTGGTACACCGCGCGGATGCCATAGGTAGCGGCGTCGGCATCTGCCAGGGGCAGAAGGGTGCCTGCCACCGTGGTGCGGGCACTCATCAACCCATGCAGACCCAGCGCCATTGCCAGTGTGGCCGCGCCCATGGCGGCATAGCCCGGCAGCCGTCTGCGCCACAACGGCTGCGGCGCATGATTTGCCTGCTTCATTGTTTCACCTGCCTATTCTTATCGTCATGCACGGAGAGCTTCCATGCACGAAAAACAGCCGCTCAGCCTGCTGCAACAGTGCCGAACGGTATCTTCGTTATAAGAATAACATCATCCGCACAGGTTAGTCAACGTATACCCGCTTGATTTTCCAGATTTTTATGGAAGCTTCACGAAATTCTTGCGTGAAATTCGTTCTTCTTTTGGATGAGCAGCCTCAATCCGTATTCTTCCGCCAGCTCCACCGACTGGACGGTGGGCATCGTCTTGCTGACGAGGGCGGGAACACCGGCGCGGATGGCCTTGCGCACCATATCCACCGGCACCCGGCCGCTGGTGTAAAGGATGCACTCCCCCAGCGGCACTCCGTCCGTCAGTGCGCAGCCGATGGCTTTGTCGAGCGCATTGTGGCGGCCCAGATCCTCGCACTGGTACAGGATGCGGCCCGCCCGCAGCAGAAAACAGCTGTGCACGGCGCGGGTGGCGCGGTAGAGCGGCAGTTCCCCGCCCATGGCTGCGGCCAGCGTCCCGACCCAGGCCTCCGGCACATCCAGCTGCGGCACCGGGGTCAGCGGGCGGAGTACCACCGGAGAGGCCACGGTCAGGTTGTCGGTGCAGCAGCTCGGCACCTCCTGCCCGGCGGCGGGGGCCGCAGCCAGCGGGTGGGTCAGGTGGACGCTGACCTTGAGCCCCTCAGCGCAGACGGCCACCTGCTCGACCTCGTCGGCGGAGGCAATCCACCCTTCGGTCAGCAGGCGGCCCAGCGCCAGCTGCGGCAGAAGCTCCGGGGTGCACACCACCCGGAACGCCGTCTGCTCGTTGACGAGGAGGGCTGCGGCGTGTTCAACGGCCAGCAGCCGTTCCCCGCCCTGCGGCAGGCGGACCAGCTCGGCCCCCGGCCGGCTCCCAAAACGGTCTACGATCTTCATCCGCTCACTCCCCGATGTAGGCAAAGCGGGGCTGGACTCTGCCGTCCCGCTCCACGGTCTCGCACCACATGGCCGCCGGGCGCACCCAGAGGTCGTGGTCTCCATAGAGGGTGCGGTAGACCACCAGTTCTTCTTCGGTCTCGCTGTGGTGTGCCATGCCCAGCACTTCGTATTCCCGGCCCTTGAAATGCCGGTAGCGGCCGGGCCTGATCTCATAATGGAATTCCATCCCGTTTTCCTCCTGCTGATGTTTTTCTTATTGTATCATGATTCCGCTCCGCTGAAAAGATGCCAGAAAAATCGCCTCAAATTTTGGGCAAAACGGTCGGGAAGAGTCGTTTTCTTTTGCCGTTTTTTGTGGTATACTACTTATTAAATATATAACGTTCTGAAAAAACGGATTCTTCAACCGAGGTGAGATCTTATTGAGCCGTTCCAACCGCACCCTGCGGCAGGCAAATGCCGCTTACCGGGCGCTTCGGCAGGAAACACAGGCCCTCGTCCGGCGGGCCGAAACTGCCCTCATCACCGCCATCGTACTGTATAAGCTCCTCACCGAGCTTGTGTTCCTCCCCGCCATGCGGGGCATCTGGAGCCTGACGCTCCGCGTTTCGCCGGTGAACTACCTGACGAACACCAACGCGCACCAGATCTTTACGGCCCCCAGCATCCTGGGCGGCATCGCGCTCATCGTCATTCTGGTGGCGCTCTGGAACCTGTATGAATTTTCCATCGTGCTGCACGGGCTGGACCGGGCCCGCCGGGGGAAGCCTTCCGGTCTGCCCGCCCTGTTCCGGGTCTCCCTCGCGGACATCCGCCACGTGCTGCACCCGAAAAACTGGCCCATCCTGCTCTACTGTGTGCTTCTCATCCCATTCACGGACATGTACGTCACCGCCAGCTACATCACCCAACTGGCCGTGCCCGAATATATTCTGGGCGTCATCCGGGCAAAGCCGGGCATTCTGGCGCTGTATGGGGCAGGCATTCTGGCCGTTGTGCTGCTGACCGTCTTCTTTGCTCTGGTGCTGCCCCTGTTCATGCTGGAACGCAAATCGTTCGGCTCCGCCGTGAAAGAGAGCTGCCGCTGTGTGAAGCAGCGGTTCTGCGAAGTCCTGACTGCGCTGGCCCGGTGGAACATCGGAGTGCTGCTGCGCACCGGCCTGCTCTTTGCGCTGGCCGCTGCCCTGCTGTACGGCATCGCGGCGCTGGTGGGGCTGGAAAGCACCCGCGCCATGCTGCTGCTCTCCCGCGCACTGCAGCTGGTGGAGCTGCCCTTCTTCGGCTTTCTGCTGGACTGCCGGGTCACTGTGGCCCAGTGCACCATCCTCGGTCTGCTCTATTTCCGGATGCAGGGCTCGCCCCAGCCGGACGTGCCGCCGGATCATAAGCCCGCCCGCCGCAGCGGCCGCCTGCTGCTGACGGCTCTTGTGGCAGGCGTCACCCTCGCGAGCTGTGCCGCCACGGTCTATCTGCTCAGCCTGCCCCAGGACGACGCCCTGCTCTCGGCGGTGGGCGGTGTGACGCCCCTTGTCACCTACCACCGCGGCGACTGCTCCATTGCCCCGGAAAACACCATCCCCGCTTTCCGGTCTGCCATCCGGAAGGGCGGCGACCGCATCGAACTGGATGTCCAGATGAGCCGGGACGGCGTGGTGGTCGTGACCCACGACACCAGCCTGAAACGCTGCACCGGCAAAAACGCCAAGGTGTACGATCTGACCTTTGCGGAGATCGAAACGCTGGACGCGGGCCGCTGGTTCAGCGCCCGCTTTGCCGGGACGCGCATCCCCTCGTTTGAGGAAGTGCTGCAGCTCTGTCAGGGCCGCATCGACCTGAACGTGGAGATCAAGCCCAGCGCTGCCACCCCGACACTGGAAGCCGAGACCGTCCGCCTGCTTCGGGCGTACGGTTTCGAGGGGCACTGCGTCATCACCTCGCAGAGCTATGAGACGCTGCACAAAGTCAAGGAGCTGGCCCCGGATATCCCCACCGGCTACATTCTGGCGCTGGGCGTCGGCAACTACTACGACCTGCCGGATGCCGACTTTTTCAGCGTGGAGCATACGTTCATCACCTCCGGCATGGTCAACCAGATCCACCTGCGCGGCAAGACCATCTCGGCCTGGACCATCGCCCAGGAGGACGATGCCCGCCACATGATGGAGCTGGGCGCAGACGACCTCATCACCGACAAGCCCGACCTGGTGCATGAGCTGCTGCGCCAGAATGCCGAGATGGATACCACCCTGCTCTCGCTCCGCGATGCGATCCAGGGCTGGTTCTTCCCTGCCCCGGACGAAGAAGTTTCGGACGCAGCGGAGGATGTCATCGAAGATGTCATCGAGGACCCGGAAGAGTTCCTGGATGCCGCATGATCCCTGCCAAAAGGAGGCCCGCCATGTTCCAACGAATCCGTGATCTGGTCGCCGATGTCTGCCGCTACGAAGAAACGGCCCCCATCAACAGTGCCTGTATGCGCTGCATCCTGCTCTGGTCTGCGGTGGTGCTGGTGATGCTGAACCTGAGCTACAACAGCTTTGACCGCCCCATCGTCTTTGTCTCCACCTTGTTCATCTGCCTGACGCTGTTCGGGGTATCGCTGCTGCTCTCCCATGTGCGGCACCCGAAGCGCACCGTCCTTGCGGGGGCCGTTCTCATCGTTCTGATGAGTCTGTGCAGCTTTGTCTCGAACGAAAACGACGGCTTCCAGACCCTGTGGCTCTTCCTGCTGCCCGCCATCCTGCTCATCCAGCTGGGCCTGAAGCAGGCGGTGCCGATCTGCTCGGCCTATGGGCTGTGCGCCATGGTACTGCTCTGGGGCTCCCCGGAGCGGCTGGCCAACGCCTACCCCAGGGATTACCGCATCTACTACCCGGTCTTCTACTGGGAGTTCCTGCTGGCTATGGTGGTGGCCGACCTGTTTTATAAATCCTACCGCATCCGCCGGGAGCAGACCGAGCAGGAGATGGAAGCCGAAGTGCAGGCCACCATGGGCAAGGCACAAAAGCTGATCCTCAGCTCGGTGGCCGCCATCAACCAGATGATCGACGAGAAGGACCACTACACCTCCGAACACTCCCGCCGGGTGGCGCAGTATTCCCGCATCATTGCAAAGCATCTGGACCCCACTCTCTCCGAAGAGGAGTTGGAGCGGCTTTACCGGAGCGCCCTGCTCCACGACATCGGCAAGATCGCCGTGCCGGATGCCATCCTCAACAAATCCAGCCGCCTGACGGATGCGGAGATCGATGTGATGCGGCAGCATACCCTGTGGGGCAAAAAAATACTGGCCGGGCTGGAATTTCTGCCCCAGGCCGACCTGGGGGCCAGCTACCACCACGAGCGGTACGACGGCACCGGCTACCCCGCCGGGCTGATGGGCAAAGACCTGCCCCGCATGGTGTGGGTCATCGCCGCAGCCGACGCACTGGACGCCATGAGCTCCAATCGCTGCTACCGCAAGCGCTGCGGCCTCGACTACATCCTCTCTGAATTTGAACGGGGCCGCGGCACCCAGTTTTCGCCCGAAGTGGCCGATGCGGTCATCGACCTGCTGAAGACCGGCGGCATCCCGCTGGCCTGACCCCCGGAGGAACTGCCTATGAAACGCTCGTTTTTTCCCTTTTTTCTCCAGACCATCCGCATCCACTACCAGGACCCGGAGCTGGCACTCTATACCAAAGGGGTCTTGGGGCTGCTCTGGCTGGTGCAGCTGCCGGTGGCGCTGTGGTATGGAGCTCCGGCCCAGGTCTACGCCCTGCTTGGAGCCATGCTGTTGGCCATCGGCGTCGATCTGGTACCTTTCCCACGCCAACACAGCCGCGCGGACGATTACGTCACCTCTGCCGTGATGCTCGTCTGCTGTTTTGTGCTATTCTGGAAGGCTTCCATCGGGTATTTCAGCGTCTTTTTCCTGCTCATCTACCTATTCTGCAATGTGTTCATCCTGGGCATCGCGGGCAGTGCTCCCTTCAGTCTGCTGGGGCTGACGGGCGTCATGCTCTGCCTGCGGGGCGTCCTTGTGGCAGACCCCGCCACCCGCTATGGGGCGGATTTTGTGCCCCGCCTGCCCTTCCTGTTCCTCTGCATTCTAGGCATCGCCTACATCATCACCTTCTTCATCCAGCGCTACTGGGTGGAAAAGCTGCAGCAGCACGTCATTCTGCAGGCGCGCATCGACGCCGAGCGGGCCAGGCTCTCGGAGATGTCGCTCAAGGTCATCACGGCCATGTACAGCGCCCTCAGCTCCAAAGTGCCGGAAGTGGACCTGCACTGCGAACAGGTGGCCGCGCTGACGCAGGAGCTTGCCCGTCGGATGGGTCTGGACGAAACGGCCTGCCGGGACGGCTACTATGCGGGCCTGCTGCATGAGGTGGGGGCCGTCGGCCTGCCGGACGCTGTGCTGCAGAACCGGCAGCTGACCGAGGAGCAGTTCCAGCTTTACCAGACCTATGTAGAGCGGGGCTATGCCATCATTTTGCAGCTTCAGATCGTAGACCGGGTGGCCGAGACGGTACGCTTCCACCGGGAGTGGTACGACGGCACCGGCTACTGCACCGGCCTGCGGGGCGAGGAGATCCCCCTGCTGGCCCGCATCCTTGCCGTTGCGGACTTTACCGACCGCCACCGCCGCTGGGACGAGACGGACGCCGAGATCGCCGCGACACTCACCGCCCGCGCCGGGACGGAGTTCGACCCGGTGTGTGTCGAAGCAATGAAAACGCTGCTGCAATGAAACGAACCCCCTCTTCCGCCGAAAACGCAGAAGAGGGGGTTCCTGTTTTGTTCAGATTCCCTGCCGGGCAGGGGCGGCGGTCACTGGCTCAGCTGCTCTTTGTGGTACTGCAGCATATAGAGCTGATAGTACCGGCCGTGGTTGGCCAGAAGCTGCTGATGGGTGCCCTGCTCCAGAATCTTGCCGTGGGAGAGGACGATGATGTTGTCCGCATGCTGGATGGTGGACAGGCGGTGCGCCACAATGAGCATGGTGCCGACGGTGCGCATCTTTTCCAGCGAGTCCTGGATGAGCAGCTCGGTCTCGGTGTCGATGTTGGCGGTGGCCTCGTCCAGGATCATCACGCTGGGCTTGTGGATGATGGTGCGGGCAAAGCTGAGCAGCTGGCGCTGACCGGCCGAGAAGTTGTTGCCGCGCTCGCGGACTTCCTCGTCCAGGCCGTGGTCGAGCTTTGCGATGAACTTGTCGGCGTTGACGTAGCGGCAGACCTCCAGAATCTCGTCGTCCGAAATGCCCTCTTCCCGCAGGACGATGTTGCTGCGGATGGTGCCGGAGAAGAGGAACACATCTTGCAGCATCTGGCCGAAGTGGCGGCGCAGCGAGGAAATTTTGATCTTCCGGATGTCGATGCCGTCGATCAGGATCTCACCCTTCTGGAACTCGTAGTTGCGGCAGATGAGGGACAGGATCGTGCTCTTGCCGGAGCCGGTGGAGCCGACGAAGGCCACCGTCTCGCGGGGGTCAACGTGGAAGGAGACGCCCTGCAGCACCCACTCGCCGGGGACATAGCTGAACCAGACGTCGCGGAACTCGATCTCGCCCTTCACCTCGTCCAGCTCGATGGCATCGGGGGCATCCACCATCTTCGGCTGCAGGTCCATGATGGAGAAGACCTTCTCCGACGAGGCCAGCGCCGATTGCAGCCAGTTGAACTGCTCGGCCAGGTTCTGGATGGGGGTAAAAAACTTGGAGATGTACATATAAAAGGTAACGACCGTGCCGCTGGAAAGGGTCTGGCCCAGAAAGCTGACGTTGTTCAGGTGGCCCATGCCGCCCAGATAGAACAGGCAGAGGATGGAGCTGATGTAGAGCATATACACCAGCGGACGGAACACACTGAACACGAAGATCTGCTCCTGATTGGCCCGGGCCAGCTTCTGGCTCTTCTGGCGGAAATCCTCCATCTTCTCGTCCTCCCGGCCAAAGATCTGGGTGACCTTGATGCCGGACAGGTTTTCGGACAGATAGGTATTGATATCGGTGGTCGCGTTCTTGAGCTTGCGGTTGGCGCGGCGGGAGAACTTGCGGAAGATGACCGTGAAGATCACGATAAAGGGCACAAAGCAGAGCACCATCAACGTCAGCTCGTAGTTCAGGCAGAGCATGGCCACCAGAATGCCCAGAATGACAAAGCTGTTCTTGGTCAGCTGGACCAAGAGGTTGGTGAACATCATGGAGATGGCGTTGGTATCGTTGGTCACTCGGGTGACCAGCTTGCCCACCGGGATCTCGTTGAGCTGCTCGTGTGCCAAAGATTCAATGTGGCTGAACAGATCCTCGCGCAGATCGGAGATGATGCGCTGACCCACCCGCTGCAGGATCACGGCCTGCAGGTAGGTGCTGCCCATAGAGAACACCAGCACGCCTGCATACACTGACACGCCCAGGAAGAGGGCGCGGAGTTCAAACTCCCCGGCCACCAGCTCCTCGATGCGGCCCACGATGAGGGGTGAAATGATATCGTAGGCAATGGAGAAGAGCATCAGCAGGCCCACAATGAGGAATTTGCTCAGGTAGGGCCGGGCATAGCGGGCAAGGCGGCGCATGATCTCGCCGTCCTCCATGTTGCGCTCAAAGCCCATGGCGGTCTTTTTGTCCTTGACGGCGGCGTAGGCTGCCACCAGCAGGGCGGTGATCACGCCGATGACAGCGCCCACCAGAACCAACGGATTCAGATGCATCATGCGTTTTCGCCTCCCTTCGTCTCATCCTCCAGCCGCTGCAGATCGACCATCCGGCGGTACTCCGGGCAGGAAGCATACAGCTGATCATGGGGCCCGACGGCTTCCACCCGGCCCTCGTTGAGGAAGATGATCTTGTCCAGCCGCTCCACCGTGGAAATGCGGTGGGCAATGAGCAGGGTGGTCTTGCCTGCCCGGCTGTTCTTGAGGTTATCGAGGATGATCTTCTCGGTGCTGGTATCCACCGCCGAGACGGAGTCATCCAGGATCAGAATGGGCGCGTCCTTGAGCAGGGCGCGGGCGATGGAGATGCGCTGCTTCTGGCCGCCGGACACCGTCACGCCGCGCTCGCCCAGAACGGTCTCGTAGCCGTCCTTGAAATCCACGATATTATCCCGCACATCGGCCATGCTTGCCGCCCGCTCGATGTCCTCGGGGGTGGCATCGTCCACACCAAAGGCAATGTTGTGGGCGATGGTGTCCGAGAACAGGAAATTATCCTGCGGAACGTAGGCACAGGCATTGCGCACCGAGTGGATGGAAAGGCTGTTCACATCCCTGCCGTCCACGAACAGTGTTCCGTCCGGCACATTATAGGTGCGCAGCAGCAGGTCCACCAGCGCGGTCTTGCCCGCACCGGTCTTGCCCACGATGCCCACGCTCTCGCCGGGTTCAATTTTGAAGGAAATGTTCTTGAGCACGTCGAACTCGCCGTCCGGGTAGCGGAAGGTCAGGTCCCGGAACTCGATGGCACCCTTCGGGTCCTTCAGGTCGGGCACACCGGGGCGGTCGGCCACGTCGATGGGAGCATCCAGCAGCTCGGTGATCCGGTTGAGGGACGCCTTGCCGCGGGAGGTCTTCTCGATGAGCATGGACACGGCCATGATGGGCCAGACGATGGCTTCGAAGTAGCCGATGTACTCCACAAGCTGGCCTGCATTGAACCGGCCGCAGTAGACCAGATAGCCGCCGTAGCCCAGGATGATGCAGATGACCGACTCGACGAAGAGGGTCACGAGGACTTCCAGCAGGGTGGCGATCTTGGTGTAGGTGACGTTGATCTCCTCGTTTTCCTTGTTCAGCTTCCGGAAGGCCAGCAGCTCTTTCAGCTCTTTGACGAAGGCCTTGATGACCGCGATGCCGGAGAAGTTCTCCTGCGCAAAGTCGGAAAGATCCGAGAAGGCCTGCTGGCGTTCCTCCCAGCGCCGGGTCATCACCCGGCTCATCAGCGTACCGATGAGGAACATCATGAGGGCCGGGATGAGGGCGAGCATCGTCAGCCGGACGTCCATCCGCCACATCTTATATAGAGCCAGCAGGCCCAGCGTCAGTGCGTCGAAGAACATCAGCACACCGTCGCCGAAGCACTCCTGGATGGTGTCGAGGTCATTGGTGTACAGGCTCATCAGGTTGCCGACCTTGTTCACCTGATAATACTGCTGCGAGAGCTTGCGGCTGTGGTCGAACATCCGCTCGCGCAGGTCTGCCGTGACCCGCACGGCCGAGCCGAAGAAGCAGACGCGCCACAAAAAGCGCCCGATGACCATCAGGACCACGATCCAGATCATGGGCCGGCAGATGTGCTGCAGCAGCACCTCTTTGGTGAAAGCCAGCGTCTCGCCGCCCACCACCACCTGCCCCAGGTTCATGCCGTTGATGACCAGGCGGTACAGCTGCGGGATGAGCAGCTGGATGTAGTCCACCGTCAGCAGCGCCGCAAGCCCTAGCAGCAGCGCCGGGGCATACCTGAGGTAGTAGCGGTTGATATACTTGCCAAAGATCATAGGTGCATTTTCCCCTCCTGTTCCGATTCCGAACCAATTTTGAACGACTGTGCGAAAAAAGCCACCGCATCACATTTGATGCAGTGGCTTCTCGTCTGGAGCGGCCGACGAGGCTCGAACTCGCTACCTCCACCTTGGCAAGGTGGC
>ENA-UOJO01005091-UOJO01005091.1-human-gut-metagenome-genome-assembly--contig:-P57-NODE-5091-length-10725-cov-38.066448_pt1 | contig 10725 bp, 9 predicted proteins | sample MGYA00242351_ERZ723898 | MGnify/ENA metagenome assembly ERZ723898 | reverse complement strand
CGGCGGGCGGAGGCCACATTGGCGTTCCGCTTGGTGCCGCGGATGTCGGCAGGGGAGACGTTGAAGGTGCGGGATACCTCGCCCACGATCTTCTCGATGGTGACAGGCACGGGCTGGGTCTCGTTGAGGATGTCCTTGATGGCATTCTGTGCCACGCTGATGACCGGCTGGATGCCCTCGAGCATATAGTAGGCATTGAGCTTTTTGACCGCGCCTTCCAGCTGGCGGATGTTATTTTTCAGATGATTGGCGATGAACTCGGCCACATCCTCGGGCAGATCGAGGTGGAGAAGCTCCGCCTTGCGCTTGACGATGGCCACGCGGGTCTCGAAATCCGGCGGCTGGACGTCGGCGGTCAGGCCCCACTCGAAGCGGGTGCGCAGACGCTCTTCCAGACTCTTGATCTCCTTGGCCGGGCGGTCGGACGCGATGACGATCTGCTTGTGGGCATCGTGGAGGGAGTTGAAGGTATGGAAGAATTCTTCCTGGGTGGACTCCTTGCCCGCGATGAACTGGATGTCGTCCACCAGCAGCAGGTCGGCCACGCGGTACTTCATCCGGAAGTCCTCGGTGCTGCCGGCGCGGATGGCGGCGATCAGCTCGTTGGTGAACTGCTCGCAGGTAACGTACATGATAACGAAATCGGGGTGGGTGCGCTTGATCTCGGTCTGGATGGCCGTCAGCAGATGGGTCTTGCCGAGGCCCGAGCCGCCGTAGATGAACAACGGGTTGTAGGCACCGGAGGGGTTGGCCGCAACAGCCTGCGCCGCAGCAAACGCAAACTGGTTGGATGGGCCTTTGATGAAGTTCTCGAAGGTGAATTCATAGTTGCCCTGCGGGGAGGCGGGGTTCGCCTCGTACTGCTGGGCCAGCACCACTTCGTGGGGCGGTGTGCTGGGGACGACGAGAGTGATGTCCACGTCAAAGCCCAGCACCGTCTTGAAGGCCTCTTTGAGCAGGCCGAGATAACGGTCCGTCACGATCTTGCAGATGAAGTCGTTGCGCACCGAGAGGGTGATATGGCTGGAGTCCTCAAAGCTGATAGGCTCCAACCCGTCGATATAGAGATTATACGTCGGCTCCGCCATCTGCGCCTTGCAGTAGCTCTGGGCAGCCTCTAAAACGTCCTTGAAAGAATCCATAGTACATCCACTCCATTGAAGTTTTCAACAATGCTGCTGATACCAGGTTAGTATACCACAAAAATCCCCCTGCGTCTATATTATATAAGGTAATTTATAATACATAAAAAAGACATACCTGCGTCTGGGAAACGGCCTTGTGTCCAAGGCGGAGAAAAGCCACAAGATATTGTGGATAAAAAGTTTTCCACGGGAAATGGGTGAAAAAGTTGAAAGTTTCTCCACAGAGGTTTTTCAAAAAAGTTTGAAGGAAAGCGAAAAAAATGCTTGACAGAAGGCCATAGTGTGCGATATACTGTTGAATTGCAAGCCTGTCCCCATTTTGGGACCAGAATAGACCCCATCACCGGGGACGAGTTTTTACGGAGGATACAACCATGAAGAGAACTTTTCAGCCCAAGAAGCGTCAGCGCAAGGAAGTTCATGGCTTTCTGACCCGCATGAGCACCAAGAACGGCCGCAAGGTCATCAATGCTCGCCGTGCTAAGGGCCGCAAGAGCCTGACCGTCTGATCCTGAGCAGTATGCATCAGGTCCGGCGCAGAATGGAATATGCGCAAAAAGGCCGCTGATATTGGATTGGCGGTCTTATTTTTTTACCCGGCATTCGGGAAAAAGGCCGGAAAGCTGCGGTGAATAGTCGCATTGCCTAAAAAAACTGTCAAAGATTTGGCAGAGAAAACGCCCGGATGAGCTTTTCATGTCGGCGTTTTTTTGCTATACTGAACACTGAGCATTGCTTTTTTCCGGGCGGTGCTCCCACATCACCTGAAGGGAGGCGCACAGGATGCGCTATCGTCCCATCCGCCGCAACGGCGAGTTTGGCCGTGTGTATGCCCGCGGCAAGTCCTATGTCAACCAGGCGCTGGTGCTCTACGTGCTCAAAACGCGGAGCAAGCGCACCCGGGTGGGCCTGACGGCCACCAAAAAGATCGGCCACGCCGTGCAGCGCAACCGCGCCCGCCGCGTCATGAAGGCCGCCATCGACGAGCATCTCGACTACAACATCGGCGGCTACGACCTCGTTTTCGTGGCCCGGGGCATGACCCCCCGGCTCAAGAGCTGGCAGCTCAGCGCCATCGTGGCGAAGCTCTTCGCCCAGGCCGGCCTGCCGGATAAGGCAAAGCAGCCGGGCGCAAAGCCCCCTGCCACCCTGCCGCCGGTCCGGAAGCCCGAGGCGTGAGCATCTTTCAGAAAGCCCTCTGCGGGCTCATCCGGCTCTACCAGAAGTTCATCAGCCCGGGGCTGGGGCGGAACTGCCGCTTTTCACCCTCCTGCAGCCAGTACGGCATCGAGGCCATCTGCACCCACGGCTGCGTCAAAGGGCTGCTGCTGACGGCATGGCGCATCGCCCGGTGCAATCCGCTGGGCCGCTGGGGCTACGACCCCGTACCGGAAAAGGGCCGCTGGAAAAATCCGGCCCGGCATCTCTCGGCCTCGGCTCTGTTTTCCACCAGACACGAAAAATAAGTGGAAAACCTCTTCGCCGATGCTCTTTGGAAGAGCGCTGAAGCGGGAAAGACCTCTCCGTCAATGCCCTTTGAAAAAGGGCGGCAGAGGGGAGGAAAACCTCTCCGTCACGCCTGCGGCGTGACACCTCTCCTATCAGGAGAGGCTGAGAGGAAATGCTATTATCATTGCTTCTTGTGACGTGCTGAACTGTGGGCGGTGCGTCCTACGATAAAAATAACCGTCCCGCACCACAGGCGGGGCAGAATGGACAGAGACATGAATATTTTGTACATCCTCGGTGTACCTCTCGGCTATGTGATGGAGTGGATCTACAACCTCATCCCGAACTACGGCTGGGACATCATCATCTTCACCATCGTCATCCGCCTGCTCAGCATCCCTCTGCAGCTCAACCAGCAGAAGAGCATGGCCAAGATGGCCGCTTTCCAGCCGATGATCGCCGACATCCAGAAAAAGTACAAGGACAAGCCCGAAAAGCAGCAGGAAGAGCTGCTCAAGCTCCAGCAGGAGTACGGCTATAAGCCCACCGCCGGCTGTATGCCCATGCTGGTCAACTTCCTCGTCATGTTCGGCGTCATCGAGGTCGTGTACCGCCCGCTGCAGCGCATCTTCCACATCGGTGCCGATGCCCTGACCGCTGCCGGTGAGGCCCTGACGACCCTTGGCATCAGCTTCACCACCGTGACCCGCGACACCAACATCATCGCGCAGGTCATTGCGGGCGAGAGCACCGTCACCAGCTGCTTCACCCCGGACCAGGTCAGCACCATCACCGAGTTCGGCCAGCACATGGATTTCTTCGGCATCGACCTGACCCGTGTGCCCCAGTACAGCCTGGCCGCAGAGAACCTGCCCCTGCTGATCTTCCCCGTCCTGGCCATCGTGACCATGTTTATCTCCACCCACATCAGCATGAAGGCCTCCGGCCAGCAGATGCAGGGCAGCATGAAGCTGACCATGTATATGATGCCGCTGATGTACCTGTTCTTCTGCTTTACCTACCCGCTGGCATTCTCTCTGTACTACGTCATTTCCAACATCGTCATGACCGCACAGACTCAGGTCATGCGCAAGTTCTACGACCCCGAGAAGATGCGCAAGGAAGTGGAAGCGGAGATCGCCGCCAAGCGCAAGCAGGAAAAGCGCGGCGTGAAGAACACCACCATCACGGTGACCGACCCCAAGACCGGCAAGAGCGTGGAAAAGAACCTTTCCGCCAGCGAGATGAACAAGCGCCGTCTGGAGTATGCCCGCCAGCTGGACGCCGAGCGCTACAAGGATGAGCGCACCGTGCCGCTGAGCGAGCTGAACAAGCAGGACAAAGAATAAGAGGAGGATGAACGGTTATGATCCGTAAGCAGGAAGCGACCGGCAAAACGGTCGATGAAGCCCGCGCAAAAGCCTGTGCTCTGCTGGGCGTGCAGGCCGATGATCTGAATGTGAGCTATGAAGTGCTGGAGATGCCCCAGAAGACGGGCTTTCTGGGCCTGAAGCTCACCCCCGCCAAGGTGTGCGTGAGCGTGGAGGAGCCGGATGCCCCGGCTGCTACTCCTGCGCCTGCCGCCGAAGAAAAGGCCCCCGTGCAGCCCGTGAAGGAGGAGCAGGCCGCTCCCGCCGCACCGGCTGTGGAGGAGGTGCCCGCCCCGGCCGCACAGCCGGAAGCAGCGGCAGAACAGCCTGCTGCCCCTGCCGCAGAAGCTGCCGAGCAGCCCGCCGCAGAGGAGGAGACCGAAGTCCCCATCAACATTGCAGAAAACGCCAAGGTGAAGGCCGCTGTGGAGTACCTGCAGGAAGTCATCACCAAGATGGGCGTGGAGAACGTCACCTTCAGCGCCGTGCAGAAGGGCGAAGCCACCATCATCCGTCTGGACGGTGAAAAGCTGGGTGCCCTCATCGGCCGCCGCGGCGAGACCATGGAGAGCCTGTCCTATCTGGCAAGCCTGGTGGCCAACCGTCTGGAAGGCGATTACATCAAGCTGGGCCTGGATGTGGCCGGCTACCGCGACAAGCGCGAGAGCGACCTGACCGCCCTGGCACAGCGCATTGGTGCCAAGGTGCGCAAGACCGGCCGCAGCTTTGCCATGGAGCCCATGAACCCCTACGAGCGCCGCATCATCCACTCTGCCATCGGCAAGATGGAGGGCGTCCGCAGCGAGAGCAAGGGCGAAGGCCGTGACCGCCGTGTGGTCATCTACTCCACGGCACCCGATGCCCAGACCGACAACACCTACGGCGAGCGCCGCCCGCGCGGCAACGGCCGCCGGAACGGTGGAAACCGGAATGGCGGCTATCGCGGGAACCGAAACGGCGACCGCAATGGCAGCAATCGCGGTGGCTACCGCAGCGGACCCCGCCCGGCAGGCAGCCGCGGCGGCCGCGGCTCCAGTGTGCCGGAGCGCACCTATGCGCCCCGCGACGCGGAGGATGCAGCACCCGTAGCACCCAAGCGCACCGAGCGCGTGGATGATTTCGCCGATTTCAGCTTCGGCAAGATCGAGATCTGATCGCTGAGTTTTGAACCATGCTGCCCCTTTCTGGTGGAAAACTGCCGGGAGGGGGCAGCTTTTGTTTTGCACACAGGCCGCCTGCGAAGAAAAACTTCCCTTTTTCGTCGGTTCGTGGTACAATAAATTTTGATTCAAACCAGCGGGAGGGGACACAGATGCAGGATTCGACCATTGCAGCCATTGCAACAGCACCGGGGGCAGGCGGCATTGCCGTGGTGCGCCTTTCGGGGCCGGAGAGCTACGCCGTGGCGGCGCGGGTGTTCCGCCCCGCGAACCCGGACCGGACCGTGGCCGGGGCCAAAGGTTACACCGCCCTGTTCGGAACATTTCTGGAAGGGGAGGACGCTTTCGATGAGGGGGTCGCCCTCTTTTTCCGGGCACCCCACAGCTACACCGGCGAGGACGTGGTGGAGCTGAGCTGCCACGGCGGCAGCGCTGTGGCCCGGCGGCTGGTGGAAAGCTGCATCGAGGCCGGGGCTGCGCCTGCTGCGCCGGGCGAGTACACCCGCCGCGCCTTTCTGAACGGCAAGCTCAGCCTGACCCAGGCCGAGGCCGTCATGGATCTGGTGTCTGCGGATGGCAGACAGGGGGCCGCGCTGGCCAATGCTTCGCTGGGCGGGGCGCTGGCCAGAAAGATCGCCGCCGAAAAGGAGGCCCTGACCAGTCTGCAGGCCCATCTGGCCGCGTGGGTGGATTTCCCGGAGGAAGATGTGCCGGAGCTGGATGAGCACCATCTGCAAGCCGTGCTGGGCAGCGTGAAGGACGAACTGGATGTCCTCATCCGGAACTACGATGCCGGGGCCGTTCTGCGCGAAGGCGTGGACTGCGCCATCGTGGGCCGACCCAATGCGGGAAAATCCACCCTGCTGAACCTGCTGGCTGGGTTCGACCGGGCCATCGTGACCCCGGTGGCGGGCACGACCCGCGACGTGGTGGAACAGGCCGTCCGGCTGGGCGACATCCGGCTGAACCTCTTCGATACCGCCGGACTGCGGGATACCGAAGACGTCATCGAGGCCGAGGGCATCCGCCGCAGCTGGAAGAAGCTGGACGAGGCCGGGCTGGTGCTGGCCGTCTTCGACGGTTCGGAGCCGCTGACGCGGGAGGACCTTGCGCTGGCCCGGAAGTGTGCAGGCCGCCAGGCCATTGCCCTCATCAACAAGGAGGACAAGCCGACCCGGTTCGACGCGGAAGTCATCGCGCCCTATTTCGCGATGGTGCTGCCGGTCTGCTGCCAGGAGGAGGGGGCACGGAAGCTCATCGCCTCGGCGGTGGCGCGGCTGCTGGGCACGAACCAGATCGACCCCCACGCTGCCAGCCTTTCGGGGCAGCGGCAGCTTGCCGCCGCCACCCGTGCGCGGGAAGCGGTCGCCGGTGCGCTGGATGCCGCAGCAGGCGGGTTCGGGCTGGATGCCGTATCGGTCTGCGTGGACGATGCACTGGATGCCCTGTGTGACCTGACCGGCGAAAATGCGTCGGAAGCGGTCATCAACGAAGTATTTGAACGATTTTGTGTGGGAAAGTAAAAATGAACCATTTAGGAGATTATGACGTCATTGTGATCGGCGCAGGCCATGCGGGCATTGAAGCGGCCCATGCGGCTGCAACGCTGGGCGCAAAGACGGCGGTGTTCACCATGAGCCTGGATGCCATCGGCAATATGCCCTGCAATCCCAGCATTGGTGGGACTGCAAAAGGAACGCTGGTACGTGAATTGGATGCTCTTGGCGGCGTGATGGGCCTGGCGGCGGATGCCACCTATCTGCAGAGCCGGATGCTGAACAAGGGCAAAGGCCCGGCGGTCCATGCGCTGCGCGTCCAGACCGACCGCAAGCGCTACCACGAATATATGAAACATGCACTGGAATTGACGCCGGGTCTGGCCATCCATCAGGCAGAGGTCGTCTCCATTGAGGTGGAGGACGGCCATGTGAAGGGCGTTGTGACCCAGCTGAACGGCGAGTATGGGGCCAAATGTGTGGTCATCGCCACGGGCACCAACCTCGGCGGCAAGATCTTTGTGGGCGATGCGTGGTATGCCTCCGGCCCGGACGGGATGCACGCCGCCAATGCCCTGACCGAGAGCCTGAAGGCGGCGGGCCTGCCGCTGCGCCGGTTCAAGACCGGCACCCCGGCCCGTGTCCACCGGCGCAGCATCGACTTCTCCCAGCTGGAATGCCAGCCCGGCGACCCGGACCATGAGCTGCAGCCCTTCAGCTTCCTGACCGATGCGCCCATGCACAACAAGGTGGAATGCTGGATCGCCTACACCAACCCGGAGACGCACCGGATCATTCTGGACAACATCCAGCGCAGCCCGCTCTACGGCGGCATGATCGAGGGCGTCGGCCCGCGCTACTGCCCCTCCATCGAGGATAAGGTCGTCCGCTTTGCAGGGAAGGACCGCCACCCCATCTTTGTGGAGCCCTGCGGCGAGAACACCGAGGAGATGTATTTACAGGGCGCTTCCAGCAGTCTGCCGGAAGATGTGCAGAACGCCTTCTACCGGAGCATCAAAGGGTTTGAGCACATCGAGATCATGCGTCCGGCCTACGCCATCGAATACGACTGTGTGGACCCGACCAGTCTGGAAGCAACGCTGGAGAGCAAGAACGTTCGCGGTCTGTACGGTGCGGGGCAGTTCAATGGCACCTCCGGCTACGAGGAAGCGGCTGCGCAGGGGCTGCTGGCCGGCCTGAACGCCGCCCGCAATGCACTGGGCAAAGAACAGCTCATTCTGCCGCGTCATACGAGCTACCTCGGTACGCTGGTGGATGACCTTGTGACCAAGGGTGTCATGGACCCTTACCGCATGATGACCAGCCGCAGCGAATACCGGCTGACCCTGCGGCAGGATAACGCCGACCAGCGCCTGACCCCCATCGGCCGGGACTATGGGCTGGTGCAGGATGACCGCTGGGCCAGATACCAGCACACACAGGCCATTCTGAACGCGGAGCGCCGCCGCCTGCACGAAACGCATCTACGCACCGCCGACCTGCGGGCCGCGATGGAAGCGGCGGGTCTGGCCCCGGCAGCGGAGGGCGGCATCGCCGAAGAGCTGCTGCGCCGCCCGGAGATCTCCTATCCGCTCCTCGCGGGCGTCATCGGCTGGGGGGAGGAGATCACCCCCATGCTGGCCGAGCGGCTGGAGACGGAGATCAAGTATGCGGGCTACATTGCCCGGCAGGATCGGATGATCCGCGACGTGGCCCGCCATGAAAAGACGCTCATCCCGGAGGGGTTCGCCTATGAGGCCCTGACCGGCCTGACGCTGGAAGCCCGCGAGAAGCTGGCGCGCATCCGCCCGAAGAATCTGGGGCAGGCGGGGCGCATCCCCGGCGTGTCGCCCTCGGATGTGGCGCAGCTCAGCATCGCGCTGGCCGCAGGCCCCCGGAAAGATTGAGAGAGAATGCCAAGGCCTCTTCTCCTAAAAGGAGAGGCCACCATGCGCCGACCTACGTAAAGCTCACCGGGGAATGACCCGTCCGAACACGCGAAACACCTGAAACGAAAAGGAACAAACGATGATCGACAAAAACAGACTGGAAGAAAAGTGTTCCACGTGGAACATTGCGCTGACCGGGACCCAGCTCGACCAGCTGGACGCCTTTGCAGAGATTTTGGTGGAGTATAACCAGAAGGTCAACCTGACCGCCATCACCGACCCGGAGGGCATCGAGGACAAGCACTTCCTCGACAGCCTGCTCTTTGCCGCGCAGCCGGAAGTGGCAGGGAAGATGGTGGACGTCGGTGCAGGGGCAGGTTTCCCCGGTATCGTGACCAAGATCTACAAACCGGAACTGGAACTGACCCTGATGGAGCCGACCGGCAAGCGGGTGGAGTTTTTGAAATATGCCTGCGGCCAGCTGGGCCTGACCGGGGTGGAGTTCGCCAAGGAGCGCGCTGAGGAAGCAGCCCGCAAGAGCTGGCGGGAACAGTTCGACCTCGCTTCGGCCCGCGCGGTGGCGGCTCTGCCGATGCTGGCCGAATACTGCCTGCCGCTGGTCAAGGTTGGCGGCAGCTTTCTGGCAATGAAGGGCGCTTCCGGTGAGGAGGAACTCGCGGCAGCCCGCGGCGCCATCCGGAAGCTGGGCGGCGCGTATCAGGAGACCCGCACCCTGCATCTGCCCGGCGGCGACACCCGCACCCTCATCCTCTGCAAAAAGATTTCGCAAACTCCGACAGCGTACCCCAGAAATGGTGGAAAAATCGCAAAATCGCCGCTGAAATAACGAAATATCGAGATAAAATTAAAACACCCTGCCGAACGAAACCTCTGGCAGGGTGTTTTGTTTTCTGGTACACTGGGGATGGAACGAGGCTTGTTTTCCACCTTTTCCTGAGAAATTGTTGAAAACAAGCGCATACTTTGGTGAAAGGGGTATTCTTATGTTTGAACGTAGAAGATCCGCTGGAAAGATCGTGCAGCTCCCGGTGGAAGACATCCATCCCTCGCCGTATCAGGCGCGCACGACCTTCGATGAGCAGGAGCTTGCGGGGCTGGCCCAGAGCATCCGGGAAAACGGTCTGTTGCAGCCCATCACGGTGCGGAAGACCGACAGCGGCTATGAACTGGTTGCGGGGGAGCGGCGGCTCCGCGCCTGCAAGTTGGCGAAAATGGGGACCATCCCATCCATCGTCTGCAATTTCACCGACCAGCGCACCGCCGCGCTTGGCCTGCTCGAAAATTTGCAGCGGGCAGACCTGAACCCATTTGAGCAGGCGCAGGGCCTGCGGGACGTGATGGTTTTGTGGGACTGCACACAGGCCGAGGCAGCCAAACGGCTGGGGATGGCACAGCCGACCCTGGCCAACAAGCTCCGCCTTTTGCAGCTGACAGGGGACCAGCGGCAGTTCATTCTGGACAACGGCCTGACCGAGCGCCACGCGCGGGCCATCCTCCGCCTGCCGGAGAATCGCCGCAGCGAAGCCCTCATCATGATCGCCAAACGGAAGATGAACGCCCGCGCGACCGACCTTTACATCGACCAGCTGCTGAACGAGACGTCGCAGGGCAAGCACCGCATTTCGATGGTCAAGGATGTGCGCATCTTTGTGAACACCATCGACCACGCCATCCGCCTGATGACCGACAATGGCGTGCCCGCCACCGCCCACCGTGAGGAGCGGGACGGCTACATTGAGTACACCGTCCGCATCCCCACCGCTGCGGCCCAGAAATAGGGGAAGGAGGGAATGTTCCATGTGGAACATCCGGAGCCGAAAAAACAACAGCAAAAACGCGACGGGAAGCGAAAGAATTTGAAAAAACCGAATGGAGGAAGCAAAATCTGCGAATGCGGGGCCGTTTTCGCGTAAAATTATAAAGAATCGGGTTCAAAAAGCCGCGCTGATGTGCTATACTAAAGAACAAAGGGGTCCGCAGACGGGAAAACGGCGGCCCGACCTCGAATGTTCCATGTGGAACAAAAAGTTTTCCTGAGAGGAAGAAAATGCGCGTGGCAAAAATAGTTGCAGTTGCAAACCAAAAAGGCGGCGTGGGCAAAACGACCACGGCCGTCAATCTGTCGTCCTGTGTTGCGGCGCTGGGCAAAAAGGTGCTCATCGTGGATCTGGACCCGCAGGGCAACACCACCACCG
>ENA-UOJO01005087-UOJO01005087.1-human-gut-metagenome-genome-assembly--contig:-P57-NODE-5087-length-10742-cov-8.700852_pt1 | contig 10742 bp, 9 predicted proteins | sample MGYA00242351_ERZ723898 | MGnify/ENA metagenome assembly ERZ723898 | reverse complement strand
CATTCAGGCAGTCAGGCAGGCAGGCAGGAGACTAATCCCGCCTTTTTTGGGTGCTCAAAAATATATAGGGATACATTGAATACCGTTACGGCGTAAAGCGCCGGGGCGGTATTTTTGTATATAAAAAACCGAAAGGGGAAGAAACAATGAAAAAAACACTTGCGATAATGCTGGCGCTTATCATGGTGCTGGCGCTTGTGCCGACCGTGGCGTTTGCGGAAACGTATGTAGCTCGGATAGGTGAAACGGACTACGCGACTCTAGGCGAAGCCGTAAAAGATGCCGAAAGCGGCGACACCATAACGCTGGGCGAGGGAGATTATTCTCTTTATGATGTGTGCGGCCATACCGGAGCTCTTGGCAGTAGTAAGGACTATACCGCCGGAAAAGACTTGACATTTATCGGACAGGGCGAAAAAACCATTTGGCAGATAGGGGCAGATACACCTAAACCAAATAATGGCGAGTATAATTCTGATTACAGCTTTCAAAACTCCGAAAGCGTCACATTCAAGAACATGACGCTTCGCACAGGCAATACTGGTGCTGATGCAGATTATCTTGGTTTTTCACACACAAAAATAACGAATGTTGAAAATTGCATCATGCTGGGCAGAACAGCCTACTGGGGCTATACCTCCGCAACATTCAAGGATACAACTTTTAATTGCCCTAATGGTAGCTATGCGCTGTGGACATACAGCTCTCCCACGATGACATTTGATAACTGTACCTTTAATTCTTCCGGCAAGGTCATAAACGTCTATAACGAAGGCGATACACCGAATGTTACAGTTAACTTTAACAACTGCACGGTCAATTCGACAGAACTCGAAAGCCTGAGCGTAATGAACATCAATGACTCTAAAGTTGAGTCTTTTACAATCAACTTTAACGGGAAAAATACGATCAACGGCATCAAAGCCGATGGTATACAGGTAACGGACGGAAGCCATGCCTCTGCCGCAAAAGGTACAACAAATGGACAGAAAACCAGCGAGCAGGCAACCTGCTCCAAGCTGTTTGAGTTTAATATGAAGTACGGCAATGGCAACAACGGTAATACTACCGTTAACATCGACGGTAAAACTGTTTGGAAGGGCGGCCAGAGGGTAAGCCATGCTATCGACACCACAAACGACAAGTACACCGACGGCTATAAGGATAATGCGTTTGAAATTATCAAAGATGACACCACGGGCGTTTATGTGAAAACATGTAAATACTGCGGCTATACGGAACCTTTTTACGGCGAGCTTTCCAATGAAATAGGACTTAAGCGCACCGTCAGGCAGAATAAGAATAGCAATCCCGTCCCTGCAGATGACGCAGACCCAAACAAATATAAGGTTGCGAACAGCAGCGGCATCACCGTTGACTATACCGCTACTATGGATATGACGAAGCTGAAGTGGGAGAAACAGGGTTCATTATACGATGACGAAATTACTCCTTGGCAGATGCTGGCGATGCAACCGGGTTGGATAACGGAAGATACAGTGGTTTTCCTCAAATTTACATTTGACAAGAACATCGACTTGGAGACATTCCAGACCAATTATAATAAGGCAACAACGACTGAGGCCAAGGAAAAATTGCTTATGCTGACAAGCAATATGTTCAAAATGACCGATGTTGTTTTCGGCCATGACAACACCATGACCATCACATGCAAGTGGAAGAAAGATGCAACCACAGATAACTCCACCATCATTCTTAACGGCTATGGCCTGCCTGTTACGAATGACTGGAATGGAAGCAAGCAAATAAATATTGAGAATAGCGGCTGTGTAGGGGGAATGGTGCATATAAAAAACCCAGGGACCGAAGAAGTGGAGATGGCAGAAATAGGACCCAATGTAGCAGTCAATCAGGTGTCGAGTGCCACTCCGTCCTTGGATACCATCCAGATACCGATAGTGGGCGGATGCAAAACCGATGAGTTCACCCTCTATTACGGCGGCGGCAGCAGCGGCGACAGCAGCGGCGGCAGCAGCAGCGGCGGCGGGTACCACTACCCCACCGCCACCCCCGTCCCCGTGATAGTCATACCCCCCAAGACCGGCGATATGACGGTTTGGCAGAGCATACTGCACTTCTTAGGGATAAGGTAAGCAAATAGCGGAATGAATAAGCCCCCGGCTGCGGCCGGGGGCGATTTTTTGTATCGGGCTTATATCAGGAGCATCCTGTCGTTATTCAGCGCCTTGCCGGATATTTCCTTGAAGCGCAGCAGCAGGTCGGCAACCTCTAACACCTCGCGCTCCGCGCCGGATACGTCCATTACCACGCGGCCCGCGTCCATCATTATGGTGCGGCTGCCCAGCTCCAGGGCGGACTGCATATTGTGCGTTACCATAAGGCAGGTGAGGCCGTTTTCCTCTACTATGGAGGTGGTCAGCGACAGTATCTTTTCCGCCGCGCCGGGGTCAAGGGCCGCCGTGTGCTCATCCAGCAGCAGCAGCATTGGCGGATTTATGGTGGCCATCATAAGCGTGAGCGCCTGCCGCTGCCCGCCTGAGAGCAGCCCCACTGGCTGCTGCATCCTGTCCTCAAGGCCCATGTTCAGCATGGCCACCCTGTCCCGAAGCGCCGCCCTGTCGGCCCTGGAAAGGCGGCTGAGCCAGCCGCCCCTGCCGGAGGCTAAAGCGAGGTTTTCCTCTATGGTCATGCCGGGGGCGGTGCCGCGCATGGGATCCTGAAACAGCCTGCCTATATGCTTTGCCCTGATGTGCTCAGGCATGAGGGTGATGTCACAGCCTGCCATGGTTATGGTGCCGCTATCGGCTATGAAGCTGCCGGCAATGGCGTTGAGCAGGGTGGATTTGCCCGCGCCGTTGGCGCCTATTATGGTGATGAAATCGCCCTTTTCCACATTGAGGGAGAGGTCGTTGAGCACCAGCTTCTCGTTTGGCGTGCCCGGGTTGAAGGACTTTGAAATGTGGGAAATGTTAAGCATCAGGCAGCCCTCCTTCCGTTGTGCTGGGCAAGCTTGCGCTTATACAGCGGAAGCTGCTCCTTGAGGTAGGGTATGGATATTGCCGCCACGACTATGACTGAGGATACCAGCTTCAGCATGAAGGCGGGCATATTGAAGCGCAATGCAACGGTGTAAACCAGCCTGAATACGAAGGCGCCTATAACCATACCGAATATGCGCAGCGGCATTTTCCGCCTGCCCATGAAAACATTGCCTATGAGCAGCGAGGCGAGGGCTATAGTTACCATGCCGGAGCCTATGTCGATGTTTACCGACTTCTGGGATTGAGCCAGCAGGCAGCCGGACAGCGCCGTAAAGCTGTTTGCCACGCAAAGCCCGACTATGGTGGTAAAGGCGGGGTTGATGGAGGATGAGCGCACCATGTCCGGGTTGTTGCCTGTGGCTCGTATGGCGAGGCCAAGGCGGGTACGGAGGAACAGGCCGAGAATAACGGCTATTGCAAGCACCGCGATGACTATAACGAACAGCTTGTACTGGCTGCCCAGAATTCCGCCGCTCAGCATATCCTTAGCTCTTGTGAACACCGTCTCCGTCTTGTTCATGTTCAGTATAGAGGAGCCCCCCATAACGCCTATATTGACGGAATACAGCGCGGTGTTGACGATTATGCCGGAAAGAAGGCTGTTCACGCCCATTTTGGTCTGTAAAATGGCCGTAATAAAGCCGGACGCCACGCCGGAGAGCATGGCGGCGGGAATGGAAAGGTAGGGATGCCCGGATATGGCGACAGCCGCGCCCACCACTGCGCCCAGCGTGAAGCAGCCGTCCGTGGAAAGGTCGCAGACGTTGAGCATGGAGTAGCTGAGGAACAGCGCCAGTACCGTAAGTGAGGATATGAGCCCCAGTTCAAGGGCGGTCTGTACAAGGCCAAGGGCCGAACTCAGTGACATTGCAATAAGCCTTTCTTACTATTCTATATATATTATCAGTTGAGCTCGTCGAAGCTTTCGGCGGTAACTATGCTCTGAACCTTGGTGCAGAAGGGAGCGAAGGCCTTTTCAATATCGTCGAACTTGTAGCCAAGCTTTTCGCAGGTCTCTGTATTTACGGTAGCGCAGCCGTTGTCAAAGGTGCGAACGGGAAGCTCGGCGGGGTTTTTGCCCTCCAGAGCTACTTCGGCTACCATATTAGCGGTTTCAACGCCCAGGTTTGCGTAGTCCACGCCGTAGCCGAGGAATGCGCCGTTGAGGGCGAAGGAGTCCGCGCCGGTGTAGTGGGGTATTCCGGCGTCGGAGAGCAGCTCGCAGATGCTGAGCTCGGCCTTCATTATGGTGTTGTCGGTAGGGGTAAATACCGCGTCAACGCCATCGGCTATCATGGACTGCACAGCCAGCACAACCTCATCAACTGTGGTGCCGGTGTAATCTGAGTATGCCACGCCGCGGGCATCCAGATCGGCCTTGGCGGCGGCGATGGGGGTTGTGGAGGAATCCTGACCTATGTCGTACAGCAGACCTACCTTAGCGGTATCCGGCTTTGCGGCGAACATCAGGTTTATTACAGCAGCGGTGTCAAGGTAGTCGGAGGTGCCGGTGACGTTGCTGCCGGGAGCCTCGAGAGATTCCACGATGCCGGTAGATACGGGGTCGGATACGGCGGCGAATACTACGGGTATCTGGTTATCCTCGGTGGCAGCCTGCATAGCCATGGCCACAGGTGTGGCGACGCCCACCATTATATCAACGCCGTCTGCAATGAAGTTGGATATTATCTGGTTCATAAGGTTGGCGTCAGCGTTGCAGTTGTCGTAGGATACGTTAAAGGTGACGCCATTTTCTTCGCCTATCTCCTTGAGGCGGGACTGTATGTTGTCCACAATCTGGTTAAGAGAAGCGTCGTCAACGTAGTTGCAGATACCGACCTTTATTTCCTTGCCGGCTTCTGTCCCGGAGGGAGCCTTGCCGCAGGCGGTGAGGCAGCTGAGTGCGATAAGTACGGTGAGTGCCAGTGCGATGATCTTCTTCATTTTGTTTTCCTTCCTTTCATAAGCTTGAAGCTTTAAAATTTTTAAAATAAAAACTCCCGTCACAGCAATTAAACACTGCTGGGACAGGAGTGATATTCCTGCGGTGCCACCCGGCTTGACGCGAACTGCGCCCACTTTGCGCGTACTATATAATACGCTGGCCTTTGTTTACGGAGAGCCTTGCTCCGTCTCACATACTCCAGGGCTTATGCCCTGTTTCCGGTCGCCCTCAGAAGTCCATTCGATCCTGTCTTATTCTGCCGCGATCGCACCACCCGCGGCTCTCTGAAGGAACAGCTTCAGAATCTACTTACTCTTCCTCAACGGTTTTTTGCATTGTAGCACCAGGAAAGGCGGCTGTCAAGAAATTTATCAAAATTTGTTTTCAAAACAGCCATGGAATATACGGCGCAATAATGGTATGATATAGCATATGAAATATATGAGAGGGCGGTTACGCATATGCGCTTTGTAGGCAATGCATTGTGGTTTATATTTGCAGGGCTCTGGCTTGGTCTGGGCTGGGCGCTGGCAGGGCTGCTCTGGTGCATAACCATAATAGGCATACCCTGGGGCGTACAGTGCTTCAAGTTTGCCAAGCTTCTGTTCTGCCCCTTTGGCAAGGACGTGCGGTTTGGGGGCGGCCTCGGTTCGCTTATACTCAATATAATATGGCTCTGCGTAAGCGGCCTGCCCCTCTGCGTTGAGGCGGTGCTCATAGGCTGCATACTATGCATCACCATAGTTGGCATACCTTTCGGCAAGCAGTGCTTCAAGTACGCCAAGCTGGCCTTAATGCCATTTGGTGCGGATATAGTAAAGACCTGATACGGTATTCAAGGATAATTGTTGATCATGGACAATACAGACAACATGCTTTTGCTGATCCTCAACCCCGAGGCGGGGCTGAGGTACGCAAGAAAGTTCCTTCCCGAGATAATAGCGCTGTTTACCGATTACGGCTATCAGTGCCTTGTATTCGTTACCGAAAAGCGGGGGGACGCGACCGAATTCGTTAAAAAATACGGCGAAAGGGTCAAATGCATAGTGAGCATAGGCGGAGACGGCACCTTCAACGAGACCGTCACCGGCGTCATGCAGGCGGGCCTCAATATACCGGTGGGCTACATACCCACCGGCAGCACAAACGACTTTGCCAACAGTCTGCACCTTCCTTCGGATATTATGAATGCGGCGAAGAATATAATGGAGGGAGAGCCTGTATCCATAGACGTCGGCAGGTTCCAACAGAGGTATTTTACCTACGTGGCTTCTTTCGGCGCGTTTACACGGGCATCCTACGAGACGCCGCAAAACGTGAAGAACGCCCTTGGGCATCTCGCTTATATACTGGAGGGCATGAAGAGCCTCGCCAGTATCCGCCCGGAGCACGTGAAGCTGATAGCTGACGGCAGGACGTACGAGAGAGAGCTGCTCTTTGGCGCCGTGAGCAACTCCACCTCCCTTGGGGGTGTGCTGACGCTGGATCCCGATGTGGTGGATATGAACGACGGCAAGTTTGAGATAATGCTTGTGCATATGCCAAATTCCGCTATAGAGCTCAACGAGATACTTACCGCCATAGCCAGCAAGCAGTATGAGTGCAGCATGATAGATTTCATACGCACAGAAAGGGCGGAGATATTCGCGAGTCCGGATATGGACTGGTCGCTGGACGGCGAGCACCAGAAGGGCAGCGAGCACATAGTCATAGAAAACATACACGACGCATTGAGGATACTGACCAAAGAGACCCTTGGCGGCGAAAAGTAAATACCAACACAGAAAAAACACCCGTCAGGGTGTTTCAGTCTGTCAAAAAACCCCAGGGTTGATAAGGGGCCGCAGCCCCTTATGGCTTTATTCGGATTTGGCGACATGTGCGGCAAATCCGCAAAAAGCGCTTGCGCAGCAAGGCTTTCCCTGCATTCGGTGCTGGCCGCGCCATAGGCGCAAGCACCGGATGAAAAAACTCAAAAAAGTGGCGTTCAGCCACTTTTTTGACACTCTAAAAAACACCCGTCAGGGTGTTTTTTGCATGTTCTTAATTTACTTCAGCAGCTTATCCATCAGGCGGAAAAAGGGGGGCAGGTGATAGCGTCCTAATATATCGGATTCGCCGGCAAATTTCTTGTTGCGGATATCCGCCATGGCGCCGGAGTGGCAATTGAACAGCTTCATAAAATGCAGCCTGCCTTTATCATTTAATGTGGTACAGCCACTTTACCCTGCGGTAATAGAAGAAGAAAGCTACGTCCGTCACTATCCAGGATATTGGATACGCGAGGCATACGTTGAGCATGGTGTGGTGGGCTTTGTACACGGTGGCTATCCACACTACCCTCAGCAGGCATACTCCGAGACCTATTATTATTACCGGGACTATCGCGTCGCCCATGCCGCGAAGGATGCCCGAGATTATTTCTATATATGTCCAGGTAAAATACAGCGGTACCATATAGAGCATCATCTGCCATGCCTGGGCAAGGACCTCCGCGTCGTCGTTGAATAAGGGCAGCAGGAATCTGCCGAAGCCCAAAAGAACGGCGCTGAACAGTAACGTTATACCCATGAACAGTTTCAGGCTGAGTTTTTCGCAGCCGTGCACACGGTCCATGCGTCCCGCCCCGTAATTTTGCGCGGTGAAGTTCATTACGGCTATGCCGGCGGCGTTGCTGCATGCCCAGTAGAATCCATCCAGCTTGCCCGTGAGGGACCATGCGGCTACAGTAGCAGTGCCTAGAAGGTTTACGGCCACCTGGATTATCATGTTGGAAATGGCATACATTGAGGACTGGAGCCCAGAAGGTATACCTATGCGCAGCATACGGCCCAGAAGATAGCGGTCGATGCATATGCCCTTTACGGTTATGCGGTATGCCTCGGTGCTTCGCATCAGCTTAGCGGTAGCGAGCACCGCGCTGAGTATCTGAGAGACGATGGTGGCTATTGCAGCGCCGGCTACGCCCATCTTGAAAATTGCTACCAAAAGCAGGTCGAGGAATATGTTGACTATACAGCAGATTGAGAGGTATATGAAGGGGCTTCTGGAATCGCCTACCGCATTAAACACACCCGCCTCTATATTGTAAAGAAGCTGAGCGGTCACGCCGAGAAAAACTATGCGAAGGTACGTTGTGGCTTCGGATATGGTATCCGCCGGGGTCTGCAATACGCGCAGAAAAAACGGCGCAAATATAATACCCACTACAGTCAGCACTATACCGGATATTATACAGAAAGCTACTGCGGTGCCCGTGGCCTTTTGTATGGATTCCTCATCCTTCGCGCCGAAAAGCTGGGCTATTACTACCGTGGAGCCGCCGGAGAGCGCCACAAAGAAGCCTATGAGCAGGTTGGTTATATTGGCGGCGCTTCCGCCTACGGCGGCTAGTGCAATCGTACCTACGAATTTGCCTACGACTATGGCGTCGGCAGCGTTATAAAGCTGTTGGAAAAGGGTACCCGCAGCTATGGGCAGAAAAAAACTTATAAGCTTTCTGCCGATACTTCCTTCGGTAAGGTCATTTTTAACGCTATTCATTTTGACATACCTCACAAATAAGCTAAAATGGCAAAATAAAGCATACATCAGAAGCAGAATAAAAGCAACTGATTTAATTATCGGTTTTGTTTTGATGAGGTATCAACGATATATCTTGCCCACCAGCCAGTTTACGGTGGTGGCTGGCAGCAGCTTGTTGATAAGGATAAAAAGCTTATATTGTGCTCCTACGGTGTACAGCGCCCGGCATTTCCTGGCGTTTGCCGCCTTGAGTATGACTTTTGCCACGGCCTCCGGGGCCATGCCGTTCTGTTCATCGTGCTCCATCACGGCCACAGCGCGGTCGAGGGATTTATATATATGGCTTCCGGCGTGAGATTTTTTCCTTGCGGCGGTGAAGCCTGTACGAATGTCCCCGGGCTGCACAGCGCAGACCTGTATGCCGAAGGGACGGACTTCATTGCGAAGGGCAAGTGTCAGGGAGTTTATAGCTGCCTTAGCCGCGGAATAGAAGGACTGGTAGGGTATGGCTATGGGCGCGGCCACGGAGCTGAGGTTGATGATGCGGCCGCTGGCCTGAGCGCGCATCTGCGGCAGCACCGCCTGTATACAGTTGAATGCGCCGTAGAAGTTCACCTCGAGCTGGGCGTGGGCATCGGCAGAGTCGGTAAATTCCACAGGCCCTGATATGCCGAATCCGGCGTTGTTTACAAGAAGGTCTATGCGGCCTTCTTTTTCTATTACCTTTGCTGCTGCGGCGGCGATGCTGGCGGGGTTTGTCACGTCCGCTGTTATGTGGAAGATGCTGCTGTAATTCTCGCCTCTGCGGCTGAACTCGTACACGGTATAGCCGTTTTCACAGAGCATGAGGGCGGCTGCTTTGCCTATGCCGCTGCTTCCGCCTGTCACTATAGCTGTCTTTTTCATTTGCTGCCCTCCAGTATGCTGCCGAGTATGTCCATTGCCTCGTCAAGTATTGAGTCGGTATGTGTGGCCATGTAGCTGGTGCGCAGCAGGCACTCGGTCATGGGGGTTGCCGGTGGCAGCACGGGATTGACGTATACGCCACCGTCGTATGCACGCTTTGCCATTATCAGCGTATTTTCAGGGTCATGGGTATATATGGGTATTATGGGTACGCTGGTGAGCTTGTGGGGTATGGCTCGCTCAGTCAGCCCCTTCTGGACGTAATTCGATATATCCTTCAGCCGTTGTACCCGCCATGGCTCCTTTTTCAGCACCCTTAATGACGCCAAGGCGCAGGCGCAGCTTGCGGGTGGTATGCTGGCTGCGAATATAAAAGGCCGGGAGTTATGGCGAACGTGATCGGCTATGAATTTTGACGATGCCATATACCCACCGAGACTTGCAAGAGACTTGCTGAACGTACCCATGTATACGTCTATCTCGTCCTCGAGACCGTAATAACTTGGGGTACCCCTGCCGCCTTCGCCCAGCACCCCTAAGCCGTGGGCGTCATCTACCATTATGCGCGCCCTGTACTGCCTGGCAAGGCGGACTATCTCCGGCAGGTTGGCAATATCGCCGCCCATGCTGAATACGCCGTCCGTTACTATGAGGCAGCCTGCGGTGTCAGGTATCTCCTTCAGCTTCTTTTCAAGGTCAGCCATGTCCCCATGGCGGTAGCGCAGCATAGTCGCCTGGGATAGGCGGCAGCCGTCGTATATGCTTGCGTGGTTCTCGCGGTCGCATAGAATATAGTCGTGGCGGCCTGCAAGGGCGCTGATAATGCCAAGATTGGACTGAAACCCGGAGGGGAATGTAACCACCGCCTCCTTATGCAGAAAGTCCGCAAGCTCCTCCTCTAATTCGAGGTGCATTTTTAATGTGCCGTTTAGGAACCGGGATCCGGAGCAGCCGGAGCCGTACTGATCAAGCGCCTTTTTGCCGGCTTCAATGACCTCGGGGTTATTGGTAAGGCCGAGATAGTTGTTGGAGCCAAGCATTATGCGCCGCTTGCCTTCCATTACGACCTGGATATCCTGACGCGTTTCAAGCGCGTGAAAATAGGGGTATATGCCCTTTTCCATGGCCTCGGCGGCCAATTCGCAGGGTCTGAGCTTTTCGAATAAGTCCATTGCGCCTCCTTATCGGGTATATAAAATGGTTAAAAAAATTGAATGAATGAATTATTAAAATATTTTAATCAAATAGAGCGAATTAGTCAAGGTATTATGTATATACATTGACAAAACTACCATCAGTTGACAAGGACACACAAGGTTTTAGGAGCCAAACAGCACGGCATA
>ENA-UOJO01005085-UOJO01005085.1-human-gut-metagenome-genome-assembly--contig:-P57-NODE-5085-length-10744-cov-3.592104_pt1 | contig 10744 bp, 2 predicted proteins | sample MGYA00242351_ERZ723898 | MGnify/ENA metagenome assembly ERZ723898 | reverse complement strand
ACGGGATTTTGATCATCACCGTCCGCCGGCTGCGATTTCCGCGACCGCTTTCGGGCGCAATCCGCATCAAAATCCGCAAAACTGCAAAAAACAACCCCGTCGTTTCCGTCGGGGCGTCTTTAATTTCTTCATCGACTTTCGTCTTTGAGTGTCGGGATTACATTTCGGTAATCGCCGTGCCGTTGATGGCAAGGTCTTTAATGTAAACACTATCGTCGCCTTTATCTCCGGAGCCATCTTTTGTATACTTAATTTCAAGAGTTTCACCGGCTTTTAGAACGAAAGTTTTTTCAGTATAATCTACTTCACCGCTTTCGGTTATATCTGATTCGCCGGTTTTTGAGATAGTTAACTTGTCCCATCCTTTCTCACTACTTACCTTGTAGCTAAACGTTACAGTAATGTCAGCGTTTGCCGTAATTTTGAACGAAGACGTTTTGCCTCCTTTCCCTTTGTTACCGCTCGTCCAAACGCCGTCCGCATAAGTGAATTTGTAGGAATCAGACGTTGTAATAGTATAAGGCGGGGTATCAGTCCATTCGCAATATACGGTCATATTTGCGTCAATCGTTGCGGGCAAATCTTCCTTAACGTCACTATTAAGAACATACCATTTCAAGAAATACTTTTCGTTGGTTTTTGCCGGTGCAAACGCACCCAAATTCAACGCATCACCTTTTCCGAACTCGGCGGTTGCATTTTCCATTCCGTTTCCGTATACGATTGTTACAATAACTTTATCATCCCATTTTGCAACGAGCGTTACGTCGGCAGTAGGAACGTAGTTTGCAGAAACAAGAGTCCTGCTTTCATCGGTGGAAACATACCATCCGCGGAAAACCTTGTCCGCATTTGTAAGCGCAGGCAAAGCATATGCAATGTTCTTATTTACACTTGCCGGAGCAGGCGTGCCCTCAATCGCAACAACGTCAGTATTATAGGTAACCGTGACCATTACTTTTTCTTTCGTATACGTCATGTTGTTAAGCGTTAACTCATAATACACCTTGGTATCATTTTCCGTAACGAGGGTTTCAAGTATAGTTGTATCGCCTGATTTTCTTATCGTATATGTGCCTTGATTTCCATTTAATGTAATATTGCCTCTGCCGTCAACAATTGCTGATTCATCTCCGTTTGTATAGGTTCCTTCATATCCATCCATCGCAACAAACGTGTTGCCGTCTTTCTTGAATCTCAATATTACACTACCGTTTTTATCGAACACATATATCTTTTCAGCGTCGCAGCATTTGTTACCAACGATAGCATTGCCGTTTTCCAATGCGTCCTTAAACGATACACCGAACGTAACTTTGTTTTGGTACAAAATCATACCATAAACCTTTCCGTTATTTGTGTATTCAATAACTCTCGTGGCACCTTTATCCCAATAAGATGTCGAATAGTCTTTTTCCTTAGGCAAAGTATTAAACGGAGTAAGAATATAGATTTCTTTTATCGTATCTTGAGCGTACATTGCCATAACGATAATACCGGATTCATCATCGATAAAGGCCTTATGTGCCGTTTTACCCATCATTATATTCATGGTTCCGGCAACCTTGTCATAATCGGTAATTGTCAAGTCACTATTGAACGGATATTCGGATGCCGCCGCCTTGCCGGTCGAATCAAACCTAACAAGAACATTTGCCTTAGGTTGCATACTGCACTGCGTTGCAAAATTTGACGATCCATATACGGCGGTAACATAATATGCATTTGCGTACGCTTCCGCATCGCTCCACTTTGCATAAACGATCACATTTGCGGTGATTGCGGTGCCGGACGTCCATTTGGTGTCTGCATCAAAAGTTTCCGTCGTGAACCAACCTTCAAACTTGTGTTTGAACCACGTGGGATCGGTTATTGTCACTTTGTCGCCTTCTCCGTATTCTTTGACAAGGTTTGCGGTTGTGCCGTCATTGTACACTGCCGTGAACGTGAATTTTGTATCCCACTTTGCAATAAGCGTAACGTCTGCGGTTGCAGTATATGCGCCGTTGTAAAGGGTTCCTTCCGCTCCTTCAACATACCAGCCACGGAATATATTGCCGGCGTTTGTAAGGGCTTTCAGCGTGAACTCTACGTTCTTCCAGACCGTTACTGCCGAAATATCTTCGTTGGGCGTAATCGTCGACGTGTACGTGACAGTCACTTTTTGCTCTGCTGCGACGTAAGTCTTTGCCGTCGTGTCAAGAGTAATTACGTAATACTCGGTGTTCTTTCCGTCAACGACAAAGTATGCGTCAACCGTTTTTGCCGTCGCGTCTTTGAGCGTATATGTTCCGTTTTTGCTGCCCCATGCGAAGTTGCCTACGCCGTCAAGAACAAGGTTGTCTTGTCCTTCGCAAGTATAAGTGCCAAAGTATTCGTCGAGTGCTTGTGTTTCGGAACTAGCGAAACTTGCTTTCTTTGCTGCAACCGATACTATCATTTCATTTGTCGTTGCGTCTTTGACAATAAGTGTTTTTGCATTCTTAATATCAGAAACACTCAGCGTCGTTCCGTCAGTCGTTGTAATGGAAATGTTTGTATAAATCGCATTGTCAAACACTAAAATATCTTTTGCACCGTTAATGGTGTTGATATTGACAAATTGCAATCTGTACTTTTGATCCGTCGGATGTTTTACGCCGTATGCGGCGTTAGCCTTGAAGTTCTTTTCGGTCAATGCAGTGGTGAAAATGTGATAATCGGTTCCGATTGTCGTGCCGTTTGTATGGGGTACTACCAATACTTCGTTCTCAGCATCATACCAGAAATAGTACTCATTTTCATCTCCATTTTTCTTCCATGCTATTTTTCCGGTTGTAGCATCATAAGAAACGATCGCGCCCGTCTTTTCGCCGGTAATATTGCCTTTAACGCTTATGGTAAGCGTACTCTTACCTGAACTGTATGATTCACCCCATCTTTCACTGCCAAAATAGACACCTGCCATTACATAAGCATTATCCCAGTTTGCAACGATAGTCATGCCATTATCTTCGCTTGACAACACGCTGTCAACTTCAATCACCGTTTCGCCTGCGTCGAACGCATCGTTGCCGTTGGCGTCGATATACCAGCAGACAAAATATTTGGTTTTATCACTCGAAACGGTCTTTTCTGTTTCATATGCGGGAAGAATGCTCGAAAAAGTATCTCCAACGCCGATATATGCGGTTTTGTTTCCGCCGACGCTGTCAACGATATTGATTTTTACCTTGTCTGCCCAGACAGCTTCAAGGTTGATTTCTTCGTCGATTGCAGGTTTCACGGACGTGATGATTTCTTCACTGCCCGCACGTTTCCAACCCATGAACTTTTTGGTTTCGGTGTCAGCCATGGGGGCAAGAACATAATCGATATTTGCGAAAACGGTTGCGTCCGCAGGAGCGGTGCCTTCCGCAGAAGTAAACTTCACTGTTGCGTTTTTCGCGACTTTGGTATACGTATTGCCCGAAATGGTTACGTGATAATAAGCCGTTTTAACGCCGCTGCCGTCAACAACGTAAACTTCAAAATAATCTGCGTCTGCCGCTTTCGTATAAACGCCGTTTACTGTGCCGTTGATGACAAGACCGCCGATACCGTCGATGACCACGCTTTCGGTTGCGTCTGCGCTGTTGGTATAGGTGCCTTCGTATCCGTCAAGGGCGGTCGTCGTTCCGTCGACTTTCTTGAACCCTTTGATCTTGTTGCCGTCTTTGTCAAACACGACAAGATTTTCCGCCGCAAAGCATTCGTTTGCGCTGATATCGGCTGTGCCGTTGTTGAATCTTACGCCGAAATAAACCTTGTCATCTGTTACAAACATCGTGAATGAATGCTTGCTGCCAAGATTGCAGTCGGGAGTATATTCAATAGCCCTTGACAATGCAAATTGTGACGCTTTATATTCACTGTTTGCAGAATCGAACGGCGAAAGAATATAAACTTTATTGAAGAAACCAAAATATACAATTATGCCGGTTTCCATATCGACATATCCGTCGTACGTGTTGCCGTCGGATGCAAACCTAATTTTGCCCGTTGCAGAATCAACCATCGTCACCGACACGTCGCCCTTGAACGGGAATGCCGTTCCAGTACCTTTACCGGTTTCGTCAAGAGTAATAAATGCGTTGATTTTATCGCATTTGGACAGTGCGTCAGGCTCCGTCTTGAAATCAACATCAGCAGCCGTATATGTTTTTCCGTCATAAGGCGCAACAAGTTTCGGCGTGACTATTGTAATTTGCGTGTTGTCTTCTTTATAGGTATAGGTTACGCGTCCTTCATTATTATAATCCGCAAGGGTTTCTTCTCCTTTTGCCCAGGCACTCTCATTTTCAAGAAATTCATCAATGCTTTCGCTCTTGGAATATCCGCAATCGGTACAAGTATAATACGCCGTTACTGTATGATACTCGCTCATATATTCCGAAACTTTGTATACGGGTTCGCCAAAATTATGATCTTTCCTATACATAAGACTTGTGCTGACTTCGTCACAACGCGAGCATTTTCTGATATGTTTCGTGTCTTCTTCGCCCGTTATTATCGTATTGATAACCCACGTTCCGTGTTCAAAATCGTGGCCGAGCGCGGCGATTTCCTTGGTTTCTTCGCAGTCGCATACCGTGCATTTGATTGTTGCGGAGCCTTTTTCGGTGCAGGTGGGCTCGGTGACGATCGCGCTGACCTGGAAGTTATGTCCGTTTGCCGCCGCAGTTTCAACCGTGACAGTGCCGTAAACCGACGTGTAAGTGGTGATTTCGGGAGTCGTGCAGGTTGCCGCCGTTACGCTTGCCGTCCAAACAGTGGTGTCGGTAAGCACGGGAAGCTTCGCCGTTTCCGTCGATTTGCAACCGTCGGTGGTGCAGAATCTTGCCGCCTCGCCCTTTTCGATTGCGGTGGGAGCGGTGACGATTTTCCAGCTTGACCAGGAATGTTCGCCCTTCGCGACAGTCTTTTCGACCGTGCCATAAACGGACGTGTATTTCACAAGCCCTTCTTCGTCGTGCGACGCCCTGACGGCGGTTGCCTTCGTCCATACGCTCGCGTTTTCAAGCGCGGGCACGTCGACTTCATCGATGTCGCCGCATTCGCAGGTGCGTTTTGCCTTGCCTGCCGTGGTTAAGTCGGGCTTAACCGTGATTTCCCAGGCGCCGTATTTGTGATCGGTAAGTTTGCCGAGCGTTACGACTACCGTGCCGTATTGCGAAGTGTAGACGGTGCAGCCGTCCTGTGTATGGGTCGCGGGAACGTTGTTGCTTACCGTCCAGACCGATGTGTCCGAAAGGCTCGCAAGCGTTGCCGTTTCCTTTTCTCCGCAAGCGCATTTTCTTGTCGCTGTCCCTTCTGCCGAAGCGGTCGGCGCGGTTTCGATTGTCCAGCCGCCGTACGCGTGTTCGTGTACGGGCGTCTTGTCGCACGCCACCAAAGCCATTACCGCTACAAGCGCCAGAACCAGCACTAACAATAATTTGCTTCGTTTCATAGGTGTTTCTCCTTTATAAAAAAATTATCCTATAAGCCTTGGACGCGTCGCGCCCGCAACCTTCTAAGAACTAGTTAATGAATGCGGTGCCAACGGCAAAATATCCGTGCGCCCCGCTGTCTACCGTCGTGGACGAGCAGATCAGTACGCCCGCCACACTGACGTCTTTGATTGTGAACGTGAACGTGAAGCCGTTTACAGTGACGGTCACGACGTCGCCGCTTACCATATAAGTGCCGCGCGCGCCCGCGCCGCTTGCGTAAACCGCCTCGTATCTGTCCGACTCGCAGGCGAAATCGCCGCTGTCGTGATCGGGACTTACCGACGTTACTTCGACAACGCCGTTTTGTCCGAATCTGAACGTGGTCGTCGCTTCATAAGCAATAACCGAGTTTTCGCATCTGAACGAGTATTGTGCCGTGTACGTCTTTCCTTCGACAAGCGTCGCGTCGAGCTTGATTGCGGAATCGATGTATTTTCCGTCCGACAAGACGTAAACTTTCAGTCCGTCGTCAAAATAAACCGACGCGCTTCCGTCCGCATTGATCTGATATTTCGCGCTTTTCGCGCCGAGCGTCGCCGTGCCGAACCCGTCGATGACAAGGTTGTCCGCGCCGTCGCGCGTATATTCGCCGCGCACGCCGTCCGAAAATTCAAGTCCGTTCGTCGCGCTGTTCGTGCTGTTGATTCTCGCAACGGTTTTCTTATCTCCGACGTTTATTTCAACTATTGCGCCTGCTTCAACGTTTGTACCGTTTAACACGTTTATCGTTGCAATTTCACCGATTGAACTTGCGTTTTCGCTGAAATACCACGTTTCTGCGCCGTTGTAAATAATTTTTCTGAGCACTTTTCCGTTCGCGCCCGCGGTCATTCCGCCGACGTTTCCGCCAAGGACGAAATACTCGTTCATCGAAAGCGCGCCGGTACATTTCACAAGGACAACCCCGTTACTTTCCGTCGCCGAAAGGTTTGCCGTGCCGCCTTCGCCCGAGACCTTTGCAAAGAATCCGTTTTCGTTGAACCTTGCAAGCCCTTTGTACGTATTTCCCGCAACGAATTTCACGCGACCGTTCGCGTCGATCGAGAGCGTGACCGAATCGTTGAGTATCCCGCTGCCGAAATTGCAGGCGTACTTATTGTCCTGATGCGCAAGCGCAAGCACTTCGACCGAGAATGTTTTCGTCACTTTTTCGCCAAACACGTCGGCGGTAACGGTATATTTGTAAAAGCCGCCCCTTGTGAAGCTTATCGTCGAGGTATCGATGATTTTTCCCGTGCCGAAACATTTTGCTTTTATCGCTTCTTCGCCCTTGATTTCGCCGTCTTTGGTGACGATTTCAAGGGAATTATAAAATTCTTTTTTCGCGTTGTTTCCCGTTAAGTCCGCGCCGATGACGTTGTAAAGAATTCTCACAAGCGCGCCGCCACGGATTTTTTCGTTTTCAAAGTCCGTGCCGTTTTCGATGCCGCCGACAAAGTTCTTTGCCGTAAGGACGTTGCCGAAAGAGTCGATATACATCGTCGCGCCCGCGCCATACTTGAACGAAGGCTTCGTATTAAGGAAAGTCAGATCGATTTCACCGCCGTTTCTTTCGTACGAAAGAGACGTGTCGTATTGCGAGCCCTGACCGAAGTTGACAAGCCCCGTGCCGTATCCGTCAAGATAAACGTACTTGTCGCCGTTTTTATAAATTCCGAAAAGGTTGTCCTTTTCAAGGACGGTGAAAGTGCCGTTTTCGACGTCGAGCGAGAATTTGTAACTGTAATAGTCTTTTGCGAAGTCATAAACGAAAACTTCGTCGTTCTCGTGATCGATATATCCGTTTTTGAGCGCGGCTATATCGTACTTGCTAAGGCTTATTACCGTTTTATATTTAACGATTAAAGACAAAGTTTCGTTTCTGTCAAAGCGAAGTTCCGCCGTTTCGCCGTCAACCGTACCCGAAAACTCTTTGTTTGCGTATTCGGTCGTTTCCTGTACGGCGATTGTTTTGCCCGATTTCGAATCGTTCATCGTGAAGTCGAGCGTTTCGCCGCCAAAGGTAAGCGTCGTGCTTACGCCGGTAACGGGAACGACCGTGCCTGTGCCGAGCGTGCAGTCGCCGAACGCGACGTCATAACTCGTGTCGCTGCTTGTCCTTTCTGCAAGTCGGGTTTTCATGCAGTAAAATTTTGTCGAAAGACCGCTGTCCTGCGTTTTCGGAATGATTTTATAAACGTCGTAGGATGTGCCGATCGCAACGCCCGCAAGGACGTATTGCGACAGCGTATTCACCGAAAAGTGCGCCGAAATTCTCCATACGTCGTCCCTGAAAAACACGAACGGACGTCTTACTTCCGAAAACGTCATCTTTAACGAGTTGTCGGGATTGAGCGTTGCAACGCCGTTTTCGTATCGGAGCGTGAATTTGTCCGTGCCGACTTTGAGAATTATCGAGCCGTCTTCAAGGCACTCCTCCATTTTCGCCGTCTTTCCGTTCAGGAAGACTTCGCCGTTTTGCGACACGCTGAACCCGTATGCGGTGATTGCCGAAGCCATGGCATAGGACGCGCCCCAGCCATAGTCGTCGCCCCAACCGCTGCCGTAATCGTCGCCGTCGCCGTCGTCTTTTTGGGGAATGAGCGTAACCTGCGTCTTGTAGTTACCGACAAGTCCGTTGTCCAGAACGAAAACTTTCGCGCTCGCGACGAATCCGAGATAATTTATCGTTACCGTATATTCGCCCGTTCTGAAAGTGTCGACTTTGCCCGAGATCAAATCGTTGGTCACGGGAATGATTTCGCCGTTTCTCGTGACGTCAAACAAATCTTTCGTGTAAATCGTCGTGTCCGAAAACACCACTTTGTTTTTTGCGGTAACGACGATGTCCGATTTTATAAGGACGCCGTAAGATACTTCGACAGGATTTTCGTCCACGCCGTTGACGTAAACTTTAAGCGTTACTTTTTGCTGAGCAATTGAATCGAAGTCGATATGTCCGACGCTTTCGACGTAAACCGCAAGAGGATCGTTCTTCGCGACTTCTCTGTCGGGATAAGGCATAAGTCTTTTGCCGTTGACCTTAACCCTTATGTTTGACAATACGTCTTAAGATTTCGTGCCTTTTTCAAGGATGACTTCTTCTTTGTCGACGATTATTTCGTAAGTGTTCGCTACGACGACGTACGTCAACGTTTTTTCATAGGTTTCATAATTCGGACCGCTTGTGGGGATCTTGTCTTTGTTGTACCTGAGAGTGATTTTCGCGCTTGTCGTGCCGGGTTTTGAAAAATCTATTCCGGAAATATCGATAAGATCCTCGATTTGCGTATATTTTACCCCGTTCACGATGACGGAAAAGTCCGCCGCAAAATCGTACGAGTTTTTATCCGTGCCGATGGTAACGGGGATATCGTCGCCGCGCGGAAGATTGATGATAACGCCGTATCTCACGGTAACGACTGCGGTTTTTTGGATATCGCCGTAAGTTATCGTAATGGGGTTTTCGCCTTCCGTCGTGTAGTCGATCGTACCGGTTATCATTGACGGAGTCACGGGAATGACTTCCGTTCCTTTCGTTATCGAAAATAAACTCGTTAAATCAATCGCCGCGCCGTTGGGATAAGTTTCGGTGTTTTTTGCGGTAACAACGGTTTCCGCCGCTTCCACGACGTTTACCGTCACCGATTTTTCGTTTGAGAATCCGCCTTTTTCAAAACGCATACTCACTACGTACGAATTGCCCGCCGTCGCGTTTTCAAGCGCGGTCGCGTCAATCATATCTTCCGTTACTTTCACCGCTTCGCCGTCGAAATACAGCGAAAACAGTGTAGTCACGTCAAACGACGAAAGCATATCTTCGGCAATTTCAAACGTGTTGAAACTGTCGATTATTTCGATGACGTGTCCTTCTTCTACGTGCACGGCAATGCTTGCGCTTGCACCTTTGTACGTTACCGACACGGTGTAGTCGCCCACGTCGCGACGGACGTCGCTCTCGATCATGTCTTCGGTAATTTCAACGGGCTTATCGTCCGCCGTAACCGAAAAATACTTTGAAAAATCGACGCCGCTATCAACCTGAACCTGATTTATCGTAACGGACGTAACCGTCGGCGTAACCTTGTAAACGGTGTTTCGCAATATGATTTTGACGGTCGCGCTTTTCCCTTTATAGGTACAGGTAACGCTCCCTTCGCCCGCGGACGAAGGAAGTTTCGTTTTGTCCAGATACCTGTCCTGAATAAGGACGTTTACCCCGTCTTCCGTCACGGAAAAAAGCTTGTCGAAGCGGTAACCTTCAAAAGTGTCGGTCACCGTAACTTCGTCGTATTTTGCCGAAACTTCGACGACGGGCTCGCGCGGTGGCGCAGGCGGCGTAGGCGGCGCAGGCGGATTTCCCGAACCCTGTCCGCCGCCTTTGTCGCACGCTACGAGCGTAATCGCAACGATTATCGTCAAAATTAACGCGATTAAGATGTGTTTTGTGTTACGTTTCATCTTTTTTGTCGTTTAAGACTTATTTGTTTGCAAGCGTCCATTCGCCTGCTTTGTAAATGCTGATATAGAAGAATGCCGTATGCCTGTTTTCAAAAACAATCATCGTTTCGCCGTTGGTATACGTCATGTAACGGTTTTTTTCGAAACTGCCCTTTACGCTGTTGGGACCTTCCCAGTTGCTGTTGGAATCGGACACCGTAAAACCGCCCGTGGCGAGTTTTGTCGTGATCATCGTGATAACTTTTTCGTATTCTTCGTCGGGAAGCTGACCGTTTTCGTCGATATTCTTCCACTTTGCGTTAAGGGTGATGCTTTCGCGATACACGTCTTTATTGTCCGCGTCCTTTCCGACGACTTTGTCGTGATACCACGGACCGTGAACATTGTCGTTGAACAAGGAGAACAACAAGTCGGGGCTTATAACTTTCTTGTCGCCGAAGATTTGTTGTATTGCATAGTCTGCGGTGACGATGTGTCCCTTATGCACGTACATCGTGTTGCCCTTTGCGTCTTTTTTGATGCTGCCGTCGGTATCGTAAACGAAGTCACAGCCGTAAGGGTGCGATGCGCCGTGTTTGGCTTCCGTGATGCCGTTGCACGGGACGTGTGCATAGTAAAAGTCGGTCATCGTAAATTGCGACCAGCTTGTTATCGCTTCTTTTTGCTGATAACCGTTTTTGAACGTGCCCGCGGGCAAAATTTCTTCTGCCGTTTTTACGACGCTCTTGAAGAATATCTTCCTCGCGCCGCTTGCCACGGTCCCGTCGTACGGGAAGTCCACCGAGTAAAGG
>ENA-UOJO01005076-UOJO01005076.1-human-gut-metagenome-genome-assembly--contig:-P57-NODE-5076-length-10763-cov-5.010459_pt1 | contig 10763 bp, 8 predicted proteins | sample MGYA00242351_ERZ723898 | MGnify/ENA metagenome assembly ERZ723898 | reverse complement strand
AAACTTCTCTTTTTGCTATATATCCTTTTCTTGGCACTATTCTTCCCTCCTTAATATTTTTTGATAATTTATAAAATCATCTCGGTACTCTGATAGGTTTTCCTATCCGTATAGTGCATTATAATCTATTCTAAATTTAAGTACCTTAATTTAGATAATTACAAGCACTATTCTTTTTTATTTAAGCTCATACTAAAAAATTTTATTTTTTTGGTCTTTTTGCTCCATATTTAGAACGTCCTTGCATTCTATCTTTAACACCAGCTGTATCTAATGTTCCTCTAATGATATGGTATCTAACACCTGGAAGGTCTTTTACCCTACCACCTCTAATTAATACAACACTGTGTTCTTGTAAGTTATGTCCTATACCTGGGATATAAGATGTAACTTCGTAACCATTAGAAAGTCTAACTCTGGCAACTTTTCTTAAAGCTGAGTTTGGCTTTTTAGGTGTAACTGTTTTTACTACAGTACAAACTCCTCTTTTTTGTGGAGATTTAGCATTTGTTGGTCTATTTTTCTTTGAGTTAAATCCATGTTGTAATGCTGGTGAGTTTGATTTTGTAACACCTGTTTTTCTTCCTTTTCTTACTAATTGATTAATTGTTGGCACTTAAATTTCACCTCCTAAAAATAAATATACCGTTACGGAATTGCATACTTTGTGCAATTTACCATAACGGTATCATTTTATCATTTTTTACCAAATAAGTCAATAAATTCCTTGAATTTTATTGAGTTTTTTAGATATCAAGATATTCTTCATCTTCTTCAGAATCCCTTTCATCATTTGACTCTTTATTTTTCTTTTCTTCTGACTTAGCTAGACTTTTCATCTCTTTATATCCTTCTTTGCTCATTTCACTTTTAAAATTCTTTATACTATCCCTAAAGTTTTCTTTATCTCTATTTTCGTTATATTTGTATGCAGCTTCAACTTGAGCATCTGATGGTTCTGGCAATCTTTGTGTTTTTGAAAATCTAGATAGCATTTTTTCTGCAAAATTCATTTTGTATTCACCTTTTATTTTTACAATTCCTTGGTTTGCAAGATTTTTTGCTGCCACTAACAAATCTGCTTTTTGGCTTCGGTTCATTTCTTTTTTAAATATTCTTTTAAAAACATTAACTTTTGATAGTTCATCTGCATTACATTCTATTTCAAGTTCATCCACATCTTCCATAATTTCAGGATCAACAATCATAGTAGGATCATAATCTTTAAAAGGTCCTTTTTTGGGATCAAAGAAATCAACCACAAATTTTCTAGGATTTAAATTTTTATCTTTTATTTCATGCCATTTAATTTTTTTATTTTTATATTGTTCAACAATACATTTGTTACGATACAGATCAATAAGTTTTATTTGATCTTCTCTTTCCATATTTGTATTGAATATTATAGCTTCTATTCTATCATATACATTTTGATTCATAACTTTTTTAGCCATTTCTTCTGCTGATACTTCATAAATTTTATCACCAATTGTAATTTTTGCTGTTCTTCCAATTTCAATTTTGTATTTAGGTTTATTTTCTTCATGTTCAGGTTCTGGTTGCCAGCCATCTTCTTGCTCTTCTTCTCCGTGTTCAGGCTTTGGTTGTCCGTCATCTTCCTGTTCGTTTTCTTCATGTTCAGGTTCTGGTTGTGCATCATCTTCTTGTTCATTTTCTTCATGTTCAGGTTCTGGTTGTACATCATCTTCTTGTTTATTTTCTTCATGTTTAGGTTCTGGTTGTACATCATCTTCTTGTTTATTTTCTTTATGTTTAGGTTTGGGTTGCACATCATCTTCCTGTTCATTTTCAGACGTTTCGTTTATATTTTTTTTAACTAAAAAATCATCTAACTCATCAATATAAGAATCTAATATTTCATTTTTAGACTTTTTAAATTCTTTTTCTATTTTTTCTTGTTCTTGTCTAGCTTTTTCCTCTCTTTGTGCAACTATGCCTGCAATATTATATTTTGAAACGAATCTATCTATTTTATTTTCTATAGATTTTATCGTATTCTTATTGTCATCTATTAGCTTTTGCTTTTCAGCCATTTCGCTATCTATTTTTATTAAGTCTAACTCAGCTTCATTCTTTCCAGCTCCATTGTTTTCAATTTCTTTGACAGCTTCTTCTTTGCGTCTTTTTAAACTATCTAGTGCTTGTTCTTGTGTTTCTACTATTTTTTGGCATTTTCTTTTTTGTTCAATTAAATTTTTTGCTTTTGTCATATCACTTTTTTTATTTATTAATTTTTGGTTTAGTTCTGTTCTTATTTGTTCTTTTTTAGCTTCTAATTGTTTAATTTCATTTTCTATCTTTTGTAAATCAATCTCTGCTTCTTCTTTTCCAGCTCCATTATTTTCAATTTCTCTTCTTGCTTGTTCTCTATCTTTTAATAAACTTTCATAACTTTTACTAATACCAGTTTCCATTTCTTCTTTTTTTAATATCTCTTGGAAATTATTTATATTATCATTAATTTCTTCCTGTAGTATACTTATTAAATTTTCTTCCATATTTTTTCCTCCTTGAAAATGTAGTCCGATCAATAATACTATTATTTATTTTACTAAAGATTCGCAGAAATTTCAATAATTTTACAAAAGTTAATCATATTTTAATATTTTCGTAACATTTTTGTAATAAATATAAAGAACAGCATTTCACTCTTTGCTGTTCTTTATATTTATTATTGCTCTATTTCCTAATGTTTGATATCTTAATTTTTTGTCTTTAATTTTTTCATCTAATTCAGGTAATATCCCAAAATTAGCATTCATAGGTTGGAACTTTTCATTTGGTGTGCTTATATATTTAGCTAATGCTCCAATTACAGTATAATTTGAAAATTCCATTTTTTTACCTGTTCTGTTATACTGCTCTACTGCATTTAATGCTGCAACCATTCCAGAAGATATTGATTCTACATATCCTTCTACTCCTGTTATTTGCCCAGCAAAATAAACATTATTTGATGTTTTTAATCTATATGTATTATCTAACAAATTAGTAGAATTAATGTAAGTATTTCTATGCATTACACCATATTTAACAAATTCCGCATTTTCTAATCCTGGTATAATACTAAATACTCTTTTTTGTTCTCCAAATTTTAAATTTGTTTGAAATCCAACTATATTATACAAGTTCCCCTCTGAATTATCTTGCCTTAGCTGAACAACAGCATATGGTCTTTTCATTGTTCTGGGGTCATCAAAACCAACAGGTTTTAATGGTCCAAATCGTAAAGTATCTATTCCTCTTTTAGCCATAACTTCTATTGGCATACATCCTTCAAATATTTCTCTTTTTTCAAATTCATGCAACGTAACTATTTCTGCATTAGTTAATTCTTGCCAAAATTTTTCGTATTGTTCTTTGCTCATAGGAAGATTTATATAACTTTTTTCCTGAATTTCTTGTTTTTTTCTCCACTCTTCTTCTGTTTCGTCTTTCTTTTTTTCTTGATCATATCTATTTCCATAAAATGCAATACTAAAATCAATTGAATCTTTACTAATTATAGGTGCTGCTGCATCATAAAAATATAACTTATTTTCACCAATTAATTTAGATATATTTTTTGATAATCCTTCTGAAGTTAAAGGACCTGTTGCTATTATAACGATACCATTTTTAGTCATATCTTCTATATCTGTAACTTCCTCATTTATAACTTCTATTAAAGGATTCTCTTTGATTTTTTTAGTAACTTCTTCTGCAAATTTTTCCCTATCCACTGCTAACGCTTGCCCAGCAGGCACTTTAGTCTCATCAGCTATTTTTATTAATAAAGATTCTAAAATTCTTAACTCTTCTTTTAAAACCCCACATGCATTTGTTAAAAGATTTGATTTAAAAGAATTGCTACAAACAATTTCTGCTAAATTTTTATTGCTATGTGCTTCAGAAAACTTTGTAGGTTTCATTTCATATAATTTTACTTTTATTCCTCTTTTAGCAATTTGATATGCAGCTTCACAACCTGCTAAACCTCCACCTATTACTGTAATATATTCGTTCATTTCTTACCTTTCTTAATTAAATAAATTTATAATATCTTCTTTTGATAATTTATTTATAAACGTTGTTTCTGTATCTAACATATTTTCTATTAATTCTGATTTTTTTTGCTGTAATTCATATATTTTTTCTTCAATAGAGTTTTCTGTAATTAATTTATAGACTTGCACATTATTTTTTTGTCCTATTCTATATGCTCTATCTGTTGCCTGATTCTCTGCAGATGAGTTCCACCATGGATCATAGTGAATTACCATGTCTGCTCCTGTTAAATTAAGTCCTGTTCCGCCTGCTTTAAGTGAAATTAAAAATACTTTAATATCTTTGTCTTCGTTAAATTTATTAACTAAGTCTATTCTTTCTTCAACTTTTGTTGCTCCTGTTAATTTAAAATATTTTATGTTGTTTTTATTTAATTCTTCTTCTATAAATTCAAACATTGATGTATATCCAGAAAACAATAATATTTTATGTCCTGAAGCAACACCATCTTTTAATATTTCTATGCATTGTTCTAATTTACTACTACCTTCTGTGTATCCATCTATAAACAAACCTGGATGACAGCATATTTGCCTTAATCTTGTAAGAGCTGCTAATATTTTAATTTGACTTCTTTCATATCCATTTATATTTATTTCATTTGCAACTTCTTCTTTTGCATCTGCCAAATATGATAGATATATTTTTTCTTGTTCATCTTTCATTTCATTTTTTAATATTGTCACAGTTTTATCCGGAAGTTCTGTTAAAACTTCTTTCTTAGTTCTTCTTAAAACAAATGGCTCTATAAGTGTTTTTAATTTTCTCATTGCACTTAAATCTGTATCTTTTACTATTGGAACCTCATATAAGTTTTTAAATATTTTATAACTAAATAAATAACCAGGCATAATAAAATCAAATATTGACCATAATTCTGCTAATGAGTTTTCTATAGGAGTTCCCGTCAGTGCATATCTTGTATCTGCTTTTATTTCTTTTATTGATTTTGCATTTTGCGTATTACTATTTTTTAAATACTGTGCTTCATCTGCTATAATATATTTAAAACAATAATTTTTCTTTATATATAATTCTATATCTCGCTTTAACAAATCATATGATGTTATAACTAAATCATAATTATCTAAATTCTGTATTTTTTCTTTTCTTTCCTGTGCATTTCCTTGGATTACTAAAGTTTTTAAATTTTTTGCAAATTTATTTGCTTCACTTTGCCAATTTAATGTTAAAGAGCTAGGAGACACAACAAAAGAAGTCTTCCTTTCATTTAGCGAAACCGAATTAATATATGCTGTTACAACAGATAAAAGTTGTATTGTTTTACCAAGTCCCATATCATCGGCTAATATTCCGCCAAACCCATATTTATCCAATACTTTCAACCATTTAAATCCTGCTTTTTGATAATATCTTAATACATTTTCAAATTCTTTAGGTATTTGTACTTCTTCTTCTATTTTATCTTTATCTAATCCTTGTGCCATTTTTTTGTATTCTGTATTTTTTATTACTTGTGTATTATTTATATCTTTTAAAATTTTATCTAAATATAATGTTCTATATACTGGTAAATTAACAGTTCCTTGTTTTAAATCTTTATAATCTATATTTGTTCCTTTTACAAGCTTATCTAAAAATTCAACATCTTTATTTTCTTCTAAACTTAAAAATTCCCCGTTTTTTAATCTATGATATTTTTTTTTAAGATCATAACTTCGCATTATGTCTTTTAATTAATACAAATTAATATTTATGTCATTTAAATCTATTGATAACAGATTATTTTCTACTTTTAATCCTATCGACCCTATTTTAGGTTGTTTTATTTGTTTCTTCTTAAAATTATCTGTTACTAAAACATCATACTTCTTTAAATAATAATTAATGTCATTTGTTAAGAATTCATATATTTTTTCTTCATTCGGCAAAATAAATTTTAGATTATTAGGATTATACATAAATCCTGATCTTCTAATAATATTTAAAGCTTTTGTTTCTTCTACTATATTTCTTGTCGCTTTTATTTTTATATTTTGTTCTAATGGGTTAAATTCTTCATCTTCATAACAAAACTTGACATCTGCTATTAAATAATTATTTTTATCAAAGTCAAAAAATAATTTTACAATTAATTCTTTAGGTTTATACTTTTCTATTTCTGATTCTTCAATCCCTTTTAATTTTATGCTATTTTTAACTTTTGGTACAACTATTGAAAATAGTTCTTTTAATTGTTGTTCTCCTAAAACAACTTCTTTAAAATAGTTTTGTCTAAATATTTCTAATAATTTTATTGTTGTTTTAGTATAGTTATCATCACATCTATATAATTTATTTTCTTGTAATATATATGTGTAATCCTTTCCCTTTAAAATATTTACTTTATAAATATCTATACTTGGCACTATCATATATTCATTTGACTCTTTTTTCTCTAAGTAAAATTCAATTTTTGGATTACTTGGTATAAATTCTACTACAATCTTATTAAAGTCTTTTTCAAAAAAAACATTTTTGTTTTTTAATATCTCAAATATTTCATCTAATCCAGCACCATTTAAGATAATACTACTTTCATTTAAAGCTTTCCCATAATATCTATAATTTGCATTAGCACTTGAATTTACATATTTAATTATTTCTGCGTATTTTAAAATAAAGTCTAATAATTCTTGACTTTGTTCATTAAAAGCTTGTGGTACATGTTTAAATTCTAATTTATTTCCATATTTAAAAACTTCTCTTTTGGCCATATGATCACAAAAAAGCGATAGGTCTTTAATTTTATACATTTTTTGTTTTCCAATTCTAAATTGTACTTTAATATCGTTTTGTAATTTGTCATATATTATTTCTGGTTCTATATTAATATCACCTTTATACTTGGTTAAATCTGTATCTTGTTCTTCTCCAACACAATCTATTTCTTCATTATAAAATGAATTTATTATTTGTTTAAAACTTCTATATTTAAAATCGTTCATCTTTTTTATACTAGTTTTAAATTTTTCCTCTTGTTCTTTTATATTTTCTTTGTTAAACGAGTTATTATTATTTTGATTTTCTATCATTTTTTTCTCCTTGATAGCTAAATTTCCTGGTTAAATATTATACATCTTTTTTTATCATTATGCAATAGATGCATAACAATAAAAAAAGATATTATAAATCGTAAATAGCATATTTTTACTAAATTTATAATATCTTTCTATTTAATTTACTTTGAAGATTTTTTTGTTGATTTCTTTTTAGTACTTGTACTCTTTGTTTTTTTGGCTTTTGTTTTAGTTTTTACATTTGTATTTTTACTTTTATTCTCTTCTGGCTTTTCCTCATTAGGATCCCATTTTTCTCCAGGTTTTGGTTTATTCCAAGAAATATAATCACAAGATTCAGGGTTATTTTCACAAATATAATAATTTCTTTTTCTCTTCGTTTTTCTAACTTGTACTTTTGCTCCACATTTTGGACATGGTACATCAATTGTTTCTATTATTGGTTTTGCATTCTTACATTCCGGATATCCTGGGCATGCTAAAAATTTACCATATCTACCATATTTATAAACCATCATTCTTCCGCATTTATCACACACAATATCTGAAACCTCATCTTCTAATTTTACGTGTTCCAATTCTTTTTCTACTTTATCAACATTAGCTTTAAATGGTCCATAAAATTCCCTTATCATATCTTTCCATTCTTCTTTTCCTTCTGCAATTTCATCAAACTCATCTTCTATTTTAGCAGTAAATTCTACATTTACTATATCTTTAAAGTTTTCTGTTAATAATTTATTTACAATTTTACCAAGTTCTGTTGGTACCAATTGTTTTTTGTCTTTTTCTATATATCTTCTATCCAAAATAGTTGTTATAGTTGGTGAATAAGTACTTGGTCTTCCTATCCCTTTTTCTTCTAATGCTTTTACTAATGTTGCTTCTGTATATCTTGCAGGTGGCTCTGTAAAGCTTTGTTTTGGGTTTATTTCTTTCTTTTTAACTTCTTGACCTTTTTCTAGTTCTGGTAATGTTCTTTCTTCTTGTTTTTCGTCTGTATCTGTTCCTTCTACATATAATGTCATAAATCCTTTAAATCTTAAATTTTGACCACTTGCTTTAAAGTTATACTCATTAGCAGATATATTTGCTGATACTGTGTCATAGATTGCAGCTGACATTTGACTTGCAATAAATCTATTATATATTAATTTATATAATTTATATTGATCTTTTGTAAGTTCTTCTTTAATATCTTCTGGATTAATATCTATATAAGTTGGTCTTATTGCTTCATGGGCATCCTGTGCATCTTTGCTTGTTTTATAATACCTATTTTCGTAATATTCTTCTCCATATGTTTTTAATACATATGCCTTAGCAGCTGTTCTTGCATCTTCAGAAATTCTAGTTGAGTCTGTTCTCATATATGTAATTAAACCTACATAACCTCTATCTGATAATTTAACACCTTCATATAATCCTTGAGCTACTGACATAGTTTTCTTTAAAGTAAATCCTAATTTTCTAGATGCTTCTTGTTGCATTGTGCTTGTCGTAAATGGTGGTGCTGGTGTTCTTTTCTTTTCACTTTTTTTCACTTCATCTACAATATATTTAGCTTGTTCTATAACTTTTAATATTTCATCTACTTGTTCCTTTGAATGGATTTCTTGTTTTTTACCGTTTTTTCCATAAAACTTAGCTTCAAATACTTTTTTAGATTTTGCTTCTAGTAAATTAACAAAGATGTTCCAATATTCTTCAGGAATAAATTTTTCTATTTCTTCTTCTCTATCTACAATTAATTTAACAGCAACTGATTGAACTCTTCCTGCTGATAATCCTCTTTTAACTTTTTTCCATAAAACTGGACTCATTTTATACCCAACAATTCTATCTAAAACTCTTCTAGCTTGTTGGGCATCAACTGTATTTAAATCTATTTCTCTAGGTTCTTTTATTGCCTTTTGAACTGCTGATTTTGTTATTTCATTAAATGTAACTCTTTGTATTTTTGCCTTATCTTCATTTAATATATATGCTAAATGCCATGCAATAGCTTCTCCTTCACGGTCAGGGTCAGTTGCCAAATATATTTTTTTTGCATTTTTTGCATCTTTTTTTAATGATTTTATTAAATCGCCTTTTCCTCTTATATTTATATATTCTGGTTCAAAGTCATTATCAACATTAACACCTAATTTAGATTTTGGTAAATCTCTTATATGTCCCATTGATGCAACAACTTTAGTATTTCCCCCTAAAAACTTTTTTATTGTATTAGCTTTTGCTGGTGATTCTACTATTATTAATTTATCTGCCATTTAAAAGCTTCTCCTTCCAACTTTTTACTATTATAGTATTCTAGAACAAGTTTATACATTTTGCAAGTATTTTATTAAAGTTTAATTTTTTTGCACATCTTTCAACATATCTTCAATTATATATCTAGCTGAAACTGGTGTAACATTATTTTCTTTAAATTTTTTCAATATATCATTTATATCCCTTTCATTTTCTGTTACATATTCGATTTTTTCTTCTTCTACATTCACATATTTCTTATACTCTGTTTTTATTATTTGTATTCCATACATTTCTTGATATTTATTGTTTTCATTTGTATTTTTAGTTTTGTAATATTCTAGCTTTATTGGATATTCTATTCCTGAAGCAGTTAGCGTTTCTTTATCTATAAATATGCCTCCATAAAATTCCTTCAAATTTATCCCACTCCTTTTTTCTTTTGAACGCATAAATTACTATATTACTTTTTTAAAATAGATACAAGTATTTTTCATCGCAATAAATATCATTTTTCTACAAATATATATTTTTATTCATATAAGACTTATTATTTTCCAAGTTTTCTTTGTTGTGCTTTAAAAGCAAATTTTGCTAATATATTATCAGGCACTATTTTAGAAAAAAACTTTATTGGTTTAATAGTCATTCCTGGTATTATCATAAATTTGTTTTTAAATAGCTTGTCTACTGCATACTTAGCTACATATTGACTACTTAAAGAATGTAAATTAAATTTTACTCCTGCAACATTATTAAAGTTTGTATTTACAGGTCCTGGGCATAATACACTAATTTTAACATTAGATTTATCTTTTTTTAATTCTTCCTTTATTCCTTCTGTTAATCTTACAACATATGATTTTGATGCATAATATGCATCCATTAACGGTCCTGGCATTAATCCAGCTATTGAAGCAACATTTAATATATATCCTTTGTCTTTTTCGTACATATCTTTTAAATATAATTTTGTTAATGTATGAACAGCAACTATATTGGTATTTATCATATTTATTTCTTTTTCTAAATCTGTATCTATAAATTTACCAAAAGTTCCAAATCCAGCATTATTAACTAAAACTTCAATATCTTTATTTTCATCATGTAATTTTATGCAATTTTCCTTAATACTTAAATCCATAAAAATAATTTGCGCTCTTTCTTTTAATTCATTTTTTATCTCTTGTAGCTTTTCCTTATTTCTTCCTATTAGTATTACATCATATCCCCTTTTCACAAATTCCCTCGCCATATCTCTTCCTATTCCAGAAGAAGCTCCTGTTATTAAAGCTTTCATATAAAAACCTCCTCTTTATATGTTTAACTATATATTTTTTATTATTTTAAAACAATATTTTTATATTGTAAATTGATTATTTTAAAATATTGATTTATGTATTTTTTAATTATATACTATATTTG